>Ga0114949_10000121_pt1 | contig 33258 bp, 24 predicted proteins | sample N074metaG_FD_83505 | JGI IMG/M metagenome (GOLD analysis project Ga0114949, IMG submission 83505) | Deep subsurface microbial communities from Kermadec Trench to uncover new lineages of life (NeLLi) - N074 metaG | ecosystem: Environmental > Aquatic > Marine > Ocean trench > Sediment | place...
CCAACCAACCACAGAGGGTGATTTTACCCCTCGTCATGAACTACAAGGCAGTGATCTGTTGACCTTGTTTGCGTGGGATGAAGCGGAATTTCTCAAGAAAACAGAAGGGTCCGCTATTCGAAGGACCGGTTATCCTGGTTGGTTACGTAATATTAGTGTCGCCCTGGGAAACGCCAACCATGACCATGCGATCATCCAGGCGCTAGAAGAAAAACTGGGCACCGTAAACGATATGGTCGCTGATCACATCGAATGGGCAATTCGTCAACAACGTAATAAAAAGGAGCCGCTAGTTCCTGGCCGTAAAGGCTGAACATGAAGATATTGGCGAATTCTTCCAGCGGAATTATAAATTCCGGACAGGGGCTAGTTGAGCCGAAAAAATAGCGACTTATACTGTTTCAGCTCGTCGATTGACTCCTTGATGTCCTCAAGTGCGCGATGGGTCTCCTTTTTAGAGATTTCTGACACAATATCAGGCCGCCATCTGATCGCCAGCTCTTTCACTGTGCTCACATCCAGATTTCGATAGTGCAGATATTCCTCCAATCTGGGCATATATTTCACCAGGAATCGCCTGTCCTGACCGATACTGTTACCACACAAGGGAGACTTTCCCGCATCCACATAGCGGCCGACAAATTCGATTGTAACCTGCTCGGCTTCTGCTTCGGTCACGCCTTCAGCCCTGACCCTGTCTACCAGACCCGATGCGGTATGGTGTTCAGTGTTCCATTCATCCATACCAGCCAGTAACTTCTCACTTTGCCTCAACACAATCACAGGCCCCTCTGAAACAATATTCAGGCTGGAGTCAGTGATGATGGTGGCAATCTCAAGAATCCTTTCTGATTCCGGATCCAAACCTGTCATTTCCAGGTCCATCCAGACCAGGTTTTCCGAATAATTGGCCATAGACCGCGATTTAATACCGGGTTGATGAAGTCGCCTATTTTAACTTAAAACCGTGATCGAGGGCCATGCGGTCCCTTACAATTTGTGAACTGGATACCAATTAGATCCCGGGAGCCTGCCAGGGAGCGCGATGAAAGGTGGCTACGGCTGATAAAGTGCCGAACAGCGGCGTGATCTTCGCTACACCCACGGCTCCACTGTTATGGGCGAATGATGTACAATCCCGCCACAAAACCGATCAACCAGCTTAAAGTCATGCTTCCACTGATTATTAGCCCCGAAACTTTTAGACCCCATCTGGACGATCCTGACCTGCTAATCATTGATATTTGCCGGGAAGAAAATTATGTGGCAGGTCATCTACCCGGTGCAATCCACATTGCAGCCTCTGCGCTTGTATCCGGTATAAAACCTGCCCCCGGCAAATTACCCGGGATAGAACGCCTAAATGCCCTGTTTTCAGCCATTGGTTACACTCCGGACAAGCAAATCGTGGTTTATGATGATGAAGGCGGTGGCTGGGCAGGTCGATTTGTCTGGACATTGGACGTGATTGGACACGCTAAAACCACGTATATTAATGGTGGCTTGCCGGCCTGGATAGCCGCCGGGCTGCCTCTCACGACAAAACAGCCTTCGATTATGGCCACACACACCAATCTGCAGATCAACACCCGATATATTGCCGAAAAGGAAGATGTGCTGGCCAGTATTGGCGATCCCGAAACGCTTATCTGGGACGCCCGTTCTGCGCAAGAGTATGCTGGAACCAAGGTTCTCGCTGCTCGTGGCGGACATGTTCCCGGTGCAGTGAACCTGGACTGGCTGGACACCATGGATTCCCAAAACAGTCTTAAATTGAAACCCAACCTCCAGGAAATACTGGATTCACGGGGCATTACCAGGGACAAAAGCATTATCACCCACTGCCAGACTCACCACAGATCAGGATTAACCTACTTAATCGGCAAAATGCTGGGTTACCCAATTCGGGCCTATCACGGGTCATGGTCAGAATGGGGCAATGATCCTGATATGCCCATAGAAACCTGATGGGCAGGTTTTTCATCCAGCTACAACATATTGTTCCGCACCATGGATTATCACGATTAGTCGGTCTGCTGGCGAAATCAAGAATCCACTGGCTGAAAAATATTTGTATCAGGCTCTTCGTAAAAGCCTACAAGGTAGATATGCGAGAGTCTGCACGAAAAACACCTGCTGAATTTTCAACTTTTAATGACTTTTTTACCCGCGAGTTACGCCCCGGTGCGAGATCAATCAGGGGCAGTATTACCTGTCCTGCAGACGGCCGCGTTTCAGCCGTTGGCAGAATTGAACGAAACCAGATTTTTCAGGCAAAAGGGCTTACATACTCTTTACAAAAACTACTGGCAACCGAACTGGTTGATGCCTTCATGGATGGCAGCTTCATCACTATTTATCTTGCCCCGAACGACTATCACAGGGTGCACTTTCCTGTCGCATGCAACCTGCTCAATGCAACCTACATTCCTGGCCGATTGTTCTCCGTAAACCAGGTTACAGCAACAAACGTACCTGATCTTTTTGCAGATAACGAACGCCTCGTTTGCAATATGGGTACCAAAGCAGGGTCTGCCGCTATCATCATGGTGGGGGCAATGATTGTCGCTGGCATAAAACCTGCCTGGAATGACGACCCCTACAAGGCCGGATGCCTGAAATCAGAAATATTTGAAGATCCTCAGCATTATGAAATGGGGGCTGAGCTGGGCCAGTTTTATCTCGGCTCGACAGCAATCATTCTGCTACCGGGCAAGGTTGACTGGAAAGTCCAGGCGACCGATATCGTTAGATTTGGAGACGCGCTAGTCTAGGAGGCTGATCGGCAATAAGCTAAATTCTGTCACTGGTAAAGCTCACCACATCGGACAACTTCTCTTTACCGAGCAATACCATGAGTAGTCGATCAACACCGAGCGCGATGCCGGAACAGGCAGGCATCGTCGGAAGGGCGGCCAGTAACTTCTCATCCGGTTCAATTCTCTCCAGCCCACGGACTCTTCTCAGGTGATTGTTTTTGCGCATCCGGGTTTCGAGTTCATTCGCATCCAGCAATTCCAGGTAGCCATTGGCCAGTTCGAGTCCCGAAGCAAAAACTTCAAAACGTTTCGCCACTCTCTTCCCATATGAGGTCCCATTTAAGTTACCTTCTGCCTGGCCGAGTTGTGCCAGTGCGACCTGGCACACCGGGTAATCGTAAACGATAGCCGGTGTGCCCAGTTGTGGCTCAATAACGACGGAAAATAACAGATCCAGGTAGTCTGAAATAGTCGCTTCGTCATCGTAGTTAGTGATATGGCCACATTCGACGCCAACTCGCCGGGACAGGGCTCTGAGTTCATCCAGTGAAGCCGTATGGGGATCACTTTCTAAATTCTCCATAAACAGGTCTCTGTAGCTGAAACGGGGCATATCCCGGAAATCGAATCGGCTTTTATCGATCGCTTCTGCGACGAAATTCAACAAATTCTGCACATCATCCATTAGCTGGTGTAATGTAAAACCAACCCGATACCACTCCAACATCAAAAATTCAGTATTGTGATTCTGCCCTTGTTCACTACCCCGATAGGCAGGACAGATCTGGTAAATGGAACCAGTGCCGGAAGCCAGCAGACGTTTCATTGCATATTCAGGAGAAGTCTGTAAATAGAAGGTTTGCTCCTGATGGTCCAACTTCAGGTTTTGAATTTGGCTGTCTGTTACTCCCCGGGAACCGAGCGTCGGAGTGATTACCTCAAGTACATTCTGACGATAGAAAAATTCTCGAATAACATGCAATAACTCACTTCTGGCTTTCAGCGCACCTGCATCGGCACCAGGCTTCCAGCTTTCCATGAGCTCAGGTTTTCACCCTGTTCTGGTACTCTCCCGTCCTCGTATCAACCCGGATGACCTCTCCAATATTGATGAACAGGGGTACTTTGACAACTGCACCAGTAATCAGTGTCGCTGGCTTGGAGCCACCGCTTGCAGTATCACCCTTAAGCCCGGGGTCTGTTTCAGTCACTTCCAGCTCGACAAAGTTCTGCGGTGCAACCGAAATAGGCACGTCATTCCACAGCGTAACCACGCAAGGGTTCGTTTCCTTCAACCACTGCACACAATCTTCCACTGCTGCCCTATCGGCTCCCATTTGATCGAAACTGCCGTCAGTTTTCATGAAATACCAATATTCGCTATCGTGGTAGAGGTATTCCATGTCATGTTCCATGACGTCAGCTGCCTCTATAGACTCCCCGGATTTGAAGGTCCTTTCCCATACCCGACCCGTTTTCAGGTTTCTTAGCTTCACTCGATTGAAAGCCTGGCCCTTGCCCGGTTTAACAAATTCATTCTCTACAATACTGCAAGGGTCTCCCTCCAACAGTACCTTTAGGCCGGATTTGAATTCGCTGGTTGAATAGGTCGCCATTGACACTCTCTGCTGTTCGCAAAAAGGTGAATGATAAACCCATTGGAACGAATCTTGATAAACAATTCAGAAATCAATATCTGCTATAGTGATAAGTTGGAATTTTGGACTTATCCATGAGTAGAAAAGAACCAGTCAGGCTGCTGATTCTGGAGGAATCCGAGAACAGGGCAGAGGAGATTGTAGTCTTGCTGAGAACAGCAGGACTCGCGACTCGCGCCCATCGGGTTGAATCACCCGCCGATCTCTCGAAAAAGCTTAAGGAACAATCCTGGGACCTGTTACTCGCTTGTAACGAAGCAAATGGTTTAACTTCCGAACAAGTGATCAAACAGGTCAATTCCCTGGAAAAGGATGTGCCAATCATTCTGCTTGCAGACAACCGGGAATTGGAATCTATTACCGAAGGCATGAAGTTGGGGGCAAAAGATGTCGCCCTGGAGGATGACGACGAAAGGTTATTGCTGATCGTCGAGCGAGAACTGGCCAATCTGGATGTCAGGCGAGAGATGGGTAGAGCCGAAGCGGAGCGCCGCGACACCGATGTTCGCAATCAATTATTGCTGGACTCTTCTACCGCGGCGATTGGTTACGTCCATGAGGGAATGCACATCTATACCAACAAAGCGTACATAGAATTGTTTGGTTATGAGGATGCCGACGAATTTGCCGGCATACCGATTATCGATCTCATCTCAAGTTCAGACCAGAGCAAGTTCAAAACATTCCTCAAGACATTTGAAGACGAAAGCAGTGGAAATGAGGCATTTGGTTGCGTAGATAGTAAAGGAAAATCCATTCAGTGTGTCCTTTCAACATCACCGGCAACCTACGATGGTGAAAAATGTACCCAGATCATCTTTCGGACCATGGCCGATGATAGTGAACTGGAAGAGCGAATCAAAGAAATCTCAAGCCAGGACCTGTTAACGGGGTTGTTCAACCGGCAATATTTTATCGATCACCTGCAAACCGCAATTAGCGACGCAAGCGGTGGCGATAATTCCTCTATCGTGTTTTACATCGCGATAGACAACTTCACCCAGGTGCGCTCGAGAGCAGGAATTTCCAACGCCGATCTTGTCCTGGGAGGTGTTGCGTCACTCGTCCGCGGGTTTGTTGCTGACGAACATGTGATGGCGCGTTTCGGTGATGACGTATTCTGTTTACTTTTTCAGAGCGGCGACAAGGACAGCGCTACTGAACTTGCCGAAGGAATTCGTGCCAAAGTCGAAGGCAACCTGTTAGAAGTTTCAGGTAAATCCTATCAACTCACGATTCGCATTGGCCTATGCCTGGTTTCAGAAAATGCTCCTTCAAAGGAAGAGATAATCTCTCGCGCTCATCTTGCAGCGGATGCGATTGAAGATGGCAATGGGATTCTCTTCTACGAACTGGAATTGGAAGAAGATATTGAAACCCCGGATGAAGATATTAAACCGGCAACGGATGGGTCTATTCAAACGCTGGTGAGCAAGGCAGTCGAAAACAACCTGCTAAAGCTGAGTTTCCAACCCATTATCAGTTTGCACGGGGAAGATGATGAACAATTTGAAGTCCTGTTAAGGTTGCTCGATGAAGGGGACAATGAACTGCTGCCTCATCAATTTTTCGATGCCGCGGAAGAGGCAGGTTTACTTGAAAAATTTGATCGCTGGGTAATATTGCAATCTATCAAGGACCTCACCAAACAGAGGGAAACTGGCTCTAAGGCCAGGTTATTTATTAACATTACTCACAAATCAATCTCTGATGATACTTTTTTACCATGGATGAGCGTGGCGCTCAAAGCAGCAAAATTGCCCAGTGATGCCATCATATTCCAGATCCACGAAAATGATGCCTCTACCTATATGAAACAGGCATCAGCATTCGCCGAAGGCCTGGCAAAGATACATTGCAAGACTTCAGTCAACCACTTCGGTAGTTCACTTACCCCAGCCAAGTTACTCAAACACCTTACACCTGACTTTGTTAATCTTGACGCTTCTTTTGCAAAAGTGCTTGAAAAAGGAGGAGAGGAAAAAGAAGAGCTCTATGCGATGGTAAATGAGTTGCAAATGGCAGGCGTCTTGACCGTAATGTCTGGCGTGGAAACCCCTGCAATATTGCCAAACTTGTGGGAGGCAGGCGTTAACTTTATCCAGGGTCATTACATTTCCCCGCCGCTGGATGACCTGATTTATGATTTCTCGGACGAGGATATCTAATCCGGCAAATCGACTGCACTCCAATCTAACTTCTATTTTTCCCTGTCCCTGATGCCCATCAGGTACAAAATACTATCGAGTCCAAGCGTGGAAATAGAGTGTTCTGCGCTCTCCTTCACCATCGGTTTGGCGTGATAGGCAATGCCCAGTCCTGCTACGCCCAACATGGCCAGATCGTTGGCGCCGTCACCAACCGCTATCGTTTGCTCGAGTGATATGTCTTCCTTAATGGCTAACTCCTTAAGAAGACTGGCTTTTCGCTGCGCATCTACAATGGGTTCTCTCACCTTCCCGGTAAGCTTACCTTCCTCTATTTCCAGTTCGTTAGCGAACACATAATCTATTCCTAACCTGTCCTGCAAAACCTTGCCAAAGTAGGTAAAACCACCTGACAGAACGGCTGTTTTGTAACCCAGCATCTTCAAGGTTGAAATCAAATGTTCTGCACCTTCCATCAGCGGCAGGTTTGATGCAACCTTCTCGAGAGCCGACTCTTCAAGCCCCGCAAGCAAGGAGACTCTTTCCTTCAAGCTGGACTGGAAGTCAAGTTCACCATTCATGGCTCTCGTCGTTACGCGTGCGACTTCGTCAAAGACTCCCGCATATTTTGCCAACTCATCGATAACTTCAGCATCAATGAGCGTGGAGTCCATATCAAAGGCCACCAGCCTTCGATTGCGCCGAAAAATGCCATCCTCCTGAACCGCAATATCAATATCCATTTCGGCACCAATTTCCATCAGTGCCTGCCGAAAATTTTCCCCTGGTTCGCCGCGTAGCGAGAATTCGACACAAGCCTTTGTACTGGGTCCTTCATGAGCAAGCGGTACACGCCCGGATAACCTTGTAATGTTGTCAATATTTAGATTATTGTCAGCAATAACTGCGGACACCCGGGCAAGATGCACCGCCCGGACCTTTCTCGCCAGTAGGGTTAATATGAATCTGCCTCGACCCTGTAAACCCACCCAGTCTTCATAGCTGGATTCATCCACCGGGGAGAACTTGACCGTAACGCCGAGTTCATGCGCATTAAATAGAATTTCCTTGAACAGGGAATCAGACTTCCCGGGAACACTGGTTAGTATGCCAAGCGTCAGGAAATTATGGATGACGGCTTGTCCGATATCCAGAATATCGACATCAAACTCCCCTAACAGCGCGGTGATAGCTGCCGTCAATCCTGGTTTATCTTCACCGGTAATGTTAATCAGGACCAGTTCGTCCATGGGTGTGCACTTCTTTATTGCCTTTAGGCATTATCCTTTAATCATTGTGAAACAAACAGGGATCAAACGCTTCTATCTGGTATATTCTGACAAGGACCGGCCGCCTGGTCCTGGCATGGCTCTAGCGAAAGCCGGCATTGGTACAAGGCTGATCCATGCGCCAGGAGGGATTGTTATTGTCTTCAGTTATAATGCTGCTTTTCCTGTCGAGATTTAAAGGTTGCCAACTAGAGCCACGCAAACCCGCTATATCAAGTACCGGATTATTCTAGCAGTCTTAACACCCCTGGTCGCAAGTGCCCTGTTATCGACATGGCTGATAACCAGTTTTAGCCATGGTCAACTTGCAAGCCAATCCCGCCACTATGGCCAGGCAATTGCAGATCAGCTTGCGATTAACTGCACAGACTACCTGGTTTCCAATGACATCCTTTCCTTAAACGTTGTGCTTGACGATCTGCTGACCAGAAACAATTTTAATTTTGCAGCAATATACGATCCGGACAACAACCTACTTGCCCAATCGGGAAAACATTCAAGCGCAGAACATTCCTACACCAGTGATATCAGTTTTGAGGTCTCAGCCCTGGGTCATGTATTCATTGAACTGGATTCGAGTCAATCACAAAAAAAACTCCAGGTTATTCTCGTTGCTTCACTTATTTTCCACGGCCTCATCGCCTTTTTTACAATGGGACTTATCTGGTTTTATGGTGATTTGTTATATTTATGGGTGTCTATTGCGCCTGAAGCGCCCCACAGCAAAGCCAAAGAGGGAGAAATTCCTGAAGTAATGGAACCGGTAACCAGTAATCGCTCAACGCTGGCGGTAAAAATCAAACCCGCGCGTCTCGTACCCGTCGCAGGAATAGACAAGGCATGTTCTCTCTATGGCGGTTATCTTGAAACCCTCAGCGATGAGGAATGGTTACTGACATTTGACAAAAATGACCAATTATTCAGGAGTATTCGCTGTGGTTTGTTGATCAGGGAACTTGTCAGGCTGCAAACAGGAAACTTGTATTTCAAAGGCGGCATCGATTCGGCGACAATTGATGATCTGCCAATGTTACGCAAACAAGCAAGCTACCTTGCTTCGATTAGTGACGAAAATCTGCTCGTGAGCCAGAGAGTCAACACGCAAATTCGAGAGGAATATTTATCAACCAATATACAATCACAACAATTTCATAGCTCTCTCACTGCAGATGGGGAGGTTTATTACGTCGAGTGCACCGACTCCTTGCTAGAACAGCAAGCAATTCAACTGAATTCCTGAATAATCGTATCTGGGGAGCGGCCCGTTACTCTAACGGTCGCCGCGAATCAATTCGACTCCATCAACCTTCTGGAATCCCCGCGGCAGCTTCAGGCCTCTCCTGGCCCGCTCTCCTCGATAGTGTTCCAGCTCGTCAATATTTAGCTTGATGTGGCGCTTCCCGGAATGCACTACCAGCGTGTCCACCTCTGAAAAAACGGCAATGAAAGTCATCATTTCAACTCTATCTGCAACCCTGGCCGGCGGTATGTTCATAATCTTATTCCCCTTGCCTCTTGCCATTTGTGGCAAGTCTTCAACGGGAAAAATGAGTAACCTGCCCTCGTTGCTAAAAGCAGCGATGAATTCATGTTTCGAATCCGAAACAATGGCGGGCTGGATCACTACACCGCCTTTAGGAACCGAGATCATCGATTTCCCTGCCTTGTTTTTGGTCAACATATCTTCGAGGCACGTAATAAATCCGTAACCGGCATCACTTGCTACAACAAACTTCTGCTCTTTATCACCGATGACGAGCCCCGTAAAAAAAGCACCCGCCGGGGGATTAACGCGGCCGGTCAAGGGCTCACCCTGTCCTCTGGCTGAAGGCAGGGTATGTGCCGCTGCTGTATAGGCGCGGCCGGTAGAATCCAGGAATACCACGTCTTGATTGGATCTGCCTGGCATTGCGTACATGAAATTGTCGCCCGAACGATAATTTAATTCCTGCGGCTCAATATCGTGGCCTTTGGCCGCCCGAATCCACCCTTTTTCAGACAGGACGATCGTCACAAGTTCTGTGGAAATGAGATCTTTTTCACTGAAGGCCCGCGCCTCATCTCTGACCGTTATTTCAGAAAATCTATCATCGCCAAAGGCTTCCGCGTCTGCCAACAACTCCTTTTTAATCATCGTTTTCAGCCTGGCTTTGGATTTGATTGTCTTTACCAGGTCTGCCCGCTCTGCGTTCAATTCATCCTGTTCACCGCTGATCTTGATTTCTTCCAGTTTGGCCAGCTGTCTCAGGCGCAAATCAAGAATGGCCTCCACCTGACGATCTGAAAGTTTATATTTCTTGATTAACGCCTGTTTCGGTTTTTCTGCCGTGCGAATAATCTTGATAATTTCATCAATATTCAGGTAGGCAATCATCAATCCTTCAAGAATATGCAAGCGATCCAGGATCTTCTTTAACCTGAACTTCAACTTTCGCAAAACAGTATCTTTTCTAAACTTGAGCCATTCGGTGAGCATCTCAACCAAGGGCCGGACACGGGGCCGACCATCAATACCGATTACGTTGAAATTAACCCTGTAGGTTCTTTCAAGATCCGTGGTAGAAAACAAATGACTCATTAGCTCGTCTACATCAACTCGATTCGACCTCGGCATAACGACGATTCGAGTAGGATTCTCATGGTCTGATTCGTCCCGCAGGTCAACCACCATCGGCAGTTTCTTTGCCTGCATCTGGGATGCAATCTGTTCCAATATTTTTGTACCCGATACCTGGTAGGGTAGTGCTGTGATAACAATATCACCGGATTCTTCATGGTATATTGCCCTTGCTCGAATACTGCCTCGACCCGTTTCGTAGATCTCGAGGATATCTTCCTTGCTCGAAATTATTTCTGCACCCGTAGGAAAATCCGGCCCCTTGATGTGTTCACAGATGTCTTTTGTCGTTGATTTTGGCTTGTCTAACAGTCTGATGCAGGCAGTGGCAACCTCTCTCAAGTTATGGGGCAAGATGTCCGTTGCCATGCCCACAGCAATACCGGTACCGCCATTAAGCAGGATATTAGGCAGGCGAGCCGGCAAGTTGAGCGGTTCTTCCAGCGTTCCATCAAAGTTGGGTGCCCAATCCACCGTGCCTTGCCCGAGTTCACGGAGCAGAATATCCGCATATTTGGTCAATTTCGATTCTGTATAACGCATCGCGGCAAAAGATTTAGGGTCATCCGGTGATCCCCAGTTTCCTTGTCCATTAATTAACGGGTAACGGTAGCTAAAGGATTGAGCCATCAGTACCATGGCTTCATAACAAGCGGAATCCCCATGGGGATGAAACTTACCGAGAACATCACCAATTGTTCTTGCCGATTTCACAAACTTGGCATCAGCATTCAGCCGCAATTCCGACATGGCATAAATAATGCGCCTTTGCACCGGTTTCAAGCCATCACCGATATGCGGCAATGCCCGGTCGTTGATGACATACATGGCATAATTAAGATATGCACTCTCTGTATATTGCTTCAGGGAAATGATTTCTGAAACACCAGAATCAGTTGATTCACTCATAGAAAATTACCAGATATAAATATGTTGTGGGACCTCGTTAGCGCCTTGGTCACTTCCCCGCCAGTGGCGTCTTCCACGGGGCGTCTTCCACGGGGCGACTTCCACGGGGCGTCTTCTGTGTGACGACTTCTGTATGACGACGTCTTTGTGGCGACTTCCGAGTGGCGACGTTCGCATAGGAACCCGCTAAACAAGTTCTGCCAGGTCTCCCTTTTTTTCAAGCCAGATTTTTCTGTCCGCTGCACGCTTTTTAGATAGCAGCATGTCCAGCAGTTCATCGACATCTTTTTGTTTCTCAATCTTCAGCTGTACGAGTCGCCGAGTATCTTGTGCCATCGCTGTTTCACGAAGCTGCAATGGATTCATTTCGCCAAGTCCCTTGAAGCGTTGAATCGATACTTTGCCCTTCTTCTTTTCAGCGACGATTAAGTCGAGAATGCCTTGTCGCTCTGATTCATCAAGGGCATAAAATACTTCGCGACCAACGTCAATACGATAAAGAGGCGGCATGGCAACATATACATGACCTTCCTTTACCAATGCCGGGAAATGTTTGACGAAGAGCGCAATGAGCAGGCTTGATATATGCAGGCCATCTGAATCTGCGTCGGCAAGAATGCAGACCTTGCCGTAGCGGAGACCCGATAGATCATTTGAGCCTGGGTCAATCCCCAGTGCCACCGAGATATTATGCACCTCCTGGGAAGCCAGGATTTCACTCGAATCCACTTCCCAGGTATTTAAGATCTTGCCACGCAATGGCATGATCGCCTGGGTTTCACGGTCTCTTGCCTGTTTCGCGGAACCGCCCGCTGAATCTCCCTCCACAAGAAATAATTCACCTGCCATCGCATCCTGGCAGGAACAATCAGTCAACTTACCGGGCAATGCCGGTCCGGAAGTGACTTTTTTTCGCGCCACCTTCTTTCCTGCCCGGAGTCTCGCCTGTGCATTGCTGATGGCAAGCGCTGCAATGGCTTCGGCTTGTTCAATATGTTGGTTTAGCCAGAGACTAAACCCATCCTTGGCAATCCCGGAAATGAAGGTCGCAGCCTGCCGTGAATTCAATCGCTCTTTCGTCTGCCCGGAAAACTGGGGGTTCAACATTTTTGCCGACAACACATAACTACACTTGTCCCAGATATCATCTGCTGATATTTTCAATCCCCTGGGGATCAGGTTCCTGAACTCACAAAATTCTCGTAGTGCTTCGAGCAACCCACCCCTGAAGCCGCTCACATGGGTACCACCTTGCGTGGTAGGAATCAGGTTAACGTAACTTTCTGTCACCAGTTCCCCGCCTTCAGGCAGCCATTGCACGGCCCAGTCCACCGCTTCATCATTGCCGGAAATTGAGCCGGTAAAAGGCTCAGCGGGCAACACCTCAAACCCCTGCAACTCAGCCGCAAGATAATCTTCAAGCCCATCCTTATAAAACCACTCGAATGACTTCTCTTCCTTTTTGCTTGCAGTTTCATCGTTAAAATAAACTTTCAATCCCGGGCAGAGTACTGCTTTAGCTTTCAGCAGGTGTTTTAGCCTCGGGACAGAAATTTTTGGCGAGTCGAAGTATTTGGGATCGGGTTTGAAATTCACCAATGTCCCCGTATTTCGTTTTCCTACCTTGTCCTTTACTGAGAGCTTCTTTGCAATCTTGCCCCCCTTGAAAGACATGTGGTGAAGTTTAGCTTCCCTTTTAATAAAAACCTCAAACTGTTCTGACAAGGCGTTCACGACGGACACGCCAACACCGTGTAACCCACCGGAGAACTTGTAATTATCGCTATTAAATTTTGCGCCCGAATGTAGCCGGGTAAGGATGAGTTCTACTCCGGAAAGCTTTTCCTTTTTGTGAATATCAACAGGCATTCCACGCCCATTGTCACTAACAGAAATAAAGCCGTCCTTTTTGAGGGTTACCCTGATTTCATCTGCAAATCCTTCCAGCGCTTCATCGACACTATTATCGACAACTTCCTGTATGAGGTGATTAGGCCTTGTGGTATCGGTGTACATTCCTGGCCGTTTCCGAACAGGATCCAGTCCTTCCAATACTTCAATGGAATCTGCTTTATAGGAGCTCGACATATTCTTCCGTTTTAATTTGTAAATTTCTGGAATAACTGTGGGGGTAGTCAGCCACCATCAGGTAACGATGGTTAATAAGATGCATGGACCGAAGGGTTGAATTCCTCAACGTGCTACTTTCATGTCTCGCAATTTGAATACCTGACTTTTGGAGTCTCAACTACCAAATTCCTGCTGGCAGCTGAATAAAAATTATAACGCGATGTCAGTGCAAATTCCTTGGAAATTCTTACCTAAATAGTTCGAACGGACTTAACGGCGGATAGAAGGTTAACGATTGCCCAGACTTACCGTCGAAAGTGTGTGGCCATACTGAAGACAAAAACTCAGGAGTTCACCAAAGAATCGATTTATCTGGGACTTTTCGTCCGGTTGGAACATTCTTGAATTAGGTGTGTAGTAACGATATTTGAAATTTCGATGCCGCTCAAAGCTGACAACTTCTGCAGAGTTCACGTCATGGTACACCCTGACCTCGAGGCTGGGCCATTTGATCCAGGGTTTATCTTCATCACTAACGACATCTACTTTCAGCATGGTGGTATAGGGGCATCGTTCAGTAATCTTGATGCTCACAATCGCGCCATCCTGCATCCTTCCCTGAACACCGAATTCCATGCCATCTTCACTTTGCAAATTGGGGAACAGGCGAAGCAGGCGAATGTAATTTCCATCACACTCGGCCATATCGGATATCAGGTCAGGGACGTACCGTCTCTTTGCCGCTATCTTTGCTGTTGGTTCCAGTTTCATCCAATCGCCACACTCTGCATTGTTGAGCCAAGATTAACACAATTTTAGCGGAATAAAGCTCGTAAAAAACCGACTATTAACCTTGAAATGAGCGCAAATTTCTGCATGCTAAATATCAAATTCGAACCTCATCACGAGGTTGCATTTACTATCAGCGCCTCAACCTTACCGAGTGCGCCCCTGTTGTTTTTAAGAACTGCATGAGCTTTGGCGGATAGCTGCTGACGATCGTCATGGGATGAAATGAGAGAATTGAGCTCTTGCCGGAGCTGTTCCTCTCCAGAGACGATTCGCATCGCACCTGCTTCTTCAAACATTGCTGCAATATCATCAATATTATCCAGGTGCCTTCCCATGATGACCGGTACTCCGGCGACGACTGCTTCCATCAGGTTATGCCCACCAACGGGCACAAGGCTTCCACCTACAATTGCCACATCGGAAATGCCATAGAAGTAGGTAAGCTCTCCCATCGTATCTAACAATAAGACGGTCGTTTCTTTATCACAAGGTTGCTGACTACTGTGACGAACTAAATGATCCCCTTTTCTTGTGGCCAGTTCTGCCACTTCATCACTTCTGTGAGGATGACGAGGTGCAAGCACAAGTAGCAGTTCACTGTTTGAATCACGGATTGCCCGACAGACATTGAGAATTATTTCTTCTTCTCCAGGGTGAGTACTGGCGCCAATTACCACGAGACGATTTCCAATCTTCTTTTTAAGCTGCCCAACCCTTGTTTCAAAATCAGCAGGTAGCAGATGATCGAACTTGATGCTGCCAGCCACTAATAACTTCTCGCCTGCAAGGCCTAAATCAACAAACCGCTGCCCATGCGCGGGAGTTTGAACGGCCACATGATCCAGTTCACCCAGCATCGCTCTCGTTAACCGTGATATTTTTTTGTACCCCGCTGCAGAGCGAGCGGACAGACGCCCGTTCACCAGGATTGTTTTTATATGGCGTATCGAACACTGGTGAATAATATTCGGCCAGAGCTCGGTATCAACAATCACCAGACTTCCCGGATTGGTTCGATGCAGGAACCGCGCCACTGAACCCGGTAGATCGTAAGGCACATAACAGTGCAATACACTTTCCCCCAGTAGCGTCTGCACGCGTTCACGTCCTGTCGGCGTCATCGTCGTCACCAGGATCCTGAATCCACGTGCCAGCAGTTTCCTGATCAGGGGAACCGCGGCAATCGTTTCACCGGCCGACACAGCGTGCACCCAGATCAGCGGTCGATTATCTGCCAGATCAAATTCCACAAACCCGAATCGCTGCAACAAGGTCTGTCGATACAGCGGTTCCTTTATCGAGCGCCAGAATAGCCGCAGCAATACCGCTGGTATCAGCAGGTAAAAGAAAAAACTGTAGATTCTTCTTGGCAAATTGATCCTTCGACAAATGTCATTTTAACGAAAGCGGCAGCTGATAAGTCTGACAAACTTATAAGGAGTAAGTATCCACCGGGATCCATGTTATAGGCAGCCCTGTCGATAATCATGTCTTTTAGGCGCAGCAAGCGATATCCGGGCGAGCTATAATGAACGTCGAATATTGGTTTTCAATTCCAAGAGCAGGTTATCAGCACAGAATCCTCTCATAATGGCTTCGTTAATATGGACTATTTGCGCGCGGATTATTTGCACATGGATATAGTCGTGCTCGGTGGTGGAATATCAGGCCTCTGGCTGCTGAATACTTTCAAGCAACGTGGCTATCAATGTCTGCTGCTGGAGAAAAACTCGCTGGGTGGTGAACAAACACTCGCAGCACAGGGCATGATCCACGGGGGCATCAAATACGCACTGGGAGGATTCACAACGCCTGCTTCAGAACGCATCGCTAATATGCCAGAAACCTGGCGGAACTGCCTTGCTGGCAGCGGACCATTGGATCTCAAATCCGTCAATATTCTTTCCGATGATTATTTCCTTTTCTCCGATGGATCACTGAGCTCAAAGGTCACTTCTTTCTTTGGCAGCAGATCAATTCGATCCAGGATTTCTTCACTCCCGAGGCAACAATTTCAGGAACCCTTTTCGGATCCACAGTTCAAAGGCTGGATCTACCGATTGCAGGATCTCGTTATTGATACCGGCTCACTGGTTACCGAGCTACAGGGAATGGCGAACCGTCATACTTTTCGCAGCGACTTGACCCTGGTCTGTAATGAAGATAATCAATTAGATCACCTGGTGCTGGAAGGTGGTCAAAAACTCAAGGCAAAGCTCTATGTCTTTGCTGCCGGTGCGGGAAACGCCAACTTGCTCAGGGCCGCAGGGATAGATTCAATTCAAATGCAAAGACGACCCCTGCACCAGGTCATGCTGGCTGCCGCGGATCTCCCACCTGTCTTTGCCCATGCAGTCAGCTTGAAATCTGCAAACAAACCCAGGGTAACAATCACCACCCACCGGACTAAAAACGGCACACCCATCTGGTACCTTGGAGGCAATCTTGCTGAAACAGGTATAGATCGAAGCGAGGCTGAGCAGATAGATTTTGCGCGCAAGGAAATCAATTCACTTTTTCCCTGGATGAAAATAGGCAATGCGCAGTGGGCGACCTATCGAATTGATCGGGCTGAGCCAGCACAGGCAGAGCGGCAAAGACCCGACCAGCCATTCTTCAGGATGCACAACAATATACTGGTTTGCTGGCCAACCAAGTTAACCCTGGTTCCCATGATGGCAGATGCGATCTGCGCCACATTGACCCTGTCTAAAACGGAGAATCAACAATCCACGATGCCGGATTTACCGATGGCTGAAATTGCCCCCGCGCCCTGGGAGACCTGCTTTGACTAGTAAGGTAGGCGATATTTCATCCGGGTTTGCGAGATCCGACTGGCGTAGCCTGGGACAAACCGATCTCACTATTTCTCCAATAGGCCTGGGTACAGTCAAGTTTGGCCGCAATACAGATGTCAAATATCCCTCGTCCTTTAAGCTGCCAGATAACTCGCAGCTTGACGCTCTCGTTCGGACTGCAAAAGAACTGGGTATCAACTTTTTAGATACAGCACCAGCCTATGGTGAAAGTGAAAAAAAAATCGGCGAGATAATACGAGCAGACCGCAGTGATTGGGTTATTTCCACGAAGGTCGGTGAGCAGTATGAAAACGGGGTGTCGAAATTCGACTTTTCAGCAGAAGCAACACGAGGCAGCATTGAGCACAGCCTTCATTGCCTTAGAACAGACTATCTGGATATCGTTCTGATCCACCTGCATGAAAACGACGAAAATACCCTACTCCACAGCGATGTATTTGGGGAGCTGGTTAAACTGAAAGAAAAAGGAATGATTCGCAGTATTGGCGCATCCACCAAAACAGTTGCAGGCGGCCTGCTCGCATTAGACATGACGGACCTGGTGATGGTCACATACAATCCACAAGACACTTCACAATCAGCGGTACTCGAGACGGCGCATGAACGCGGTAAGGGAGTGATCGTGAAAAAAGCGCTAGCGAGCGGTCATGCCAGCAATATCGGGGAGAATCTGGAATTTGTGCTGGGTAGAAAAGGAGTCTGTTCTGCCATCGTCGGTACAATCAATCCGCAACATCTCAGGGCGAATGTGCAGGAAGTACTGGCTATTGTCCGCTAGCGTCTGTCCAAATCTGGCTGCACATTTTGAATTATGCTAGCTAGTTCCTGTCCGGAAAAGGAGTAATTTGAACAAAAAGTGCAGAATTGAAGAACTGTTAGGTATATAAAACAATCACTTGCGAAGAAAGGGGCCGCCGAGGTGTAGCACTCACCAATCTAGAAGCCGGACAGGAACTAGCTAAAGCTCGCGAATTTTCTGTACTAGTGCACTGGTAGAACAATCTTCGACTAGTTTCAGGACCTTCACTTCCCCGGAATAGGCGAGAACAATTTCTGCACCCACGACCTGGTCGACGGAGTAGTCACCCCCTTTTACTAACACTTCCGGTTTCAGTTCCTTCAACAAGGATTCTGGCGTATCTTCATCAAACTCAACGACCCAATCCACTGCCGCTAGCCCGGCTAACATGGTCATACGGCGTTCGATTGGGTTGATAGGGCGTCCTTTCCCTTTTAACTTGTGCACCGATTCATCTCCATTAACAGCGACAATCAGCAGGTCACCTTCCGCCTTGGCCTCGATTAGATAATCGACATGACCCGCATGCAGAATATCAAAACATCCATTGGTAAAAACAATCTTCTGGCCACGGGAACGGGCCTCGTCCACCGCAACCACCAGATGTTCGCGGGACATGGTTCCCCTGCTAAAACCCAATTCACTGGCAACTTCCAGACGAAGTTCCGGGCCACTGACACTGGTAACACCAAAATGACTGACTGCAAGTCCTGCCGCGACATTAGCGAGCCCGGTTGCATCCAGCAGTGACGCGCCAGAGGCTAACGCCACTGCCAGGGTCGCAATAACGGTATCACCAGCCCCGGAGACGTCATAAACTTCCCGGGTTCTAGCGGGAAAATGCACTTCTGCCTGACCTTTTCGAATCAATGTCATGCCATCTGCTTCCCGCGTCACCAGGATTGCCGCAAAACCCAGATCGGCGATAACCTTCTGGCAACGAGATACCATATCTGCCTCCGAGGACCAGCGCCCGATGGCTTTTTCCAGTTCCAGTCGATTTGGTTTTACAATTGTGGCGCCGCGATAGGCACTCAACGGCTTGAATTTCGGATCCACCAGCACTGGTTTACCCTCTTTGAGAATGGCGGAGATGATCAATTGTGACTCCGCAAGCACACCCTTGTCGTAATCAGAAAGTACTACGCTATCCACCCTGCCAACTGCATCTGCCAGATGTGACACGATGCTCGATCCAGCAATATCAACGATATCTTCAAAGTCAGCTCGAATCAGCTGCTGATTCTGGCTGACAACCCTGAGTTTGGTGGTTGTTCGGGCTTTCTCCGACTCAATTAAATAGCAGGATATGTTTGCTGATTCCAATTTGGACTTCAATATATCGCCTGATTCATCCGTTCCGATCACCCCGATCAGGCTGGCTTGTGCTCCCAGGGTGGCGATATTGAGTGCGACATTCGCTGCCGCGCCAGGGCGATCTTCAATCTCATTAATGTCAACCACAGGGATAGGCGCCTCGGCTGATACGCGGCGAGTATCTCCGTGCCAGTACCTATCGAGCATCACATCGCCCACTACCAATATCTTAGCGCCATCAAACCGGGGGACTTTCATCTACATACCTATATGGGATTCATGATTTCCTTCAAGAGGATAAGTCATGAAATCACACCAGTAAACCAAAACGCGTTAATATCTGGCTGTGGCATGACTTTCACCAACTTGATCCTCGTCGTATTTTACAGGCCAGTTTCGAGCGTATGAATCGCCATCATTTTCTACTCCTGGACTTCATATAATATGATCTACCCTGGCAAGACAATGACCGTCAGCACAGGAAAAAGCTCTGGATGAAAACACTCGGTCGCGAACAACTCAGTCAATTTATCAGGGAAAATAAACTACTTGATGGGACCATCGAGCGCCCAGGAATAATGCTGACACCGGCGGGTGAAATCGTAAAATCATTCTACCGACGGAAAATAATCTCTACCGCAACTTTCTTCCCACAGGCTCACCAGTTCCAGGCCAGCGGCCTGAAACTGATTAAACGGGATATCCCTGCTCCCGTGGTGAAAGAAATCATCTATTGTAAGGACATCCCCGTCCACATGGTGATCTACGATCGACTCGAGGGTGTGGATGTGCGAGAACTGTGCGGCAGTACCGGCGTAGGGTGCCTGTCACAACTGCCCGGATATCTGGCACACCTGCACGACCTGGGTGTTTACTTCCGCGCCATACATCTGGGCAATATATTGATTTACGGTGATGTCATTTCCCTGGTCGACATTTCCGATCTCTCGGTTGCTAATTCTTCGCTGGGGATCTTCAAACGAGCCCGAAATTTAGCACATCTGTTTAATTCAGAGGACGACAAGGCATATTTTGTTACTTATGGGGTCGGCAAATTTATACAGGAATACATCGAGGTCTCCGGGATACCATCGGTGCAAAGATGGCCGCTGGTTAAACGGTTGCACCTGGCGCTGGATGATGACATGTACCACGCGGCGATTATACCGAGTGCGCGGCGGGGATAAGCCGCCTGGCCTTGCGACGTTCATAGAGTTGAGCCCAATCAATCTCGTTCACATTACATCTCCGTAATTCTTAAGGGCTGGTAGGGCACGCAGCTTCTCCGTGAACGCGTTCATCGTATAATTCACTGACAACCTCTTAAGTGCGCGGTCAGTTAGTGCCTTGCGGCCGTCGCTGTCGAGCATTTCAATCGCCTTCAACTGAAGTGACAAATCATCCACATCAGCCACTTCAAAAATCAACCCGGTGTCGCCTATCACTTCCTTCGGCCCCGCTGCACTACTGCAAACGATCGGCACTTCTGCCAGCATTGCTTCCAACAACACAATGCCAAAGGCTTCCTTTAATCCGGACGTGAACACAAATGCATCAAAGGCACTGTATATCCTGTAGGCATTGCGCACCTGTCCCAGAAAAATAACCTGGTTCTTAATGCCAAGATCAGTCGCCAGCGATTTTAGTTCTTTTTCTCTCGCACCCGTGCCAACGACTACAAGACAATTACCCGCGTTTGCGATACTGGCGTAGGCCTTTATCAACACCTCGTGATCCTTCTTTGCCACCAATCGACCTACTGTGCCAAAACAGAAAACCCCCTCGGCGATGCCCATCTCATTTCTTAACTCGTCACGATCCCTGATTTCAGATTTAATCGCCGGATTGATGGCGTTGCCCAGTGTGTGAACTCGACCTTGCGTTGTAAGCGATGGGCAGCATTTCTCTATGTCTTTTCGTACTGACTCCGACACGGCCAGGAGCTGAACATTTTTTCGGAAGAAGGTGACAAAAAGAGCCCGGCTAGTTCGCTTGAATACATCATGTTCGTGAGCAACCCCCAACAGTACTTCTATGGGGAAAAAATAGCTCATTATCCCAGCCAGGTAAATTGCCTTGTAACGGTGAGCTATCACCACATCATAGCGGTGCTGCCTGAAGATTTTGGCCAGCTGCATGATGGCTGAAAACTTGATTCCTCGAAGAGAACCTTCTGGCTGCTCAAGAAAGAGGTCCCTGTCTCCTCCTGTCGCCTCTATGACGGATGGATTTTCCTGCCCCCTGAGATACAGCGTCGTTACATGAGCATTGCTGAAGGCCCCGGTAAACTGCCTGCAAATGATTTGAAAGGGTCCCGCGTAATCATGGGAGATCTGTAAAACCCGGATTGCACCTGCTGCGCCAGGATCCAGCATCAGCTAGCCCGCTTTGTCACCAATAAATCTTCAAGCAGCAGATATTCGAGATCCGAGCCAAAAAACATTTCAAGCGCATCTTCAGGTGAGCACACCATCGGTTCACCGCGACGATTCAACGAGGTATTGAGCACCACACCATTACCGGTGAGTTTTTCCATTTCTTTTAACAATGCATAGTACCTTGGATTCGTGTCTTCACTAACGATTTGTACTCGTGAAGTTCCGTCCTCGTGCACGACTTCCGGTATGCGCTGCTTCCACTCTTCTGACACCTCAAAGGTAATTGTCATAAATGGCGCCGGGTGATCGGTTTTGATAATTTCGGCGGCCACCGTATCTAAAATACTGGGGCAAAAAGGCCGCCACCTCTCACGGAACTTTATCTGCTCATTTATCTTGTCCGCAATGCCTTTATGATTGGGACAACCCAGTATGCTTCTGCCGCCAAGGGCACGGGGCCCAAATTCCATTCTGCCCTGACACCAGGCGACAGGATTGCCTGCTGCCAGTATCTCGGCTGTTCTCATCGGTACCTTATCGATTCTCTCAAATACGGGTTTTCCCGGATGTTCCTGGCAAGCGGTAATGCACTGCTCCGTCGTGTAAGCAGGGCCGAGATAAACATGCTTCATTGTTTCCGGTGGCACCGAACGCTTGCTACAGGCGTAGGATGCCGCCCCTACCGCGGTACCGGCATCACTTGCGGCCGGTTGTACAAAAAGTTCATCAACATAGGGCAGATCCAGAATCTTCTGGTTAAGTTTGACGTTAAGAGCGCCGCCCCCGGCAAATACCAGTTTGCCGGTCTCTTTAAGGATATCTCCCAGATAGTAATCAATCAGTTTCAGCGAGATATCTTCAAACAGCTTCTGCATTGCGGCGGCATAGTGGATATAGGGATCGTCCGCTATGTCTCCCTTTCGCCTCGGACCGAGCCAGTCAATTAACTTCTGGCTAAAGTAGAAACCCTTTCGACCTTCCTTGTACCTTCTAAGGCCTACTGTATTTACCAGCTTCGTATTAACCTTGATGCTCTTGCCGTCGAAATCAACTAACCGTGACAAATCATACAAATCAGGGTCGCCGTAAGGTGCCATTCCCATTACCTTGTACTCACCATCGAGCATCTCAAAACCCAGATACTCCGTGACAGAGGCGTATAACTGACCCAGGGAATCGGGATCATAAAATTCCTTAAGTTTGGTAATCTTGCCGTTCTCACCATAACCAAAAAATGTCGTGGCATATTCTCCCTTGCCATCGATACCCAGGATAGCTGTCTTCTCCTTAAACCCACTCAGGTGGTATGCGCTGCTGGCGTGGGCAAGATGGTGCTCCACCGCATCAAATTCGATTCCATCCCAGTCTATTCCCAGTCTATCGAGTAGTTCCCTGACTCTCCTGACGTTCCTGCGATAGTGGCGATTGCCATTGAAAATAGCATCCAGGGCTCGATCAGGGGCATACCAATAACGCCTGGCGAAATGCCAACGGGCACCGGTACGCAGGCTAATTTTAGCAAAAGGAAATGCAACGACATCAATGTCGTTAGGCTTCAGACCCGCATATTCCAGACAGAATTTCGCGGCCTCAAACGGCATCTTACCCTTTGCATGCTTGTCACGGATAAACCGCTCTTCTTCTGCTGCAGCAATTAATTTTCCATCCACATAGATGGCTGCAGAAGGGTCGTGGGTAAGTGCGCCCGACAATCCAAGTACTTTTAGGGACAAATGTACAGCTCTATGATTTTACGAAGATCGCTATTCTAACGCGTTACGGTGCGGAAACCATCATCCTGGAAACGGCATTTAACCTGCTATCGAGATAGTAAGATGTTGTCGTGAAATTAGTATGCACAAATAGTGTGTTAATCACACTGCGCGAGCAGCAAACCAGGGGCAGATCTCAATCGAGTGCAGGAGAACGGCAGAACCGACGGGGCTGCTCAAAGCTTCACATTGTATTGGACCCAAAGATCGTGAAGCAATCCTGAAAATTGGGTATTTAACAGGGGATAATCACGCCAGTTTTCCATGAATCGCCGCAGATCCCGACTAAAAGCCTGTTCGAAGGCCTGCTGATTGTGATGCTCTTTCATCGCATCAAGATCGATCATTACGGCCCCCTGTTCGGACATTACGAAATTGGTTGCTTTTAGATCCCCGTGGGAGACACGGACCTCAGATAATTTTTGCAGAATGTCCACCAACGATTCCAGTTTGCCAACTGGCTTTTCAGTCCCGGTCAGGTAGTTCAGGGCATCCGGGCCCTCAATGAATTCTGTAATCAGGTAGGCCGTCATTCTAACTGGCCCTAGCCGGTTTTCGATCATCGCAATTGGCCTGAGTGCAGGAATTCCAAGGAACTCCATGCGATGCGCGTTAGCCCAGGAAAGCCAGGCACGACTCATTCGAAACGCCCGACGTAATCCATGCCGGTAATTCTTAATGTTGTATCGCTTCACGACCACCGATCGGTCGATGAGCTTCACCAGGGCCACAGTTGATGAATTGCCATTTTTTAATATTGTGCCCGACGCAATGAATTTATCCGGGTCTTCTATTAAATCGGCGAGTTCCCGGGAACAGGCACTTCGCTCGACTACTTCAAATCTCTTGAATGTGTGGCGGCACCAGAAACGGGTGCAATCCCGGAAGGTCTTGGCAATATAATTTCGCTTTCTGATTTCCCTGCTTTCTATAACTGCCAGTTTAAGTATTTGCAATCGGGAGTTGCTCATCTCCCAGCCTCGTTGTGATTCGTAGGTGGCGAGTGCCTCGCCAATCAGTACATCGAATCGTGGATACAACTGTGCAAAAAACAAGGCCAGGTTCTTGAGACTTGCCCCTTCTGCAAGGGGCGCTTGCCCTTGTCGCTCTACAGCATCTCCATCAATCGTATTAATCTTTCCATCACTGAGAAGGAAGTTCTCCAGGTGGATATCATTTTGCACAACACCATGATCATGCAAGCTGGACATGACTTTCATTACCATCTCAAGAATTTTGACTCTCTCCCCGGAAAGCAGGGATTTACTCCACCGTTCATCAAGATCTATTCCATCAGGCAAATATTGGAATACCAGTAGCCGGCCATTCTCCGTTTCACCTTCCCACAATAGCCCGGGAGTACATACGCCTGCTTGTGCTAGTGCTAAGACGCCTGTTCGTTCACGGAGGATATACTTACCCGCCTTTTTGCCGAGAAACATTTTAATCACTACCTTCTTGCCACCAACTTCAGCCAGTGCAACTAGTCTCCTTGCGGGTAACAGCCTCAGAACGGACAAAACCAGAATTTCGACCTGACCCACTCCCGGCCTGCTAACGAGCAGGTGAAAGGGCGTCTTGACATCTCTTCCGGCATTGATGAGCTGGCTGGCATCAAGCGTGTTCATCTTATCGATACCATTTGCAATAAATTTAGAAATCCTGGCATTGCTTCTCTATTCTCTGTCTTTCAGCTGTTAAGCTGCTCCCGAATATGCGATACCCATGACGGAAGACCACTACCATCTTGCCGATACAAACTCGCCGCCCGCGAAAATACCGCTGCCCAGAAAATCTTGTCAATTTGTAACGTTGCACGTAACGAACGTCCCGAGTAAATGGTCATAAACCGGAACAAATCACGCAGCGTCAATTCAAGATCAAACACAGAGAAGAACAAGCCGCCAATGTCTTTCACCTTCCAGCGATTCGGCGTGGATTTTCTAATCTGTGCACGATGAAGATCAATGAGAAATAATTTAGGGTCATTTTCATCAATTGAGGACAGGTCCAATAGAAAATGACAGATGTAGTAGTCTCTGTGATTAACACCATTTTCATGTAACACCCGGGAGGTCGTTGCCAACTTTTTAATAAGACCCCGTTTTAAGACTGGGGGCAGTTCATTGTTGGCGCAATAGTCCTCCAGGCTTTCAGTGTGCTCGAGTTCCCTGGTCACAATACTCGAATGAATTTTTGCAGGATTCCAGCCTTCACTAACATAAGCCACCGGGTACATCGTATCTATCCCCAACTCATTGAGCTTCTCTATCGCGTACCATTCATTTGACGCACCGAGTACCGGTAATTTGAGTTGTGAGAAGTTTTTCAGAATTTCCAGCCAGCCAACCCCACTGTGGGTTTTTGCGAAGTAACCTTTTCCTTGCCACTCGAACCGGATGGTTCTTCGGTTTTCGACCTCCCGATACACCTGTCCATCCAGCTGCTTGACACCCTGAAAAATATCAGATGAATCAATACAATCTTCTAAATCCTTACCCAGGTAATGCATTAATTTGAATTTGGTTGATGGAAATCAGGAGAAATGTCCGGTGAGTCTGGATCAGCTTTTGGGCGTTGGATTCTCAATTTTCGGCCGACCTTCTAGTTGATGGTTTCTGCAATAAAATCTGCTGCTCGTTCCGGCATACTATAGATGTCTGCAACCCTCGCGTAGTCCAGCCCACCCTTCTTCCATGACATTTTGTTGTCGGAAATTATCATGTTATGCAGCAGCTCGTTAAATGTATCTTGCTCGAACGGTGATGGTACCAAATCCCCCGCACCTGCCTCGGAAATATAGTGGGCGTAACCACAAATGTCTGTGGCCAGGACAGGTAATCCCGCGACCATAGCTTCCAGGATAACCGTACCGGTATTTTCCACGTAGGCCGGGTGAATCAGGAAATCTGCACCAAGTAGAAACCTGGGTATATCGTCTCGCCCTTTGAGTATTACCACACGGTCCTTAATACCCAGCAATGCGGCCATACGTTCAAAGGCCGCCGGTGCGTCCTGCCCAATAACAATCAGCCGGGTATTCTGCCGTATCAGGGTTGGTAGCGCCCTCATACCAAGGAGAATTCTGTCCAGCCCTTTAGTGATGAATCCGGAACCGACCATCAATAATAAGGTTTCATCATCCCTTACTTCAAATTCATGTCGCAGGACTGCACGTATCTCTTCACTATTTGCAGGCAAAGCCCTGTCCCTGCTGATACCCGGTGGTAGAAGGTGGAATCGCTCCATCTGGGTATTGTAATACTTGCGAAAAAGTGGTTTTTGCACTTCCGATATCATTAGGATTTCTGTTTGCGAGGACTGTCCAAACACTGCCCTCTCAAATCGTGAAAAAAGCCTGTATCTTGGGATTAACCGATATAGGCGGTTGCGCTGGGTTCGTGCCTTCTCTTCATAACAAGAATCTGCCGCAAAATAGATATCCAGACCGGGCATCTTGTTAAACCCAATAACCCCGCTAACCGGATTAAATGAGACGTGCTCGGTTACCCACTCAGAGAATCGACGGTAACGCGTATGATTAGTGATCGCGGTAACTGGAACCCGCACGAGTTCAATGTTACCGGGAACAGGACCTTCCCACTCCAATGTATACACCCTGATGGAATATCCTCTTATCCGGCATTGCTCCGCAATTCGAATGAAGTCCCGCTGCAATCCACCATAGGGAAAATACTTGAAGAGGCAAAACGCCAGTACTGGCCGATTGATCCTTGCTTCGAGCCGATCCAGAATGACCTTCTCGATTATTTCTGCGGCTCGTCGCGGTAAAGAATAAATATTGGCACTTTCAGAAAACCGTTTACCGTTGATCTTCCATTCATCGCGGCGATCACAACTGATCATCTCCAGCAGCTTCTCGTTCAGCGCCGACTGTTCAAACGGGCTCTTAAGCAGGAAGCCGACATTTGCCTCCTCCACGTAGTGACCAAAACCACAAATATCGGTCGCCAGAACGGGTAAACCAGCAACGATGGCTTCCAATAGAATTATCCCGGCGTTCTCATCGAGTGCCGGGTGCAGAAGTATGTCACTGGCCAGCAGGAATGCTGGAACATCATCGCGGCCAGATAAAATCGTTACCTGCTCGCGTAGACCCAGGGCCAGTATCGTTCGTTTAAATGGTGCCGGGTTATCTTCACCAATGACAAACAAGCGGATTTTGCGGCGAATGTTCTTCGGTAGTGACTTCACTGCATAAAGTGCACGACTAAGTCCTTTCTTAATGAAGCCGGAACCAACCATCAGCAGCATGTGCTCATCAACCGCAACACCTAATTTCAGGCGCGTGTTAATTCTGATTTCGGATGCATTAGAAGGCGCAATCCTGTCCCTGGATATTCCTGGCGGCAGGAAATGCATTCGTGTTTGCGGTGTCCGGTAGTATTTTTCAAAAAAGGGTTTTTGAGAGTCAGAAATCATCAGTACTTCAGTATGGCAATCGTCTGAAAACACAGCCCGCTCAAATTTTGCAAAATGCCGGTAACGTGGCAATAACCGGTATAACCAACCTCGTTGCGTTTGCGCTTTCTCCTCATAACAGGAATCTGCCGCGTAGTAGACGTCGAGCCCCGGCATCTTGTTAATCCCGATGACACCATCAACAGGAGCATTTCGCAGGGCTTCCTGAACCCAGTAGAAAAATCGCTCATAGCGGGTATGGTTAGTATGCGCTTCTACAGGAACGATGATAACGTCAAAGCCTTCCGGGATTTCGCCACGCCATGCCAGTGTATATACCCTGATGTGATGGCCACGAATTTGGCACTCTTTAGCAATGCGAATGAAATCACGCTGCAGACCGCCATAAGGAAAATATTTATAAAGACAAAATGCCAGATTCAGCTGGACTGAGTGTTCGCTTTCCTGATTTGTAACTGTAATGCTTGCCAAACTGATTCCGGAGTAGTTCTTTCAAAACATGGTGGGTAAATTTTACTTGAATAGTCTCCGGCCGCATACCGGCAGATTCTTTTCTTGCACGGAATACATTGTAAGTGATCGCTTACTATCACGTTCTGGTATGCCCCATAAACACCTGTGAGCTGTGGACTAGTTGCGCCATACAGCGCAATAAGGGGCAGATTTAGTGCAGCGGCCATATGACCAAGGCCCGTATCGACGGAAACAACCCCTGAACCACCGGTCATGATCAGTGCCAGGTCCTTTAATCCCATCATCGGCAGGACAGTGGCACGAGTGTTGTCAGCAATTAATTCAGCTCGCCTCGTCTCTTCCTGATTGCCCGCGGGGATCGTTACCTCATAGTCATTTTCCAGGATAAGGCCGCATAATAGTCGCCAGGATTCAACCGGCCAGCGCTTCGATTCCCAGGTCGTTCCATGTAAGAGTATGATATTCCTGTTGTCTTTCCGCGGTTTCCTTCGGGAATCCAGTCCGTAATCCGCAGCACCGCTAACCTCATAGCCAAGTAAACCCGCAAACAGGCGCCGTTGCCGTTCGACCGCATGAACGTCATTGCCAACTTCCATCGATTTCAAATAGGTTAATGCGGCGAGGGATTCCCGCGCTGATCGCCAACTGAATCCGGACACTGGCCCGGTTGATAACATGCCGACAATTGCACTCTTAATCAGGCCCTGCGCATCGATGATGAGGTCATATCGCGCACGTTTTAGTCGCCGAACAAAATTGCCAATTTCGCCACTTAGAAGAGCGGTCAACCAGTTCATGCGCCACCGGCGAATGGCAATGGGGATCACCTCATTAACAGCTGGATGCATCTGCGGTATTTCCTGGAAACCTTCTTCCACCACCCAATCAAATTGGATATCGGGAAGCGCGCGTTTAGCATCTACAACAGCGGGTAATGCGTGAATCACGTCTCCCATTGATGACATCTTGATCACTAGTACCTTCACGAGATTTAACCGAGCACCCTGTCGACAATCGGGTAAAGGCGCCCGGGTAGAAGGTTATTCAGGCAATTTTTGTGACCGAGCGGGCAATCTCTTTTGAAACAGGGGCTACAAGATAAGTTTTCACTCACAATATCCAATTTGTCGGTCAGGGGAGGTGTGAATGCTGGCGAGGTTGAGCCATAAATGACGGTTGTTGCACAACCCACTGCCGCTGCAATATGCATTAAGCCCGAGTCATTGCTAACGACCAGGCCAGACAGTGCAATCAAATCAACAACGTCAAGCAGTGTGGTTCTACCCGTCAGATTGTGGCAATACTCATGCCGGGTTACACCGGCTAAAATCTGTTTTGCCACTGACTCATCCCTGGGAGAACCAAAAATCCACACCTGCATTCCTTTTTCAATCGCATAGTTGGCGAGATCAGAGTAGTGATTTTCCGGCCATTTTTTTGCGTCTCCAAATTCGGCGCCAGGACAAATACTCAAGATAGGCCGACCCTTGTCCAGTTCAAATCTGGACAAACATTCGAGCTGATTTTTCTCATCAATTGAAAGCTCAGGATAGGCCACATCACCAGGGCTATCTTCATCGCCAAGGCCAACAAACCGATCGACCATTCGCGGCAATCGGATTTTGTCCAATCTCTGAATGTCATTGAGTAAAAAGTAACGCCATTCGCCGAGAAAACCCGTACGCCTGTTGATTCCTGCAAAAAAGGGAACAAGTGCCGATTTTGCAGAATTAGTTAGTACAATCGCCTGCTGATATGTTTTTGCACGAAGTGATTTTGCGAACCTCAGACGATAAGACAGTCGAAGTTCGCCGTGACCCATATCGAACAAAATGGCCTTGTTAACCTCAGGCATTCTCTCAACCACAGCCAGAGCGGCCGCGGGCGCCATTACATCAATCATTGCACCTGGCCGGGTTGATCGCAGCGATTTGAATAGCGTCTGTGCCATGACCATGTCACCGACCCAGGAAGGACCAACAACCAGAATTCGATCTTCCATTAGCTTATTTTTTTATGAGCGTTGACCACTCAGGGTTTTCAGTTCGCTTTCCCATCACCTGATCAAAATACATGCTTTGCAATTTTTCAGTAATTGGCCCACGACCACCCGAACCGATCATGCGTCCATCCAACTCACTGATGGGCAGTACCTCGGCCGCAGTTCCGGTGAAGAAGGCCTCTTCCGCGATATAAACTTCATCACGCGTGATCCGTCTTTCCTTCACCTCAAGTCCCAACTCATCGGCCAACGAGATGACGGTATCCCGGGTTATTCCTTCGAGGCAGGAGGTTAATTCTGGCGTTACCAGCTTACCTTTCTGAACGAGGAAGATATTTTCGCCGCTTCCCTCGGCAACATAACCCTCATTGTCTAGCAGCAAAGCTTCTTCACAGCCGCTATCCAATGCTTCCTTCAATGCCAGCATCGAGTTGATGTAGTTACCGTTCGCTTTCGCTTTACACATTGTAATGTTGACGTGGTGGCGAGTATAAGAGGATGTCCTGACCTTGATACCCTGGACCCGCGCTTCCGGTGACATGTAATTCGGCCACTCCCAGGCAGCGATGATGCAATGTGACTTTAATCCTTCCGCCCTCAAACCGAGCGCTTCAGATCCGTAAAAACACATGGGTCGCAGGTAGGCCTCCTTGAGATTATTTTCCCTGACAACCTGAATCTGCGCTTCAAAGATTTCATCCCGGGTAAAGGGAATTGAAAAACGGAGTATATGCGCGGAATTGAATAATCTTTCTGTGTGCTCTTGCAGTCGAAAAATGGCCGGGCCCTTATCTGTTGCATAAGCCCGTACGCCTTCAAATACTCCGAGCCCATAGTGTAAAGTGTGTGTCAGGACGTGTATCTTTGCTTCTCTCCAGGGAACAAGTTCCCCATCGAACCAGATCACGCCATCTCTGTCGGCCAGCGAGTCAGTCATACAACTTTCCTATATCATTTCGTGTTGGTGGTTATTTATTTGTGCTTGATTCAACATTCATCGTTTTATTCCAGATCGACACCACGCCCTGTCGATATTCATTAAGCTGGCTATATGAAGCCATCTCCCCTCCAAGCCACTGATAGTGAACGGCAGAGCGATATGCAAGATACGCACTTTGCAACAATTCAACTTCATCGGTTTTAAAGAGGTCAAGTTCCCGCAACTCATCCAGCAATCTCATCTTGTCCGTCCAGCGGGTTAACTTAAAAAACTGATGGGCCCAGGCGAGAACCGCGTATTGGACCATAAATTCGATATCAACAATAGCCCCGACATCATGTTTTAGATCAAATCCTGAAAGCAATACACCTGATCCCTGTTCTCCATCATCATCACTAATCGTGGATTCACTCGCAAGGTGCGCTCGCATCTTCTCTCTCATGCTGATCACATCAGACTTAAGCAAATCATCATCTCGTTTCAACGCAAGCACCCGGCTCCGAATATCTGCGAAAGACTCGCCCGGGGACGCATCACCCGCGACATACCTCGCTCGTACAAGTGCCTGGTGTTCCCACGTCCAGGCATCGGTGTTTAGATAGCGCTCAAACGCACTCAAGGTGGTGATCATCGGTCCCTTGTTGCCCGATGGACGCAGTCGCATATCAACTTCATACAGAACCCCAAAACGTGTCATGGAGGTCAGTATATGAATGATGCGTTGCGCGAGACGGGAAAAAAATACATTGTTATTGATACGCTTATCACCGTTTGTCGTACCGTGAATATCCCCTTCAACAAGAAAGACCAGGTCCAGGTCAGATCCATAAGCAAGTTCGATCCCACCCAATTTTCCGTAAGCGATGATCGCAAATTGCCCCGATTGTGGTACTTCATCGCTACCCAGGGGTAATCCATACCTGGCCTCCAACTGCTGCCAGGCCAGATCGAAAGACTTTTGCAGAACCAGTTCGGCAATTACCGTCAGCGCATCGGAAGCTCTCATCACTGGCAACAAGTCAAGTAATTCAAAAACAGCCACCCGCAGTACAGCAGCCCTTTTGAACTGTCGGAGTGTATCCATCTGGGCTTCGAGGTCATGCTCTTCGAGGACCATCATCATGGTATTTAGTTCCGAGGCAAAATCGTGTTTTTCAAACGAAATGTCGTTTGCTTTTCGTCCAGTCAATTCATACAACAGTATTGGAAAGTCGCGGAGCTGGGTGGCGACCCAGGGACTCATTGCACAAAGATCAACCGTGCGTTTAAGGGCATAGGCATTTTCCAGCAAGAACGCAAGATAAGTGCTGCGTCGTAAAATGGCCTCCGCTACCGGTAGCAGTCTTTCCATTGTTAAACCCGGATCTTGTTGCCTTGCAACGAGACTCAGTAAAACAGGCATTAACTTATTCGCTCTACCCCGGGCTATGTCCTGCAGTTCATCCACGCGAATTCTGAATTCAGACAACCTCTTTGCTGTGATTTGCGCCTCAGAAAATCCTGAATTACGTAAATATTTAATTGAACGCGGCGCTTCCGGTTCAGCCCAGACATTGAGCCAGAACAGATTCCCTTCTACGAGGTTCTCAATTTCGGCCTGATTGGAACTCATCAGTGTTGCGAAGCTATTTCTAACTGCAGACCGATGCTTTTCTAACTTCTCAAGGTAGGCAGACCAATCAGAGAAACCCATCACCTGCGCAAGGCGAGACCTTGATTTCTCAGACTCTGGTAACTTCTGTGTTTGCTTGTCATTCTCTCCCTGGATCGCGTGTTCCGAATTCCTGAAAAACACATAGGCCGCATCCAGGGAGGCGACATCTTCCTGCGGCAAATAATTTCCCTCGGAGATCATGTGCAAAACCTGACGCAACCGTCGCTCCTGTAGTGCCGGGTGGTTGCCGCCAAAAATCAATTGATGCGCCTGCGCAATAAACTCAACCTCTCTTATTCCACCTGGGCCTAACTTCAGATCCTGTTGCAGGTTTTTTATTTCAACCTGCCGATTAATAAGGCGTTTCATTTCCCTGAGCGATTCGATTGCGCCGTAGTCGAGATGTTTGCGATAGACAA
>Ga0114949_10000122_pt1 | contig 33251 bp, 32 predicted proteins | sample N074metaG_FD_83505 | JGI IMG/M metagenome (GOLD analysis project Ga0114949, IMG submission 83505) | Deep subsurface microbial communities from Kermadec Trench to uncover new lineages of life (NeLLi) - N074 metaG | ecosystem: Environmental > Aquatic > Marine > Ocean trench > Sediment | place...
CTGGGTGCTCCACATGAACGATGGCTTCACGCGCCTGGAAGTGTTCGTCCTCGAGCATATCTGGCGCTTTGTATATTTTGCCTGCCGGTACGCCGTTATCTTCCATCAGCGCAAGCAAGTCTTTGGCGGTATAATCCTTTGACCATTCGGCGATGATGTTATCCAGTTCTTCCTGGTGTTCACCGCGCGCCAAATGGGTCGCATAGCGCTTGTCCTCGGCCAAATCTGGCTGGCCCATGGCCTCGCACAGACGGGCAAATACGGTGTTCTGATTGGCCGCAATCAGTATGTCACCGTCGGTCACCGGGTAAACATTGGAGGGGGCAACATTGGGCAGGATGGCCCCGGTGCGCTCTCGCAGATAACCCGACTGGGTATATTCAGCGACGGTCGATTCCATCATCGTCAGGACGGCTTCATAAATAGCGCTGTCCACCACCTGTCCCCGACCAGTCACCGTGCGCCGATGCAGGGCCATCAGGGCCCCCAGGCACGCCATGGTGGCCGCCAACTCGTCGCCAATGGACAGGCCTATCCGCGATGGCGGCGTCCGTGGGTCGCCCGCCAGATTGCGCATGCCGCCCATGGCCTCACCAATAGAGCCATAGCCAGCGCGCGATGAATACGGCCCGGTTTGACCGTATCCCGAGACCCTGATCATAATCAAACGGGGGTTGATCTCCGACAGAGTGTTCCAGCCCAGGCCCCATTTTTCCAAGGTTCCTGCCCGGAAATTTTCCAGCAGGAAGTCAGCATCCTTGATCAGTTCCTTGATCAGTTCCTGGCCAGCTTCGGTTCGCAGATTCAGCGTGATCGACTTTTTATTACGCCCGACAATGGGCCACCATAATGACTCTGCCCGCCCCCATACGCGCATGGGGTCACCAACACCGGGCTGCTCTACCTTGATGACTTCGGCGCCGTGGTCCGCCATCAATTGCCCGCAAAATGGCCCCGCGATCAATTGGCCCATTTCGATAACGCGCAAGCCGTCAAGCGCGCCAAATGGATCGGAATCTGTCATTCTGTCGTCAACTTTCTGTTGTGTTGTTCTCGATTGGTATACAAACCAGCATTCTCATTGTATACAAATATTCGCACTCCAAAACAGGATAAGGGCAACAGATTCACGATGACGTCACGACCAGTCCATATAAATGAAGTTGGTGCACGCGACGGCCTGCAGAACGAGAAAGTATTTTTCTCGACTGAGCAAAAGCTGGACCTGATCACGCGTCTTATAGGTGCTGGTATAAAACGCATTGAAGTGGCCAGTTTTGCCCACCCCAAGGTCGTGCCGCAAATGGCCGATGCCGAGGCTGTCATCGCGGCCCTGCCGGACAATCGGGATGTGCAATATAGCGGTCTTGTCCTTAACAAGCGGGGTTACCTGCGGGCCCTGGCCACGCGTGAGGGTGGCAGGCGCGGCATCGACCAGATTGGCACCGTCTGTGTGATGAGCGAGACGTTCAGCCAGAAAAACCAGGGCATGAGCATCGCCGACACTCTTCGCGATACCAGCGAAGTACTGAAACTGGCCAAACGTGATGGCATCAGCGCACAAGTCACGCTTTCGGCTGTTCTGGGCTGCCCGTTTGAAGGCGAAGTGCCGTTTGACCGGGTCATTGACAGTGCCAAACGCCTGGCCGATGCCGAGCCCGATGAAATAGCGCTGGCAGATACAATTGGGGCCGGTGTCCCGAGCCAGGTTCGTGATTTGGTCGGCAGACTGCGCGAAGAAATTCCTGACATGAAGTGGCGCGCGCATATGCACGACACCAGAAATACCGGCGTGGCCAATTCCTGGGCAGCGTACGAGGCAGGCGTTGATACCATCGATGCCAGCGTTGCCGGCCTGGGCGGGTGCCCCTTCGCGCCGCGCGCTACCGGCAACGTGGCCACTGAAGACGTGGTCTATACGCTTGACCGATCAGGCGTGGCCACGGGTGTTGAGCTCGACCGGTTGATCGATATTGCGCATTGGCTGGAAGGCATCCTGGGCCGCAAAACACTCGCCCGTGTCAGTCAGGCGGGCGGCTTTCCTGTGCCCGCTACTGCTGCGGAATAAGACAAGGTCCGGACTGTTCCATGTCTGACTTGATTGGCACCTCTAATGAAGCCTTGGATGAAAGGCACCGCGTGACCCCTGCTAACAAAGGGTTGAAGTCAATCGTTGGTTAATTCACAGTTGAGGCGTCGGTGATTTTAGGGAGTATGACCATCAAAACGTTGGAGGCGGTCCTCGAGGAATTAAAGGCCAAGAAAAACATCCTGAAGGCTTGGGCAAGGACCAAATAATGAATACCGCGTGCAAGTCTTTCAGCCTTTTGGTCTTTTTTATTTTGATGGCCGGTTGCAGCGAAGATCAATCCACAGAAAACACCAGCCAGGTACTGACACCAACCTTCGAGACAATCATGGCGGCAGAGGCATTCATGCCTGAAGACGAGCGATTGGCCAAAATTTATGATCGGTCCTGCCGGACCTGCCACGCCTTTGTCGATGCCGAAGCGCCGCTGACGGGCTTTGTGGCAGAGTGGGACATTCGATTGGCAAAGGGCATGACGACACTGGTGGCCAACACCCGCCATGGTGTGGGCGGCATGCCGGCCATGGGCACGTGTTTCGACTGCAGTGATGCGGATTTTAACGCCCTGGTAGATTTTATGGCGACGGCAACGGCCATAGCAACGGCCATAGTAACGGAGGATGCCAAATGACTACGCGCAGAACTGTGCTGAAGGCCGGTATCGCGGGTGCGGCGATTGCATCGGCCTATCCGATCGGGTCGCATCTTTTGTGGTCAAACAAATCGTTTGATGCCCCGGGGGGCGTCCTGCCACCAGCAGAAGCATCAACTTCCGGGGCCAATTGGCGCAACTGGTCGGGATTGCAACGAGCCCACCCAGACGCCATTGTCAGCCCAGGCACAGAAGAAGAACTCGCCAGAATTATCAAAACAGCGCCGGGTCCCATCCGGCCAGTGGGGTCAGGCCATTCATTTACAGCTCTGGTGCCAACCAGCGGGACCATCGTCGACATTGGCCAGTTTTCTGGCCTCTTGAGTTACGACATCGATACACAGATTGTAGAGGTTGGCGCGGGGACACGGCTGGGGCAGTTGGCCCGTCAACTCGATGACATCGGCTTGGCCATGCCGAACCTTCCTGATGTCGATGTCCAAACTCTTGCAGGTTCATTTGCCACGGCCACCCATGGGACCGGGCTGGGCCTGACGGCATTGCACGAGATGGTCACCGGCTTTCGCCTGGTCACAGCGTCAGGCGACATTATTGATGTTGATGCCGCAAATAATCCAGACTTGTTCAATGCAGGCAAGGTTTCCCTCGGGGCGCTTGGGGTTATCACGCAATACCGTCTTAAGGTCGTGAATGCCTTTACCCTGCGTCGGCGAACGACTGCGATGCATGTAGAGGATCTGCTGGACCAGGCGGAAACACTGGCCGCCAGCCATCGAAACTTTGAATTCCTGTTTCTGCCTCATACAGGTTTTGCGGGTGCGTTGAGCCACGATGTATCGGATGATCCGCCCGTGCGGCGGCCTGCCAGTGAAGATGAAGAAATTCTGGATGGTTTGCGTGGGCTGCGCGATATGTTTGGGTGGTCTCCCCGGATCAGGCGCTGGGTGGCCTCGACCCAATTTGAAGTTGGTGTCCTAGAGGACATCACCGACAAGTCGTGGCATTTGCTGGCCAATAAGCGCGTCGCCAAATTCAATGAAAGTGAATATCACATCCCCTATGAAAATGGCATGGATGCGGTTCGTGCCGCTATCAAAGTGCTAGAGCGCCGTAGGGACGTTTATTACCCCATGGAAGTGCGGTTTGTTCGCGGTGATGACACGTGGCTTAGCCCTTTCAAGAACAAGCAAAACGTTTCCATCGCGGTGCACGCTGCCAATACTGAAGACTATCGCTATCTGATCAACGAGCTGGGACCTGTCTTTCGGCGGTTTGGCGGGCGCCCCCATTGGGGCAAACTTCATGGCTTGGGTGCACAGGACCTGTCGGCCATGTATCCTCATATGCAGGACTTTAATAATCTGCGAAAACAATTGGACCCTGAAGGGAAATTCCTGAACGATCATTTGTCCAAGATTTTTGGGGTAGGCTAGCATGGCCAAATTGATATCACGCCGTGGTGCCATTATTGGCGGGATCGCCACATTTACCGGAGGGCTGATACTCTTGAACCGACCCAAAGATAATAGCGGTCCGCGCGCGCCGTATTTTTTGCGCCTGCAAGATGCCCTGGTTAATGCAGGCATTGCTACACCAACATTGGTGATTGATCTAGAACGCTTGAACGCCAACGTGGACACCCTGATGGCCAGTCTTCCAGACGGCATGGGGTATCGCATTGTCGCCAAGTCACTGCCATCGCTAGAGCTGATCTCGCACATCCGCAAACGCGCCGGAACGCAGCGATTGATGACGTTCAACCTGCCGATGCTGCAACAGATATCGCGGGACATGCCCGATACCGACCAACTATTGGGCAAGCCGCTGCCTGCCGCGGCGGCGAAGTCGTATTTTGAGGAACTGCCAACCCAGGCGGCACAGGCGGCCACCAACGTGCAATGGCTGATCGATACACCGCGGCGCCTGGCCCAATATATCGATGTTGGCAATGCTTTTGGCGCGAGCCTGCGCGTGAATATTGAACTGGACATCGGGCTGCACCGAGGCGGTTTTACGCCGGGGCCAGAATTACAATCTGTGCTGCAGACAATTCGTGACCATGATCATTTGTCCTTTGCTGGCTTCATGGGATACGACCCTCATATCGCCAGCCTGCCGACCACCCTGGGATGGCGCGATCGCGCCCTGCATGGCGGTTGGGCGCTGTATGGCGAGGCCAAGGAACAAGCGCGCGTGGTCTTTGGCGACGCGGCCATGGATGGGTTGGTATTGAACGCCGCTGGCAGTCCCACTTATCGGCTTTACGACAACACCAATATTGCCAACGAAATATCGGTTGGATCGGCGCTGGTCAAACCCACTGATTTTGATACCGAACTTCTTGAACCGTTCGTGGCAGCGGCATTTATCGCAACGCCTGTGATCAAGACCATGGGTGACACGCGCATGCCGGGTATTGAATTTGCCGACAAGCCGTTGCGGGTATGGGACGAAAATCTCGACAACACTGTGTTTATCTATGGGGGGCACTGGCTTGCCAGTCCCGTTGATCCGCCCGGCCTGCAGTACAATGCTATTTTCGGGCGTTCTTCCAATCAGGAAATGCTGAATGGTGGGGCACAATTGCAGATTGCCCCAGACGACTTTGTCTTTCTGCGCCCGCATCAAAGCGAGGCCCTGTTTATGCAATTTGGCGATATTGCTGTTTATGATGACGGCGCGATCATTGATCGCTGGCCGGTATTTCCTGCCTCAGCCTAAGCCGGTTCGACCGGGTTAGCGATCAACCCCTCACACGCGCTCAAATATTGCTGCGAGGCCTTGGCCGCCGCCGATGCACATGGTTTCCAGGCCGTAGCGTGCTTCGCGACGGTCCAGTTCCATCAACATGGTTGTCAGGATCCGCCCACCGGTTGCGCCCACGGGGTGCCCCATCGAAATGCCTGAACCGTTGACGTTTATGCGGTCATGATCATCCGCACTCAGCCCCAGGGCTTTGGTGCAGGCCAGCACTTGTGCGGCAAAGGCTTCGTTCAACTCTATCAGGTCGATATCTGCCAGGGACAAACCTGCCCGTTCCAGGGCCTTTTGTGATGACGGGACGGGGCCGATCCCCATGACTTTTGGTCCGACGCCCGCCAGCGACCAGGATACCATCCGTGCCATGGGCTTCAGGCCTTCGCGTTCTGCGATGTCGCGGGTCGTGACAATGCATGCCGATGCGCCGTCATTCTGGCCCGATGCATTGCCCGCCGTCACTGTTGATTCTGGGTCTATTTTGCCGCGGATAGCCCGCAATTTTCCCAACCCTTCTGCGGTTGTCCCCGGGCGAATATGTTCGTCCTTGTCGACAATGGTGTCGCCTTTGCGGCCGGGGATAGTGACGGGCACAATTTCCTGGGCAAAGCGGCCATCGGCGCGGGCGGCTTCGGCACGCGCATGGGAACGGGCTGCCAGTTCGTCTTGTTCTTCGCGCGTGATTGAATACTCGATGCGCAGGTTTTCTGCCGTCTCGATCATGCCGCCAGCGATAGGATAATTGTCGCCCCCTGCGGTGATGCGACCACGGGTCAGGCTGTCTTCCATCATGATGCCTGGTGCGCCAGCGCCCCAGCGATTGGCAACATTGTAAAATGGTGCCCGGCTCATGGATTCTGCGCCGCCTGCAATGACCATGTCGCTGCCGCCAGAGCCGACCTGCATGGTGGCATAAATAACGGCTTGCAGCCCCGACCCGCAGCGTCGATCAATCTGCAGACCGCCAGCGGTCACGGGCAGACCCGCATCCAGCGCAACAACGCGGCCCATGGCGGGCGCTTCCATTGTGGGGTAGCAATTGGCAAACAGGACGTCTTCAATCAGGTCTGTGTTCAGTTTGTTGCGCGCGATGATATCCCGAACCACGGCTGACGCCAGATGGTGTGCGGGCGTATCTTTGAACGCGCCCCCAAATGTGCCAACAGCCGTTCGCCGAGGCTCGCAAATAACAACATCCCGCATGGTCGATCTCCTGTTTTCCAGCCTGTGGCCAGAGAGCTGTACGTTAGAATTGGGCCCCTATATATGATGTCGCCTTGGTGGCAGCAACAGGCGATCTGCGAAAGCGAAAAAGGGCTGCAACCGGGTTGGGAAAGTTGCATCATCTGTACAATACTTTGGGATTAGTTTATTTTAGTAGTGTTTCCAGGATGATGGGGCATAGCAGTAGGGGGATTGACGATGTCGACAGATATAGAGACTGCCAGAAAATTATTTTCAAAAGACCTAATCGATGCGGCTATCCGCATTGGCATGATCGCCGTTCTGGTGATTTTGTGTTTTCGTATCTTCGCGCCCTTTGCCGGTATGATGATGGGTGCTCTGATCTTGGCTGTTGCGTTTTACCCACTGCATCAGAGCATATCCAAGCGCATGGGCGACAAGGATGGCCGGGCCGCGACACTGATCGTGGTTGTTGGAATACTTATTATTGGTGGCCCGATGATTATGTTGGGGGCGTCCTTCGCCGATAACATTTTCAGCGGCTATGCCTCGCTTGAAAGCGCCTCATTGACCATTCCCGCACCGCCGGACTTTGTTGCAGGTTGGCCATTAATTGGCGGGCGACTGCATGGAGCCTGGGCGGCTGCGGCCAATAATCTGCCTGCGTTTTTGGTGCAATACCAAGAACAACTTAAAGGGCTGGCAGGGTGGGTTCTGTCCACCGCTGCGGGCACTGCGGGCACTTTGTTATTGTTTTTGGCCACCCTGGCTGTGTCGGGCATCATGATGGCCTATGGCAAGTCCGGAACCCAGGCGATACACCGCATCCTAAGCAAAGTGGCCGGACCTGCCAAAGGCCCCAAGATGCAAGTCTTGTCGACAGCAACAGTTCGATCAGTGGCGACCGGCGTCATTGGCGTTGCGTTCATACAGGCCTTGTTATTGGGGGCAGGGTTCATGTTTGCAGGCATTCCTGCGGCTGGTGTGTTTGCGGTCTTGATCTTGATCGCTGGCATTATGCAAATACCCGCAGCATTGTTTTCACTGCCGGCAATCGCTTTTGTCTGGATGTCTGGGGACGCCTCGACGGCCATGAACGTCGTGCTGTCCGTGTATCTGCTGGTAGCAAGCCTGGCTGATAATGTGCTGAAACCAATGTTGCTTGGGCGCGGGGTCGATGCCCCCATGCCCGTTATTCTGATCGGTGCCTTGGGCGGTATGATCGTCAGTGGCTTCATGGGGCTTTTTATTGGCGCCGTGTTGTTGGCCGTTGGCTATCAGATATTTATGGAATGGGTCGACGACGTTGAACCATCGAGCGACACAGCCGCGATACAATCTGGTGCCGGGGGCCAACCCTTGGCTGGGAGCGAGTAACTAAATTGCTGCGATCTGCAAAACTCTGTATCAGACAGCTGACCGCCCTGTCTGTGGCGATGACACTTGTGGCCTGCACCACGGTTGGCCCCGACTTTGATGAACCTGAAATTGCCTGGCTGAGTGATTGGCAATCTGATCTCTATGATCCTTTGGGCAATCGGGAAAAGCAGTCTGACCTGGATTTGCGGTTCTGGTGGAAATTGTTTGATGACCCGGTGTTGGATGGGTTGATTGAGGACGCGTGGACGCAGAACCCGACGCTTCGTATCGCGGGGCTGCGCATTCTTGAAAGCCGTGCGTTGTCGGGTATCGCAAAAAGCAATCTGTATCCGCAAGGGCAACAAATTAGCGGCGGGGCTGCCTATATCAACAGCCAGCAAACCGGCGACAAAAATGGTGCCGGGAACCAGAGTTTTGCCAGCTATGACGTGGGTTTTGGCCTCGGCTGGGAGTTGGATTTTTGGGGAAAGTTCCAGCGCGGGATTGAATCTGCAGATGCTGGGTTCTTCGCCTCTGTCACCAGCTATCAAGATGTCATGGTCTTGCTGAGTGCACAGGTTGTCGATTTTTACTTCACCTATCGCACCACGCAATTGCGCATCGCCCTGGCGCAGAAGAACGCCGAAATTCAACACCGCAGCTTTGAAATAACAGAACGGCTCTATCGTGGCGGCCAGAATTCTGAGTTGGATTTGCAACAGGCCAAGACCCAGTATCTGGCGACCCTGGGCACCATCCCGGCCCTTGGTATTTTGTTGGGGAAAACCCGCAACGCATTGGGCGCCTTATTGGGCCGGGCCCCAGGCAATCTGCCCGAACTCGATACAACTGAATATGACCTGCCGAGGGTCTCTCCACTATCGATTGATGGGACCCCGGTTAATTTGTTGACCCGTCGTCCCGACGTTCGCTCAGCGGCGTGGCTGGCGGCCGCACAGTCGGCCCAGATTGGTGTTGCCGAGGCCGATTTTTACCCGGCGATCACGTTGCTGGGCAGCATCAGTTGGTCGGGCAGCAGCCTGGCAGCCAGCCCGAATGTCGGTACCTTTGCAGTGGGCCCCACCTTTACCTGGAATATTTTTGACTATGGGCGCATCGCCAACAATGTGTTGGTGCAGGACGCGCGGTTGCAACAGGCGATCGAGGCCTTTCAGAATACAGTTCTGCAGGCCGCACGTGAAATTGACGATGCCGCGATCAGCGTGGCCAAAACCCATGAACAACAAAACCTGAACCGGCAGACGGTCCAAGCAGCTGAGCGGTCGCTTGAATTGGCGGATACGCTTTATATCGAAGGCTATGTGGGCTTTCAGCGCGTGCTTGATGCACAGCGGGCGCTATTTGTGCAGTCGGACGGCGAAATTTCAAATCAGGGTAATCACATAGCCGCCGTCATAGACCTCTACAAAGCATTTGGCGGCGGCTGGCACCAGACACAGACACAAGACCTGATCCCCTTGGAAATACAAAACGCAATGGAGAACCGCAGTAATTGGGGCGACATGCTGAAATCGCCATTGCCACCGGTTCCCGTTAGCGCCGCAACAGACTCAGAAAGTTTAAAATGAGCACACCAGACCAGGACCAACAGCCAACAGAGCCGCCAGCAGGACAGCCAGCAGAGGGTGCTGACGCATCGAAATCGGTCAAAAGAGGCGGCCAGATCATTGGACTGGTGATTGTTCTAAGCCTTGCCTGGTATCTGACAGCAGATCGCTTCACGCCCTATACCAGCCAGGCACGGGTAGAGGGCTATGTGGTCGGTGTTGCCCCAAAAGTGGCGGGGCTGGTGACCCAGGTCTGGGTCAAAAATAATCAAGAGGTGAAACAGGGGCAGCGTCTGTTCCAGATTGACCCCTTGCCCTACGAGATTGCACAGGACAAAGCGCGATCGGACCTCGAGAGTGCCCGGCGTCAGGTCAAGGCCGGGGACGCGGCTGTGATCGCTGCAAAGGCAAATCTGCGGGCGGCAGAGGCCAACAGGCTTTCGGCGGCTCAAAACGCCAGTCGATTAGGGCGATTGCACACCGCAGACCCGGGCACGATATCAGTACGCCAGCTGGAAATGGCCCAGGCGGGGCTCGACAAAGCAGAAGCGCAGGTGGTTGCCGCCGAGGCCAGTATCCAGCAAGCGATTGAACAAAAAGGCGGCGAAGACGACGAAAACAATTCGATCATCAATTCAGCCCTTAGCGCTGTGGCCAAGGCCGATCTTAATTTGAAGGATAGTGTTGTAACAGCGTCCGCGCGGGGCGTGGTGACAGACCTGCGGGCCGATGTTGGTCTTTATGCGGGCGCGGGCAGCCCGGTCATGACAATCGTCGCCATCCATGATGTCTGGATCAATGCAGAATTTACCGAGAATAATCTGGGACACATAGAGGTCGGATCACCGGTCGAAATTGTATTTGATGTTTTGCCGGGGCGTGTATTTGACGGCCGGATCAGAAGCATTGGGTTGGGCGTCAGCGCTGGTAAGACTACTGCGCCGGGGACATTGCCGACAATTGACAACAACCGGGACTGGCTGCGGCAGTCCCAGCGCTATCCTGTAATTATCGAATTTCAAACAGACCAAAAAGGGTTGCGGAATAATTTGCGCATGGGCGGTCAGGCCTCGGTGATGGTCTATACCAAGGGGACGACGGTGTTGGCCGTGTTGGGCAAGGCCTATATTCGACTGATGAGCTGGCTTAGCTATGCCTATTGAACGAACACCTGGTGGCCCGGCTCAATGCGAATGGGCACTAGGTGAATGGGCATAAAATGACCCTGCCGATTGCCACACGACGAACCTTTCGCGTCAGCCTCACGGTGGCGTTATCGCTGGCCTTTGGATACGCCATGGCATTGTCAGTGCCTTTTTTAGCGCCTATTCTTGCTTTGATGATTGCCTCTCCACCCGCACCGCCCATGGGCTTCAAAAAGCTGGCCAGTCTGATCATTGTTGTGTCAGTGACAACGGGCATCGGGCTGCTGCTGATCCCGATGTTGCTGAATTATCCGCTGTCTGCGGTGCTGATCGTGGCTGTTGGCCTGTATTTCAGCAATTATCTGGCGATCAATCTGGGCAAGGGCATGGTCGGCACATTTTTGATGGTCGGCCTTACCTTGATACCGCTAGCCGGGATGATTGATTTTGGCCTGGCCGTGTTGCTGGTTCAGTCGCTGGTCCTGGGTATTGCGTTTGCGGTTCTGTGCCACCGGGTCGTCTATCTTTTGTTCCCTGAAGATCCGGCCCCAAAGGTGGCCGCCACGCCAACGCCTGTTGGTGCAGACCAGTCTAGCTGGGCGGCCCTGCGCGCAGCAATGATTGTGCTGCCTTCGTTTCTGCTGGCATTAACGAACCCTGCAGCTTTTATGCCCATCATCATGAAGTCGATTATGTTGGGGCAGCAGGGCTCGGTGATCGATGCGCGGCATGCGGGGCGCGAGCTGTTGGGGTCTACATTTCTGGGGTGTGTCTTTGCCATTTTGGTCTGGATAGGGCTCGATCTGGTCACGACATTGTGGATGTATTTTTTGTGGATCCTGCTGTTCAGTACCTATTTCATGGCCAAATTTTACCAGGTCATTGCCAGCCGCTTCCCCCCTTCATTCTGGTTAAATGTGGCGGTTACCATGCTGATTTTGCTGGGATCTGCCGTGCAGGACAGTGCTAATGGCAAGGATGTCTATCAGGCCATTGCTGTGCGTATGACCTTGTTTATTGCCGTCACGCTTTATGCCTGGGCTGCAATATTCACCCTCGAACACTGGCGGGCCCGCAATATCGAGAGGCGGACGCGCCGATCATCAAATGTGGAGTATCAACAATGATGGGAAATCTGGCATGTTGATGAATCTGTTGTTTGGCATACCAACGATGGTCTTGTGCCTGTTGTTGCAATCGATGCTGATCGTGGTCGCCGTGCGTTTCTATAAGCGACGAGATGCTGAGGTTGCCAATCCATCGCTTTGGTCGACAATGATGGTGGTCAGTAGCGTCATGTTGATTTTGGTCTTTGGCAATCTTGCCCAGCTTACAATCTGGGCGATGCTGTTTTTGTTTCTAGGCGAATTTTCCAACCTTGGCGATGCCGTCTACCATTCGGCGGTGAACTTTGCGACCCTGGGCTATGGCGATGTTGTCATGTCAGATAGGCACAAGTTCCTGGGGCCGCTAGAGGCCGTAAACGGTGTTCTGATGATCGGCGTATCGACAGCTGCCCTGACCATCGTGTTCCAGGACGCCTTTCGCAAGACATTGCGCGCGCGCCAAGACTGAAGGCCCCACAGCCAAGACACTGAAAGTTGATCGGTAATTATCTTGCTCGATGCTGGCCATCGGCTAACCTGTCGTCAGGGGATTTGCCGCAGTGCGGACAAGCAGGGGAAATAGTCATGAAAAGCCGTCCGGTTTCAGTCGAAGAAATGGAAGCCAACCACGTTGCCCGGTTTAAAAACCTGACCTCAACCGGGGCAGGGAACAAAACTGAAGGTGGTCCTATTCCCAAAGAGGCCTACCAGATGATGGCGGCCCGGACGGCCTATGTCATTACCGCACCAGGTGACGATAACAGCCCGTGGGACGCCGCCCCAATAGAGACCCCCGACGTGGTCACCATTATCGCGGAGTGCGAGCCCGGCGAGGGCCCATCAGCCCATATGCACGCCAAAACGGTCGAGACCTTTATGGCCCTGACCGGTAAGTGGGAGCTGTTGTGGGGCGACGACAGCGAACATTCATTGATATTGGAACCTTTTGACACCATCGCCGTCCCGCCGGCGGTTGTTCGGACTTTTCGGAATATTGCCGACGAAACTGCCTATCTGCTGGTGCTGATCACAGGTGGTACCCACGATATGGACGATTTGTCCTTTCGGCCCGAACTGGGTGTCGCGGTTGCCGACAAGTTTGGCGCCGACGTCAAAAAGCGTGCCGAGGAAATCGGCTTTCGCTTTACGGCGGGACTAGAAGGCGTGGATTAGTCGAATTGTTGCACCCGCGATTGTTCTGGCATTGAGCCAAGCCAAATGGTCCAGACTGGCAGGTCCTTGGCTCAGGCTGTTTGGCGTCAATCGATGAAGTAGAACGTCAATTGTGTGCGAACGTCATAGTCGGTGCCGTCATAGCCGCGATAGACGTTTTCTTCTTTGAAGTAACCTTGTGCGCCTGCAAATTCACCCGATCCACCGATGATAATCCCCATGCCATTGTCGGCGGGACCAATTGTGCCCGCGGCGACGAATTCGCCAGACCAGGGTTGCCCGGATTCCGCGACTTGCGTGCGGATTTGTCCCAGGAAGGCTAGTGCCTCTGGCGACGAATGTTCGATCTGATGGCCGATCAGCGTGCCACGCCCCGTTAGCTTCAGTGTCCAGGTTGCGTCGTGCAGGCCATCAGGGGTCAGGGGCTTGTCGAACTCTTCCAGTTCAGAGGCGATGCCGACGATATTGCCCGCTTCATCCTCGACAAAAGTTGCCAAAATCAACAAGTCTTCCGCTGGCGTGTCGACCAGCGTAGTGATCCCTTGGGGAATTTGATCGATGAACACATAGCCCCCGTCGGTCAGCGCAAAGATGGTGGTGACGTCCCAATAGAACACTTCTGTTCGCGCCGTGGTGATGTCAAAGTTTTTGGTTGGCGTCGCCAGTGTCGCAGTATCTTCAGCTGCAGTTCCGGCCTGTGACCAGGACACAAGTCCCAGCACCAGGACTGCACAAATTGGTGTTCTGATTATATTTTCCATCGCCCCCATCGTATTCTCCCGACTTTATGAAGGCCTCACTATGCCAATCCGGGGCGGGGAAGGCTACCCATCCCTGACAATACCGAGTAGCTGTCAGTCAATTCGATTACACGACTGATAATCGCCTGACTGGGCTCGTCGCAAATCCATCATAATTTCGAACATGAAAGCCGTGCTGAGCCCAAAAAGCAGCAGTCCATTGGCCGCCGATATGCCCGCGAGCAGCCGCCATTGTTCGGTCAGCGTGATGTCGCCAAAACCAAGTGTTGTGAAGGACGTGACAGAAAAATAGAGCGCCAGTTCCAGCGTTTGGAAAGAACCAACAGCAATAAATGTCGCCGCCCATATCCACACACCCGCCGTCAGCGCTGCCATCAGCCATAACCTCACACTTACCAGTACGAATACATTTTTCACGCCATGCGGAGTTCGGACCAGCCAAGGTCTCGCCCGCCGCATGGCGGCACCGGCAGTGCTGATAAAAATGGCCTCGATAATCACCGTCAACGAAACGGCGAGGGTCCCGACGGCCAGTTGGTCAAATATGGTGTTTCTCCCTGGATGGCCTGGCCATGGCCAATTCCATAATATGGCGATTGCCACGGTTCCACAGGATTGTCAGGGTCACGGCCTCGATGCGCCAGCCATCCGAGGTGCGGATTAACTTGTCGTCGTAATAGCCAGCCAGAGCAAAGTCAGGGCTGCCCTGGTCGTTCTGAAGAAAGTGTTCGGCCTTCATATACATGCGCTGGGTAGCAACGTCGCCGTCGACATCGACAATGGGGTTGGTCATCACATGTTGCGTGGCATCCAGTCCCATGAACAACAATTTACATCCCGCAACCCAATCGTCGGCCGTGGTTGTGGCGCTGGGTTGGCCGCTATAGCTTGAGAAATCCATCGTAATTTCGTCGGTAAAAATGCTGCGCAGCAGGGCCCAGTCATGGGTGTCGATGCCTACGGCATATTCATAACGCCGCCGGGTGATCTCATTATAGTCGTCAAATGTCATATGGGTCCCTGCTCAGGCGCCGTCTTCAAAAACAGGATCGCGTTTTTGCAGTTCGGCCATCACTGCCTCGGCCTGGTTGGCCGTGCCGATGACGCCGTCTTGCAACACCGATTCCTGCATCAGAGCCTCCGCGTCCGTCATGCCATTGATGGAATTAAAGATTAGTTTGTCGCCGCGGATCGCCTGCGGGTTCTTTTTGGCAATGGTCTGTGCCATTTCCATGGCAGTGGCATGCGGGTCGTCAGACAATTGGGTGACAAAGCCATATTCAAGGCCCTGCGTCCCGGAAAACACGCGGCCCGTATAGGTCAGTTCGCGCAACAGGTCGTCGCGCACCAGATGGCGCATGATGGCGGTACCGGCCATGTCAGGCACCAGACCCCATTTGATTTCCATAATCGACATTTTGGTATCAGGGTGCGTGATGCGGATGTCGGCGCCAAGGCTTAGCTGAAAGCCGCCACCAAAGGCCACACCGTGTACTGCGGCAATGACAGGCACCGGACAATCGCGCCAGGCCCAGACGGCCTGTTGGGGTCTGTTGGTGATGCCATGGGTGCGAATGGCAAGGGGTTGGCGTGTGATTTCGCTGTCGCCACCACTGCCAGCGATGGCGGCCATATTGCCCATGTCCAGGCCCGCGCAAAAGGCACGGCCTTCACCCGAGATAACGACGCAACGCACAGTCGGGTCGGTCGAGACCTGCTCGGCAGCCGCTATCAGGCCTTCGAACATGGCGTCGTCGAGCGCATTCATTTTGTCCGACCGGACCAGGCGCACATCCGCGACACCGTCTTTGATTGTAATTTTTACCCGTTCACTCATGGCACGCTCCAGCAACTGGTTGGGCTGCCATGCTACGCATATTTTTGGATCGGCGTCTTAGAAAATAGTGTAGGCGCCGTCGATGACGATGGTGTCGCCGGTGTGAAAGCTGGCGGCCCGGCTCGATAGATAGGCCGCAATGGCTGAAAAGTCTTCCGGGTCTGCCCAGCCGCCAGTAGGGACGCGACTGATCACCTTTTCATTAAACTTGTCATTGTCCTGGGCTGGCTGGGACATCTCGGACCGGACCCAGCCGGGACAGATGGAATTGACTGTGATTTTGTGCCGGGCGAATTCGACAGCCATGGCGCGGCACATGGTGACAACCCCGCCTTTGGATGCCGCATAATGCTCGTTGCGCGCAGCCCCATGGATAGCAGCTGTCGAGGCGATGCCAACCAATGCGCCGCCTGGGTCACCATTCTTGGCCCGGTCGATCATGTGGCGAGCGGCCTCGCGCAAGGTAAAGAACACGCCGTTAATGTTGACTTGGATCACCCGGTTGAAGTCTTCGGTGGTAATATCAAAGACGCTGCGTTGGCTGGACGACATGCCGGCGTTGGCGATGGCGGTATCGAGGCGGCCAAATTCAGAAAGGATGTTGGCAATGCCTTCCTTGACAGCAGCCTCGTCCGAGACATCGATCTGTGCGGTGGCGACCCGTTGGCCGGTTTTCTCCAGCCTCTCTTTAGCCGCAGCATTCTTGTCGGCATTGCGGCCCCAGATGACAACATCAGCGCCCTGGCGGGCCATCCCTTCGGCCATGCCCAGACCAATGCCGCCATTGCCGCCTGTTACCAGGCCAACTTGCCCGCTCAGATCAAAAAGTCCGCTCATTGTTGTCTCCTGTTTTGGTCTTATTTGACCTTGCCGAAGCCTACCCGAACGGGTTTGTCGAGGCTTTCCATGGGGTATGGCAGATCATCCAGTGACAAGCCATCGCCCAATTTCTCGGGGAACATTTCGAACAACTCATCGATGTCCCATGCGCCGTCATACTCTACGACGCGGTCGTGTTCAGGTTCGCTCCAACGGATATATTTGTTTGGATAGGCTCCAAAGATGCGTCCGGTGATATTGGCTGCCTGGGGTGACGCCAGATACAGGATCAACGGCGCAACATGTTTGGGCTTGCGGTGGTCCTCTGTGTCTTCGTGAGGCAGGTGACCGGTTTCGCGCTCATAATCGGCGGTCGTCTCAACATTATAGTTGTCAGCCATGCGGGTATGGGCTCCGTGGGTCATGCAATTGGCGGTCACACCATAATTGACCAGGGCATTGGCTGCAGCACGCGTTAAGCCCCCAATGCCTGCTTTGACACCGGCATAGGTGAAGGTGTCCGGGACACCGCCAATGCCGGAATCTGAGGTGAAGTTGATAAGACGGCCATAACCGTCGCCGCGTTCGCTTCTTTCCTGCCAATGCAGCGCAGCAAAGTGGCTGGTGGCCATGGTGCCCTGCATATGGACACGAAACAGGGTCTCCAGTTGGTCTGGTGTGCAGTCGACAATATTATTGCTGTTAAAGTTACCCGCGACATTCACCAGGATATCCAGCTTGCCCCATTCATCCACGGCTGCCTGCACCAGGGCTTCGGCGTCACCCCAGTTTGACACGTCGCCTGTATTGGCGATGGCCTGGCCACCGGCGGCTGCTATTTCGTCGACAACGGCCTGTGCGGGCCCGGTGCTGCCACCGCTGCCGTCAACCTCGACACCCAGATCAGCGACGACGACCTTCGCACCCTGTTGCGCGAACAGCAGGGCGACTTCACGGCCTACACCGCGACCGCCGCCTGTGACGATGGCAACCTTGTCCTGAAGTTTCTCTGCCATGCTAGATGCCTTCCTTGACGGCTTCGTCCACCGTCTGCTCAGAGACAGAGATGATGCGTTTGTGGGAAAAACGCCATTGACCGTCATCTTCCTTGCGCAACCGGTCATGATAAAGCCCCCCACCGGGCCCCTTGTCGGTCTGGGGGCCACCCCATTCATCCAGATAGGTGATGGCCACCGCCTCATCACCCTCGACGGTGATCTGGCAATTGGTCAACATATGCTTGAAGGGCGGGTTGAAGTTGTGCCGGGCATCCAGCCGGTTATACATGGCGCGTATAGCGTCCTGGCCGGTGAGACTGGTGTCGAATTGCTCGCCATAGCCAGTGATGTCGAGGACGGCGTCGTCGGTAAACAGATCGGCCACGGCATCTGACATGCCCCGATCATGTACGTGGGCGTATTGCAGGATGGCAGCGCGCACACCCTCGATACTTTCTAGTTCGACGATTCGGGCTTCAAGTGCCTCAAGGCGGTTTTCCAGATCTTCACTCAAGTTTCTTCTCCTATTTTCTATAATCGGCAGTGGCGTTGGCATGGGCTTCCAATGCCTCGAACACCTGGTCGCGGCCAGCCTGGGGCAGGGGCAGGATCATGCGGTCGACTTCCAGCGCCAACAGGGCTTCAATGTCTCGGTTATTGGCCATTAACCCCTTGACAGAAATAGACTTTCTGGGGGCATCTAATTCGGCTTCCAGTGCGCGCAGGTCGCCCACTTGGGCTGCAAATTTGGCCAAGGGGGTTATGCGGTTCTGCATGGCCTCATTCCAGTCAGCCACCACAAAGGGCATCCAGCCATCGCCCTGGTTAATCACCCGCTTCAAAATATTGGGGCCCGCACCGGCAATCAAAATGGGCGGGTAGGGGTTCTGGACGGGCTTGGGCCACATCCGTGATTTCGTAATATTGACCAGGTCACCGTGATATTCGGCTTCGTCTGACGTCCAGAAGACCTTCATGGCTTCCATGCGCTCGCGGGTCATTTTGAAGCGGTCTTCGAACCTGACGCCGTGGTTTTCCATCTCTAGCGGGTTCCAACCGGCCCCGATGCCAAATTCAAAACGCCCGCCCGATATCTGGTCCAGCGTGGCCACCGCCTTGGCGCAATTAATCGGATCATGCTGCGTGATGAGACAAATTGCTGTGCCGAGACGAATGTTGGTCGTGGCCGTCGCGGCTGCGGCCAATGCAACAAAGGGGTCGAACATCGAGCGGTAGTCATCCGGCACGGTATCGGCAAACGGGAATTCGGTGGCGACAGGGATATGGGAATGCTCTGACACCCAAAAACTCTCGAACCCCAACCGCTCCGCCTCGGCAGCAATCTCGGCCGGCCCGGCGCTGTAATGGGTGGGGAAAATAGAGACGCCAAATTTCATGCTGAGGCCTCCTCTATTTCCTTCAGAGGGAGCAGCACTTTTTCTGCTACCAGCTTCAGGCTTTTCCACGCCAGCTCTGGCGAGAAGCCACCACACAGTGGGTGCAGCATTACAAAGCCATCGGGACCCAGCGACAACGCTTTTTCAATAAGCTCATCTGGTGTCAGGATCGGGTACAGGCCCGTCTCGCGCAGGGTGTCGAGGCTTTCGGTTTTCACATAGCCATTCCAGGCGTCCCAATCCTCATACCACTGGCCATATTCGTTGTTTTCGTGCAGGGCATGGGGTCCGAACTGCTCCCAGAACTCGTCGGGGTCTTCAGCGACCCAGGCCATGGTGGACCGGGGCAGGACAGGCTTGCGCGCGATGCCCAGGCGGTCCTGTTCTTCGTAATAGGTCGTCATCAATTCGGCCTTGGAGGGCTGGAAGAGGTCAGCATATTTGGCCGCGCGACGGGCCGCAGCTTTTGATGCGCCACCCATCCAGACCGGCATGGGCCGCTGTACTGGGCGCGGCGTCACGTGGATGGTTTTGCCTTCCCACTCAAAGGGTTCGCCCGACCATGCTTTGTGTAGAAACGGCACGATCATATCCATATGTGCTTTGCGGTTGGACAGGGATGTCCCCAGCATATCAAATTCAGTGCCGACATAGCCGCCCGACAGCACCGGTTCTGCCCGGCCATTGGATAGGATGTCGAGCGTGGCCAGATCTTCGGCAAACCGCACAGGATTGTGCAGGGTGGGGATCAGCGACGAGATGCGAATGCGCATGTGTTCGGTCACCGCAGCAATGGCCCCACCGACCACGAGGGGTGATGGCATATAACCATCAGGCGACCCATGATGTTCCGAGATCATCACAGTGGCAAAGCCCTGCTTGTCACCCCAGGCGCATTGCTCGACACAGGCCCGGTACAGGTCTTGCCGGGGCGTCTTGGCCCAGGCTGGCCGCCGCAATGCATAACGCAATCCGAAAGTTGTCATGGTCTTCGCTTCCCTTCAAAGACGAGACTAGCTTTGCGATCCCAGCAAGACTTCCCCAGGTGTTGCTCCAGTGCATTCCAGCCCTTCAAAGGTTACCTGGCCGTTCACCAGCGTATAGTTCAGGCCTTTGGCGCGTTGGGCGCGACGCCAACCACCGGCGGGCAAATCATACAGCTTGTCGATCTTGTTCCAGGCAGGCAGGCGGGCGATTGTATCAGGGTCATAGACAACCACGTCAGCCGGTGCCCCTTCACGCAACACGCCACGGTCGGCCAGGCCACACATATGGGCAGGCAGGCGCGACAGGCCATAATGGGCTTTCTCAGCAGTAATCAGGCCTTCTTCGCGGACCATCCATTGCAGCAGATCGGTGGGGTAAGCCCCTTGGACCGAGAAATGGCAATGGGCGCCGCCGTCGGAAATGCCGGGTACTACATAAGGTGAATCCAGCACCTTTTTGGTAGTTTGGGCAGATGCGACATAGGCATCGCCAACGAATTCAGCCTTGAATTCAGTCTCTAGTGAGACATCTAGCACCACATCAACAACATGGCGGCCTTCTTCATCGGCGATATCCTGGACACAACGGCCTTCATATTTCGCCAGATCGCCATAACCCAGCGTGTCGTGCACGATCAGCTTGCGGAACGGGCCGGATGTGCCCTGGCCACCGACAATGCCCTGTTCGACCTCGGCGCGCAGGCCCTGGCGTTTGCTTTCGTCGCGCATCATGGCCATGCGTTGGTCGTTTGGACCATTCATGACGTCGTGCCAATGGGGCGCATTGTCCCACAGGGACCAGTCTTCGAAGGTCAGGATGGTTGGCGAACGCACCGTAAAGCCCATGCCAAACACCTGCAGGCCCTTTTCGTGGGACTCGTCCAGCCAGTCTAAAAAGGCTTCATGCGGTTCGGGCACATCGTCATTGGCCAACAGGATGTTACGGACGATGGGCCGGTCGGCGGCCTCGGCCAGCGAGGTCATGAAGTCCTCGACGGTGTCATGGTCAGTTGGACCATTGTCGAACATTTCGATAAAGCCTTCGCCGCGTTCCTTCAGCCAACCGCCGATTTCGATAATTTCGTGGTCTGGCAGCAAATCGGTGATCATGGGGGACCCGTCCCAGTCTGGCTGGACCGACGGCAGGCGACAACGCTGGTACGAAAAGCCACACGCGCCATAGTCCATGGCTTCAAACATGATTTGCTTCATGGTCTCTTTTTCGCGGGTGGTCGGACGGCGTTTCTTCGCCTCATCAAACCCGCCCATGACATAGGCGTATAATGGGTTCAGCGGTACCAGGGTCTGACAGTTGACGCCCTTGGGGATTTTCTTCAGGTGATCAATCCATTGAGGAATTGTTTCCCAGCCATATTTGTCCCACTCCATGCCTTCTTTCATGGTGTCGAACTCGATGGCCTCATTGCGGGTCATGGAAAGCATCGCCCGGTCACGCATATCAGGGGGTATTGGGGCAAAGCCAAAGCCACAATTGCCCAGCACCACGGAGGTTACCCCGTGCCAGCCGGAAATGGTGCAATAGGGATCCCACAATATCTGTGCGTCATAATGGGTGTGGATATCGATATAACCGGGCGCGACAATATTGCCACCGGCATCGATGACCTTGTCCGCGCTTGCGCCATTAATACCACCAATTTTGGCGACCTTGCCGTCCTTGATGCCCACATCGGCACGAAACCGTGGAATGGTGGTGCCATCAATAACCGTGCCCCCACGGATCAAAATATCATAATCAGACATGTTCTCTTCCCTTACTTTCCTTAGATGCCCCTAGATGTCTTGTGCAGTTTGCACGACATATTTTTCCAACAATGGTTCTACCCGCATATCCTCCGGCACCTTGTCAGGCCCGATCATCTTGTCGAGCGACTGTTCCAGATAATAAATGCGCTTTTCATGCACCCCGATTTTCGGGCCTTTGAAATGCGGTGATTGGTACGAGCGCTGGATGTGCTCCATATTCCAGGTGTCTTCATCCAGCACTTCGTCGAAATAGCCCGCCCTCTCTTTGTATTCTGGTGGCTCGACGCCATCGCCCCAATCAGGTTCCACGACCCAGGTCACCAGGCGTGTGTGGTTGACGTCAATGGGCCAAAACTCCATCAGCGTAAAACCAGACAGGCCCGACGGGACCAGCACATTGGGGAAAATATTGTAGGAAACATTGGCTTCTACCCGCAAAGGCGCGCCTTCGTCGGTCAGGCGATATTCTGCCAGCGTTTCCTTGATTTCCTGTGGCGCGCCGTCGGCGGCCCCTACATTGGGGACGATCATTCGAGAATGGCCATTGGGGTAAAATGTCGACACGGTGCCCCGGTGGTCGATGCCCTGGGCGACGCTGTCCGGGTGGACGGTGCCAATGTGGTAGACCTCGACAAAGGCCTCGATACACACACGCCAGTTCACGGCAATCACGCGTTCGTGCCGGTTGGTGGGGCGCAAATCCTTGGCCCAGGCAAAATCCTCCGACACAGGCCCCAACCATGTTTCCAGGTCCATGGCATCGTCGTCCAGATTAATATAGATGAACTTGCCCCAGCTTTCGCAGCGGACACCGTGCAGGCCGCAATCTTTTAGTGATGGGTCATTGGCAAAATCGCGCTCGTCAGGGATCGCGATCAACTGGCCTTCCAGATTGTAGGTCCAGCTATGGAACTGGCAGGACAGATAGTCCAATCGGCCCGTCTTTTCGCGCAACACCGTGGCGCCCCGGTGCTGGCATGTATTGTAGAACGCGCGGATGACATCATCATTGCCGCGAATAATGACGATCTCAGCCCGGCCCATATTGTCATAGACCTTGTAGGACCCGCGCTCTAGGAATTCCCAGCTGCTGCCGATATAAAGCCATGACTTATCAAACACTTCGGCCTGTTCCAGCTTGAAGAATTCGGGGTCTGTATAACGACCTACGGGGATACGCGGTAGGTTGGGGAAGCCCTCTGGCGGCGCAACGCGGACATATTCATTTTGGATTTCAGCGCGCAGGCGCTCGACGGTTTGGCTGTCCATGGGGCTACTCCTTAAAACCAGCGCTGACATAGGCGACGAGGTCGTCCACATCGATGTCTTCGCGGGCCCAGGTCAAATGCGCGTCTTCGGCGGCGACCACATGCATGATGGTGCTCATGGCCAGGCGAAAGCGTTTGCGGATGTCGCGGGTGGCCAGGTGCGGGCAAGCGCGCATCAGGGCGCCGCGCATATGCACATAGACGTCGGCCATGCTTTGTTCGTTCATGCTGTCGGCGGTTCGCGGGCTAAAGAAAATGGCAGCCCGCAACGCACGCAGTACGTCGTCATTTACCCAGACCTGCAAGGCTGTTTCCACCAGCGGGCGGAAAATATCGGTCACCAGGGCAGGGGTGTCCTGGTCCTCCAGCGCCTCCAGCGACTGGATGATCTTGCGATTGGCGGGCTGCATGCGACGGCTACACACGACGCCAAACAGCTCATCCCGCGATCCAAAATGATAATTGATGGCCGCACTGTTCACGCCCGCCAGGCCGGTAATCACCCGCACAGTGGCCGCAGACACGCCGCCACTAGTCAGCACTTGTTCGGTGGCTGCAATAATGTCGGCCTTTGGGTCCGACTTGGATGATGTTTTCGATTCGGCCATACGTGACAGTTTCAAACATGTTTGAAACTGTCAAGGAAAGTATTCTGGCAGGCCGTTATCACGCAGATTATGCATCGCATCCTGGGCTAAATTATGGTTTAATCAGAACAGGTTGAAGGGACGGGAGCCCGCGATGCCGCTCGACATTATTACCGATGGACTATGTTTCCCCGAGGGGCCGCGTTGGCATGACGGGCGCTTTTGGTTTTCTGATATGCATGGTCATGCGGTTTATTCGGTGGTGCCGGGACAGGACCGGGTGCTGGAATGCCACATCGAGGGCAAGCCGTCGGGCCTGGGTTGGTTGCCGGATGGTCGGTTGTTGATCGTGTCGATGGTCGGCCAGAAATTGCTGCGCCGCGAAAACGATGGCTCACTGGTTGTGCATGCGGATCTATCGTCGCTGGTGCCAGGGCGGGTCAACGACATGGTCGTCGACGGGTTGGGGCGAGCCTATGTCGGTAATTTTGGTTTCGATATGGACGCGGGCGAAGACCGCAAGCCAACACATTTGGTGCGCGTAGCCCCCGATGGCAGCTGTGCCGTCGTCGGCGGTGGACTGACATTCCCGAACGGCACAGTGGTGACGCCAGACCTGGCGACCCTGGTGGTGGCAGAAACATTTGCCGGGGTGTTAACCGCCTATGATATTGCCGATGATGGTGACCTGGTGAACAAGCGTGTCTGGGCGCAAATGCCCGACAAGGTGCTGCCCGACGGCATGTGCATGGATGCCGAGGGCGCGATCTGGGTCGCGTCGCCCTTTACCAATGAATGCTATAGAATGGCCGAAGGGGGCGACGTGCTAAGCGTGATCTCGACCGATCGCATGATTTTGGCGTGTGCCCTGGGCGGCGAGGATCGCAAGATTTTGTATTTGTGCACCTCGGAGGCTGTTGCAGAAGATAAGTGTTTGGCCTTGAAAAGCGCGCGTATCGAGGCCACGTCAGTTGATATACCTGGTGCAGGTTGGCCATAGGAGTAAGCCGTGGATATCATGGAATTGTTTGGGCTTCGCTACTACGAAGCCGTTGAAATTCAAGCTTTAAATCTGAATACCATGCTGTGGATGATCCAGTTCTGGATTTCTGCAACTTTTGCGTTGATTGTTGCTTTTCACTTCGCAGGCATACAGCTGACCAAACCGATCGCGGTGTTGGTACATGTCTTGTATCTGGCCGTCACGGCCGTCAGTTTGATGGTCTATATTCAGTCGGCCGGAGCGATCATATTTTGGAACAGCGTCATTGATGCCAGGGGGGTCGCCAATGGCGTGATCACTGAATCACAGATGGGCGTCGCCGAATTTTGGCGCGTTGTTTCTGTGTGGGCTGGTGGGTTTCTCATCGTCCTTGGGACGATAGCGACAACATTCTATGGGGTTCATGTTCGAAAAGGTAACAGTCAAGAAGACTAAGTTTGAAAGCAACAGGAGTGAGTGATGGCCAGTGTGATGTACAAATTCCTTAACCCGATCATGAAGGGGATTTTGAAGTCCCCCATGCATGGTGCCGTGAGCAAAGATATTTGCGTCATCGAATTCAAAGGGCGCAAGTCAGGCCGGGCGATGTCGACGCCCGTGAGCTATCACATCAAAGACGGACGTGTTCACTGCTTCACAAGCAAAGACATGAATTGGTGGAAGAACCTGGTGGATGTGGACGCGGCCGCCATCGTCGTTCAGCGCAGAAGGATTGTCGCCCGGCCAACGGTGGTGACGGATGACCTGCAGATCATACACGCGGCGATGACCGATATGTTGACGGCGGTGCCACGGGACGCCAAGTTTTCCAATGTCGGGCTCGATGAAAACAATATTCCCGTTGCTGACGACATTGCCGCCGCTGCCCCCAACGCGGTGTATGTCTCGTTTCCCTTTGAGTAGCGCCAGGGCATGGCCACTTCTTTCCGTTCCATAATACATTTGTAGAAAATTCGTAAAATTGATCTTTGCGATCAATCGATTAACCATGGGCCTGTATCGAAGATGATTCTCGGAGAGGTCCGCCTGTGGCAGTTAAACAACCGCGAACGGCGTCTGACTATGTAGGCGCCTGGCATGATCGATGGATCCCAGGTGACCAGTGGGCACGGGTCAGAAAACCGTTCGCCGCTGTGGTGATCTTCAGCGCGGTGGCCAATCTATTGCTGCTGACATCGCCGTTGTTCATGTTGCAAATCTATGACCGCGTCTTGACGTCGCATTCAGTGCCAACCTTGGTGGCGTTGACTGTGTTGGCGGCAGTCCTGATTGGCGTTTTCGCCTTGCTCGATCTGGTGCGCCAGCGCGTTATGGCCCGCAAAAGTCTACTTCAAAACCAAATCTGGCAAGGGTGGCAATCAGTATATCGTCAAGCGGGTCCGCGAACTGGACTAAGCCTGACAAAGGTGTTGTCGAAGAGGACGACGGGTTTCCGTCGCCTTTTTTGTGCCGATGTTCGTCAGGCCAGGTGCAAGGAAGGTCGCTGTGACTAAAAGATCTAGTCCGGCAAAAATAAGGCGTCGGGATGGGCGTCCAGTATATCGGCGATAATATCGACGAGGTCGTCATCTGGGGCCTCGTTGAACCGTTCCATATTGAAAATTATTTCTGTTGTCGTGCCCGCGCTACGCGCCAGCTCGCCCATGGCCAGGCCTCGATGTCGACGCCAAATTTTCAGTGGATGTGCGCCGCCATTGACGGCCACCTGCAGATAGTCGGGCAGCCGCTTGCCTGATCGATCAACCAGAACAGTTTGTTTTTCGATGTCGGGTTCAATGTTGTCGGTGGCATTTGCCATATTTAGGTGCCTTAAATCGTGTCGCCATGCATCAAGTCAACGAGCGCCCCGAGACGATAGACCTAAAACCAACAAATATTCAATTAGGAAATTCGGCGTGACCGGTTACAGGCTAGGCGGCATTATATCAGGATTGTCGTCCAAATAGTAGTCGACCCATTTGTGGAATTATTGATTGCCCTGTTCGTTGCGTCCAAATGTCACGTGATCATAGGGGTTTGACCGTAATCCGCGCTGGATTTTGAAGTTGAGGTCATAGTCTTCATCGCGCACAACATCGCGCAGAAATGTCATGGTCTCGTCAAATTCAGCCTTTTGGGCATTGTCCTTTGGCGGCGTCGGATGCACAAAATTAAGGAATGTGCGGTTTTCGCCCGGTGTTGGTCCGGGGACAATCTGGGCAATTTGGCCAAGCCCCAGGCCCAGATAAATCGAGATATTGGGAAACAGCGTCCGCACAAAGGAAAAGCCATTATTTTCGCGCGTGTGCCAATCTTTCCGGGGGATTGCCATCATCTCTTCGATATTGGTTTCGCCATAGGCGGTGCGCAGGTGGGGGCCATAGGCGGTGAAGTCCATCAGATTGTTCAGGGTGACATTGGCAATCGTATTGGGGTGCAGCGACGTGAAATGATAGCCTTCCAGATAGCCATCATAGGCGATCTTCCAATTGGCACCGTCGATGGCCAATGTGTCGTGGTAGTACCAGTCTTCAACGCCATAGGGGGCCAGGTCGTCGGCCATATCGCCCAACCATTTATCCACGTCGATTGTGTCGCCGGGGGTCAGCACCACAAAAATAAAGCCGACACGTTCATCACAGGGCAACTCTGTCAGGCCCATGTCTTCGATGGCCACGTCGCCGAATTTAGCTTTGTCGGCCACGCCGACCAGATGGCCATCATTGCTATAGGTCCATCCATGATAGGGGCATGAAAACCGGAACGCTGTGCCACGGCCATCGGGCACAATAGGGGACCCGCGATGGGTGCAGGCATTGATGAAAGCACGAATGGCGCCATCCTTTGTGCGGGTGATCAGGACAGGCACGCCTGCCATCTCGATAGCCTTATAGGCGCCGGGGTCCTTGACTTCGCACGTCAGCGCCAACATTAGCGGCAGGCGTTTGAATATCTTATCTATTTCGTGGTCCCATCGATCGGGGTCCGTATAGCTGGTGACCGGCACCTGCAGGGTGCCCAAAGCCTGCGCCGTGGTGCCATTTTTATAATGGTCGACAATGCCTTGAGCAATTTGATTGTATTCTTCGGCGCGGTCCATGGGCGTGGTCCTGTAGGTTGGTTGGGGGATCTTCTACCCTGATTAGCAGACGGACCAGGTACCTGTCATGTCTGGTTGTGCGCCACAGTGCTTTGGGGGCTATCGAGTGCTGTCAGATGCTTTCAGGCGGCTTCGTCTTCAAACAAAACGTCCTTCATCAACTGGGTCAGCTGCGCCAGGGTAAAGGGCTTGGTCAGAAAGTTGGATTCTTTGGATAAAGCATCAAAATTGCTGATTTCATCATCTAGATAACCCGACATGAAAATGGTCGCACAATTGGGATAATTTTCCTGCACCTTGTCGGCAATTTCGATGCCATTCATGCCTCCGGGCAAAACGATGTCCGTCAACAACAGGTCGAGTCCCCGGGGCTGCGTATTCAACCAGGCCAGGGCCTCGGGTCCATTGGCCGCTGCGAATGCCTGGCAACCTTTGCGGACCAAGGCTTTCAACAATACTTTCTGAATGTCCGGGTCGTCTTCGACTATCAGGATGTTTAGGCCCTCTATCGTGCCGGTGCGGGACTGATGCTCTGAGGATGCCCTGGGTTTATGGATTGCGTCTGATTTGGGAAAATGCATTTTTATAACGGTTCCGTTGCCTTCTATACTGGTAATATTCAGATGTCCGCCAGACTGCCGGACAAATCCGTAGACCATGGAAAGCCCTAATCCGGTGCCCTTGCCCATGGCTTTTGTTGTGAAAAACGGCTCGACAACCCGCTCGATCATATCGCTGGGAATGCCCGTGCCTGTGTCGGTTAGCGTCAGTTCCACATAGTCGCCAGCGCTCATATCATCAAAGCCAGCTACGCCCACCGGCCCGATCGTACAATTACGGGATTCGATGGTCAGGGTGCCGCCTTCGGGCATCGCGTCTTTGGCGTTGAGGCACAAATTAAGGATGGCGTTTTCCAGTTGGTGCGCATCGACACTGGTTTGCCAGAGGTCGGTTTCCAGTTGTGTTTTGATTTGTATATTGGCTGGTATTGTGCGGACCAGCAGGTCTGTCAAATCGCCAATCAGGTCGTTGATGTTGAGGGTTTCAATTTCGAGCACTTGCTGGCGCGAAAAGCTTAAAAGTCGCTGGGTCAACGAGGACCCGCGCTGAATAGTGGCGGACAGTGCGTCGATCAGATCGGCGGTGGACGGGTCATCGCCGCTATCAAGCGACAACATCTCGAGGTTTAGCGCCAGAGCACCCAGCAAGTTGTTGAAGTCATGGGCGATACCGCCAGTCATCTGGCCGACTGCTTCCATCTTCTGGGCCTGTTGGTATTTGCGCTCGGCCTCTTTTTTCTCGGAAATATCGTAGAAACTGCCAATGAATGTACGGCGGCCACCGATGACCATGTCCCCAATGGCCAGCTCCATGGGGAAGGTCGAACCATCGCAGCGCAGGCCCGTGCGTTCTTGCGGTCCCCGCCCATAAAACTCGCTGCTACCAGTCTGTTGAAATTCGATAAATTCGACGGCGTTCCGTTCGCGGTCTGCCTCTGGCATCAGCAATGACAGGTTTTTGCCGATCATCTGGTCGCTGGAATAACCAAAGATCCTTTCAGCCTCGGTGTTGAAGGTTTCGATGATGCCCATGTAATTAACCGTGGCAAGACCAACCAGGGCGTTGTCCATGATGCCTTGCAGGCGCATCTCGCTGCGGGCCAGGGCTTCTTCACGTCGGGTAATATTGGTGATATCCCGTTGCGCGGTCCGATAACCCCGGAAAATGCCATCACCATCAAATTTGGGGATGCCACTGCCTAGCAACACGGTGCGCCTGCCATCTGGGTCGGAGAATTCGGTCCGAAAATCTGCAAATGGTTCGTGCCCCTCAAACAGGCGCTTGCCCTCTTCACCAGAAGAGATGGTGCCGCCTTTGTCTATATAGGCGACGACCGCGTCGGCGTAGTTGCTGCCAACCTGCAGATCAAGGCCGCGACCTGTTGGGCTGTAAGGTGCCGACAGATAGGTGATGTCGCCGTCTTCGTTCATTTCCATAATCAGGTCTGAAACGGTTTCCGACATATCGTGGAACCGCTGTTCGCTTTCCTGCAACGCGGTGATGACATCGCTGCGGGCCGATAAATCCATGAACGAGACAAATCGATAATCCGGTAATTGTTTTGCTTCGCGAATGCGCCGCAGGGCAATATGTACCCTGAGATCGTCCCCCGAGGCGCGGCGCCCAACAATTTCAGAGGACCACGCGCCACCCAAAAGCAGCGATTGGTCGGCGCTTGCCCCCGCTTGTTCATTTTGCCACAGATCCGCAAAGCGTGTCCCGTGGGCATCAGCCTCGGACGAGAAACCCCACAGGGCCAGAAATACCGTGTTTGCCCCAACCAGGCGGCTGTCCTGGTCGAACACAGCTGTGGCATCAGCAATGGCCGCCAGAACATTGGCGATCAGCTGTTGGTCAGCACTGCTTGGCTCAATTGAAGGCATGGCCTGGCAAATCTCTATATCCATTACACTCGGGCCCTACGGCCCCAGCCTGATAACTTAAAGAAATGCTGGCAAATGAAACCTATCTAATGAGGTAGGTTTTTCAGTTTTCTATTTATTACTGGGTGGGCAGGGAGTTAGCGTTTCCCCACCTGAGAAGAAGCTACTCCGTTCCGGTTGTTCGCACAATATCAAATTTGATGAAAATCCCATCCTCCCATCCTCCCGACCTGCTAGCGGACGATGATGGACTCTTCATTCCATGGGGTCATGGTGTGGCTGTGGTCCTGAAAACGCTCAGGTAATTCCTCTGTCATGTCCCAGGTGGCCGCCAGGCGGCCAAAACCCACAAAGAAGGCCACGGTCATGCCCAATTCGACAATCTGTGCTTCGCTAAAGTGTTCGCGCAATCGGTCATACATGGCGTCATCAATTGACAGATGGTTGGTGGCAAACTTTTCGCCATATTCAATGGCGACTTTTTCGGCCGCTGTCAGATTGTCGGCCTCGGCTGGTTTTTCCAGCGAACACACCAGATCCTCGGTGACGCCGTCTTCAAGCGCATCGGTATAGCGGATGGCCATACAGCTGCGGCACTGATTGTGAAAGGCGATGCGCAGGCGCACCAGTTCCACCAGGCGCTCGGGTAATTCGCGTCCCATTTTCAGCGCCCCACCAAAGGCGGCCAGTCCTTTTGCAGCCGTTGGCTTGTGGGCAAAAATGCGCATCAGGCCCAGTTCCAACTCGGTGGCCTCATCAACGCGGTTCATCTCGCGCAGCTCTGCGTCCCATTCGGACGGGTCCAGTTTTTGAATGCGTGTCATCTGATGTCTCCTCTTCCCCAAAATGTGGTGAAAGGCTAATCGGTTTTTTGCCCCAGCGCCAGCGCCAACACCAACACCAACACCAACACCCCCAAGAGCCAGCGCCTTCACCCCAAGGGCCAGCGACATCAAACAGCCATATTTCTTGTGTGAATTCAGACTAGTGTCTTGAGTGACGCGTGCAGACTGTTTATTAACCGGGGCGCACCGGTCACGAAACTTGGTCTGATGCGAGTATGCGTTCCCAACACTCTGATGAATTGAAGGCTGCATCCCCATGGCGGTGAGACAAATTCTGATACCACTATGGGTGACCCTTCTATGGGTAGGGGGCCTGCTGGCAGCTCCGGTGTCGGCGCTTGGACAAACCGTGCCTGATATTGATGTCACGCAGACCAGCTCGGGGGTGTTAGAGCTGGAAGACGGGGCGCTGACCCGCTATCTACCTGAATACTTTGCCAAATATAATGCGATCACCGCCCGCGACATGCTGCGCTGGATGCCCGGAATTGGCGAGCTGGCCCGTGATACACAGGGTTTCGGCCAACCGGCAAAACGCGGCTTTGGTTCCAGCGGTGACCAGATCCTGATTAATGGCAAGCGCATGTCGGGCAAGTCCAACACCGTGTGGGACGAACTGGAACGCATCCAGGCCAAGCAGGTCGCCTATATCGAAATCATTCGGGGGCCCGTCGCGGGCCTTGATGTGCGCAGTGAAGGCCTGATCTTTAATGTTGTGCTGAAAGAAGGCGCCGGGGCTTCGGGGTCGTGGCAGGCCCATATGTGGACCGATGGCCATGGTATCTGGAGAGCCGACGGCATGGTGTCCTACAGCGATACAATCGGCAAAGTGCAATACCAGGCCAGCGCATCATACCGTCCCTATAACCCCAATAACGTGCTGTGGCGCAATGATACCTTGTCGTCGCCCGACGGCGTACCGTTCGAGTTCCGCAATGACCGGCGCTTTGACAACAATGACGAGATCGAATTTGCTGGCAAGGTCTCGACCCCTGTGAAAAAGACTGGCATGGCCAATCTGAATGTGCGGTTCGCCGAATTAGGTTTTGCTAGCCCCCGGACCATCGCCCGATTTTCAATTGATGAAGCCGGGAATTTGAACCCCATTGGCACGATCCATTCGGATAATAATACGGATGGGTTTGAGGTCGAAGTCGGTGGCGACATCGAAATCCCCATGGGTAAGGGCAAGACAATTGGGCGCTTTATCTACTCGCGCAAAAGCTTCGATCAGTTCGAGCTCAACATTAACGAGCCGATCAACGCACCCAGTTTCGACCAGTCGCTGGAGCTGACAGACCAGGTGGCGCAAGAGCTGATCTTCCGGGGCGGCTATCAGTGGGGGATCGCCCAGGACCAAAACCTGGATATTGGCGGCGAAATTGCGTTCAACTCGCTCGACAAATCTGTGTCTCTCGCCATCAATGATGGGGGTGATGACGGCGGCATGTTGGTGCCGGTCGCCCTGCCAACGCCTGATGCCAAGGTCAAAGAAAAACGTGGCGAGCTTTATGCCACCCATTTTTGGACCGTGAGCAACAAGGTCGCGCTCGAAACCGCCCTGGTGCTGGAATATTCCAACATTGGCCAAACCGGATCAAACGTCGACCAAAGCCGCACGTTCTTTTTTGCCAAGCCGCGGATGGAACTGCGTTATGCCCCGTCGGCGGCCGACCAATTGCGTATTTCGATTGAGCGCACCATCAGCCAACTGGACTTCGAAGATTTCGTTAGCAATTTTGACGATAACGATGACCGACTGGATGCGGGCAACCCCGACCTGGTGCCCGAAAAAGCCTGGGTGCTGGAAGCCACGTTCGAACACCGGCTGGCCAAGGATGCCGGGCTGGTTTCGCTGAAGGTGTTTTATGAACGTATCGAAGACTTTATTGACCGGGTGGCGATCACCGAATTTGTCGGCGCACCCGGTAATATTGGCAATGCCAAGATATATGGGCTGGAATTGACGACCAGCAATCGCCTTGGATTTATTGGCCTTGATAACGCGGTCCTCGACGTCACCTATACGCTGCAAAAAACACAGGCGCGTGACGCCTTTTTGGGCACCAGTGGCCCCATCCGCTACAAGCCAACCCACGATGTCAAAGCGACCTTTCGCCACGACATATCCAGTATCGGCCTGTCCTATTGGATCGATGCCGCCTGGGCGTCGAAGACCCACGAGACCTATATCCGCATCGTTGGTGAACAAAAGCGCACCATGGGCTTTCGCTTCTATGTGCAAAAGACGTTGTTCGCGGGCGTCTCGTTTTGGCTGAACATCCGGTCGGTGAACGAAGACACCAATCGCTTCCGCAATTATTACACCCCCAACGTTTCGACCGGCGTAGTTGCCTTCAACGAGGCCCGCCACCAATGGTGGACCAGCGAATTCATCTTCGGCCTGCGCGGGGTGTTTTAGGGGGCCGATCCCTTCCAACCCCCGTTCGTGCCGAGTGATTTGC
>Ga0114949_10000124_pt1 | contig 33134 bp, 26 predicted proteins | sample N074metaG_FD_83505 | JGI IMG/M metagenome (GOLD analysis project Ga0114949, IMG submission 83505) | Deep subsurface microbial communities from Kermadec Trench to uncover new lineages of life (NeLLi) - N074 metaG | ecosystem: Environmental > Aquatic > Marine > Ocean trench > Sediment | place...
TGACTGCGACCCGGTGATCTCGGTGGCTTATCTCGAGTATGTGCCGCCATTTTACGAGACGCCTTCATCGAACGAGCTGACCCAGGGCCTTTGGGCCCTAAGATTCGTCTATCCGGAGGGAGAATTTTTTCCTGTTTTGGGCATAATCGCGATTGGCGCAGACGGCAACATCGGGTCTATAGACTTGGAGGGGTGCACAGACAGCCTGGAGATTCAGCCGTACAATCCACAATTCAACGTCTATCATGTCAGCGGCGGCGTTACCTGTCCCGTTGGTGACGAACAAGACCAACTAGAAATTTCGTTCAGCACGGACGGCTTGGCGATCCTCGCACCTTGTAATCTCGTCGAAGACGTCTGTGTGCCGCTTCAGAATGGCGTCGTGGCCGCCCTAGAAGAGGATGTGGATTGGCTGTTTATGGCGTTCGAAGCCCATGTAGACCACCTTGCGGTTGGGGAGGTAGTTGGGGAGGACGACGTTGCCCTCACCTTCGTTTTCGAACGTACAGTGATCGACTGACATCAACATGAGGCTATGAGCCGACCAGCGGCTCCATCGGCATGAACTGACTCGGCGGTCAGCCCCTGTGCACCGAAAAAGCCCCGCTTCCGGCGGGGCTTTTTTTTGCAGTGAATATGCAGGCGTGTGCTTGGAATTTGAATGCCTGCCGATGGCCGAAAGTCGACGCCGGCAGCAGGATTCTGCGATCCGACAGGCGGGAGATCGCCATGAAACTCGCTATCAAAGCCTTCGCTTTAGCCTGCCCCCGGAAGCGGACCTTTGCCTAGATCTTTTTTTCTGCCGCCAGTCGGTCGATATCCCGCTGCTGCCATTCGCCGAACTCGCCACGATCGGGAATTCGCACCTGGCCGTTTTTGAGCAGCAGGTTCCCGGGACGGAAAACGGTGCCGGCATAGCTTTCGGCATAGGCCTGAAAAGGCTGGCGTACCAGGACGTTGGTCAGGCCGGTCTTGCGGCGGCAGGCCCTGAGTGCGGCGAGGTCGATCGTCGCGTTGGCGACCATGGATTCCCCGCCGGGCGCGGCCTCGGCGAGGACCAGGCCCTGGAAATCGACGATTTTCGACATGCCGGTCGTGGACTCGGCCGGAATCCCGATATTTTCGAGGCGCGCCGAGTTGGCCGAAATCACGTAGGCCAGGTTCTCGAGCGCCCTGGCGCGGCGGGCGATTTCCTTTGTCGAAACGCTCGGGCTGCCGGCCTCGCTGGTCGGATGGATGAATACCTCGGCCCCGCGCATGGCGTGGCAGCGCGCGATCTCCGGGTAGAGTATTTCCTCCGAGGCGATCGCCGCGAGCCGGCCGAGTGGCGTGTCCACGACCGGGAAAACGCCATCAAGGCCGTAGGCGTCCAGATAGGCATCCCATACGTCGTAGGGACTCGGGGCGCTCAGGGAGATCAGCCGTCGGTAGCGCAGGACGGTGGCCCCGGCCGGCGAGATGATGAAACAGGTCTGAAAATAGAGGTCCGGGAAGTGCGGATCGGCTTCGTAGGCATTGCCGGCGAGGTAGATGTTCGCCTTCTCGGCTATCGCGCCGAGGGCCTCGTATTCAGGGCCGTCGATCTCGAGGGCGGCTTTGTCGCGCCAGCCCGGGATTGTGTCGCCCATCGGAAAGCCGGTCAGGAAGTACTCGGGTAGCACCACGAGCCGCGGCGCAGCCCCGCTGTACTGCCCGATGAAGGCCGCGCTGCTGGCCACGGCCCGGCCTGCCCGCTCGATATTGTCGCCCATGCGCCGCCTGGCCGAATCGCGGTCCGGGCAATCGTTGATGCAGCGGGTGCTGATTTGCAGCGCCAGCGCGGTATATCGGTCGAGGGTCACGTCGGATTCAGTAAACATAATATGGTCTCTGGAACCGCGCCCGGCGCGGCTGGAATGGCGAAGTTCTCCATTCTTTCATTCTTACCCCGGACCGTGTCAACAGCGATATATTTTGGCTGGCGGCCATGTATAATCCCGCCGTCTTATTGCTGTTAGACTCAGTCGACGCGAAAACGCAAAAACTTAATCTATCCTTCCCCGCGTTACGCAGACATAAGACATACGGTCATGAAGCCCACGGATACTTCCCATCCGGATTACTTTCATAAAGTCGTAGATTGCCAGTGGGGCTGCCCGGCCCACACGGATGTCCCCGGCTATATCCGCCTGATTGCACAAGGGCGGTTCACCGATGCCTACATGCTCAACCGGGTGAGCAATGTATTTCCGGCCATTTTGGGACGGGTCTGCGACCGGCCTTGCGAACCCGCCTGTCGACGCGTGCGCGTCGAAGACAAACCGGTCGCCATTTGTCGACTGAAACGCGTCGCCGCGGATCTGCGCGGCGACATCTCTGATCAGTTGCCGGTCATTCCCAAACAGAAGAACGGCAAACGCATTGCCTGCATCGGGGCCGGGTGCGCATCGCTCGCCCTGGCGAACGACCTCCTGCCGCTCGGTTACGAGATCGTCATGTATGAGGCGCTCGATATGCACGGCGGTCTGATGCGCAGCAATATCCCGGCATTCCGCCTGCCGGCCGCGGTTCTCGACGAAGAGATCGAGATGATCCTCGACATGGGTGTCGACCTGCGCCTGAATACGCCGATCGACAGCATGAAGGCGTTGCTCGACGAGAACTACGATGCGATCTTCGTCGGCACGGGCGCGCCGAAGGGCAAGAATCTCGAGCTTCCCGGCCGCTACGATTCGGACCGGATTTTCATCGGCATCGACTGGCTGGAGTCCGTCGCCTTCGAGCACACGGACAGTATCGGCGAACACGTCCTGATCATCGGCGTCGGCAACACGGCCATGGACTGTTGCCGCACGTCGCTGCGCATCGGCGCCAGGGACGTCAAGGTCATGGCCCGCAAGCCGCGTGGCTTCTTCAAGGCATCCGACTGGGAACTCGACGACGCCGAGGAAGAGAACGTCGAAATTCTCGTCAATCATTCCCCGAAAACATTCGTCATCGAGAACGGCAAGCTGACCGGCATGACCTTTGAACTCATGGAATACGACATCGACGCCAGCGGCCGCATCACCGATACGCGGGTCACCGGTGAAACGACCCTCCCTTGCGACGACGTGATCCTGGCCATCGGGCAGGAAAACGCGTTCCCGTGGATCGAGCGGGACCTCGGCATCGAGTTCGACAAGTGGGACGTGCCGGTCGTTGACGAAGTCACGTTTCAGTCCGGATGCCCGGGCGTATTTTTCGGCGGCGATGCGGCGTTCGGCCCCAAAAACATCATCTGGGCCGTCGAGCATGCACACCAGGCCGCGATCTCTATTCACAAGCATTGTCACGGCGAGGACATGAACGATCGCCTGCCGTATGGCAGCAACCTGCAGACTTCCAAGATGGGCATCCACGAATGGGCCTACAGTAATGATTACGACGGCTCAGAGCGCAGACTCATGCCGCACGTGGATCTCAAGCAGCGCTTCAAGAAACTCAACCTCGAAGTCGAGCTCGGGTTCACGGCAGAACAGTTCGTCCTGGAGGTCGAGCGCTGTCTGAACTGCGACATCCAGACGGTGTTCCAGGAAAGCCTTTGCATCGAATGCGATGCCTGCATCGACGTATGTCCGGTGGATTGCCTGACCATCACCCGCAACGGCGAGGAGGCGGAACTCCGGGAGCGGCTCACGATGCCGGCCAGGAATCTCGAACAGGATCTCTACGTATCGGACGTGCTGCCGCAGACCGGCCGGGTCATGGTCAAGGACGAGGACCTGTGCGTGCATTGCGGCCTCTGCGCCGAGCGCTGTCCGACGGCCGCCTGGGACATGCAGAAATTCACGTTGGCGATTCCCTATGCGGCCGATGAACACACGCCGCCGGACCCGGTAGAGGCCGCCAGGAAATGGGGCACATGAGTGCCGGGCCGAGAACCAACGACCTTACGATTCTGATTGCCAACGTCAACGGCACCGGGTCGGCCAGTGCGAATACACTGCTCATGAAGTCCCTGTTTCGCATGGGCATCCCGGTCGTCGGCAAGAACTACTTTCCTTCGAATATCCAGGGCTTGCCGACCTGGTACGAAATTCGCGTAACCGAGGACGGTTACCTGGCGCGTTCCGGGCGCGTGGACGTGGTCGTGGCCATGAACGCCGAGACTTATCAGAAGGATCTCGATCGTGTCGTGGCGGGAGGCTACCTGATCTACGACTCGACCTGGCCGCGGGCCAGCATGCTGACGCGCGATGACATCACGATCTTCGGCATCCCGTTCGCGAAGATGTGCAATGAGAACTTCCCGACTGCACGCATCCGAGTGCTCATGAAGAATGTCGCTTATGTCGGCGCGGTAGCGGCCCTGCTCGATATCGATCTCGACATCATCCGCGATGCCTTGAACAGGACCTTTGCTTCCAAGGCCAACCTCCTCGACGCGAATAGTCTCGCCATCGATCTCGGTTACAACTACGCGAAGGAACATTTCGATTGTCCGTTGCCGTTTTTCGCGAAGTCCATGGACAAGACCCGCGACCACATCATGATCGATGGCAATACGGCAACCGCTCTGGGTTGCATGTATGCGGGGGCGACCGTCGGCGCCTGGTATCCGATCACGCCGTCAACGTCCGTCATGGACGCGTTTACGGCCCTCTGCGAGCACTATCGCAAGGATCCGAAAACCGGCAAGCGGAATTTCTGTGTCATTCAGGCCGAAGACGAGTTATCGGCAATGGGCATGGTTCTCGGTGCGTGCTGGAACGGGGCCCGGGCATTTACGCCGACCAGTGGTCCCGGCATCTCATTAATGAGTGAGTTGCTCGGTTACGGCTATTTCGCCGAGATTCCGGCCGTGCTGATCGACGTGCAGCGTTGCGGCCCGTCCACGGGCATGCCGACGCGCACGCAGCAGGCCGATATCATGTCATGCGCGTACGCGTCGCACGGCGATACGCGACATGTGCTGCTGTTTCCGGCCAATCCGGAAGAATGTTTTTATCTCGCCGTCAAGGCCTTCGATCTTGCCGATCGCCTGCAAACGCCCGTGATTTTGATGACCGATCTCGATATCGGCATGAACGACTGGATGTGTCCCCATCTCGAGTGGGACGACAGCTATGTCCCGGATCGCGGCAAGGTCATGGGCGCGGATCAGCTCGAGAAAATCGAGTCTTTCCATCGCTATCTCGATGTGGACGCCGACGGCATTCCGTACCGGACCTTCCCCGGCGTGCACCCGAAGGGCGCCTATTTTACGCGCGGTTCCGGGCACAATATGTACGGGGCTTACACGGAAGACAGGCGCGAGTATCAACAGGTCGTCGATCGCCTGCGCTTGAAATGGGAAACCGCCAAGGAATACGTTCCGGCGCCGGCGGTTGATTATTCCAAGAAATACCGTGTCGGCATCATCTCCATGGGCAGTTGTGACGGCGCGGTCCGTGAAGCCCGTGATCGGCTCCTGGAGTCCGGCGTCGGCTTGAATTATCTGCGCGTCAAGGCATTTCCGTTCAACGACGACGTGCAGAAATTCCTCGATGCGCATGATCGCATCTATGTCGTTGAGCAGAACCGCGATGCGCAACTTCGCGGCCTGTTGACGCTCGAAACGCGAGTGCACCCGGAGAAACTGGTGCCCACGCTGACATATGACGGGTTGCCGATTCACGCATGGGACGTCGTCAACGCGATCAACGAAGACATGGCGGCGGGTGCGGCGGCATGAGCTATATCAAGAAACCGAAGGTTATTCATCCTCAGAGTCCCCGCAACGAGCTTGGTCTGACGGTTCGCGACTATGAGGGTGGCATGTCCACCCTCTGCGCCGGTTGCGGTCACGATTCGGTTACCGGTGCCATCGTTCAGGCCGCTTTCGAGCTCAATATTCCTCCTCATCGTTTCGTGAAGATGAGTGGCATCGGTTGTTCGTCGAAAACCCCGGCTTACTTCATGAGTCAGTCACATGGGTTCAATGCCGTGCACGGGCGGATGCCATCCGTGGCGACCGGCGCGAACGCCGCCAACGCCGAACTGACGTTCATCGGCGTTTCGGGCGACGGCGACACGCTCTCGATCGGACTCGGTCAGTTCTGCCACGCCATTCGGCGCAACCTGAACATGCTGTATATCATCGAGAACAACGGTGTTTACGGCCTGACCAAGGGACAGTTCTCGGCGTCGGCGGACATCGGCAGCACGGCCAAGAAAGGCGAAGTAAATCAGCAGACGCCGATCGATCCGTGCCGCACGGCGATATCGATGGGCGCCGCGTTCGTCGCGCGCAGTTTTTCGGGCGACAGGGATCAGCTCGTGCCCCTGTTGAAGGCGGGCATAGCGCATAACGGATTCTCCGTCATCGATATCATATCGCCGTGCGTGACCTTCAACGATCACGAAGGGTCGACGAAGAGCTATGAATTCACGCGTGAGCATTACCACCCCGTGATCCAGACGGACTACGTGCCGCCCACGCAGGAAATCAAAGTGAAGTACGACGAGGGTGCGGCGATGCCGATTGTCCTGCACGACGGGAGTCAGATTGTCCTGCGCAAGGTCGATGCGGAATACGATCCGACGGATCGCGCGAAAGTCTACAGCTATCTCGAACACTGCCAGGTCGCCGGCGAAATCGTGACCGGCCTGCTCTATTTCGACGAGACGCGCCCGGAGATGCACGAACTCAGCAATCTATCGGATACGCCGCTGACCGCAATAGCGTTCGATGAACTCTGCCCGGGCCGGGCCACGCTACAGAAACTCCAGGAAGTTTACCGCTAGATCGATTCCCCGAAAAAAAACCCGCGACCCGGACTGGGATCAGTCCGAATTGCGGGCCAGGATTTGAGGGTGGGCATGGCCGGTCAGATCCGTTAACCGTTCTGACACTTCGATTCTGTCACCATGCCGCCCCCCCGTTGTATGCAGGATCCAAGGGGGAAGAATCCTGGCATACGATGGCTTGCACCATCCACATCGGACGTACCACGCGGGAGGATTAACGGCGGTACGCTCCGATAAATTACTCAGCCGCGCTGGTCCGTGATCTTTCCGGCGATTCGGAACGGGCGTGACTGATTGTTGAGCTTCACACCGAGATCGGTCGCAACGCTGACGCGGGTCTTCCAGACCGCGAGGCGTGCATCCGTCCTGATCTGGTTACCCAGCGCTTTGTTGTGCAGGGACAGGTCGGATTCGCAATGCGACGGCCTTGCGACCGTGATGATCATTGACGGAATTTCCTGAGCTTGCCCAACCGATGCGAGGCCGGCATTCAAAGCCAACACGAGCAATACGGTGGGCAGCTGAAGAATCCGCAGCAAGCGGTTTTTCAGTAAAGTGTTCATGGTCTGCCTCACCTTGGTTTATCCAAATAGTGTTCGTTCAAACTCGAACCCCGGGGACCGGTCAGGGTCCTCGGGACTCGCCTCCTACATTGCAGGAACCGTGCCAATGTACGAATTCTTTAAAATTCAATGACTTATAAATTACTGGTTATCACGGAATTCCATGATTCACGAATATCCGTTATTAACTATCACGTAAAACCGTGTATACTGCGCGAGTGGCTACGGAAAATCGTTATACATGGTTGTCCAGGCGGCTGCCCATCATGGCGACAACGCTCGATGCCGAGGGCCGGTTCACGGATGCCAGCGACGAATGGGTGAACCGGCTCGGATACAGCCGCGAGGATATCCTGGGACGGACACCCCAGGATTTTGCGACGGTCGAAAGCGCCCGGCAAATTCGCGAGGAGCACTTGCCGCTATTCAAGCGCACCGGGCGACTCGATCATGTGCCCGTGGATTTCCTCGCCAAGGATGGGGAAAAGATCGAGATGCTCGCAACCACGATTTCCGAATTCGAGGAAGACGGCCGTTTCCGGCACTCGTTATCCGTATTCACGGAACTTTCGGATCGCGGCAGCCTCGAGAGACGCTACCGGGACCTTTATCAGTCGACACCGGCGATGTTGCATACGATCGACTCCGAAGGTCGGATTACGGCGGTCGGCGATCATTGGCTCCATAAGCTCGGTTATCTGCGTGCGGAAGTGATCGGGCGCAGCATCCTCGACTTCATGAGTAAGGCATCGCGTGAGGCGCTGCTCGACGGCAAAGTCAAGGACATCATCGCGGCCGGTCCGAGACAAAACGTGCCGCGTCAGATGGTGACGAAGAGCGGTCAGGTGCTCGACGTCGTTATGTCGGCGCGCGCTGAGCGCGACCCGCTGACCGGGATGCTTTCACTACTCGTTGCGAGCAAGGACGTCACCGACCGCAACCGCTCGGAAAGCAAGTTGCGAGAGGCCTATGGAGAAATTGCGCGCCTCAAGGATGAGCTTGAACTCGAGCGAGATTATTTGCGGGAAGAGGTCAGCGTGGCGATGAACTTCGGTCAGATCGTTGGCGAAAGCCCGGCGCTACTCAGCATGGTTGCGCGTATCGAGGCCGTCGCGGATACCCCAGCGAGCGTGCTCATCGTCGGCGAAACCGGCACGGGCAAGGAACTGGTCGCGCACGCGATTCACGCCCGCAGCGGCCGGTCGGACGGGCCACTCGTCAAGGTCAATTGCGCATCGATTCCCGATGAATTGTTCGAGAGCGAGTTTTTCGGGCACGTGCGCGGCGCGTTTACGGGCGCGCACAAGGACCGGGTCGGGCGGTTTCAGCTCGCCGATGGCGGTACCATATTTCTCGACGAGGTCGGCGATATTCCCCTCGCACTGCAGGGCAAATTATTGCGCGTGTTACAGGAGAAAGAGTTCGAGCGTGTCGGCGACGATCGATCCCGCAGCGTCGATGTGCGCGTAATCGCGGCGACCAACAAGGACCTCGAAAAGGCCGTCGATGCCGGTGAGTTTCGTGAGGATCTCTATTATCGGCTCAGCGTATTTCCAGTGCAGGTTCCGCCGCTCAGGAAGCGCGGGAATGACGTGGTCATGTTAGCCGCACACTTCCTGAAACAGGTCTGCCGGGATTTTGGCCGGTCTGATCTGAGTCTGACGCAGAACCAGGTTGCGGCGCTGCTGCGCTATGACTGGCCGGGCAATGTTCGAGAACTCAAGAATGTCATCGAACGCGCTGTTATTTTGTCGCATGGCAAGACGTTGCGGCTGGATCTTTCGTTGCGTGACATCGGTGGCAGTGGATCGGCACCGGCGCCGGCCCCGGTCGCCGTGGGCGGGTCATTTCTGACCGATACGGAGATGAAGGAGCAGCAGCGAAACAACCTGTTATCAGCCCTGACGTCGGCGGGCTGGAGAATTTCCGGCAAGGGCGGCGCCGCCGACCTGTTGGACATGAAACCCAGTACGCTCGCGGACCGCATGCGAACGATGGGTTTGAAAAAACCGGCGCAATGAATGGCTGGCAGCGGCATATCTTCAGTGGCCCTTGATGACGAGCGTGAGTTCGAGCCCGAAATCTGGCGCGGAATGCGTCCTTATATCCTCGAAGAGTCCGAATCGCAGACCGAATCTTTCCCCCGTGTGCCAGAGCCCGCCGAAGGCGAGTTGTGCAACGGGCTCGCCGAGGCTTTCGAGTTCGGACCGGTAAAGGGCGCTGTTTCCGGCGATTTCGAGCAGAACGTCCAGAGCACCGAGCGCGCGCCACGCGATCGCGGCGTCGTAATAGAACACCTGGGCCTTTGTGTCGAGGCCGGCGATGTCGACGGCGCCGGGCCAGACAATACCGGCGTCGAGCCACCAGTGGAATCGAGAGCCGGTTCCGGGCGGGGAGCGCACACCGAGGCCGGCAGCAAAATCGGCGTGACCGCTGCCGGTCAGTTTCTCGACGTCTCCGGTCGGCGCCTTGGCGTGCAGCGTCAGTCTGACCGGCATGCGGCTCAGATACGCGGCATCGACGGCTGCGTCGATACTGCCGAGGTCGAACGCCGCGGCAAGCCGAAGGTCGCCGAAGCCGGAACTCGAATCTTCGAATCTCACAGACTCAATACCGTTGTTCGCTGTGTACAGATACCTGAGATCGTCGTTCGGCATGTTCGGTCGAATACCCTCGGAAAGCCCGAACGCTTCGTGCCAGGCGTCGATCGCGCCATCCAGAAATCCGCCGCTGTGATGGATCCACGGGATCTCGACGCCAGCCTCAAAACGTTTGAAGAATCGATGTTGCATGCGGGCCGTGAGCGTATGCGTCTCGCCGTCGAGCAGCAGCGACTCCGAAGTCCCGACTGCGGCCAACGAGTGGTTCGAAATATTCCAGGACAATTCGGCTGCCGTGTTCGTGCCGTCGGGCCAGCGGCCCGGCACGCCGATGAGTGCGGAGAAAGGCGAATAATTGCGCATGACGAAGGTGCTGGCCGCAAAATCCTGACCCCAGATCGGCGGTGCAACGAGCCAGAGCAGGGCGCACACCAGTTTCGCCGAGTCGGAAGCCCTGAAATGCGGCAAACATTCTGGACCGATGCGCCCCGAATTCGGCAAAATCCGTATCACTCGTCCTGTCGATGCCGGTTCAATCACTGCCAATCATGAATGCTCGAAAGTTCGTCTGGTTTTTGTTGGCCTGTATCCCGCTATCGTCGGTGGCGACGCCACGGGATACGCTACCTGACCCCGTGTCGAGAATCATGGCGGCCTACAAGATGTCGCCCGATACACTCAGCGTGTTCGTTCAGGGCGTGGACGAGAATACGCCATTGGTTGCCGTTAATGCGGATGTATCCCGCAATCCTGCGTCCACGATCAAGCTCCTGACAACCCTGATGTCGCTCGAGGTTCTTGGCCCGGCTTTTACCTGGAAAACCGAAGCCTACCTTGGCGGCGATCTCGACGATGGTACGCTGGACGGTGACCTGTTTTTAAAGGGTTATGGCGATCCGTACATGGTCATCGAACGCTACTGGCTGTTTCTGCGCCAAATGCGCCAGCGTGGGTTAGTTCGAATCGACGGCGACCTCGTAATAGATGACAGTTTTTTCGATATCCAGGCGGACGACACCAGTGCATTCGATGGGCAGCCGCAACGCGTATATAACGTGTTGCCGAACGCTTTCCTGGTCAACTTTCAGGCCGTCGAATTCTCGTTTACCCCGAATCCTCTGATCTCTGGTGTCACCATTTTCCCCGACCCCAACCCTGTCAATCTCGAAATTAACAACTTGTTGCGGTTGACGGGCGGAAACTGCCGGGGCTTCCAGAACGGTATCGCATTCAAACTGACGGATACACCCGAAAAAAACCGTGTCACTTTTTCCGGTCGTTACCGCAGTGGTTGTCCGGAGTATCACCTTACCCGTGCCGTATTGCAGGCGCCGACCTATGCCTACGGCGTGTTCGAAAGTTTGTGGCTGAATATGGGCGCGGAGCTGACAGGCGGGTTGCGGGTCGGCCCTGTCCCCGGGGACGTCGAGCCCTTCGTCGTGGTCGAATCGCCGCCGCTGGCCGAGATCGTGCGCAGCGTCAACAAATGGAGTAACAACGTCATGGCCCGGCATCTATTCCTGACCATGGGCGCCGAATACCTTGGCCCGCCGGCCACCGTTGGCAAAGGGCGCAAAGCGGCGGCCGCGTATCTTGCCGAAAAGGGGCTGAATTTTCCGGAACTACGGATCGACAATGGCGCCGGCTTATCCCGATCGACAAGAATAACAGCGGCTAACCTGGGCCGGGTTTTGCTGACTGCCCATGACAGTATGTACAGTGCCGAGTTCATCGCATCTCTGCCGCTGGCCGGGCTCGACGGGACGTTACGTAAGCGCTTTCTGAACGAGGGCCTGACGGGGCATATGCACCTGAAGACAGGCCGGCTGAGCGGTGTTTTTGCCATGGCCGGATACATTCGGGCGCGGTCCGGGCGGGAATACGTGGTCGTGGCCATACAGAATCACACGGACGCTCACCGCGGTCCGGGTGAAGAACTGCAGAGTGAATTTTTGAGATGGGTTTACCGGCAGTAACGAAAAGAGCAACCGCTATCCCGTTCAGTGCATCGCGGGCCTGAGTTCCAGCCCCGGAATAATATCCGCCTCGATTTCCATGAGTTCCTCCAGCCGCGGGTAAACCCGCTCGGCGTCGAATTCCTTTAGCAGCAATTGCACGAACAGGTGACCGTGTTTCGTTTCGCTCTTACGCAGTCGTTCGTAGAATGACTTCATCGGGCCCGTGTCGAGCGCGTCCGCAATCAGCCCAAATCGCTCGGCACCGCGGCACTCGACGACCGAGGATATCAGCATGCGGTCCAGAAACCGGTCCTCGTAACCGTGACGCGCGACTGCGAGCAGCCGGTTGACGTACAGGTCCGGCTCGTCTCTCGCGAGGCGGAGACCCCGCTGTTCCATGATTTCGTACACGGCCCGGAAATGTTCGAGCTCTTCCTGTGCGAGATCGATCAGGCTGGCCGTAATGAATCTCCGATCCGGGTATTTGACGACGAAACTCATGGCCAGCGCCGATGCCTTGCGTTCACAATTCGCATGGTCTTGCAGAAACGCGTCAAAATTCGATAATACGATTTCAACCCATGCAGGCGGCGTGGGCAGCAGCAGGTCGACTGATTTTCTAGTCAAGATTGAACCCTCATGACGGCTTATTACTCGAAACGTGCGATAAAGCGGCGCCGTGCCGTTATTCTTCGCTACCTCGAGAGGCGCCAATTGTACCCATTTCGGGTAACGGCCGAACCATCGGCTGATCTGGGCCTCGTCGTCGTCATACCGTGTTTCGACGAGCCCGATGTCGCGCGAACGCTCACTTCTCTGGCGGCTTGCGATCCGCCGGGATGCGATGTGGAAATAATCGTCGTCGTCAATGCACCGGAAGGCGCGTCGTTATCAGCCATGGCGAATAATGAGCTGGCGATCGCGCAGATCGATGTCGCCACGAAAAATAACGGGCGCGCATGGTTGCGCTTTTACGGACTGCAGCACGACCCTCTTCCAGTTCGGCACGCGGGAGTCGGTCTTGCCCGGAAAATCGGCATGGACGAGGCGGCCGGACGCATCGCGTCCAGCCAGCGTTGCGATGGCGTTATCGTTTCGCTCGACGCCGATTGCGTCGTCGCGAAAGACTTTCTGTATGCACTCAGACAGGAGTTCGACGCCCACGAGTCTTGTCCGGGCTTGTCCATTTATTTCGAACACCTCGTTTCGGGTGATGCCAGCGATCCGATGCAAAGCGCAATGGTGAATTACGAGTTATATCTGCGCTATTACGTTTTCGGTCAGCGCATTGCAAAATTTCCATACGCATTCCACACGATCGGTTCCGCGATGGCGTGCCGCGGCTGGACTTATGCTGCTCAGGGCGGCATGAATCGACGCCAGGGTGGTGAGGATTTCTATTTCATCCAGAAGCTCATCGCGCTTGGCGGATACCGGGCGATGAACGCGACTACCGTTTATCCGGGCACGCGTCGGTCCAGCCGCGTGCCATTCGGCACGGGGCCGGCCATTGTGAATGCAATGGACCGACAGGCCGACCTGATGACCTACGCGCCCGAGGTATTTCACGACCTCGGTCGATTCTGTGCCACGGTTTTCGATACGACGCCGAAAAATCTGGGGCGGGTCGTTGCAGGCTTGCCGCAGCCACTGAGCCAGTTTTTGGAAGCACACGACTTCGGTGACCGGCTACGCGAGATCGAAGCGAATGTCTCGAGTGTTGGAGCTTTTCGGAAACGCATTTTCAGATGGTTTAATGCGTTCAGATTCATGAAATTCGCTCAGTTCGCGAGCCGCGAATATTATCCCCGGATACTTGTCGCAGACGCGGCCTGGCAGCTGGCTGCGTCGGTCGGTTCGGTCGGTCCGGATGAACCCTCCGATCCGGCATTCATGTTATCGAGGTACCGGCAGTTGGATAAGCAAGCCGTGCCGCATGAAATTTTTCAGGATTTGCGCTGATTTTGGCTGGAATGAAGTGACTGGTAACGCCGACAAAAAATAAATGCTGAGGAAGGTGAATGAAGCTCATCACGGCAATCATTAAGCCCTTTTGCCTCGATGATACCGGCGCCAGACCCGCATGCCGAGCAACAGCGCGAGAATGCAGATATAGATCATCGGTTCGCGGATGTCTTTCTTAACCTGCCAGTAGAAATGCCAGCAGGCGAAGATACCGATCAAGTAAACGAGCCGGTGCAGGCTCAGCCATCGCTGTCCCAACTGCCGGCGCCATCCATCCGTCGAAGTCACGGCCAGCGGAATCAGCATGATTAGCGCGCCGAACCCGATCGTGATGAACGGCCGTTCGAGAATATCCTCGGCGATCGCGCCGGCATTCAGAGTCTGATCCAGCACGAGGTAGTTCAGAAAATGCAGGCCGCAATAGGTGAATACGAACAGGCCGAACATTCGGCGGAAGCGCACCAGCCATGCTTTGCCCGTAATCCAGCGCAGCGGCGTGATTGCCAGCGTCAGCATGATGAACCGTATCCCCCAGATGCCGAGCGTATGCTGAATATCCTCGACGGGATTAGGTCCCAGATGCAGAGAGCCGATTTCAAATAGTTGCAGGGTCAGGTATGCCAGCGGCGTCAGGCACAGCAGGAAAGTGACCGGTTTCCAGAACCAACGGATTTGCCGGAGGCTTGGCACTGAACAGTGGGCTAAAAGTTGCGGGTCAAATCCAGCCCGGCGTAAAGAGCGGCAACCTGATCGGCGTAGCCGTTGAACATCAACGTCGGCTGCTTGTCTGCAAACAGTCTGGAGCCGATTCGTCTTTCCCTGGCCTGGCTCCAGCGCGGATGGTCGACGTTCGGGTTGACGTTGGCGTAAAAACCGTACTCCGATGGCGCGGCGTCGGACCAGGTGGTTTTGGGCTGCGTTTCGGTGAAGCTGATGCGGACGATGGACTTGATGCTCTTGAAGCCGTATTTCCACGGCACGACGAGACGTAACGGCGCGCCGTTCTGGTTCGGCAGGTCGATGCCGTACACGCCCGTGGCTAGGATGGTCAGCGGATGCGTGGCCTCGGCAATCGTCAGCCCCTCGACATATGGAAAATCGAGCACGCCTGCGCGTTGCCCGGGCATTTCCGACGGCCGGACAATGGTCTCGAACTCGACGTACTTCGCCTTTGACGTCGGCTTGAACCGCTTGAGAAGATCCCCGAGCGGGAACCCGTTCCACGGCACGACCATTGACCAGGCTTCAACACAGCGAAGCCGGTAGATTCGCTCTTCGATCGGATACGGTCCGACGATGTCCTCGAAGTCGAACGTGCCCGTCACCTCGGCCTCGCCATCGATCGTCACGCTCCACGGCTTGGGCTTGAAAGCCCCCGAGTAGTTTTTTGGATCGCTCTTGCCGAGACCGAATTCATAGAAATTGTTGTAGCTCATGATGTCTTCGAGTGGGTTCGGCACGAGCGCTGAGGTCGCCGAAGGCTCGGGCGTATCGGCATTGGTGCAGCCTGAATTCAGGAGCAGCGCGGGCGCGGTCGCCGCAGCGGCGCTTACGAATTTCCTGCGGCTGAGAAAGTTTGCCTCCGACGTGATCTCGGAGGGACGGATATCATCCGGTTTTTTTATGAGCATCATTGAAACCTTACGATGGTTTAGTCTTCACCACTGAAATATCCGTTTAAATTCCAGTCATATTTTTCATATTTGAGGTCGAATTCGCCAAGACGCAGTGCGTCCTGTACCCGTGCGTCATCAACGAACCGCGCCATATATTGTTGGATCGAGCCGCCCGCGGTTTCGAAATATTTTGCATACCACTGGAATATCATCGATACGAAGGCGATGCGCCGATCGAGATCGAACCGGTTACGTGTCGGGTCGTTGAGGAAGCGCCGCGCCGCCTGGTGCAATTGGGCGTCTATATCCCCCGGCGTATACGCGCGGCTCGACAAGCGCGGGCACGACAGGGAAGCGCAAACGATCGCGAAGTGAATCCGGGGGTCGCCCATGGCAATCATGCGATCGTGTTCGAAGTCGAACAGATTCATCTTCTCGTCCAGAATCAGGTATTTGTTCCGCTTGAAAAACCGATACCGGCCCCACAACGTGCGCGGCGAGTAACCGTTCAGGATGCCCTCGATGGCCAGCGCATTGTATGCATTGACGTAGAAGGCCAGCCTGTCGGCGTCGGTTCGCAGCGCGGCGGCGTCGCCTGCTCCGATCAGCGTGACAAACACCTCGAAGCGCGGGTCCGCGCTCAGGCCGTCATAGTCGATGAACCCATTGCGGACATTCTTGAGCAACATGTCGTCGAAGGCGTCGTAATCAGGAATATTTTCAGCCGACAGGACATTCGCCGTCAGCAGCGAGACGCCCAAGAGCAGACCAGCCACGCGTGTGCACATCGAAAGGGGTTTCGGTATCTTCATCAGAGTTTTGGAGTCACGAATCCTGCATATGTTCCCGGCGTGATCGACTTGGTGAACTATACTCGCCCCATAATGCAAACGAGAAATTTTCCGGACACGCGGACGATGATGATTTTTCGCGTCATGGGTCACAACATAGGGTGCATCGCCGGCCGTATCGGAGCCTGGATTGTGATTTTGTTGGTCATCGGCGGCTGTGCGCCGGACGACGCCACCAGAATCGTGAACCTCGGCGGCACGACGACGCCCAACACGCCGGGCGAAACGATATGGCTGGAGTTCAAGGCCAAGGCCGAGGCCGCGTCCGAAGGGCGACTGGAATTGCGCCCACTGATTTACGGGCAGCTCGGTTCAGAGGAACAACTGCTCTCGGGTTTGCGTCGCGGCAGAATTCAGTTCGCAAACCTGTCGGCGCAAGTGACTTCAACAATCGTGCCCGAGCTGTCATTGCTATATGCCCCATATTTGTTTGCGAGCGAAACGGAGGCCGACTTCGTTTACGATAATTACCTGACCGATATTTTCGGATCACTGCTCGCGGCACAAAACCTGCATCTCATTACCTGGTATGAGATCGGCTTTCAGTCTGTTTACGGCAAGGAGCCGATCATTACACCCGCGGACGCACGGGGCCGGAGGTTCCGGGTATCGAGCAGCCTGAACGCACGCTTGTTTGCCCAGGCGATCGGCGCAGACATTATTCCACTCGGTTTCGGAGAAATCGTTTCGTCGCTGCAGACGGGCCTGATAGAGGCCGGCGAAAACGCCATCAGCCTGTATGCGCGCACGGGCATCGCGGATGAAGCACCGCATTTCACCGAAACCCGGCATGTGTTCGGCATGTCCGTGATCGTCAGCGACAAGCGTTGGTGGGATGCGCTGTCCGAAAACGAGCGCAGGATACTCGAAGAATCGTTTCCTGGCATCGATGAAACGCGTCACGCGACACGAGCACAAGACATGAGGGATCTTGCGGATTTGTCACTCGGGATCCAGGTGCATAAATTGACGTCGGCGCAACGGCAGGAGTGGGTACGAGCTACGGCCGGTGTGACCGAACTGCTGCTGGAGACGATCGGCGGCCGATCCAGGGAAGTGTACGAGCTGATTCAGCGCGGTAAGGTCGAATACGCGCGGTCGAAATAAAGTCGGACCTCAATCCATGACCAACACGGCACTGCCGCTGATCACGCCGCGGCGAAGATCGTCGAGCGCCGTGTTAGCTTCCCGCAGCGGATAGGTTTTGATGCGCGGCTTCAGAAACCCTTTATTTACGATAGACATGAATGCTCGGCCGTCCGCCCGGGTGAGGTTGGCGATCGATGTGATGCTTCGCTCGCCCCAGAGATTGGCGTAAGGAAACTGTGGAATATCGCTCATATGAATCCCGCCGCACACGAGGCTGCCGCCTTTTTTCAAGTCGACTAAGGCTTTCGGTACGAGTTTACCGTCGGGTGCGAAAATTATGGCCGCGTCGAGGCGTTCGGGAGATGGCGATTCGGATCCGCCGGACCAGATGGCCCCGAGCTCGAGCGCAAATGACTGGGCCGCCGTGTCACCGGTTCGGGTAAAGGCATAAATTTCCCGGCCTTCGCGGGTTGCGACTTGAGTAATAATATGCGCGGCCGATCCGAAGCCGTAGATGCCAATGCGGCGGGCGTCTCCCACTGCCCTGAGGCTGCGAAATCCGATCAGGCCTGCGCAGAGTAACGGGGCAATTTCCGCAGCGGTGGCCGCAGCCACCAGCGATGTCTCCAGCGCGAAACAATAGCGCGAGTTCGCGAGCATGTGGTCGGCATACCCGCCGTCGAGATGATAACCGTGGAAACGCGCTCGGTCGCAGAGGTTTTCCCTGTCCGATGTGCAGTACTCGCATTCGCCGCAGGTCCAGCCAAGCCAGGCCACGCCGACTCGCTGACCCGCCGCAAACACTGCGTTCCGGCCGGCTGCGACGACCTCGCCGACGACCTGGTGTCCGGGAACGACCGGATAATCGATGCCTGGCAACTCTGCGTCCTGGATATGTATATCCGTACGACAAACGGCACATGCGCTGACCTTAATCAGAATATCCTCATCGGCGGGCGAGAGTTCCGCGCGGTGTTCTTCGCACAGCCTGCCATGCGCTTCGCGGAAAGCCATCACGAACATAGTTCAGTCCGGGGCCCTTTCCGGGTAAGCGATTCGGCCGCCATCGGTCCTCGCATCGTCCGGGTACTCGAGTGGCACATTGTCTTTTTTGTCTCTACTACGACTGTCATCGCGCGAGGACAGGAAATCCAGTTGATACAGCAGCCGCTCGCTGTATACGGCGACGCCGTCTACGCGTCGGGGCCGAAAAACCGATCGCGAAAACGTCGATACGAGCGCTTTATCCATGATGCCGGGTGGTTCCGATTCCACAACCTGCACGTCCTCGACGCGGCCGTTCGATTTCACGCTGTAGCGAATCAGTACATAACCGGTGTTCAGCGTATCCCGGGCTTTGCCGCGGGCGTCGGGCGCGTACCGGAGCAACGATAATTTCCGGCCCGCGACCCGTACCGGGCTCGCGAAATATTCGTCACGCAGGCCGAGCAGGTCCTCTTCACGCGATAGATCCCGCCAGGCTTCCGCATAGTTCACGTCGGCCGTTGTGAATTTGCCGTTGCGCGTGTACAGGTCGCCGAGCTTGACGAGCACACCTGCCCGACTTCGGTAGTCGATTTCCATCTGCGAATCGATGACCGTCAATGCTGATTTCAGTGCGCTGGCGCTTGCGGACTGATTGCCGACACTCGCATAGGCCTGCGCAATGCCCTCGAGGGCACCGACCCGGGCCGGGTTCGCTTTACCGGCCTCTGTTTTTCGCAAAATTTTGTCGGCGCTGCGATAAGCCTGCATTGCGGCGTCGATCTGGTTCGAACGCGTGTACCAGTCCGCGAGTTTATAAATTCCCACCACGATCTCAGGGTTGTCGACGCCGGATCTGCGCTCATAAATCTCGAGTTGGGCTTCCTGATAAAAATTGGCGTCCTCTATTTCCTGGAGCCCGACGTGACTTTCGGTCAGCCCATCCTGGATTTTGAACTGGTCGAGATTGTAAAAGCCTTCATTGACATGATTGATGCGCAGCGCGCGCTCGAAGACGCTGACGGCGTTTTCATACTGCTCCGCTCGGTTATATGTGGCGCCGAGTCCGTTGAGTGGATTGATGAGTCGGGCCGACAACCGGCCCTCGTGCTTTTCGATTATTGCAATACATCGTTTGTAGTTTGTTTCGGCGGAGAGGTGATCGCCATTTTTCGTCTGCATTGTCGCGAGGTTGACGAGCGGTGTCGCGAGTTCGATCGTATCTGCGCCGATCTCTTCCTGTGTCAACAGGACAACCTCGAGCGCGGCGTCGAGCGCTTCTTCGTAACGCTCTTCATCGTTCAGGCGCAGAAAACGTTTGTGAGCGTCCTCGCGCAGACTCATCGCGGACTGGTCTTCGATGACCGGTTCCGGAGCGATGATTGCCTCGGCGACATCCGGGGTAACGGATACCTCGGTGACGGCATCGACGGGCTGGCCTTCGTCAGCTCTGCCCGTTTGTGCCATGAGCGGCGCGACGAGGTGCGCAACGAACAGTGAGAACAGCAGTATTCCGATTCGTGACGTCGTCTTCATTGGCCTGACTCGGCTTATTACAGCGCGATCCAGATTACTGTAGCACCTCCGTCGAGCGTTTGTCCGGTCCGCGCGAACGACCGATTCGTTGCGGTGCTACACTTAACATTCGCTGCACAACTTGGGCTTGAGTATGAAGTGGATTAGCGAAAATGCGGGAGCGCCTTCCAGGGATGGACTCGGCGACGATGCATTGCCGGGCCGCAACGAGCCGATGCAGGTCGAAAACCGGCACTTCGTGACGGGTCATCCTATTCAGCCGCCATTTCCGGAAGATATGCAACGTGTTTTGTTCGCGATGGGGTGCTTCTGGGGTGCGGAGCGCGTGTTCTGGGAAATCCCCGGCGTATTCACGACGGCGGTTGGTTACACGGCTGGCATCACCGTGAACCCAACGTATGAAGAGATCTGTTCCGGTCGCACGGGACACGCCGAGGCGGTTCTTGCAGTATTCGATCCGGAGAAAACCACGTTTGCGGATTTGCTCGAGCTGTTCTGGGAGAAACATGATCCGACGCAAGGTAATCGTCAGGGTAATGATGTTGGGACGCAATATCGGTCCGGAATTTACTTTTCGAACGAAGAACAGCGTGAGCTTTGCGAGCGTAGCAAGGCGGACTACGATGCGTCCCTGAAGTCAGCCGGATACGGCGGCATCACGACGGAAATTGTTCCAGCCGGCGATTTCTTTTACGCCGAGGATTACCACCAGCAGTATCTGGCGAAGAACCCGGCCGGCTATTGCAGCCTGGGTGGCACAGGCGTGCGGTTTTCGTCATAACGAAGCTTGTCCGTCCGCCCATTTGAGCGCGCCTCGCGGTCGGTCCGTGATGACCGGATTCGCGGCGCATATCACGCTGCAGGCCCCGGAAACTGTGATGCCTGCCCCTTTTCGCGCAAGTCCGGCCGCTATCATTGACCGGGTACCGTCAATCGAATCACAGAACGGAGTGCTTGCGTTGGAGCATAAGCGCGTCAAAGTCGATATTGCCTTCATTACACCGGGCATGTTTGTTGCTCAGCTGGATCGATCCTGGCTGGAGTCTCCATTTGCCGTGCACGGTTTCGAAATCAGCGATGAAGGTCAGATACACCTGCTTCGAAAGTTTTGCAAATACGTCTATATCGACGTGGTGCGAAGCTCCCTCGACGATAAACAAATTCTCGCGGCGCGTGCGAGCCGGACCGATGACCCGTTCTCGCAACCGGCATCGCAACGGCAGGTGCCGCCATCGAATGGCGCCGGCGGATTTATCGGCGGCTTGATGAGACGGCTGGGGCTCAACGGCTCACGGGCGGCTTCCGAAAGCGACGAGAAACGCTATCACACGATGGTTTCCGCAAAAAAAGAAGTCCGGAACGCGACCGCTGCATATGGGCACGCGATAGAACAGATGAACGAAATCCTGGCCGACGTGAAAAATGGCGCCGGCGTGAATGTAGATAAACTCAGAGACGCGGTCAGCCCAATGGTCGACAGCATTGTCATAAACCCGGACGCCATGTCCTGGCTGTGTTACCTGCGTAACCGGGCCGACGGCGGGCTTTGTCTGACCGTCACGTCGGCCGTCTGGGCGGTCGTCCTCGGCCGGCACCTGGGGTTCGAGCGCTATGCGCTGATCAACCTCGCCATGGGCGGGTCGCTGCTGGACATCGGCAACACCAATATACCCGAGTCAATTGTTCGGACTGACGGGCCGCCGTCTGAGGATGAGGAGGAGATTCTCAGGATGCACGTGGAATACGGGGTCAAAATCGTAAAGTCTGCGCCCGGTATCAATGACGACATCATTGCGATGATTCAATGTCACCATGAGCGGCACGACGGTTCCGGTTATCCGAACGGGCTGGTCGGCAACGATATCCCAGCTTTCGGGCGCATCGCGGGGCTCGTCAATTGCTACGACGTCATGATCACGGACAAGCGGTATGGCACTCCAAAATCATCCTACGATGCGATTCGTGAACTCAACAGTCTAGGTGGCAAGCAGTTCCAGAACGAACTGGTCCAGCATTTCGTGCAGGCGGTCGGCATGTTTCCGACGGGAAGTTTAGTCGAGTTGCATACGGGCGAAGTGGCGATGGTCGTCGAACAGAATCAGGCTCGCGGATTGCGACCCAGGCTGATGATCGTGCTCGATAAGGACAAGGAACGATTAGCGTCTGGGAAATACCTCGATCTCAGCAAGGTCCCCGACTCCGGGACGAAACGCAAGGCGCGCTGGATCGTGAACGGTTACGAGGCCGGCGCATTCGACATCGACCCGAAACGGGCGTTCTTCGAGTAATAGGAGAGATGGCCAATGCCTGACAATGACCCCTCACAGTTTCGATTCTCTCTCCTGCTCAAGGAGATCGACAATATGCGTTACACCGACGGCGTTTCGTCAGTGGCGCTCGCGCTGATAAAGCTGGATGGCATGGAGGAGGTCAACGAACGGTTCGGATTCCTCGGTGGCGACAAGGTGCTGAAGGAGTTCGCCGTGCGACTAGCGGGCGTTGTGGGACACAAGGGCAGCACGTTCGCGATCAGCGGCACCTCTTTCGCCCTGTTGATTCAGAATCCGACTGATGAAGGCGACGCAGTCAACGGCGCGGAGAAAATCGCCAAGGCGGCGTCCGATCCGGTCATCATCGGAACGGGTAAGGCTCGCGTGCATGCGCGGATGGGTATCTCTCTGTTTCCGAATCCGGCATCGACAGCCGAGGAATTGCTGCGCCAGTGTGAAATTGCCGTCGCCAAGGCGCGTGCCAACGGCGAGACCTATCGCGTATATACGTCGAGTCTTGCGGAGTCCGAAGGCAACGCGACGAAGTCATGGTTCGACGTAAGCAAAGCGATCAAGCAGCATGAATTTGATATCCATTACCAGCCCAGGATCGACCTGCGTTCGGGCCGGCTGGTCGGTACGGAGGCGCTGATCAGGTGGCAGAGCCCGCGCGCCGGCACGATACCGCCAAGTTACTTTCTGCCCGATATAACGAGCATGGGGGGTGTGCGCTCGATGCTCAGATTTGTGCTCGAGACCTCGCTCGACGATGCAGCGGGATGGGTCGAGGACATTCCGGACTTCGATCTATCCGTGAATCTCGCGCCTAATAATGTCCGGGATCCCGAACTTATCGAACTTGTCGAGAGTCTGCTCGCGGCCCGAGATTTTCCGCCGGAGCGGCTCGTGCTCGAAGTCTCGGAGGACATCTTCGTCGCCGGTGAAGAAATCGTGATCGAGCAGTTAGGCAAGCTTCGCCAAATGGGCCTGCGCATCGCGATCGACGATTTCGGCGGCGGCCATCTGAGCCTCGCCCATCTCAAGGACTTGCCGGTCGATCAGCTGAAAATAGATAAATCGCTTGTCGTGCCGATTTCTTCTAATGACAGAGACCGTCGGATCCTCGGCGCATTAATTCAGTTGGCCCGAGCGCTGGATCTCGATGTCGTGGCGGAGGGCATCGAAGACGCTGACATCATGCAGACCTTGATCGCGATTGGATGCGAAGTCGGCGAGGGGTTTCATTTCAGCCGCCCGATCCGGAAAGCGAATTTCGAAAGCGACTGGATTACCAAATACTCGCGATCACCGGCCGCCTCCGCCTGACAAACTTCCGACCCGACATAACCCGGCGTTCGGACCGCTGTTGACGCGCCGCCGGACCCTTCCTCGTGGCTCATCAGCCTCATCGCCGACCGCCGCGGAACCCGCATAAATGCTGCGATGCAAGCGAAATCGGTGGCGTAAGCGCGATGCTCAAGCGACGTAACGGGCTCCGAGGCGCCACACAATTATGTTCAAAAAAACCGGCAGAGTGTGACCTTTCTCACAGACTTTGAATCGGTGAAAAGGGAGTCTGAACCCCGGTTAGTGAGGGTCTGGCGAGCACGCATTTCGGGGCCCTTGGGAAGAAACATGCGGACTTTTCACGAGACGTCGAGAACGGGGAAAAAAGCAAAAAGGATGTGATCGAACTGATGAAGTCTCCGATAAACCAAGGAGAAAGAGTATGAGGATTGTGCCGGGCTCGAAGTTGGAAGTTGGTAGCCAACAAACCGCTGGTTTCATCGACGACCTGAACAGTTTCGCTTCAACCCAAACGACTGCGGTCTGGACGGGGACCTTCGCGCAATACCTGCAAGACGTACTTCCGGCCAATCCGTATCGTCTTTCGCGCAGCAGTCACCAATACATCTACGAAATGCTGTGCTGGCATCAGAAAAAGCGATGTGCCGCTGATGTCCAGAGCGATAGCCCGAAAGATCTTTTTACGGAAGAGCTGTTCGGCATCAATGACTCTCTGCAGCGCGTCGTTGAATATTTTCAGGCGGCAAGCGCCGGCTCGGATGTCGGCCGCAGATTGCTGTTATTGCTTGGGCCGCCGTCCGGAGGCAAATCATCGATCGTCATCCTGCTCAAGCGGGCGATGGAAGAATACAGCCTTGTGGACGAAGGTGCGATCTACGCATTACAGGGGTCGCCGCTGCACGAGTCGCCGTTGAACTTGGTTCCGAGCAGCATGCGTGCGAAGTTTAGCGAGACATATGGTGTGGAAATCGCGGGTGAGTTGAGTCCATATAGCCGGGCGCGCCTCGAGGACGAATTTCAGGGCGATTTCATGAATTTCCCGGTCGAGCGAATTTTCCTGTCGGAGGCCTCGCGAGTCGGCATCGGCACGTATGCGCCGCACGATCCGACGACAGCGGATATCGCCGATCTCGTCGGCTCGGTTGATCTATCCAAGGTTGCCGAGATCGGCGACGAGGGTGATCCACGCGCTTGGTCGTGGTCGGGCGCGGTGTACGCGGCCAGTCGCGGCATACTCGAAATGATTGAAATCCTGAAGGTCAAGCGTGAGTTCCTGTATCTGCTCCTGACCCTCACGCAAGAGCGAAACGTCAAGGTTTCAAGATTCCCGCTCATCAATATCGATGAGACGATCCTCGCGCATACGAACCTGGCGGAGTTCAATAAATTCATCCAGGAAAAAGAAAATGAGGCCTTGCTTGATCGCATGGTCATAGTGAAAATTCCGTATACGCTTTCCTATCGCGATGAATCGAGAATTTATCAAAAGCTTGTTTCGAGCGCTCCGGCATTTCGACAAGTTCACCTCGACCCGCACGTACTGCCGCTGGCGGCCGTATTCTCAATTTTGACGCGTCTCCAGGAATCGGAACGCGAGGGTCTGGATATCACCAAGAAGTTGCGTTTGCACGCGGGTGAGGACGCCGACGGCTTTTCGCAATCCGACTTGCCGAAACTGCGCGCGCAGAGCCCGGACGAAGGCCTTACTGGAGTCAGCCCGAGATTCGTAATTAACGCCATCTCGAATGCGATTACGCGCAGCGACGCGCAGAGCCTGACGAGCATGGAAATGCTCCTCGCGCTGAAGGATTCGATTGAAAACGACGCTTGCATGGATGCCCGGCAGAAGAACGCTTGGGTCGATTTTCTGGTTATCGCACGCAAGGATTTCTATAACCGCTGGGTCAAGGAGGACGTGCATCGCGCCCTGTTCGCCTCGTTCCAGAATGAAGCCCAGGAGTTACTCGAGAAATACCTCGACGAGGTCGAGGCGTCGCTCGACAAGCGCCAGGTGACCGACCCGATCACAGGTGAGGAACGGCCGGCCGATGAGCGCTTCCTGAGATCCGTCGAGGAAAAAATCAAGGTTTCCGATTCGGGCAAACAATCTTTCAGGCAGGAAGTCGTGCGCAAGGCCATGGTGGCTTTCAAAGCCGGCGAGAAGTTCACGCTCGACAGTCATTCCCGATTGCACGAGGCCATCGAACAGTATCTGTTCGAGGAGCGTCGAGATGTCCTGCGCCTGGTCACGTCGGCTGCGCGTCCGGACGAAGATGCTTCGCAGAAAATATCAGCCGTGCAGGAACGCCTCGTACATGAGTACGGCTACGATGATCACAGTGCGCGCGAGGCGCTGAATTACGTGACGACGTTGTTATCGCAAGAGTGATACCCGAGTCATGATTAATCCTCCGTCGACGTTCGTCTGCAATGAAGAGGAAGGCCAGCACTGGTACGACCTGTTTTCTCGAGGCGCGCGCGACTGGCTGCGCCATAACGAGAAAATCGGCCGAGCCGTGCGCGAAAAGTTGCCGGAACTCATTGCGAATGCAGACGTGCTTGGTGCAGGCGATAATCGCGTCAAGGTGCCGGTGCGCTTCATGGAGCATTTTCGCTTTCGTCTCTGTCCGCCCGACGAACAGACTGGCGTGGGCCAGGGCGACGCCAAGGTCGGCGACAACCTCGGGCGACCGTCGCGGAAACGGGCACAGGGCGAAAAGGAAGCCGGCGGTGACGGCGATGGCGGCTTCGATCTGACCCTGGAGTTCAAGATCGACGACATCGTCGACTGGCTCTGGGAGGAGCTGAAACTTCCGAACCTGCAGCCAAAGTCCGGCGTTGCGAGCGACGATGAATATACGCGTGAAGGGCTGAATCGGCGCGGCGCGCGATCCCGCCTCGATCGCCGCCGTTCTTTAAAGGAGGCGATCAAACGTCGCGTGGTCAATCCCGACGGTCCGGCGTTCGTCAACGATGACCTGCGATTCCGTCAGCTCGTCGTTCGCAAACAGCCCGCGACCCGGGCGGTCGTATTTTTTGCGATGGATGTCTCTTCGAGTATGCGGGAGCGGGACCGGACGCTGGCGAAGATGTTTTTCTTCTGGGCCATGCAGGGACTGCGGCGGCAGTACGAACATATCGAGCCGGTGTTTATCGCGCATACCGTTAAAGCCTGGGAATTTAACGAAAGTGAATTCTTTCAGGTCCGTGGTTCAGGCGGAACCGTCGCATCATCAGCGTTCGGTATTATCAATAATATCATTGAGCAGCGCTACGACCCGTCCAGATATAACGTGTATTTGTTCTATGCGTCCGACGGCGAAAATTTCCGGGACGATCATGACCGGGCGACGGCCGGCCTCTCTGAAATCGCGTCGATCGCCAACTATCTCGGCTACATCGAGACCCCGGCCTCCGAGGACCGTGCGCTGGAAACGGAGACAGCGAACATTTTCCGCGCGCTCATCGATGGTGGTGCGACCGCCGGCAGTTACGCGTTGATTAACAGTGAATCGGTTTGGGAAGCGATCCGCGGCTTTTTTCAGGAGCAGGCCGCGGAGAGTGCCGCCTGAACCGGCGGTATTTGGGGGAGACAATATGGCCGAGACGCTTAACCAGATTGGTCTAAATCTCGAGACGCTGGGAAAGGAACTGGGTCTGGATTATTACCCGGTGCATTTTGAAGAAGTCCCCGAAAGTTTCATGATGGAGATTGCCATCTACGGCCTTCCCGTCAGGATGCCGCATTGGTCTTTCGGCGTACGTTATATCTATCAACTCGTGCAACACCGGATGGGTAATTCCCGGTTGTTCGAGGTCGTGTTTCCGGGCAATCCGGGCAGAGCTTATCTCGCGAAGGGCAACAGCGTTCCCGAGAACACACTCGTCATTGCGCACGTGCTGGGACATGCGGATTTTTCGAAGAACAACGAATTATTTGCCCGCAGTCAAAGTGAGATCGGTTACCGCATCGTCGAGCAGGCGGCCGCGCACGCGCAGCGCATCACCGGCGCCATTGAGGAACACGGTCAGAAAAGGGTCGAGCAAGTGTTGGATGCGGCGCTCGCGCTCGAAGCACATGTCGATACATTTAAATGCGTGTGCCGCGAGTTATATCCCGAGTACGTTGAAAATCCCGTGCCGGTGGAGAGTACTTTCCGCAGCCGCTATCATGAACTGCCGGGTCAGGAAGTTCGCCTGTCAGCTGATCACGCTCAGGCGCACCGTTCTGAAATTCCACCGAGCCCGGAGCAGGATCTGCTCTGGTTCATTGCGAATTACGCACCGGAGCTCGAGGACTGGGAGCGGGACATCTTCCTTGCCGTACGGGAGGAGTCCTATTATTTTTATCCCGTATTTGCCTGCCAGATTATGAATGAAGGTTGGGCGTGTCATTGGCACGCCAAATTGCTGTGTGAGGCCGGGTTCCTGTCGCAGGGAGATTATATCGATGCGATCAAAACCCATTCCGATGTCGTGCGTCCGCACGCGTCGGGGGACCAGGTATCGCTTACGCCAAATCCGTATCATCTCGGCTTCCGCATTTGGGAGAAAATTTTCGAGGAACAGGGCTCCGAGCGTGCGTTCGAAATTCGGGTGCAGGATGATGATTTCAGCTTTATCCGCAACTATCTCACCGAGGACTTGGCGAAGGAACTCGAGCTTTTTCAATACGTCGCGAAAAAAGACGGGTCAGTCGATGTGGTCGAAACGAACATCCATGAGATTCGCGAGGCCATCCTGTCTTCGAAATTTAATTTCGGTGCACCGACCATTTTTGCGACCCACATCGACGTGGACGGAACTTTGCAGCTCAAACACGATCACAAAATCGACGGCCGGGGGCTGGATCTGAAGCGGACCGAGAAAGTGCTGGAATATGTTCAGCGCGTCTGGTGCAGGACCGTCAAGCTCGATACCGTTGATGCCCGCGGTGCGCCCCGGACCCTGACCGTAACTGGCTGACTTAGCACCGAATAATTCCGGCACATTCGCGATGTCCGATACGCGGCCCGCACCAGAGCGGCAGTGACCACTCTGCTTTGCTATATTTGGATCTGCACACGGAGCGCCGCAAGGCCCTTCCCTCCATTATCAGAAAAATCAGGAGGTCTGCGTGGCGGCCACACCGAAGATCCACGACACCGAACACGTTCGCAATATCGCATTGGTCGGACACGCCGGGTCCGGCAAGACTACTTTGCTCGAGGCCTTGCTCGTCAGGACCGGAGTCATTCACGAGCTGGGGAGTATCGAAAAAGGCTCCACTGTCTCGGACTTCTCGAAGCAGGAAAAGCAACATAAGCATTCTCTCGAATCTACCGTCTGTCATTTTGATCACGACGGCGTTTTTGTAAATATCATCGATACTCCGGGCTACCCGGACTTCGTCGGACGGGCGATGAGCGTTCTGGCCGGTGTCGAAACGGCCGCAGTCGTCATCAACGCGCAGGCCGGTGTCGAGATGATGACGCAGCACCTCATGCAGTTCGCATCCGAACAGCACCTGTGTCGCATGATCATCATCAACAAGATCGACACCGACGGCGGCAAATTGGCCGGTGTTCTCGAGCAGGTTCGCAATATCTTCGGCAAGGAGTGTCTGCCCGTCAATCTTCCGGCTGATAAGGGCAAGGCAGTCGCCGACTGTTTCTTCGATCCGGCCGATATGGAAACTGATTTTTCGAGCGTCGACGCTGCGCATACCGAGATGATCGATCAGGTTGTCGAACTCGATGACGAGCTCATGGAACTGTATCTCGAGCAGGGCGAAGACATCACGCCGGAACAGCTCCACGATCCGTTCGAGAAAGCGTTGCGTCGCGGGCACCTGATTCCGGTCTGTTTCGTTTCGGCCGAGACCGGCTCGGGGTTGAACCAGTTACTCGACGTATTCACGAAACTCATGCCGAGCCCACACGAGGCAAATCCGCCCGAATTCAAGGCCGGCACGGGCGATACAGTCGATATCATCAAAGTGACGGCCAATCCCGACGATCACTTCATCGGCCACGTTTTCAAGATTACCGTCGATCCGTACATCGGGCGCATGGGCGTCTTCCGTGTGCATCAGGGTACGGTAAAGCCCGGCGACCAGGTATTCGTCGGCGAACGCCGCAAGGGGTTCAAAGTCGCTCACCTGTATCGTCTGCAAGGCAAGCATACGATCGAAGTGCCGGCGTGCGTACCGGGGGATATTTGTGCCGTTTCCAAGATTGACGATTTGCACTTCGATGCCGTGCTGCACTCGAGCCATGATGAAGATGAATTTCACCTGACGTCCGTTAGTTTGCCTGCACCGATGTATGGGGTTGCTCTCGAGCTTTCGCGACGCGGCGACGAGAAGAAGCTCTCCGATGCGCTGCACAAGCTGACGGCCGAAGATCCGAGCCTGCTACTCGAATTCAACGCGCAGGCCAACGAGACCGTGCTGCGTGGCATCGGCGAACTACATCTGCGCCTCGTCCTTGAGAGAATGAAGGCCGACTATGACGTCGAGGTCACGACGCGTCCGCCCAAGGTCACGTATCGGGAGACGATTACAAAGAAAGCCGAGGGACACTGCCGGCATAAGAAGCAGACCGGCGGCGCGGGACAGTTCGGTGAGGTTTTCTTACGCGTCGAGCCGATGCCACGGGACTCCGGGTTCGAATTCGTCAACCGGGTCGTCGGCGGAGCCATTCCGTCACAGTTTATTCCGGCCATCGAGAAAGGCGTGCGGCAGGTGCTTGGCGAGGGCGCCATCGCCGGCTATCCGCTCCAGGACGTGCGCGTAACGGTTTACGATGGCAAGCATCACCCGGTCGACTCCAAGGAAGTCGCGTTCGTGTCCGCGGGCAAAAAGGCCTTCGCGGACGCAATCAGCAGGGCGGGGCCGATCGTGCTCGAGCCGATCGCGCATGTCGAAATCACTGCCCCGACCGGCTACGTGGGCGACGTGACCGCGCATCTGGCCGGCGTGCGCGGACGAATCAATGGCAACGACACCCTGTCCGGCAACCAGGTCCGGATTCTGGCAGAAGCGCCTGTCAGCGAGCTCGGTGACTACCAGACGACGCTCAAGTCCCTGACCGGCGGCGAAGGTGCGTTCACGATGTCGTTCGATCACTACGCGACGGTGCCGCCCGAAATCAGGAAGCGGCTCGAGCGGGAATTCAAGCCGGCTGCAGATTAAAAGGGGTCAGACCCCATTTTTCAGCAATCCTCGGCCAAAATGGGATCTGAGCCCGTTTAGCCACCTCCTTTTTCTTTCCATTGTCGCCGACATATGTTAAACCCCGATTAGTGCGCAATATCGGGCCTGGTTCCTTGGCCGGCGCCCGACGACGGGTTATATACATTGGCTATGCTGCCCAATATTCCAAGCCATCCGGATCTGCGGAAAATCGTGGTGCTGAACCCCAAAGGCGGTTGCGGAAAGTCGACGATCGCGACGAACATCGCCGGATTCCTGGCTGCCTCGGGCCAGTCGGTCGCTCTTATGGATTTCGATGGCCAGGGCTCGTCCATGCGTTGGCTTCAGAACCGTCCGCAGGAGCGGGCATTGGTTCACGGCATCGCCGCTTACCAGAAAGATAATTCGATGACCCGGAGTTGGCAGCTGCGGGTGCCGGGCGGCATCCAATATGTTGTCATCGATACACCCGCGGCGCTGCAGATGCAGGATCTGGTTGAGTTCACGCGCGGCGTTCATGCAATCCTGGTCCCGGTCCTGCCGTCCGATCTCGACATTCACGCCGCGTCACGACTGATTACCGACATGCTGATCGTGGCAAAAATCAGCCGGCGCATGGGACGCCTCGGCGTTATCGCAAACCGGGTCCGCGAGAATACGCTCGGCTACCGGAAGCTCATGCTGTTTCTCGAGCGCTTATCGATTTCAATCGTCGGCGAGTTGCGGGACAGCCAGAACTATGTTCACGCGGCCAACGAGGGTCTGTGTATTCAGGAAATGATGCCGTCGAGGGTCGAGAAGGACCTCAAGAGTTGGTATCCGCTTACGTCCTGGCTTGAGAAGCGACTTAAAATGCCGATTACGCAGCGCGACATTCGCGGCGCCGAGCGCTCGCAGCCGGCGACCGCCTCCGAACCGGCCGGCACAAAGCGCACCAGTACAGAACCCCCGAAGCCGGAAGAGCCTAAAAGCACGAACGGCGGCGCCCCGACGACGCAGCGCTACGCATTCCCCGAAGCTGAATAGCGGCCGGTTAATTAAATAACCCGGAAAATTTCCTGCAGCGCGCCGCTGCGGGGATTACGCACGATCATGGATCGGCACTTGCCCCGTCGGGGCAGGTCGATTTCGACCGGTCCGTTAAAATTCCCGGGTGGCGAAACTACTGGAGGGTGCGCGCCTGCTGTATCCAGTCGTGGCGTGCGGCGACAGCGGGTGAGAGGGAGATCTTTGCAGCGATATTCGCAAGTTCCGCGTTGGTCATCTCTGCGATCTGCTGGTAGCGGCGAATCCCGGACTTGTTGAGCCGGCGTTCCAGTGCCGGCCCGATGCCGCGGATTTTCTTCAGATCGTCCGTCGCATCGTCTGCATTCGTCTGCAGGCCAGCGACGGTCGGTTCGATTGGAGCCCGCTCGGCCTCGATTGCCTGATCATGCGTCTCGGACGCATCGTGTCTCGGGGCCGGCTCGGCCAGCGCAGCATACGCGAGCTTCTCTTCGAACTGGTGAATGATCGCCTGCTGCTGCTGGAGTTTCTGGGTCAGCGGTTCGACTCTCTGCTGCAGCGTGCTGAGCTTGGCCAGATACGCTTGAGTTTCGGCCTGACTGTCACGGACCTCAACGTTCAGCTCCTTGATGCGCTCGTCGCGGGAATCTATATTTTCGCGCAAGGTCACCGTCTCGGCGCGCAGAATCTTGAGGAACTTTCGCGTGGACGAATCGGTCGCAGTTTCTTTGCTGCAGGCGTCCGACAGGAGCCGGACGATTTCATGATCCTTCTCTGCGGTTTTTTGCTGCAGGCTCGAAATTTTCAGCCGCGCCTTATTATGTAAGGCCGTTATCTTTTCCTTGTATTGCTTTGCACGCCTTTGCATCAGGTCCTCGTGCACTTCGCGTGACAAGGAATTCCTCAGAATCCGGGTCGTGAAATAGACCTTGCTCAGCAGCATGCCGACAACAAGCGCGAAAGCGGCGGAAATAAGAGGGATCACGAAAGCGGTCATAATCTTCAGCAGCCGCGTGCGCGGCATTTTCAATTGTCGGCCCCTGACCCTATAGCCTTCCGCGCATGGCAACCATGCGGTGGATCACGATTCCGGCATCAGGCCCGGTCGGGGCCATTGACCGCCTGCTGCGATTTAGGCATGGTGAGACCCAAGCTTAGAATCGGCCCCCGCGACGTTCCACGCTATGGATAAGAAACAACTCCAGCGGCTCATCGCCAGTCTCCACGAGGAACTCAGCTCGGCTGAGTCCGTCGACGAGCAGTCCCGGGCGTTGCTGCGCAATCTGACCGAGGATATCGAAGGCCTGGCGTCCAGTGACGTGTCGCAGACCGGCGCGGCGGAATCTGCTGTCGGTCAGCTTGAGGACGCGGCCGTGAGGTTCGAGACCGAACACCCGAAGCTGTCGATGGCGCTCGGTGAGCTCGTCGATGCCCTCGGTAAACTCGGCATCTAGGTCGACGTGAA
>Ga0114949_10000125_pt1 | contig 33110 bp, 34 predicted proteins | sample N074metaG_FD_83505 | JGI IMG/M metagenome (GOLD analysis project Ga0114949, IMG submission 83505) | Deep subsurface microbial communities from Kermadec Trench to uncover new lineages of life (NeLLi) - N074 metaG | ecosystem: Environmental > Aquatic > Marine > Ocean trench > Sediment | place...
GGCGCCCCCCTGTCTGATAGAGACTTTATGTTGGCGGCCGGATAGTGGTTATTGGTTGCTTGATGAACATCTGGCGCGCCTGCAGGGTTCAGCGCAGTATTTTGGCTATCCCGTGGATATGGCTGACACAGGGTTGACGCTGGCGCGGCATGCAGAGGCACTGTCATCAATGGCAAAAAACCATAACCAGGCATGGCGTGTGCGCTTGTTATGTTCTGCGGCGGGACCGTGTCGGTTAAATCTGCCCCGCTTGATGTGTCCGCTGCTGTCAAGGGGCTGCAGACAGTCGCCTTGTCCTCCACACGGGTTAATTCAGCCGACATCTTCCTGTTCCACAAAACAACCCGGCGGCAATTGCTGGACGATGCCTTTGACCGGGAAGCTGTCCCGGCGGGTCACCACGATGTTATTCTGCTGAACGAGCGAGGCGAGGTTTGCGAAGGGACGCGAAACAATATTTTCGTCGAAATTGATGGCACTCTATTTACGCCACCAATCGAATGCGGGCTGCTTCCAGGCACTTTGAGAGCGACCTTAATAAAGAGAACTGATTCTCCTGCGTGTGTTCGAATCCTCCTGCCAGAAGACCTTAAAGTGGCGGACAAGATATTTTTGGGAAACAGTTTGTGGGGCTTAGTCGAGGTTGAATTAGTTTAAACGATACCTAATTTCCTTTTATAGGCAGTGCTTTGGGGGTAAATATTTGAACTATTCTTAAGGCTAAAATTATCTCGATTTGATGCGTAGCCAAATTAAAAACAAGTTGTTAGTATGCCGCCTCGCTCGCAGATGGTTGACTCTCGTTGTCTTTGCACGGCAAAGAAGACGGGTCAATTTTGCGTTTGCTAACCTTAAACCTCTGGGAAGGTGCTTGGGATTTCAAGAATGAAAAGATATACACCCATCGGACTGTCGATTGCGGCTGCCATGCTGTTAGCGTGGATCCCCGCAAATTCCGCGCAACTCGACGATATTCTCGCCGCTGAGAAAAGTTCTAATAGAACACTCGCGCAGGCGCAGAGCCAAATCGACACGCTGGACGACCAAACAAATGATTTGGTCGATACCTATCGCGTTGTCATTCAGGAAAATGAAGTATTGCGGACCTATAATAGGCAGGTCAGCGATCAGATCAAACAGCAGCTCAGCGATATAACGCTGATCGGAAGCCAGCTAGAAGGCATCACGCAGACACGTCGTGAAGTCATGCCGCTGATCCAGGACATGATCGACAGCTTGCGCACGTTTGTCGAAAATGACATTCCATTCCGACGCACTGAGCGCCTGGCACGGATCGAGGCACTACAAGATCTGATGGATCAGCCCGATGTGGCGCCGTCAGAGCGTTATCGCCTGGTGCTGGAACGCTATGAAACCGAAGTCGACTACGGTCAGAAGATCGACGTCTACGAAGGCATAGAAAATATCGATGGCCAGAGCTTGAAGGTGATCTACCTGAGTGTTGGTCGCATCGCCTTTATGTTCCAGACGCCTGATAGCAGCCGCAGCTTTGTCTGGAATAATAGCGACCGCGCCTGGGAAGAACTGGGCAGCGAATATAATTCACGTATCCGCAAGGCCATTCAGATGGGCCAGAAAGCCGTTCAGGCTGACCTGGTACGCATCCCAGTCTTCGCACCGCAGGGAGCAAGCTAATGAGAAACACATTCAAAATACTTGCTCTCGCAGCTCTCATTGCCGTGCCGGCTAATGGTGCTTTAGCCCAAAGTGGGGATACTGCAGCCGTGTCGCTCGAACGTCTGATGGAACTGGTTCGTCAGGGCACCGCCCGCGAACGCACTGAAGAAAAAAAGCGCGTTACCGAGTTCCAGAAAGAAAAGAACACGCAGCAAAAGCGTCTGGCTGACTCTCGTGCTGAACGCGCGCGTTTGCAGCGTCGTTCCAAGCAACTGGAGGATCAGTTTGATACCAACGAACGTGATATCACTCAGTTGGAAACCCAGCTGAAGGAACGCCAGGGTAATTTGAACGAGCTGTTCGGCGTCGTGAAGCAGTCTTCTGAAGACCTGCGCGGCTTTATTGGCGAATCGCTGGTGAGCCTGCAATTGCCAAACCGCGAAGAATTCCTGAACAGTCTGTCGCAAAAGCGTGACCTGGAACTGCCAACGATCGGGGAACTGCGCCAGTTCTGGTCCATGTATATGGAAGAGATTTATCAGTCAGGCCAAGTTGTGAAATTTACCACAACGGTCAATTCCGCCAGCGGCGGAACTGAAGAACGTGAAGTCGTTCGTGTTGGTGCCTTTAACCTGATTGCTGATGGTCAATATCTGAACTTCAGCGGCGGTGACGTCAGCGAATATGCGGCACAACCTTCGGGTCGTTTCACTAGTTCAACGTCTGACCTGGTCAACGCGACCTCTGGTTATGTAGCCTTTGGTGTCGATCCAAGTCGTGGCCAGATCCTGAGCATGTTCATCCGCGTACCGACGATGTGGGAGCGCTTTAACTATGGCAGCTACATTGGCTACGCCATTGCCGTCTTGGGTATTTTGGGTCTGATCCTGGTGATCATCCGCTTTGTGGTCCTGTTCGGGATCGGTAGCAAGGTTAATGCCCAGATGAAGGATCCCAAACCGAACGAGGACAATCCGTTGGGTCGTATCATGGCTGTTTACGAACAGAACAAAGACACCGACGTGGAAACGCTGGAGCTCAAGCTTGATGAGGCGATTCTGAAAGACTCTCCAGCCATCGAAAAGACACTGCCGATCATTAAAGTGATCTCGGTTGTTGCTCCGCTGATGGGTCTTTTGGGCACGGTGACTGGTATGATCCAGACCTTCCAGGCCATTACGCTCTACGGTGCTGGTGATCCGCAGATCATGGCTGGCGGTATATCGCAAGCTCTGGTGACCACAGTTCTTGGTCTTCTCGTGGCTATTCCTCTGACCCTTTTGTACACACTTGTGTCATCTCGGGCCAAAGGCATCATCCATGTGTTGGAAGAACAATCCGCTGGTATCATTGCCTTGCATGCCGAGAAAAGCAGTTAGGGCCTGAACCATGATGTGGTTTACCGAAGCATATGAAGCCATCAGAGACTTCATGGAGTTGGGGGGGGATGTCCTCTGGGCCATCCTTGTCCTCACCTTCTTCATGTGGATGATGATCTTGGAGAGGTTCATGTATTTCAGAACCGCTCACAAGCAGCTTGCCGGGCAGATTGTTGCCTCGTGGGATGCTCGCGCAGACACGACCTCTTGGTATGCGCATCGTATTCGCGACGCGTTGATCTCGCAGGTGCATGAAAGCCTGAACACCTCAGTGCCCTTGATCAAGACCCTGGTGGCCGTGTGCCCCCTCTTGGGCCTGTTGGGCACGGTGACCGGCATGATATCAGTGTTTGACGTGATGTCTTTCTCGGGCGGTGGTAATGCACGCGGCATGGCCGCAGGTGTTTCGAAAGCAACGCTGCCGACAATGGCTGGCATGGTTGCGGCGCTGTCTGGGCTGTTCTTCAGCAACATGATCGAACGTTACGTCTATCAGGAAACCGACCGGGTTGCTGATAGCCTCGTCCGGCACTAGGAGAATTCGACTATGGCTCGGAGAAAACTCGAGGAAAAAGATGAAATCAACATGACTCCGATGCTCGACATCGTGTTCATCATGCTGATTTTCTTTATCGTGACCGCTACCTTCGTGAAGGAAACAGGCATCGAGGTCAAAAAACCCATGGCTGAAATGGCGCAGAAAAACACCGCAATTATTTTAGTGGCCATTTCGGAACAAGGTCAGATCTGGGTGGAAGGCCGACGGGTTGAACTGGGGGCCGTGCAGGGTGTGATTGCACGTCTTTATGCAGAGAACCCGAAGGGGTCTCTGTCGATCCAGGCTGACGAAGAAGCCCCAGCCTTTCATATCGTTGATATAATTACCGAGGCCAAGGCGGCTGGCGTAGAGAATATTTCCGTGTCCTTGGTCGAGCCATAGTTGCGGCACGCCGGACTAGGACTTACATCCTTTAGGGGAGAACTTTAAGAAATGCGGAAAAAGCACAGTTCAGCAGACGATGAGGTCGAAGTCGATCTGACACCTATGTTGGACATCGTCTTCATCATGTTGATCTTCTTCATTGTGACGGCCACTTTTGTCAAAGAGTATGGCATCAACGTTGCCAAACCGAATGAAACCGATCAGCCGCCGCCGCCGGATGCCAAGCCCAAGACAATTTCTTTGGCTGTGACGCAAGATTGCTGGGTTCGGTTGCAGGGTCGACGCATTGATCCTGGCCAGGTGTCACCGAATGTTCAGCGTCTTTTGGCAGAACGTCCAGGTGCCCCAGGCATCATCACCATCGAAGGTGATGCGCCCACAAAGTGCGTCACTGAAGTGATGGATCAGATGTTAATTGGCGGCATTAGCGAGCTGTCATTACGCGCCGAGGAGAGCAGATAATGATTGCACGTTTTGGCAGTGCCATCGGTATCTCGATCGTTATTACCTTTGGGTTGTTCTTTATTATGCAGTTCCTGGTCGCCACTGGTGAGATGGCGCTTGGAGACGCAAATAAATTTGCGCCCATCGACATCACGATGGAAGATGAAGAACAAAATGTTCAGCGTAAGTCTCGCAACAAGCCTGTTAAGAAGGAAGTGCGGAAACCGCCGCCCCCTGCTCGGACACAGATTTCTTTGAATATGCCGAAATCTGGCCCGACGGTTGAGTTTGACGCAGGACTCGGCGGCAGTCTGGACATTGGGATTGGGACGGCCAATCTGGACCGTGGTGCCTACCCAAAATTCCGCGTGCAGCAACAATATCCGCGTCGCGCGTCAGAACGGGGCATCGAGGGCTGGGTTATTATCCGCTTTACCATCACAAAGACCGGTGGTGTGCGTGACCCAATCGTCGTGGAATCATCGAGCAGCATGTTCGAGCGATCTGCCCTGAAAGCGGTTTCGCAATACAAGTACGAGCCTTTGGTGATCAATGGTGAACCACAGGAATCGCCTAATCAGCATATCCGCCTTGAATATTTGATGGCTGAATAGAATGACGACGGGGCTGTCTGTGACAGCCCCCCACGGCCTAAACTGGTCGAGGAAAGGAAGATGAAATGAGTGGGATCAACTGGAAACAGACGGCCAAAGCTGGCCTGATCGGTTTGATGTTTGCCGCTGCCTCAGCTGTTTTTACCATGGACGCAGCCCAGGCCCAGGCCAGTACTTGCGACAGCAAGAAATCGTCAGCATCCAAGACCTTGTCACCCAAGGTTTATAAAGTTATCGAGCAAGTCCAGATTCTGGTTGAGGCAGATCAGACTACCCAGGCAAAAGCCATGCTGGACGGCATCCGTAACCGGAATGAATTGGGAGCGTATGACCAGACTGTGATCCAGCAGTTCTATGCCCAGATCTATGTAGAGCAGGACGCTTATCTAAAGGCTGCAGACGCTCTCGCTATTGTTATTCGTCTTGGTGAATGTATTTTGCCACCAGAACAGATCAATGAAACCATCTTCAATATTGGTCAGCTTTATATCGGTGCCGAACAATACGCCAAGGGCATGAGCTATCTAGAGGACTGGTTCAAAAAGAACCCAGATCCGTCCGCATCCGCCCTCGCATTCATGGCGCAGGCTAATTTAGGCATCGAGCCGCCTAATTATCCCGAAGCATTGAAGTGGATGATCCGTGCGATCGACAAGTCCATCGCCCTTGGCGATGAGCCCCGCGAAACCTGGTATTCCACGATTGTTGCGCTCTATATAGAGACGGAACAGATGAGCAAAGCCCTGCCGATTCTGGAACTGTTGGTTAACAAACACCCCAAGCGCACCTATTGGATGCAATTGTCCTATGTTTATGGTGAATTGAATAGAGATGCCGATCAATTCAGCACGCTGGAATCGGCCTATCACCAAGGCCTGTTGGTTAAGTCACAAGAGCTCGTCTATCTGGCACAGCTTTATATGGCCAATTCTATCCCGGATCGGGCCAGCGATATTATGGAAGAGGGTATCAAGGCCGGTACAATCAAGAGGGAACCGAATAATGTTCGCTTCCTGGCTGACGCGCTGTACACCGCCAAGGAGTTGGACCGGGCGATCAATTGGTATGAAGAAGCTGGCAAAGTTGCTGATAATGCGCAGGTGTTTTTTATGCTCGGGCAGATTTATATGCAGCAGGAAGCTTGGAAGAAAGCCGTCACTGCTTTTGAAAACACCCTGTCTAAGAATCGTCAGGTCGGCAAAGACAAGAAAATGCGGGAAATTGGCACCGCCCACTATAATATGGGGATAGCCTTGTATAGTGACGGCAAAATCAGCGCAGCCAAGAAGTCTTTCACCACCGCAAAAGGGTATTCCAACATGCGTAAGGGCGCCAACCAATGGCTTGCCCGGATCGCCAGCGAAACCTAAATCGGCGGATTGAAAAACAAGACCTGAAAAACCCGGCTTCGGCCGGGTTTTTTAATGCGCTGGAAATATATTTTATTTCAATGACTTGTAACCAAACTCAAGACTTCTAAATCCTATCTATGAGCACGGCCCCAGGGTCGTCAATCATTGGACCGACGGCTTTGGGATGGCTGCCCGGACAATGTCTCAAAGGGGGTAGGCGCAGGATTTCTGCGTTGATCGGCGCGCAATTTCGGTGCCGATAACCACTTTGGGAGACACGCCATGATACAGACATCGCCAATTCCAAGGATGGTCACTGCAGGGGCAGGGGCTATTGCAGTGACCGTCACCTTGGTTTTCATTATGCAGGCTCTGGTTCTACGGGGGGAGCTAGTGCTGAATGCTGATGTGCCTGTTTTTGATCCAGATATCTGGATGGAAGACGAAATGCCCGAACCAATGAGAGAACCAACGATCCTGCCACCACTTCCCAAAGTTCTCGAAGAGACAACACATCAATTGCCGCCCATTGACCCTATCGGTCCGACGGTGACTTATCTTCCGCCGCCTACGTCGTTGCCCAGCGCATTTGGTGATACCGTTCAGTTGGACCGATCTGCCTATGTCAAAATTCGAACGCAACACCAGTGGCCGAGCCGAGCTATAGACCAGGGTATCAGCGGTTGGGCAGTCCTTGGGTTCACAATTGCAGCGACAGGTGGTGTGCGGGACGCCTATGTCATCGATTCGTCCCAAAAAATGTTTGAATCAGCCGGTCTAAAAGCTGTGCAGGCCTATAAATATGAACCTGCCATGAGCCGAGGCAAGCGGATTGCGACGACCGGCCAAACAGTTCGTCTGAGCTGGGAAATCACCGATTGATTGGCTAAAGGCTGCGGCTGATCAGTTCTTTCATGATTTCTGATGTGCCGCCAAAGATGCGCTGGACCCTGGCATCGAGATAGGTGCGAGTAATGGGGTATTCCATCATGTAGCCGTAGCCGCCAAACAACTGGACGCATTCATCCGCCACACTGGCCAACATCTCGCTGGTCCATAGTTTAACCATGGCCGCGTCGGTCGCGTCCAACTCGCCGACACGATGATGTTCGATACATTTGTCGACAAAGGCCCAGCCGGCTTCTATCTGGGTTTTCATGTCCGCCAGTTTGAACCGTGTGTTCTGGAATTCGATGATGGGCTTGCCAAAAGCCTGACGTTCCCGAGTATATTCGACGGTTAGATTATAGGCGCGTTGCGCCAATGCCTGGCAGCCAACAGCAATGGCCAGCCGCTCTTGCGGCAATTCATTCATCAATTGTCCAAAGCCGCCGCCTTCTTGGCCCATTAGATTGGAAACAGGAACACGCACATCATCGAAAAACATTTCCGACGTGTCCTGGGCGTGCAGACCCATTTTTTCGAGGTTGCGACCACAACGGAAGCCCTCGCGGTCCGTCTCCACCAATATCAGACTGATGCCTTTAGCGCCCAAGCTTGGGTCTGTTTTGGCGACGACAATCACAACATTTGCATTCTGACCGTTGGAAACGAAGGTTTTGGCGCCATTGATGACATAGTCATCGCCATCGCGCCTGGCCGTCGTGCGGATGCCCTGGAGGTCGCTACCAGTGCCTGGTTCGGTCATGGCAATGGCGGCGATGGCTTCACCCGACACCATTTTGGGCAACCAGTGCTTTTTTTGTTCTTCGCTGCCCTGGCTCAGGATATAGCCACTGCAAATATCGCTATGAACGGCAAAACCTGGGCCGGTCGCCCCCGCCAGATGCAGTTCTTCCACAACAACGGACAGATACCGATAGTCTCCGCCCGGTCCGCCATATTCTTCGGGGATCTGCGGGCACAACAGGCCTTGTTCGCCGGCCTTCAACCAGAATTCGCGCGGGACGATGTGGTCTTTTTCCCATTGCTCGTAATGGGGCTCTAGCTCGCGGGCAAAAAAACCTTTGACCGCGTCGCGGAACAATTCATGGTCTTCATCATAGACAGTGCGTTTCAACATGGAGGACTCCGAAGTTACGAGCTGAGGATCGACCCAAACTCATAAACCAACATGGGCAACAGTGCGACTCACGATTGGCAAAGCGGGCAAGGACCTCTATTGTTTTGGCACGGGTCGCGTCTACCCGTGGTCAGTAAAAGTTTTTTATGTCATCAATCCCAGCGAGTGATCCTCCATATCCGAGTCAACGATATGCCTGGTATGTCGTTTTTGTGCTGGTGCTCGCCTATACGTTTTCGTTTATCGATCGCCAGATCCTGGCTTTATTGGTGGGGCCCATCAAGGCGGACCTTGGTTTGTCTGACACCATGTTCAGCCTGTTGGGTGGTATTGCCTTTGCCTCGTTTTATACGTTGCTGGGCCTGCCCATTGGCCGCATGGCCGACAAGCGCTCGCGTCGTGGCATCATCATGGGCGGTATTGCCATCTGGAGCCTGATGACCGCTTTGTGCGGCGTGACCAAGAATTTTTGGCAATTGTTTGTGGCCCGCATGGGTGTAGGGGTGGGCGAGGCGGCCTTGTCACCGGCTGCCTATTCCATGATTGCGGACTATTTCAAACCAAAGTATCTGGGCACGGCCATCAGCGTTTATGGCATGGGTATTTATATTGGCAGCGGCCTGGCCTTTATCGTCGGCGGCACGGTGGTCAGTTGGGCCGCTGGTGCCGAGGACTATGTATTGCCCATCATTGGCACCATCCATCCCTGGCAAATGACCTTCTTTGCCGTGGGCCTGCCTGGCCTGTTAATCGTTTTGTTGATGTTGACCATCAAAGAGCCAAGGCGTCGTGGCATCGTACAAAAAGCGGAACAGAAAGCGGTGGAAGATGCCGTCCCCATTCGCGAAGTCGCGCAATTTGTCCGAAAAAGATGGCGGACATTTATGGCGCATTTCTTGGGTTTTGCACCCTTGTCGCTGATTGGCTATGGCTCGTCTGCCTGGATTCCCGCCTTTTTTGAACGCACTTATGATGGTTTTGAAGTTGCCTTTTGGTACGGCACCATCGTGCTGATTTTTGGCCCCCTGGGCATCGTCGTGGGCGGCGCATTGGCAGATCGATGGCGGGCTCAGGGTCGCAAGGATTCGTTTTTGCGGGTTGGCATCATGGCAGCACTGGTTCTGGTGCCCATTAATATCTTCCAGCCCTTGATGCCGAACGCATATCTTGCGATTGCCCTGATTATCCCCAGCGCCTTTTTTGGAGCCATGCCCTTTGGTGTGGCGCCTGCGGCCATTCAGGCCATTACCCCCAATCGGATGCGTGGGCAGGTCAGCGCGATGTATCTGTTTACCGTCAACATTATTGGTTTGGGCCTGGGGCCAACCATCATCGCCCTGTGTACAGACTATGTCTTTATGGACGAGGCGCTGCTGAAATATTCGCTATCGCTGGTTGGTGGCATCACGGGCGTCTGGGCAGCAATCATGCTGTCCTCGGGCTTGCGACCCTTTCGGGACTGTGTGGATGACGCAGCTGAATGGACCGATCAGGGGTCTTAAACTTCCTCGGCAATATCGTCCAGCGCATCCATATCATTGATGATGACATGATGTTTGCCTTCCAGGGTGATCACCCCTTCGGTGCGCAGTTTTGTGAAGGTGCGGCTGACGGTTTCAATGGTCAGGCCCAGATAATCTGCAATATCGCTGCGTCCCATATCCAGGTGGACTTCGTTTTCTGCGCCACCCGCGCGGCTGTTTCCCCGGCACAAGCGCGCCAGGAAAGAGGCCACTTTTTCGACCGGGGACTTACGGCCCAGCAACAACATTTGGTCCTGAGCTACGCTCAGTTCATCCGCCGCGATGTTCAGCAACCGCGTTTTCATGGATGGAAATTCTTCCAGTGATTGCAGCAGCTTATTGCGCGGGAACTGACAAATTTTGATGGGCGTAACGGCTTCGGCACTGGTTGTGTATTCACCATGGGCCGCAAGACCCATCATGTCGCCGGGGAAGGTAAATCCGACAATTTGGCGGCGCCCGTTTGGCAGCAGTTTCACCAGACGAATTGTGCCTTCGGTCAAATTGAAGATGTGGGTAGGTGTTTCGCCTTCGTGAAAAATCGTCTGACCCGGCTCGAACCGCTTGTTCGTAGAAACAGCTTCGAGCCGGGAAAGTTCTTCGTCGTTCTGAACAGCGCAGACAGCAACATCTCTAACCTTGCAGGTATCGCATAATCCGCCACGCGGAAATATTTTGATGTTTAGTTGCGTACTCATCCTGCTCAGCTGACTTTGGTTTAGGCGCGGCTCTGCATGTATTGGCCAAATGCCATTGCAGCGCCCATGTCGCCTTCCATCTTCAGCTTGCCGGTCATGAAGGCCATCTGGCCATCCAGTTCGCCAGCGAGCATCTTGGTATAATCTTCCAGAGCGATCTTCAGCGTCACGTCAGATTCGCCATCTTCTGTCGAAACTGAGTGTGGTGCGGATGTCAGGTCGATGAGAATGCAACCATCATCGCCAAAATCCAATTTAACTTTTTTGTTTACGCCGCTGTCGTCGTCGCCCAGGCCTTCGGTAATCTGTGCTGCCAGGTCTTGTAAGCTCATTATATACTCCTAATGCTAATTTACGGTGTATGTCACCGCCCACGGGATTATGTGGTGGCTTCGATGCATACATCAAGAAGTTTTAGTGGGTGATTCCCTGAGCTTCTTCCACGCTTCCCAAGCGACGGCCACTGATGATTTATGAAGCCTAGCATTCCAACAGCAGTCAGTGTAAAAATTCATGCATGCTGAATTTTTACTGCGGCAGATGCGAGCGAGTAAAGCAAGTAATTGGCCGGACAAAGCTGACAGATCAGGAGACAATTGATGAACGTTCAGGACCCAAAGACGCTGAAGCCGGGTGAAGCCCGCAGTGAAGGGAAATCTGTTCAGGAAATGATGGACGAAGAACGCCGGGACGTACCGGAGGCTCTTCGCCGCAATACCTATGTCTATAATGGCTCTGATGATCTGGATCCCAAGCGTTGGACATCACAAGAGTTTCATGATCTGGAAATGGAGCATATGTGGTCCAAAGTCTGGCAAATGGCTTGTCGGTTGGAGGAAATTCCCGAAGCGGGCGACCATATCGTCTATGACATCGGCGACTATTCATTCATCGTCGTGCGTACAGACGATGAAACTGTCAAAGCCTATTACAATTCATGCCTGCATCGCGGCACCCAGTTGCGGCCAACCGGGTCCGAAGGCAATACGGAACAATTCCGCTGCCCCTATCATGGCTGGACCTGGAGCCTGGAGGGCAAGTTGATTGATCTGCCTTGCGACTGGGACTTCCCGCATGTTGACAAAGAAAAGGCAACGCTGCCCGAAGTCAACGTCGATTTCTGGGGCGGCTTCGTCTTTATCAACATGGATGAGGACTGCGAATCATTGGCCGATTTCCTGGGTGACATGCCCGCCGAATTCGCATCATGGGATTACGAGAACAAGTACAAGGCGCATCACATCGGCAAGCGCGTCGACATGAATTGGAAGGTTGGCGTTGAAGCGTTCATCGAAAGTTACCATGTGATCGCCACCCACCCGCAGATTTTGGCATCAACCGGCGACGCCAATACCCAATATGATGTAGACCCCAGCATCAATTTCAATCGTATGATCACGCCCATGGCGGTGCAAAGCCCGCACCTCGATAAGATTGAAGAGCAGGAAATCGTCGATGCCATGACCGGCAGGACCACCCGTATGGGCATGGATGTCAGTCTGTTGGAAGTGCCCGAAGGGGAAACGGCCCGTGCCGTTATGGCCGAGGTTCGCCGCAATACGGTGGGCCCGAACTTTGGCAAAGATTATTCCAGCTTTACGGACAGCGAAATGCTGGACGCCATTCAATATTGGGTGTTCCCGAACTTCTTCCCCTGGGGTGGGGTGGGGACCAATATCGTGTATCGCTTTCGGCCGGACGGGAACAACCCCGACTCGGCTTTCATGGAGGTCATCATCCTAAGCGATTATGACACATCAGGCCCGCGCCCAGACCCTGCAGATATGCGGGTGCTCGGTGAAGACGAACCATGGAGCTCGGCTGAAGACCAGATGCCTGGCCTTGCCAGTGTGTTCGAACAGGACATGGCCAACATGCCGCGCGTTCAAAAGGGAATGAAAACAGGCCGAAAGGGCATCACCCTCGGCAATTACCAGGAAAGCCGGGTGCGTCACCTGCATCACAAGATCGACGAATATATCGCCACCAAATAGTCAGCACTCCCAGCGATTGCTGCTGGTGAATTCCTTGCTATTGAGGCATTCTTTTCTAGCCCGCCATCCTCTGTGTTTTGGGGTCGGGATACGGGAGAGTATATGTCGTCGGACCAGCCACCTACCCCTAGAACAACTGTCCTAATTACACTCCTTACCGTGTCGATCCTCGCTTCGGTAGATCGCCAGGCCATGTCGATGCTGGTCGAGCCGATCAAGGCAGATTTCGGCCTGTCAGATTCAGAAGTGGGCTTTTTGTTGGGCCCCGCTTTTGTGTTGCTTTATGCCGTCTTCGGCATCCTTTTTGGGCTATGGGCTGACCGGGGCAATCGCCGCAACATCATCGCTGCGGCCATTGCTGTATGGAGTGTCCTGACCATGGCCTGTGGCGCTGCAACTGGCTTTGTCACCATGGCGCTGGCCCGTATGGGCGTTGCCGTGGGCGAGGCCGGGGCCAATCCACCCGCCTATTCCATGATTTCCGATTTGTACGATGAACATGAACGCAGCACGGCAATCGGTATCTATTCCACAAGCGGTAATTTCGGCATATTAATCGGCTTCGCCGCCGCTGGTCTGATCAGCGAAGCTTTTGGCTGGCGCTATACCTTTTTCTTTCTGGGTGCCCCGGGGCTTGTGTTGGCGTTAGTGGTGTATTTCGGCATTCGAGAACCGAACAGAAAAACCACCACCCAGCAGGTTGGTACCGATATAGCCCCGCCATTTTTAACCACCCTGTCCCATATGTTATCGCAGCGATCCGTACGGCATCTTGTTGTCGGTGGCGCGTTGGCCGCTTTTGTCGGGTTCGGTTATGTAAGCTGGTTACCTGCGTTTTTTGAACGCACCTTTGTCGATCTGGACCGGGGCACTATCGGCATTGGCTTGGGCTTGCTTATTGGTATTGTCGGCGGTGCGGGGACGTTTCTGGGTGGTTATTTCTCTGACAAGGTGGGCACCCACGATGTGCGGTGGCGCCTGTACATTGCAGTGATTGCCATATTTTTGGGGTGGCCTGTCGGCGCGGGTGCCTTGTTTGCCGGCGACTATCTGCTGGTCCTGGGTTTGATGGCCGTGCCTTCCTTCGTTGCCCTGTTTCATCTGGCTACACTTTTCGCCCTGATGCAGCAACTTGTTGCGCCCCGCATGCGGGCTGTGGCCACGGCCATATTGATGGTTTTCACCAACCTGATTGGCGGTGGGTTGGGTCCTTGGTATGTCGGCCAGGTCAGCGACCTGTTGACGGATCGATTTGGCGAACAGTCGCTCGCCTATGCGCTCACCAGCCTGATCGTCTTCGCGCTGTGGTCCGGCGTACACTTTTACCTGGCCAGCCGCCATTTGGTGAAAGACCTTGGTAGAACGGCCGCGGGGGTGCCTGAGGGCGCCTAAATCCCCATCTGGCGGGCGGCCAGGTCCAGCATGATTTCTTCTGACCCGCCGCCGATGGCGTTGACGCGCACTTCGCGGTAAATACGCTCGACCCTATTGCCGCGCATGAAACTTGCCCCACCCAATATTTGGCACGCCTCGCGGGCACAAAATTCAGAGGTGCGGGTCGCCTGTACTTTTAACAAAGCCAGGTCAGCAGCTGGGGTTTCCCCTTCGTTAATGCGCCAGGCGCACAGCTCCAGAAACGCCTGTGTGGCCTTAATTTTGCGGACCATTTCAGAGATTTTGTGGCGGATGACCTGGTGGTCTGCCAGTCGCTTGCCAAATGTTTCACGCTGTTGCGCCCAATTGACGGCGTCTTCGAGGCAGGCTTTGGCCGCGCCGACGCAGCTAGCGGCCATGCCCAGGCGCTCGCCGTTAAAGTTTTGCATGACACCGGCAAAGCCTTGGTTTTCGCCGCCGATTAAATTGCCGACGGGCACCCGAACATCATCGAAATAGATGGCGGCGGTGTCCGATGCATGCCAACCCATTTTTTCCAGCTTTGTGCGGGTGACGCCGGGGCTGTCCATTTCTATCAGCAGCAGGGACAGGCCACCGCTGCCGCCATCACCAGTGCGCAGGGCACATGTCAGATAGTCAGCGCGCATGCCAGATGTAATGTACATCTTTGACCCATTGACCACATAGTCATCGCCATCACGAACGGCCCGCGTTTTGATGGCGGCCACGTCTGACCCACCGGACGGTTCGGTGATACCCAGGGCGATGATTTTGTCACCTGCCAGCACGGGCGGGGCGATGCGCTGTTTCATTTCGTCAGAGCCAATGGCCAGAATGGGCGGCAGGCCTATGCCATGGGTCATCAGGGATGCCCCGACGCCGCCTGCGCCCATACGCCCCATTTCCATCGACGTCAGCAATTTGTGGAATGGGTCCACACCTTCGGATGTACCGCCATATTCCTCAGGATAGCCCATGCCCAACAGGCCAAATTCTGCCGCTGTCTTGTGCAGCGATCGTGGCAGCTCGCCAGCCGTTTCCCATTCTTCAATATGGGGGATGATCTCGCGTTCCAGAAAGTGTCGTAATTGATCGCGCCACAGAATGTGCGAGTCGTTGTAGAACGGGCTAAGCCCGTCCAGCATGTCGGCATTGAAGTCGCTGGTCTGATTCATGAAACACTCTCCGACCTTCATTCGTAACAGGTTCGGACCGAGCGTCAATATGCAGGGCCAACTGGCGAATTTGATAGAGGACAGCCCTGTACTATTAGTGTAGGAAGTCCCCTGAAAATTAGGACACATCTCACGGAGAATGCCCCATGTCTGATCAATCAGTAAACTATGACGACGTAAAACAATATCGACTGAGCCCAGAGCGGGAACAGGAATTGGTCATGATGGGCGGCGAATGCGTCTTCATCTGGGCCAACAAGGAAGGTCACCCGATCGGAGTGATCACAGCCTATGTGCCCATCGATGGCAAAATCTGGATGACCGCTACGCGCGAACGCGTTCGCATCAAGGCGATTGCCCGTGATCCACGCTCTTCTGTCGTAATCACATCAAAAGGCACCCCAATGGGTGGCGGCAAGACCGTGACCTATAAGGGGACGACCAAAATCCATGACGATGAAAAAACCAAGAACTGGTATTATAATCTGATGGCCAGGGGCATGAAGATGGCGGGCGAAGCGGATGATGGCAACGCCTTCACCGCTGGTCTGGACCCTGACATGTTCGTTCGTTTCCTGGATACGCCAGAACGCATTGTGCTGGAATTCACGCCAGAAATGTCGATCCCTTTTGACGGCGACAAAATGGCTGAAGGCACCGCCTCTGCCTACGCACAATTTGCCGCAGAAGACGCCGCAAAAGAAGGCTAAAACCCGAATATTCGGTGTGATGAAAGGCCCGCGAAGTGTTTCGCGGGCCTTTTTTATGGCTTTAAGATACTTTTTTACGTTTTTAAGATACTAGGCTTTGCGGGCGTTCAGCTCGCCACTGATGAATTTGTCGATTGTTTGATGGAAATGGCGCAGCCGGATTTCCTGGTCACACAAGAGCATGCCCTTGAATCCCTTAGACTTTATACCGCGTTGTATGGTTTCCATGTTGGACCCATCCTGCCGCAAGACATTGGCCAGAATGGGGTCAAAATTACCCTTGAAAGCATCTGCATAATCCTGAGGACTACCATGGGGGTGCACCAGCCGTTCAACATCAGGCGATGGCGTGCCAGGGGGCAATTGCGGCATGATGATGAAATCGTAATAACAGATATTCGGGTCCGTGGCGTGGGGCCGGTACCGGAACACAGCCCCGCCTTCGGGGGTCTGCGTGAAGGTTGCATTGGGGAAGAATGTGTAGTGGTACTGATGCACCAACTGCTCGTCATTCATCTTTTTGTAGGGCAGGTAGGTATCATCCTCCATGGCCCGCTTCACTTTTATGGCCTCAAGGTGAATGTCCTTGGCCGGGCCAGCCGCAACCGGCGCGTCGTCATCCCATCGGCGGCCCATCATGTGTTCACGCAGCGGCGTCATGGTTTCGCGGTCTTCGACCACTTCGCTGACGGTGGCGTTGTAATTCATCATCCGGCTATGGATGCCGTGTAGTTCGATAGGCACATCGTGGCCTTCGCCAAATTCCACCATATCTGGGTGTAAAGATGCGAAGTGATAGCTTTCGTTAAACGCGTCGACGGCGTGCTTCCAATTGCCTTTCCACTCAAAGGACTGTTGGTCCATATAGGTGCGTTTTTCCATCTCGTATGATTCAAGATGTCGGCCAGCCTCGCCCAGATATTCTTTCAAGGGCATGGCATCATCGTCCATGTTCAGCCAGATGAAGCCACCCCATGTGTCGGTCTTGACTTCGGACAGGCCCAATTCATCGACCGGTATGCCGCCGTCGAACTGACGAAAAAAATCGGGATCGGCGACGTCCTTCAGGGTGCCATCAATATTCCACTCCCAGCCATGAAACGGGCAGGTAAACGAATCAGCGGCACCAGAAGGGGACTGACACAGGATATTCCCGCGATGTTGGCAAACATTGTAGAAACCGCGAACGACAGAGTTCTTGTCCTTGGTGAACAGAAAGCTCTCGCGACCAAACTCATAGACAAAAAACGACCCTGGCTCTGGCAACTCGGACACGTGCAATGCCAATTGCCAGGTCTTGGTCCAGATGTGCTCCCATTCCTGCTCCATAAATTCTTTGGAATAGAAGCGTTCAGCCTCTATGCGTTCCAGGCCCAAATCTGGGATTGGTTTGCGCGGCAAAAACTTGGGTGCCAGAAACTCCCGATCCGGGGCTTCAATTGCTTCCAGATCTTTTTCGATCAATGCCATGTTCGTCTCGCTGTTATTTCTTGGTTGGGCATCATCTTGTCGCCAAAGGTTGTTTCAGCCAAGGATTTCCTTGATTTAGGTCTGTGTTTTTTTGTCTTTTGGGCTCGGCATTGGGGGTGCCACAGGCTTGTCAGGCAAGAGACGCCCATGCATGGTGTAGGCAATACGTCATTTTGGGGGGATGAATGGTGCGATTCTACGTTCGATCGATGTTTCAGGTTTTGTTGTTAGCTGCTTTTGCGGGTCTCATCATTCATGAGGGCGCTGCACAGTCAGACGCAGGGCCAATAGGTCAGTTTTCTCAGTATAATGAAACCAGTGGCGCGAATCTATCGCATCGCGAATGGGCTGCAGTTCTGAATGTGATGGTGATGAACGACGAGGGCAAACTGGGGTATGGCCGCCTGTCTACCGAAGGCCACCGCATATTAGAAAGTTATTTGCAGGGCCTGCAAAAGCTAAAAGTTTCTGAGTTCTCAAAGGACGAACAGCTTGCTTATTGGCTGAATTTCTACAATGCGGGTAGTCTGGCATTGTTGTTCGAAGCCCTCGACAAATGGGTGTTGCGGGCATCGAACAAAAAGCTGATGAATCCCAATTACGTGCCAAAATACAGCCCCAGAAAATTTGTCCAGGGTAAAACGGGTGCCATGACAGACCGCCGATTTATCATTGAAGGTGTGTCTCTGTCGCTCGATGACATAAGAAACCGCATCATTTTCGCCCATTGGACCAGCCCATACGTCATTTATGGCCTGTCGTGTGCGGCCAAAGGCTGCCCCCGGATGACCAAGTCCCCGTTCATCGGCTCGGCGGTCTGGAATCAATTGCAGGCCGCTGCTCGCACATTTATCAACCGACCCGAAACAGCGCAAATGAAAAAAAAGGGCCTGCTTCTATCGTCTTATTATGTCTGGAACGGGGATCAAGTTGGCCAAGGGCCTGCCTTGATGGAACATCTTCGGTCGATCGCGGACGGCGCGTTAAAGGCCCAACTGGCTGGGGTTGATGCCCCCTACGATGATAAATTTAGCTGGTACCTGAATGGTGAATTGCCCCCCTTGAGACCGGGCCAGCGGGGACTACCCAATCGCGGTTCCGGCGAGTTCGTCTATGGGCCGTCCAATTGAACCTCATTGACGGGTCCTGATCCTAGGCGACTCTGAAGCGGGCGATCTGAATATCGTCTTCGCCAATATCGGCGTAATTATCGTCCAGCCGACCCTGGATAAAATCGCGCCAGGCAAAGGCCTTATAAGCGGGGGCGCCCGCCCCCAGGCTTGGTTCGATTACAACGTCGGCATGGGGTTGATAGAAAAACGGGATGCTGTATCGCGCCTGCCCAACCGCCCGTTTGGTGACCCGATGCGTGGCGGCCTTGTAGCGGTCATTGGTCCAGACCTGCATGATGTCGCCCATATTGACGACAATGGCCCCTGGATCGGCTGGGATATCAATCCAGCCATCTTTGTCCGACAAGGCCTGCAGGCCGCCGACATTGTCTTGATATAACAAAGTCACGGCGCCTGGGTCTGTGTGGTGGTGCAGCGCCATGTCGCCCAGGGCGTTGACATCTGCTCGTTCGTCCTCCGGCACAGGGTCTTCGACCGGGTAGTGGTTGATCCGGGCCATACTGGTATGGCGATGGCCAAAGGCGTGATCAAGGGTCTCTGGCGCGGCATGCATTGCGCGGCATACCAATTGGGTCACCCGGATGGCCATGTCTGTGTTGGCCTGGAAGTAACGTCTCAGAGTGTCTTCAAATACCGGCATATCGGCAGGCCAGGGCATTTGGCCATCGCCGGTCTTCCAATCGGTCGGGCGAAAGTCGAACGTTTCCTTTTGGTCCCTTTTGCGTTTGGTCAGTTCGCGGTCGAAGTAACCCAGAGGGTTTGTAGCAGTGCGCGCCAGCGCCTGTTTGTCTGTTTTCGAGCGCGCAAAAAATTCAGCAGACTGGGTCCACATCTCGGCCATTAAATCGTCCTGACCATGGCCAATGAGCAAAAAGAAACCGTGGTCCCGGCACGCTGAATCAATAGCTGCCAAAGCATTATTGTTGATATTTCGCAGATCGATAGTTGGGACGCGCATCATGGCAAAACCCTAGCGGAATAAGGCATTAAAGGCGATGACCAAGGGCACTTCACAAACTCTAACATGGCATGTGTGCCTCAGACATCGCGAATAGCCCGACGGCGTTCTTCCTGTACCGGCCTGATAATGAAGAGTGGTGCCCCCGGGGAGAATCGAACTCCCACTCCCAAAAGGGAACAGGATTTTGAATCCTGCGCGTCTACCAGTTCCGCCACAGGGGCCCGTGGTCCAGAAGGGGCGCATCATAGCCATGGCGGTCCATTCGTCAACACGTCTCATGCATGAAACCTATCCTGCTTGTCGCGCCGCCGTGGCGCTGATATATGGCGAAGGTACAAATTCACCCAAGGGATGATCTATGATACGCCGTCTTTATGACTGGATGCTCGGGCTGGCGGAACATCCTGCCGCGCTTTGGTGGCTGGCGATCATCGCTTTTGTTGAAAGTTCGTTCTTTCCAATTCCACCAGATATCATGCTGATCCCCATGGTGCTGGCCGTTCGGCAAAAGGCCTGGCTTATCGCTGGTGTCTGCACAGTGGCGTCTGTGTTTGGCGGGTTGGCCGGTTACGGGCTGGGGTTGTTCTTCTTCGATGCTTTTGGTCAGGCCCTGATAGATTTCTATGGTTATGCCGAACAATTTGACCGCTTTCAGGAAGTGTTCGACGAAATGGGCTTTATGGCGGTCATCGTCTTTGGCGTCACGGTCCTGCCCTTTAAGGTGATCACCATTACCGCAGGGTTTATGGAGTTGAACGTATTGCAGTTCACCCTTGCATCCATCGTGGCGCGGGCTGCGCGCTTCTTTCTGGTGGCGGCCCTATTATGGAAATTTGGCGAACCAATAAAGCTGTTCATCGAAAAATATATGGAATGGCTGGCGCTGGCCGCCGTAATAGTGCTTGTCGGCGGCTTTGTTGCCATTAAGTATTTACTATGACCAAATCCCAACGACAGGCCGTCATGCCCCCTGCGGCGTTGCTGGGTGCCAGTCTCGCCATGATTTTGGGGGCCTATGGCTTCCAATATATTGGCGAAATGGAACCGTGCGAGATGTGCTATTGGCAGCGCTATGCCTATTATGTGGCCATCCCGCTATTGGCCGTCGCCGTTTTAGTGGCCGCTGATTCTACACAAGGCATATTGGCGCGCGCCTTCACGGGCCTTGCCGCTTTGGCGTTGCTAACCGGTGCCGTCATTGCGGCCTATCATGCGGGTGTGGAGTATAAATGGTGGCCAGGACCCGAGTCCTGCTCGGCGGGAAGCTTTATCGCTGACACTGCCGAGGCCTTTCTCGCAGCCATCAAAGGTCGCAATATCGTGATGTGCGATGAAGTGCCATGGTCCTTGTTTGGTATCTCCATGGCAGGGTATAACTCGATCATCTCATTGGGCCTTGGCCTCTTTGGGGTGAAATATGCACTGCACAAATAGACTGCAAAAATAGACTGCAGAAATAGGCAATGATGACTGAACGCACGAACCCCAAACCAGGCCATTCGCGCCAGGCTGCCGATAGGGCGCAGATGATCCGTGTCGATCAGGCCGGGGAATACGGCGCTGTGCAGATTTATCGCGGCCAGATGGCTGTGTTGGGTGGTCGCGCCCTGGGCGCAGATATTGCCCATATGGCTCGTCAGGAAGAAGATCACCTGCGTCGCTTTAACGCCCTGATGAATGACCGCCAGGTGCGCCCAACCTTATTGACCCCTTTGTGGCATGTCGCGGGCTTTGCCCTGGGGGCTGGCACAGCGTTGATCGGCGAAAAGGCGGCCATGGCCTGCACCGTGGCCATCGAAGAAGTCATCGAGGAACATTATGTCGAGCAGTCAAAAGCCCTGGGGGACGACGACCCCGAATTGTCGGCATTGATCGACGACTGTTGCGCCGACGAAATTGCCCATAAAAACAAGGCCCTGGAAGCAGGGGCCGAGCAAGCGCCAGCCTATGGCCTGCTGACCGCGTTCATCAAGGCTGGTGCCCGCACTGCCATCCGTATCGCCAAACGGGTCTAGGACGTGCCGCCAGATTTTGTCATCACGCAAACAGATGACACAGACCGCGCCTACACAGAAATCTGGAAGCCGTTGCTGGCGTTTAACCAACAGATCGTTGGCAATGCAGAAGGTGTTGGTTTTGCGCTATTGATCACACCTCAGGGCAGCGATGATATCTCAGGCGGCTTGTGGGGGTTGTCTCTGTGGGGATCATTTTACATTGGCCTGACTTTTGTGCCCGAGGCACTGCGCGGCACAGGTGTTGGCTCTGGCCTGATGCAGCGCGCCGAAACAGAGGCCATCTCGCGCGATTGCCAAACCATGTGGGTCGACACCTATGAATTCCAGGCCCGTGAATTTTATGAGCGACATGGCTTCAAAGTCTTCGGACAAATCGATGGCCCGGCGCCCATGTTTCCCCGATATTTCATGAAGAAGAACCTGTAGCTGCAAGGCCACAAGTGGCCCGGCGAACTTTTTCGCCGCCCCCGCGGAGCCGTGCGCTTTGCGCACTGGCGTGAGCGACATTATGGCTCCAGTTCGCTGTCCCAGTACAGATAGTCGCGCCAGCTTTTGTGTAGATAGTTGGGTGGGAAGCGGCGACCACTGTCTTGCAGCTCGTAGGCCGTAGGCCGGAAGGGGATCTGCCGGATCGACATATGGGCCTCGCCCGGCGTGCGCCCACCCTTTTTAAGGTTGCACGGCGCACACGCCGTGATGACGTTTTCCCAAGACGTGATGCCGCCATAGGCGCGCGGCACCAGATGATCAAAGGTCAGCTCATTCTCCGAGCCGCAATATTGACAAGAAAATCCATCGCGCAAAAACAGGTTAAATCGGGTAAAGGCAGCAAAGCGAGCCGGTTTGACATAGCGCTTTAGCGATATGACACTGGGTAATTGCAGCGTAAAGCTGGGCGAGTGCACTTCCCGGTCATAGTGCTCGACAATATCGACCCGTTCCATGAACACAGCCTTGACGACATCCTGCCACGACCAGAGCGAAAGTGGATAGTAACTGAGGGGCCGATAGTCAGCATTGAGAACGAGGGCAGGGCATTGTTCAAGTGACACCAGCCTGGTGACCACGGTGGCAGTTCTGCCGTCCGAGTCTTGACCCGCCCTTGGGACTTTCGCCTGTAATGCCGCACTCACTTGCATGGCCGAACTCCGTGTCATTGGCCAAACCATATGATGTGTATGGGTTCTAGGGAACCCCTTTATGTAGATAGCTGTTTAGGACTATATACCAAATGCCTGCTGCAGAAAATCGCGGCCCAGATCTATCCCATCCGGGGCGATGCCGTGACCCATCCCGAGTGACAGGTGTGTCTGCACGTCGATGTCATTGTTCCTCAAGAAACGCTCGGACGCCGTCATGGCTGTGGGTGGGATCATGTGGTCGATATCACCATGCACCAGCAACACAGGGGGGCGGCTTGCAATGTTTTTCGCCAGCAGGTCAGGTGCTGCCACGGCACCCGAATACCCAATGATGGCTGCCAGCGGTCGTGGGCGCTGCAAGCCGACAAACAACGCGAGCATAGTCCCTTGCGAAAAACCGACAAGGGCAAGGTCGGCCTCGGTCAATCCCGCTTCTTCAAGCTGTTGGTCGATAAATCTGTCGAGGAATGGTGCGGCCTGGGTGACGCCGCGCTCCTGCTCTGCTTGCGAGAAGCCGCCAATGTCCCACCATTGAAAACTGCCGGGCATGCCAGGCGTTTTTTGGGGCGCATCGGGCGAAAAGTAAGACACGGTGGGCATATCCTGCTGCCAGTTCAGCGCCAGGCCGATGAGGTCTTGGCCATTGGCGCCATAGCCGTGGCAGAAGATCACCAATTTTTCAGGCGGAACAGTGCCCAGGCGGGGCAGGGACGGGCCATAGAGGGCTGGAAAGCTGGACATGGAGTGTCTTTCATCTTGATCGGGCGGTGTAATTTGTGTTGATAGACTATATGACCGATTTCGTCACCCGCTTCGCCCCCAGCCCCAATGGCTTTTTACATCTGGGCCACGCCTTTTCGGCGCTGAGCGCTTATCGCGCGGCAATGGATGCCGGCGGGCGGTTTCTGTTGCGAATCGAAGACATTGATACCGGCCGTGCTCGGCCCGAGTTCGAGGCAGCGATCTATGACGACCTCAAATGGCTGGGGCTTGAATGGGAACAACCGGTGCGGCGGCAATCCGACCATTTTGAAGACTACACCAAGGCTATCGCGTCACTGAGTGACCGCGGCCTGACCTACCCATGTTTTTGTACACGAAGGGACATCCTGACTGCAGGCGTCGAAATGGGGTCGGATGGTCCCATCTATCCCGGCATATGCCGGCACCTTTCTGCGGGCGAAGTGGTCGAGTTGATCGAAGAGGGTCAAGGATTTGCATTGCGACTGCGGATGGACGCTGCCATGGAGGAGATCGCCCATCCGCTGACCTGGTTTGAGAGATCGAGCAGCGAGATTGCCGCAGACCCACTATCGCTGGGCGATGTTTTGTTGGCCCGAAAGGATATTGGCACCAGCTATCATATCTCGGTAGTGGTCGATGATGCACTGCAAGGTGTCACCCAGATTATTCGGGGGCGGGATCTGTTCGAGGCAACCCCGATCCATCGTCTGTTGCAGGAACTATTGGGTTTGCCAGAACCGCATTATCACCATCACCGGTTAATCGAAGACGATACAGGCATTCGCCTGGCAAAAAGCAAAGGATCGCCCAGCCTCAAGGATTTGCGAGAGCAAGGGATCAAGCTGGCGACGGTCATTGACGCCCTGGGTTTAAAGTAGTTTTTCCTGTACCAGGGCCCAGGCGCGTTCGGCCTGGGGTCGGGCGTTTTTGCCGGAATCGATGGCTTCCTGGCTGGCCGCAGTGCCCGCCACAACGCGGCCCATGATGCCCTGCGAGATGGCCGCCAGTTTGAACATGTTATAGGCGGTGTAAAAGTCCCAATGGTCGATGCCATCGCGCCCCGTGCGGTCGCAATACATGGCGATATATTCTTCTTGGGACGGGATACCCAACTCAACGAGATCTTGCCCCGACATGCCAGAAAAACGCCCACCCTTCAGTTGATTATAGGGCATGCAATTATAGTTCAGGTCGGCCAGTGGGTTGCCGAGCGTCGACAATTCCCAATCCAAAATGGCGATGACGCGCGGTTCGGTCGGGTGAAAGATCATATTGTCGAGACGGAAGTCCCCATGGATAACCGATGTCGACAATTGATCGGGCACATTCTCCGGCATCCACGCCAACAGCTCTTCCATCGCATCAATGGTTTCGGTTTCTGACAGCCGGTATTGCTTGGTCCAGGTGTTGATCTGGCGCGACACATAATTGCCAGGGCGGCCATAATCCTCCAAGCCAATGGCCACGTGGTCGGCGCTGTGCAGCTTGGCCAGCGCATCGACCATGCCTTCATAGATGCTGACGCGTTCGGATTTTTCGATTTCTTCCAGGTGCGGTGTCCAGAAGATGCGGCCTTCGCAATAATCCATGATGTAGAACCAGGTGCCCAGCAGATCATCATCGGTGCATAGGGCATAGGTTTTGGGCACGGGCACATCGGTTTGGCCCAGGGCGGTGATGACCTTGTATTCGCGGTCAACCGCATGGGCTGATTTCAGCAATTCTCCAGGGGGCTTGCGTCGCATGACATAGGTCTTGCCACCAGCTTCGATCTTGAAGGTCGGGTTGCTTTGGCCGCCTTTGAACTGTTTGATCGATACCGTGCCTTCAAAGCCTTCGACATTGGCTTTCATATAGTCCTGCAATTTGTCGAGATCGACACGGTGCTGTTCCAGGACTTCTTGCGTGCCGGTAAAGGCTTCTTTGCGATCTACACTCATGGTGCTTCCTTCGTTAATTCTTGAGCGCGCGCCAGCCAATATCAGAGCGATAAAACCCTTGTGGCCAGTCAACGGCCTCGACGGCACGATAGGCGTTGGCCCGCGCTTCAGCCACATTTGCACCCGTTCCGGTGACATTCAACACACGCCCTCCCGTGGCAATGATCGTGTCACCTTCCACTGATGTGCCTGCGTGGAATATTTCGACGTTTTCATCGGCGCTCGCGCCCTCGAGATTGCTGATGACCGACCCTTTTTCGTAGGAACCCGGGTAGCCCTCGGTAGCCATGACCACCGTCATGGCGGCTGTATCGTGCCAGCGCAGATCAAAATGATCCAGCCCGCCTTCGTTGCAGGCAATCAGCGCAGGCAATATGTCTGATTTCAGGCGCATCATCAGCACCTGACATTCCGGGTCCCCAAAGCGGGCATTGTACTCAAAAAGGCGTGGGCCAGTGTCGGTGATCATCAGCCCGGCATACAGCACCCCTTTATAGGGGGTTCCTTCGGTCTTCATGGCCGCGACAGTCGGCAGGATGATGTCGTTCATGACCGTATCGGCCAACTCATCTGTCATGATCGGAGCGGGTGAGTAGGACCCCATGCCGCCTGTGTTGGGGCCCGTGTCACCGTCGCCAACGCGCTTGTGATCCTGGGCAGAGGCAAGCGCCAGGGTGTTTTCGCCATCGCACAGCGCAAAAAAGCTGATTTCTTCGCCCTGCATCCATTCTTCAATGACGACTTCTGTACCAGCTTGGCCAAACAGGCCGCGGAAAATTTCGTCAATCGCTACCATCGCTTCATCATCGGTTTCTGCCATGATGACGCCTTTGCCTGCGGCCAGGCCATCCGCCTTGACGACAATAGGCGTGCCCTGTTCAAGCACATAGGCCTTGGCGTCGGCTGCATTGTCAAACCGGCCGTAGTCAGCTGCCGGAATGCCATATTTTTGGCATAGATCTTTGGTGAACCCCTTGGAGCCCTCTAGCTGGGCGGCAGCGGCACTGGGGCCAAAGACGCCAATGCCGGCGTCGTCCAGCCGATCAGCCAAGCCCATCACCAAGGGTTGTTCTGGGCCGATGACGACAAAATCAACGGCCTGAGACTGGCAATGGGCGACCAAAGCGTCGATGTCATCGGCAGCAATGTCGATGCAGGTGGCGACGCTGGCAATGCCGCCATTGCCTGGGGCGCACTGCAATTCATCACACAGGGGAGAGGCCGCGATCGCCCAGCACAGGGCATGTTCACGCCCACCAGAACCGACAACCAGAATTTTCATTTAGGGCCTCAAAAGTGTCTTCAACTGCTTTCAACCAGCGTGAGGCTCTTGTAACATAGGGCATGATGACTACAAGAGCTTCCACTGGTGACGGGCCTGATTTATTGGCTGAAAACACGCCCGAATTTTCGGTTGGGGAGATTTCCAATGCCCTTAAGCGTACCGTTGAGGGTGCGTTTAGCCATGTGCGCGTGCGGGGCGAGATATCGGGCCTGAAAAAGCCACCGTCGGGTCATTTGTATTTTGACCTGAAGGACGAAAATGCCGTTATCAATAGCGTCTGTTGGAAGGGCGTTGCCCGGCGTCTGAAATATTTGCCCGAAGACGGGCTGGAAGTCATTGTCACCGGCAAAATCACCACCTATGCGCCGCGCTCCAATTATCAGTTGGTGGTCGAATCGATAGAGCCTGCCGGTGCTGGTGCCCTGATGGCGATGCTGGAAGAGCGTCGTAAAAAGCTGGCCGCAGAAGGCTTGTTTGACGCGGACCGAAAGCAGGACATTCCGTACCTGCCGCGGGTCATCGGTGTGGTGACGTCGCCAACAGGCGCAGTCATCAAAGACATTTTGCACCGATTGGCCGATCGGTTCCCGACCCATGTATTGTTGTGGCCAGTGTTGGTGCAGGGTGAAAAAGCAGCCGAACAGGTGGCCGCAGCGATTAAGGGTTTCAATGCATTGGACGGGCAGGGCGATGTTCCCCGGCCTGATCTGCTGATTGTCGCCCGCGGCGGTGGTAGTCTCGAGGATTTGTGGGCCTTCAACGAGGAAGTGGTGGTACGGGCTGCGGCGCAAAGTGACATTCCGCTGATCTCTGCAGTGGGACACGAAACCGATACAACCCTGATTGACTTTGCCTCTGACTTGCGCGCGCCAACCCCGACGGCGGCGGCCGAACTGGCCGTGCCGGTGCTTGTGGACCTGGTGGCCACTGTCAGTGATCTGGACCGGCGTCGCCATCAGGCGATGGTGCGGTCGATGGAAGAACGGCGCACCCAATTGCGCGGCCTGTCGCGCGGCATGCCGTCGCTGCAAGACCTGCTGGGCCTGCGTCAGCAACGGTTCGACGAAATGGCAGAGCGATTGCCCCGGGCACTGCGCGCCAATACCCAGGTTCATCGACAGAAATTGACGGACAGGTCGGCGGGGCTCCGTCCCTCTGTGCTGCTGAATCGATTGGCCCAGCATCGTGACCGGCTGGACCTGGTGCAAACCCGGGTTAAACCCGCCATGTCACGACGCCTTGCAGATGCAGGCACCCGGCTGGATGGGTTGGGGCGGCTATTGGGTAGTCTGGGGTACCATTCGGTCCTGTCACGCGGCTATGCAGTCGTGCGGGATTCGGATGACCGGCCGATCATGTCATCCCAAATTGCAGAACCCGGCGATGCCCTGGCGATTGAATTTGCGGATGGGCGCACCCATGTTTCTGTCACAGGGATGGATGCCCCAAAGCAATCGGCCAGCAAGGCAGTCGCGCCAAGAAAGAAACCCAAGCCCAAAGCCAAGCCCAAAACAACCAAGCCAAAGCAAGACCAAGGGGATCTGTTTTAGTGACCATCTTTCGAACTTGCGCCTTTGTCGTCAGCTTCGTGATGGCACTTCCCGTCGTATCGTGGGCCGCAGACCGTATTTGGGTGCCCTCTGATATCCAACAAGGGCAGCTGGTCATCGGCACGGCCCCCGCCGACGCACAGATTATCTTCGAGGGTGACGCCCTTGCGATTGCGCCTAACGGACAATTCGTATTTGGCTTTGGTCGAGATGCGGCGCCTCAATCTGTCCTGCAGGTCACTTACGATGATGGCTCAAAGCAAGAGATAGTTTTGCAGGTAGCGCCCCGTATTTATGATGTGCAGCGTATCAGCGGGCTGCCCCCCAAAAAAGTAACGCCGCCGCCAGAGCTCCAGGAAAGACTGCGTCTGGAACGTGGCAAGGTCGCCGCTGCACGCGGTCAGTTCACGACACAAATGGGCTGGGCCGACGGGTTTGACTGGCCTGCATGGGGCAAAGTAACGGGTGTGTATGGTAGCCAACGGGTGCTCAACGATATTCCCAAGCGACCCCATTTTGGCCTGGATGTTGCGGGTCCCGTGGGCCGGCCTGTGGTTGCTCCTGCCAGCGGTCGCATCACGCTGTCCGAGGACGACTATTATTATGAAGGCGGTATCATCATCATCGACCACGGCTATGGCGTCACGTCGACGATGTTCCATATGCATTCTGTGGATGTACCTGTCGGTGCCCAGGTAAAGCGCGGACAGCAGATTGGCACTATTGGTGCGGCGGGTCGGGCGACGGGCCCTCATGTGGACTGGCGTATCAATTGGAATGGCCGCCGACTGGACCCTCGATTCCTGGTGGATGAAATGCCAGAACGCAATCCAAACGATTAATAAATAGACACAAATATTTCACTGCCTAATAAATAAACAATCTATAGGGCGATAAAGTGACAGGAATATTGATATAAATGTCACATTCTTGCGAACTGGTGGAGAAAATAGGCCTTAGAGGCTTTGTACACCATTGATATTAAAGGCATATTATGCCCCTTCCAGAAAGAAATCAAAAACTGGCACGATTATTGATTAATAGGCTGGCGAGAGCTTCTATTGCCTCTAAAAGATAACCGCCCAGAATGGGCAAGAAAGGAATAATCATGAATCGTAAAGCATTCGGTGTCATTACGAGCATTTGCATGGGGTTGGGCCTTTTGGTCGCCGGTCCCGTTGCCGCGGAGGAAGGTTCAGATTGGGAAATTTCAGGTAACGTGAACCTGACCAACGACTACATGTATCGTGGTTTCAGCCAAACCGATGGCGATTTTGCCATTCAGGGTGGTCTCGATGTTTCACACTCCAGTGGTTTTTATGTCGGTGTTTGGGGTTCCAACATCGACTTCCTCGACCAGACAATCGAACTTGATGGCAGCACATCATCTTCCAGCGTTGAAATTGACCTTTATGGTGGCTTTGGCGGTGACTTTAGTAATTCGATGTTCAGCTATGACGTTGGCTTTATCTACTACGCCTATCCGGGCTCACCTAAAGGCAGCCACTATGATTTTTATGAATTCGGCGCGACCCTGGGCGCAGACTTCGGTCTGGCATCCGTCAGCATTGGCGCTTGGTGGTCTCCGGACTTCTTTGGCGGCATCGGTGATTCTCTGTATATCCCAATCGGTATCGAAATTCCCATTCCCCTGGGTAATGGCGGTCCCGTTAGCTTGTCCACAAGTGCCAATGTTGCCTTCAACAAGTATTTCGACCTTGGTCCTCTTGAAGACGACACTTACATCAACTGGGATATCGGTCTGACGGTCTCTCTGGAAGACTGGTTCGATGTTGACCTGCGGTACTACGACACAGATCTGCCTACCATGGACTGCAAAGGCATATGCGATTCTCGCTTTGTGGTTTCGGTCAGCCGTTCTTTCTAATCTCTGATTAGAAACTGACGAATTATAGCGCTCGGTCTGCTTTGCAGGCCGGGCGTTTTCTTTTAGCGTCCGCCAGGCGTTTGGGCGTTCTTGGGAATGCGAGGCTCGAACTCCTCGAACTTGCGGACAAGTTTTTTCTGCAAGACGGGATTGGCGGCCAGGACATTTTGGTTTTTGCCCCCGCGTCCATGAAAGCGGTAGGGCGCACCCTGTCGGTTGGTGCAGACACCGCCTGCTTCATGCAATACCAGGTCGGCCGCAGCAATATCCCAGTCATTTTGTGGCCGCAGATTGACGCACGCATCATGGTCGCCCCTGGCAACCAGAACGATGCGATATGCGATTGAATTTACAATCGAAATTTCAAATTCCGGCCAGGGCTTGCGCCAATGTTTGTGGGCATACATATCGTGATACCCCAGCATCTTGCACCCTGCCAAGACATTGTGATCGCCGACGAAAATGGGCTCATCATTACAGGTGGCGCCTTGATTTCGTGCCGCCTCAAAGAATTCATCCATGGCGGGGTTATAGACAAACCCCAGTTGTGTTTTCCCCTGCCACACAAGGGCGACGCAGATTGTAAAATGCGGCTTCTGGGCGATAAAGGCGCGGGTGCCGTCGATGGGGTCGATGACCCAGACATAGTCGTTCACGGCGTCAGCGCCGCTTGCATCGCGTTCATGCACAGATTCTTCAGACAGCCAGCCATCGTTGGGAAAGATTCCCAGCAATTTTTCTTTCAACAGGGCATCGATGGCGATATCGGCTTCGCTGACCGGGTCGTTCTCGGCTTTTTCCCAGGTTTTCGGATCCTGCTTGAAAAAGGACATCGCCAGCGCTCCCGCCTCACGCACTGCAGCGCGGGCGACTTCGGATCGTTGTTTCAGATCAGGTACCGGCAAGGGTCAGCCCCTCGATGCGTAGGGTGGGGACGTTGGTGCCATATTTGAAGGTCAGGTCATCAGCAGGCGTCAGGTTCAGATATATGTCCTTCAAATTCCCGGCGATGGTCATGCCCCTGACGGCGCCGGCAATTTCGCCGTTCTCGATCCAAAACCCAGACGCACCCCGGCTATAGTCTCCGGTTACGCCGTTGACACCCATACCGATGAGCTCTGTCACAAAAAAGCCTGACTCGATATCTGCAATCAGCTCGGCCACGCTTTGACGGCCTGCCTCCATATAAAGGTTAGTCGGCGCCGCGCCAGGGACGCTGCTTGTGCCCCGGCTGGCATTGCCTGTCACGGGCAGGTTTAATTGCCGGGCCGTCGACGAATCCAAGAACCACATGCCCAGTACGCCCTGGTCGATAACGCGGCGGGCGCGGGTTGCCACGCCTTCGCCATCAAAGGCCTTGGACCGCAAGCCGCGCACACGCAGCGGGTCATCAAGGATGGAAATACCGTCGGCAAATATCTGGCTGTCCATGGCGTCCTTCAGGAAGCTGGTGCCCCGAGCGACCGAGGCCCCGTTGATGGCACCAGAAAGGTGCCCCAGCAGGCTGGACCCGACCCGTGGATCAAAGACAACAGGTACTTTGCAGGTTTCATGATTGTCGGGGTTCAAGCGGCGCAATGTGTTGTTGGCCGCTGTCAGACCGATGGCCTCGGGGCCGTCCAAATCTTCCATATGGCGGGCGCTGGCGAACTCATAGTCCCGTTCCATACCGGTGCCTTCGCCTGCAATCACCGAAATGCCCATAGAATGGCTGGAGGCTTCGTAACTGCCAGCAAAGCCATGAGACGTCATGAGGGCCATTGAAGAGCGCCCCCAGCTGGCGCTGGCGCCTTCAGAATTGGTGATGCCTGCGACAGATCTGGCGGCATCTTCGATGATTTTGGCCGTATCGAACAGACCCTCCGCGCTGGGAATGGTCGGGTCAAACAGATCGAGGTCTTGCGGATAGCTGGCGGTCAGATCGGATGCATCTGCAAGGCCACACCAGGGGTCTTCGGTCGCGTGACGCGCCATGTCGACAGCCCGTTGGGCCAGCTCGGCCAGCGTGGTGGGGTTGATGTCACTTGTCGACACCACCGCTTGTTGTTTGCCGATCAAAACGCGCAGGCCCAAATCCTTGGATTCAGATCGCTCCAGATCTTCCATCTCGCCCAATCGGCAAGAGACGCCCAGGCTGTCCGATTCCACAATCAACGCGTCTGCGTGTTCGGCCCCCGCCTTTTTTGCGATGGATATCACGTCTTCAAGCACGGACAGTTGTTCTTGCTGTAGGGTTTTTGATGTCATAGAAAAAGGCCGACCTCTTGTAGGGACACTCTGTATAGAATAGACAAGTAGGGAAGAGCAACGGTCTCACCGGCGTGGATCGACGAAACCTAACAGTCGCCGTTGCCATTTGAGGCTGCTATAAGCAATGAACATAAGTTCAGTTAGTAAGATTACAAAGGGCTAAATCGAGCGTATGGCGCAGCGGGATTCAGAAGCAACTAAGCAGAATATCTTGAATGCAGTGGGCCGGGTCCTAGAGCGCGACGGCTTTCGAGGGCTTGGGATCAATGCCGTTGCCAAAGAGGCCAAGGTTGGCAAGCCGCTGATCTATCGCTATTTCGGCGGTATGCCGCAATTGCTGGAAGAATTTGGCAAGGATGCAGACTTTTGGCTGGGCCTTGACGACATGTTGGTCGAGGCCGATCGCGAAACTGGCGGTGTGCATCCCGAATCATTTTCCGAGAACTTGCGCCTGGTCCTGCTTATTTATGCCCGCATCCTGCGCAGCCGACCCTTGCTGCAAGAGGTTTTGGCGTCAGAGTTGACCGCACCGCCAGAATTGGTCAAGCCCCTGGCAACAGCCCGTCGTGACCTTGCCCGCTCGGCCTTGTTAGATTTTATGGGTGACATTAAATGGCCCACAGACTTTGATGCCAGTGCCACCTTTGCGATTCTGCTGGCAGGCGTGCAATATTTGGTTCTGCGGGGCCGGGTGGCCGAGCATTATTGGGGCGTCCCCCTGAAGACCGATGAAGATTGGGAACGCTTTGAACGAGCCGTTGGCCGCATTGCAGATCTTGCCTTTGCGAGCACCGTCGACCCGTAGGGTCAGGACCAGTTTACCCCGAAAAAGCCCCGAAAA
>Ga0114949_10000126_pt1 | contig 33062 bp, 28 predicted proteins | sample N074metaG_FD_83505 | JGI IMG/M metagenome (GOLD analysis project Ga0114949, IMG submission 83505) | Deep subsurface microbial communities from Kermadec Trench to uncover new lineages of life (NeLLi) - N074 metaG | ecosystem: Environmental > Aquatic > Marine > Ocean trench > Sediment | place...
CATCATGGAACAATACAGCTGGCGTGAAGCCTACGCGGGGCTTGGCTTGCTGATTATCGTACTCGCTCTGCCAGTCGTCGCGATGGTCATGCGCGATACGCCCGAGCAGATGGGTGCATTGCCGGATGGCGAAAGCGCAACGAAAGAAACCATCGAAGCTACCAAGAACAAAGCGCTGGTCGGCTTCACCGCAAAAACAGCATTGACGCACAAGAGCTTCTGGCTGATCGCCGGCTCGTTTGCCATCGTTGGCCTGACGACGTCAACGGTCCTGATTCACCTGATCCCGCTAATGATCGATCGTGGCATGACGCGCGGCGAAGCTGTCGGAGTGTTCGCCTATCTTGGCATAGCATTGATCATTGGACGACTGGTCAGCGGCTACCTCATGGACAAGTTTTTTGCGCCCCGAGTAGTACTCCTTTTCATGCTCGGCCCGGTGGTGGGACTCGCCCTGCTGGCCGAGGGTGCGACTGGCGGATTGGCCGCGCTATGCGCGGCACTCATTGGTATAACAATCGGCGCCGAGTTCGATGCCATGGGCTATCTCACGAGCCGCTATTTCGGTTCCCGCGCCTTCGGGCAGATTTACGGTTACAACTACTCGGCCTATAAGGTCGGCGCCGCGACCGGGCCGCTATTCATGGGAATCGCCTATGACATGGTCGGACGATACGACGAGATCTTGTGGGGTATGGCTGTCTTCCTGCTGCTGGGCTGCGCGCTTGTTGCAATGCTCAAACCTTATCCCGAACTCCCCGGAGAACCACAAAACAACGTTGCCGCCTAGGTGATCCGGTTGTGTTGTCGAGCGGACACTACTTCTCGGCAACTACCGCGATGACGTCGATTTCCATTAGCTGACAGGGCTCAGACAACTGCACAACTTCGACCAGTGTGCTCGACGGGGCCTTGTCCGGATTCCAGTAGTCGGGCACATCTGACAAGGCGAGAAACTGCTCCATGTCCGTCGTGAATTTTCGGATGAATACGACGTCATCCCAGGTTGCACCGCCAGCTTCGAGCGCTCGACTTACGTTGTCCATTGTCCCGATGTACTGACTGCGCCAGTCGGAGTGCGCGCACTCATTGCTACGGGGTTCGTAACCCAATGGACGATCAATCTGTCCGGCAACAAACACGAATTTCATCGCGCCCGAAACGGTAGTCAGTTGCGAGTACTTCGGATGTTCATTCAGCGTGGGCGGATTAATTCGTTGCAGGTCTACATCCTGATTCTGTGAACAGGAACAGATCATCAGCGCCGCAACAACAAGCAACATTACTCGACGGTGGTACTTCATCTTCTTGACTCCTCAGCGAACTAATCATTGACAGCGGGCATTACCTCATCTCGAATCAAGCGCAGCTGTTCCATAAACTGATCCATATCCCGATACAGGGGTTTTAACTCGACGTAATTGACGCCGGCCATTTTGTATTCCCTGACCCGTCGGATGAATGTCTCCGGAGAACCCACGATGGTGCGCTCTTGATACTCGGTTTCACCGGGGAACATTGGACCCACTGTCGGTCGGGCGATGTCATCGGCCGCTGCGTCCGTTGCTGCGATGACGGACGGGATATTGACACCGAAATCTGTAATTGGAGATCTGCCCGCTTGCTTGCAGAGCGCCTGGATTCGCGCGATTCCCTCGGTCATCTGCGGTGCGCTCGGCTGACTAGGATTCCATCCGTCGCCGTATTTTACCGTACGCTGAATCGCAAATTCCGAACGACCGCCGATAAAAATAGGTGGGTGCGGTTTCTGGATCGGTTTTGGAAACACTTCGATGTCCGCAAAGGAAGTGTATTTTCCGTTGTAGGTCGCTGATGCGTTCGTCCAGATCTCGAGAATTGCTTCTATATACTCATCCGTTCTAGGACCGCGGTTGCCATAGACACCCACCGCATCGTATTCCTTGGCGGCATTGCTGCGGTGCTTGCCAAGTTTTGTGGTCTCGTGGTCGGAAGCCTGTAACGTCGGGCCCACACCAAAACCCAGTGTAAGACGACCATTCGACAGCACATCCAGAGTCGCTGCCTGTTTGGCGAACAATACGGGCTCGCGAAGAGGCAGGACGATCACGGACGCGACCAGTCGAATCTTACTCGTTCGGGCTGCCGCAAAGGTCATGGTTGCCATGGCTTCGAAAAGATCACGGTCATCACCCGGGGCCTCGATACCGCGGGCGCCCGAAACTATCCAGTGCCCGTTGAAGACGATGTGATCATGAACCGACAAGGCGTGGAAGCCATACTCCTCAGCCGTTTCTGCGGTACGAACAATGGCATCCGTTGATGCAATCTTATTCGTGTGGGGCAGCATTACTCCGAATTTCATCGCTCGCACCTAGTCGTTCAGTGTTACTGCATCGACAGCAAGTCAGCAGGAAGTTCCTTGTAGAGCGTCGTTCGCTGCCAGGGTACACGCCCGGCCTGAACGGCGAGCTCCTGTAACTTCCCGGCATCGACACATTGACCGTGGCTGGCCCCCGCTGCGCGGGTGATACTCTCGTTGATCAGCGTACCGCCCAGATCATTCGCGCCCGCATGCAGACATGCTTGCAGTCCTTGCAGACCCATCTTGACCCAGGATGCCTGAATGTTCCGGATGTGTGGATGCAGTACGAGCCGTGCAATTGCGTGCATGAGTACGGCTTCGCGAAATGTTGGCCCGCGTCGAGATTGGCCACGACGGTACATTGGCGCCATCTGTGCGACGAACGGCAAGGGTACGAATTCGGTGAAACCGCCGCTACGAGTCTGCAGATCACGCACTGCCAGCAGATGCTCCGCCCAATGTTCGTAACGATCTATGTGGCCGAACATGATTGTGGCCGTCGTGTTCAGACCGAGCCCATGCGCCGTTTCCATCACCTCCAGCCACTGAGCCGTATTCACCTTATCCGCACACAACACCTTGCGCACGTCATCATTCAGAATCTCCGCTGCTGTGCCCGGCATTGAGTCCAGACCAGCGTTTTGCAGGCGCTGCAGGAATTGCGATAACGACAGCCCCAGCGTCTCCGCCCCCTGCCATACTTCCAATGGTGAAAAAGCATGGATATGCATATCCGGCACCACCTCTTTCACCGCGTGGCAAATGTCGATGTAATGTTGTCCCGTGTAATCCGGATGTATGCCGCCCTGCAGGCATACTTCTGTCGCCCCGAGCATGCGCGCTTCGACGGTGCGACGTTGAATCTCCTCAAGGCCCAGGTTGTATGGCTTGTCACGAAGATCTGCAGCCACCTTACCCTTGGAAAATGCACAGAACTTGCATTTGAAGTAACAGATGTTCGTATAGTTGATATTGCGGTTACTGACAAAACTGACGGCGTTGCCATTGACGTCTGCTCGCAATCGATCGGCTGCCTGGCAAACGGCGCCGAAGTCATCACCTCGGGCCGTAAACAGGCGACTGATATCGGCAACACTCATCGCATCAGCACGATCTGCCTGACAACGCTGTAGCAGCGCGGTGACAGTGGACAATCTACGTGTGTGGCGTCCCGGATGATTAATGCGTTCCAGTAGTGGCGCAGGTACATCGATACTGACTCCCGGAAGCCAGTCATCCTCGCGTGCGAATCCCTGTCCATCGGCCAGCCGCAACACTTGAGGCAGGACTTCAGGCGAGACCCATTCCTTTGCGTTGCGTACGTATGCAGGATAAAGCGTCAGGCGCTGCTGTAACTGCTTGCCGATAGAGGACAGATCCACTTCAAGCTGGTCAAGCTGCGGCCATGGTGCCTCCGGGTTCACGAAGTCCGGCGTTAATGGTGAAATTCCACCCAGATCGTTGATACCTGCTTCGATCACACTCTCCAATGCGTCCGGCATCAGGTTGGGGGGCGCCTGGATGTTCATTTGCGCACCGAAAATGATCCTTGCTACGGAAATTGTCCAGCAGAGGTCAGCCTGATCAGGTTCGCTCGCACCGGCCATGAGCGTGTTCGACTTGGCGCGGAAGTTCTGAATGATCACCTCCTGCAGATGACCGTATTCGTCATGCAAGTCACGCAATGCCAGCAGCGACTCGATCCGTTCCAAGCGGGTTTCGCCGATTCCGATCAGTATGCCGGACGTAAACGGCACACCGGCCTGGCCCGCCAAAGCAATAGTTTCAAGGCGGCGTGCCGGTAGCTTGTCCGGCGATCCGTAGTGTGGCATGCCTTTGGCGCACAGTCGTTCCGAGGAAGACTCGAGCATGATCCCCATCGAGGCGGAATTCTTTTGCAGCATCGCGATCTCATCGGCGTTCATGCAGCCGGCATTAATGTGTGGCAGTAGACCCGTCTCTTCGTAAATGGCCTGCGCCACATGCGCAACGTATTCCAGAGTCGTTTCGAATCCAAGCTCAGCCAGTGCTTCCCGAGCGACCCGGTAGCGCAACTCCGGCTTGTCGCCCAATGTCAATAACGCTTCCCGGCAACCCATTTCAGCGCCTTTGCGTGCTACTTGCAAAACCTCGTCCACACTCATGTACGGATTGCCGGCTTGCTTTGGAACCTTGGCGTAGGTGCAGTAATGGCAGACATCGCGACACAGTTGTGTCAGCGGTATGAACACTTTTTTCGAATAGCTGATCAGATTGCCATGTGCACGATCGCGCAGCACGGCAGCAGTGGACACGAGCGCCGGCAAGTCTTCAACCAGAGCCAATGCTCGCGATTCCTCGCCGTCAGGCAATCTACCACTCATCGCATCATCGAGAATATCTGTGGTGTCGTGAAGCAGGCCGAGACCGGCTACAAACTTGAACGTGTGGCTTTGTTGCCAGGAACCGTCGCCAATATAATGTTTGCACAATGCAAACAAGTCAGCGGCATCGTTAACGTCCAGAGACAGCCTGGAAGCGTCGATAGTCTTAACGTCAAGTCGCAGCTCTCGAGCAGCCCTCAAGTGGCGTTGGTAGCTGTTCTGCCCATAGAGGAACGGAACTCGCGCCGGCAGTGATGTCAGCATGGCATTGGTGCCCGTCCCGTGACGGCAGCCCAACAAAATCAAGTCGCTGTACTCGCCGGCGTCGATTAATTTGCTCAGGTCTGACGGACGTGCCATCGGAATGTCACCATGCAAAATGAGGGCGCGCTTGATGCCCTTCTGGTACAGGTAATCAGTTGCCGCGGTGACAGCGCTGTTGAGGTTTTCATCGTCGTCGATATCGAGAACTTCAGCTCCGTATTCCGCGGCCAATGGCACCACATCGGGATCCCTGCTCACGAGCAATGTCCCCTCAATCTGCGGGCAACCCTGCGCAGCAGCAAGCACGTCTTGTAACATAGCCCTCATCAGGCCAACGCGTTGCTCGGGGGTTAGAACCGATGCCAAGCGGGTTTTAACCGGGCTCAAGGTCTTCAGCGGTAAAACGATCCACATAACTATCTCTCAGACTCTTTATCCGGGCCGGGCAAGCCGCGACGCGAACTGCAAACAGTCACTCGCGAGCTTAACGCGGTCGTCCAGACTTTCCATCAGCGTATTGCAGCAATGCAAACGCGTCGGAATCTCGACTTCATCGACCAGCCCACGATCCTGATCGTCCAGTACGAATCCGTCCAGCAAATCACCGTAATGGTAATACACACCGAGAGCTGATAACTCCAACCCCAGTTCATGCATCATCTTCGCAGTCGGGCCCTTGATAGCCTTGTTGGCGACGATCGGTGATACGGCGACGACTGGCGCCCGGTGCTTGCGCAGCCTGTCCCGAATCTCACCCAACGCCAAAATCGGTGCGACGCTGACAAACGGATTCGACGGACAGATCATGATAGCAGTCAGGGCCGGGTCTTCCAGGGCATTTTCGAATTGCGCCTTTACTCTGGCAACTGTTTCAAAAATACTCATAACCCGTTTCAGTTATGCGCCCTTGCGTAGTGCAGGCAACACGTGGTCACCCAGCAATTCAAGTTGCTCAAACCAGCGGTCGTAACTGAGCCGCATATCGAAGACAAGGTGGTCAACACCTGACTCCGCGAATTTTTCGATCTCTTCAATCACTTCTTGCGGTGACCCGGCAATCAGTGAACCCTCAATATCTTCTGCTGTCTTGAACTCACCGGACTTCGGTTTCACCCACCACTTGCCGCGCTCATTTGCCCAGCGCAACAGGCCATCAATACTGAGATTCCGCCAGGCAGCCTCGTGCGTCTTGCCAATGGAGGTTGGCGGGATAATGCCGACAGTGGGAACCGAACGTCCGGCTGCGGCCGACAATTCCGTCATTTTTTCGAGTCGCTTCTCAACTGTCTTGAGCGTCGTGCGGCCCGGCATCCAGCCATCACAATACTTGACGGCAAGCCGGGCTGAAGCAGGCGTTGCACCGCAGTACCAGAACGGAATATCGCCATCCGGTTTTGGATCGAGGTTTACGTTTTTGAACGAGTAATGATCGTCGCTGTAGGACACGTCGTTTTCGTTAAATACTCTCTTGAATACATTGGCATTGGACTCGACTAATTCGGGGCGAAAAATGCCGCCCATGCCGATCGCCTCGAATTCGTGATCAAACGTACCTGCGCCAAAGCCGATAATAAAGCGGTTGCCCAGCAGCTTGGTCATCGTGCCGAGACAAAGCGCCGTATGCAGCGGATGCCGGAAAGGAATCAAAGAGCCTGTGCCGAGCGTAATCTTGTCCGTCACGGCGCCAAGTACAGAAAGTGTCGTCAGTGCCTCGTAGAACGTTGTGTTGGCTGCTTCCATTTCCGCATGAGGCTCGAAAACCAGGTGATCGCGAACCCAAATCGAGTCGAAGTTCAATGCCTCCGCCATCCGCGCTCCGTTAATGAGTCGGTCACGCGTGGCGTACACGCCGAAATGTGGCATCAACAATCCGAACTTCATATTCTTGGTCTTATCAGACATGAACCCCTCCTTGTTGTCCCGCTGACTGAATGTGGAGATTTCCTCTTTTCATATGGGCTTGAAACCAATCCACGATTGCTGGCGTCACCTGGTCACCATACGTTTCGTAAGCCGCATAATGAGTTGTATGTCTTTGCATGATCAGCTTCTTCGGCTCGATAGCTCCTTCGTACAAAGCGATCGCATGATCGGTCGGCGTCGTGGCATCTCCCTCAACACCAATAACCAACAGGGCGGCTACCTTGTGGACGACATCAATCGGCTTGTACTGGCAGATCGCCTCGGCACTGCGCAGCAAAACCTCCTCCTGAATTCGCCCATCAACATCTTTCTTTATAGAAGTCTTCTTGCGCTCAGGTGTTGGCACCATGATTCCTGTGCGCGGATGGACTTTCTTGCCTTTGCCTGTAAGGACACGCTGCTTTCTGTCTTCTTCGAGAGACGCCTGAAAATCGAGCCACTCATATTCTGATCGCATACGGTGCAGCCAGTCTTCTCCATCGGCAACCGGAACCTGGGAAACCACGCAGCTAACGCGTGCATCATGCGCGCCCAGCAAAATGGAGTTTCCACCGCCTGTTCCGCCCGAACCGAACGCACCGATGTTGTCGGCGTCGATGTCGTCTCTTGTTGTGAGGTAGGTGACCGCGTTGATCAAATCTTCAAGCTGCATTGCGGGCAACAGGATGTCATTCGCACCCTCGGAATCCCCAAAACCACGATAGTCGAAAATCAGTACAGCAAAACCGGCTTCCGTGAGTGCATGGTGATAGCGAAGGTATAACTTGGCGTCCTTTAAGCCCAGCCAGCCGGGTCCTTGCACAATAGCCGGACAAGGCGACTCGGACACTTCGGGCATGCGAAGAATGCCCGCGATAAGCAGTCCCTCGCTATAAAATGAAATTCGTTCCTCGCGCATAACAGCTTCAGCTCCCTAAATTATCTGTCGGTTACGCTGAATGCCCGGAAATATGCCGGAATCAATGTAACCATATGTTTTTGTCTAACTTTACCCGGCCCGCATTCAGCGTTTGCTACAAACGGAATGAAATCCATTCGCTACCATCGGTCGAGTATCCGTTTATGTATACATTATACGACAACCATTCGGGCAAATCACTGATCTTTTTCGCGTCTATCGCTTACGTACCAGGGTCAATCCATCACCAACCGGGTTGACGCTCACATCCACTCGCGAGTCTTTGAATACTCGGACGTTCAAATCACGAATGGCACAGGTGTCGGCGTCTTGTACTTGCTGATCCGCGACTCTGCCCTTCCAGAGCGTATTATCGATCAGTATCAGCCCACCGGAGCGCACCAGTCGCATGCCCAAGTCATAGTAGTTGCAGTAATTGACCTTGTCCGCGTCGATGAATACCATGTCGAAACTGAGTTCCTGGCCCTCTGCCAACATGCCTTCCAGAGTCTCAATGGCCGATCCGATGCGCAATTCGATCTTCTCGGCGAGCCCGGCGGCCTGCCAATGACGTCTGGCAACGTCAGTCCATTCAACGTTGACGTCGCAGGTGATTAACTCGCCGTCTTCGGGCAAGGCCTGCGCCATCCACATGGCGCTGTAGCCGGTATAGGTGCCAATTTCCAGAATGCGTCGCGCGCCCAGCACTTTGACCAGCAACGCCAGCAGCTGACCCTGATCCGGGGTAATCTGCAGTACCGCCATCGGCTCAAGGGCGGTTTCTTCGCGCAAGGCGCACAGCGGCTTACTCTCCTTCAAGCTAACCGCCAGCATGTACTGATAAAGGCGCTTGTCCATGTTGATGAATTGTTTGTCCATTAGCGTTCCTTCAAACCCTGCAGACATTGATCAACCTCATCCTGGTGCGGCACAGGGAGTCGTTTTTTCGGCTTGGCATGATGATAGGCATCGCGATCTTCGATACGGCGGATCCAGTCTTGAACGGCCGGGTGTCCCACCCAAAGAAAATCGAATAAGAGGTGCTCAACCCGATCGACAAAGGTCGCCACGGCAATGTCTGCCAGCGAAAAGGTGTCGCCGGCCAACCAATCTGTTCGCGCCAGATCGTCTTCCATTCGCGTAACGATTTTTCGCATTTCGCCGATCGCTGCCTGCACGGCGGCAACATCGACCGGACCCGTTGTCCACTCACGGTACGCCTTGCGCCGCTCCGGCATGGGATGTGCGGCGACCCGTAAATCCATTTCCTTTTCCGACAGACCTTTGAAGCGCTGCTTTATCATTAACTGAAACGTCGCAGGTCGCACCGAATGATGGATCACATCATCCTGATACTTTGTCCAGATTCGCATCCGCGCACGATCAAGTGGGGATCGCGGCATCAATCGGGGATCCGGAAAGACTTCATCCAGGTATTCGTTGATGACGCTGGATTCGGAGACGATATTCCCTTCGTGTACAAGAGTCGGTACAACCCCGCCGGCATTGATCTGCAGATATTCAGGCGTCAGATTTTCAAACTTGCCCAACACGACCGGGTGCGCCTGCCATTCAAGCCCTTTTTCTGCCAGGCAAAACCTGACTTTGAATGACATTATGGAGTCTGAATCGTGATACAGCTCGAGCATTACAGACCTCGAAAACCGTTGGCTGGTTTGAAGCTATGGTTGGCATCAGCGTTTAAGTATACAATATATTTAATACGTGATACGGTGAAAAACCGTCTGAGTATCATGGCAGGTAGTGGACGGGCGCGACCAGAAACATTCGCCTGGTTACTGTGTCAAAGCATCGGGCGCCACCGTTTCGAGTGGTAACTCGACCGTCGCCTGCAAACCTTCGCAGGCGACGGTCGACTTGGCTGGCTCGTAAACAGAGGTGCTATTGCCCATGTATCAACCCATGATTCAAAAATCGTATTGCCGCATCCTGATCCTTGCCATCGCGCTTATCGGTTTGCCGACGATGGCGCAGGATATACAGTACGGGCAAACGACGTTCCCAAATTCCGGTGCGGATGAAGCACAGCAGTCTTTCATGGAAGGTCTGTTAATGCTACACAGCTTCGAATACTCGGACGCGAGGAAAGCATTCCAAAGAGCCAGTGCGATCGACGAAAGTTTCGCGATGGCCTATTGGGGCGAAGCGCTGACGCACTATCGCGTCCTCTGGAATGAGATTGAGCTGGAGAAGGTACGGGACGCACTGGGCCGGTTGGGTGAGACACCAAAGGCACGCGCGGACAAAGCGCCGACGCAGCGCGAAAAAGACTACCTTGCCACCGTCGAGATCCTGCTTGACGAGGGCGAAGATTCGACCAGGGCTGTGCGCTTTGCAGAAGCGCTGGAAATTCTGGCCACGGATTACCCGGATGATGAGAACGCAGCGGCATTTTATGCCCTGGCGCTGCTCGGTAGTAGCGGAGCGGACCGAGATTTCGCCATTTATATGAAATCAGCCGCGGTGTCCGAAGCGGTGATTGCGAATAATCCCCGTCATCCTGGCGCAGTGCATTACCTCATACACGCTTATGACGATCCGGTGCATGCTCCCCTTGGCCTGCGCCCTGCTCTGATGTATGCGCAGATTGCACCCGCGGCGACACATGCGCTACACATGCCCTCTCATATCTTCTTCCCCATGGGCATGTGGCAGGCGGCGACTGACATTAACTTGCGATCCTATGCCGCCGGTCAGGCCTGGGGAGTCAAGAACGGCAAGCCTGTCAACGGCAGTGGCGCGCATGCGCTGAGCTGGCTGGTCTATAGCTTGTTGCAGGAAGGCAGAATTGCAGAGGCCAGAAGTCACATGCTGGAATTCCAGGATCTGGTGACGCAGGAACCGGCACGGACAGGGCAATTCGTAGAAACCTGGGCGTCGTACGTAATTTCAACAGATTTTGCCGATGTGGAGTTTGTGAATTTCGACTTGGACGCAAGCAAGATGCCGTCGCGGCAATCATCGATGATTTACTTTGTCAAAGCTGCGGCGGCGATAAATTCCGGCGCACTTGATGTGGCCGAGTCCAACTTGCGGAGCCTGGCCGCGCTGGAAATGAAATTGAATGATCTAAACTGGTCGGAAAAGGCTCAGGATGTGATGGTCCTCGAATTGCAGGCGTTGCTGCAGAGGGCTCGGGGCAACATGGCTGAGGCAGTGTCATTGTTAGAGGAGGCAGCGTCGCTTGAATACTCCATGCCGCGCCGCTTCGGTCCACCATGGCCACCAAAACCGGCTCATGAGCTACTGGGCGAATTGCTGGCAGAACAAGGTGATTTTGGCGCCGCTATGCGGCAGTTCAAGATGGCACTTTCGCTGGCCAGGAACCGGACGCCATCTTTGCTGGGCCTCGCTCGCGCGGCCAGCGCTCTTGATCGCGAAGATGACGCACGCAGAGCCTATCAGTCACTGCATGACAATTTGCAGCGCGCGGACTCCAATTTTGCGACATTGCAGGAAGCGCAGGAACACACGAAATCAGGAACAACTTGATAAGGACCCAACTATGAAATCTGCAGTATCTCTGCTGGTGTTGACATCTTTTCTTGCTCATACGGCCGTCGCCGACCTTGATTGGGCTTATCCGAAATTCGATCCCAACCATCCCCCAAGCGGCATCGACGTTAACGCGCCGCGCACTATTCCAGGAAGCGACAAGACATACACACTGTTGGAAATAGACGACGACCTCAATCCGCCGGTCTGGTTTCCTGACGACAATCCGCCCATGCCGGAAATCGTGATCCATGCCGAAAATCCGCTAAAAGCATGTACCGCCTGCCACATGGCATCGGGTATGGGCCACCCGCAATCAGGGCATCTTGCCGGATTGCCTGTCAGGTATTTCGTTGCTCAGATGGCGGATTTCGCATCCGGCACACGCAAGGACAGCGCCAGCTGGATGAACAAATTTGCGGTGGCTATTTCGCCGCAACAGGTAAAGGAGGCCGCTGAGTATTTCGCGGCGCTGGAACCGAGGGCCGGTTGGTTCAAGGTAATCGAATCCGACACCGTTCCGAAAAGCTACATTGGCGAAAGCCGCCTGCGCCTGCGTGCTCAAGATGGCGGCAGCGAACCTCTCGGTGAGCGACTGGTGGTGCTTGCGCAGAACGAAGAGTATGCGATTTCCAAGCACCCTTACTCCGGCTTCGAAGTTTATGTGCCGGTTGGCAGCGTCGCCAGGGGCAAAGACCTGGTTACCACAGGCGGCGGTGGCACCACCATCGCCTGCGCCCTTTGCCATGGAACAGACCTGAGGGGTCTCGGTGATGTGCCACGAATTAGTGGCAATGATCCAACCTACGTCGTCCGCCAGCTGAACGACTTTCGATCGGGTGATCGTGCCGGTCCGTTGAGCGCCTTGATGCAACCGTCTGTCGCCAACCTGAGCGAGGCTGACATGACCGCCATCGCAGCCTACCTGGCATCGCTCGACCCTGCGCCCGTTACACGGTCGGTGACGCAACTACCAATGGATGACATACCCCATGAGCTCGAATTACCGAACCCCTGTGACAATACGGCGACGCGCCTTTGGGGACCGGATGATGAACTGGGCAACCTGAACTACCTCACAGAAGAGCGCGTTCGACAAAATCTTGGCTTGATTCGATTGGGTAAAGTCTATGCACTGTCACATCCGCTGGACCCCGGCCAGATGGGTTTTACGGCGCATCTGGACACGAAGAGCAACCTCGGAGAGTGGCCGGGCAAGAACGGCAGCACGACGATATTTAACAATGAGGAGCTAATTGGCAACAGCACCTATAACTCGAAGACCTCCGGATCCTTGCTGACGTCGCTCGGTACACAGTTCGACGGGTTTACCCATACTACGCAAAGCGGCGTCACTTATAACTGTTTCAATGTTCGCGAACCGCAGTATCACCGTCTGGCCGAGGGCGACCCTGGTGACTTGCCGAACGGCGATCCCGGCGACGACTATGTCTTTCGGGGCCATACGAAAATGGGCATTGAGAATGTCGGAACTTTGATCGTACGCGCCATTTTAATCGACCTGGCAACACCACTGCGTGAAAAAGAAATCGCCGCAGGTCGCGACCCCGGAAAGTTTCCGCCATTCGACTACGAGTTCAGCTCCGAGGAGATTGAGCTGGCTATGGTCAGACAGGGACTTACCCTGGATGATATCAATCCCGGCGATGCGATCCTGTTTCGCACCGGCTGGGCCGGCCGCTACTGGACTTCAAACCCCAGCGATCCGCGCGATGAACGCCTGAAATATCTCAACGGCGGCAAGGACACGTTCGGGCCAGCGGGCCCGGGACTCGGCGCACGCGCAATACAGTGGTCGGTCAACCGTAAGCCTGTCATGGTCGGTGGCGACAACAAAAGTATTGAAGCCACGGTAAAAAATCCACGCTTCAAGTTTGAAAACTTCGGCCATCTGAGTTGGCTCAACAATGGCATTTACATGATGGAGGACCTTGACCTCGAAGTCATTGCCGAGACCTGCGAGAAAGAACGCGCGACACAAATTACAGCATCCGGACAAGCAACGGACAAGTCCTGTTACATCTCGACGCTGATCGTTTCGACGATACCGATCAAAGGTAACGGTGGATCACCGGTCGCACCGATTCTCATCCGATGAAGTTTGTGCATAAGCTGACCATCGCCTTGTGTGTGCTGGGCCTGTCGCAGACTGCTGCTGCATCCGAGCCGCATGAACTAAGACTGGTATTGTTTGGCGGCATTATGGCCACGGGTATTTACGTTGCCGAGGACACGGGCCTGTTTGCCGAAGAAAACCTGCAGGTGTCCGTAAAGAATACGCCGAACTCCATCTACCTTATGACTGAACTGGTCAAAGGCAACTACGATATCGCACAGGCGTCGATCGACAATTTTTTCGCTTATCAGTCCGGACAGGGCGCGGCCCCGCTGGACAGGGCTCCCGACCTTAGAGTCATCATGGGTGGCTCAACGATGAAGCTGGACCTCGTCGTTTCACAAGACGTCAATTCCTATGGCGACATCAGAGGCGAGACTCTCGGTGTCGATGCGCTGACGACTGGCTGGGCATTCGTACTAAAGGAAATGCTGCACGAGGGCGGACTCGGTGAATCTGAATACAAATTCGTCGAGACCGGCAATACGGCGAAACGGGTCGACGCGCTAAAGAACGGAGAGTATCGAGCGACACTCCTGGTCGGCAACTACATTAACCAGGCCTACGCCGCAGGCTTCAAACACCTGGACGACAGCCTGGCCCGGCTCGGGCCGTACCAGGGCTCGAGTTTTGGCCTGAGCGCAAGCTGGGCCGCCGAAAACCCTGGTACTGTCGTTGCGTTTATCAGGGCCTACACCAGGGCCATGGACATTGTTTACGATCGGGACCGCCGCGAGGAAGTGGTCACCATCGTCAGCAAACGCACATCTATGGATCCTGCCATCGCGCGCAAGACTCTGGATCAGATGACCTCTGGCGAGTATGGCTTTACACCGCGCGCTGCTCTCGATATGGAAGGCGTGAAAACGGTCATTTTCCTGCGCGACAAATACGGCACACCAAAAGCGGACCTCGCGAATCTCGACGATTTCGTGGATTTGACTTACTACGAGACTGCACTTGAGTCACTTGCGAAAACTTTGCTTCGGGAAAAGGATTCGATGTGATCAACATGAATGCTCTGTTTACACGATTCGGCAACCACTTCGACCTGGCGGGCCGCTTGTGTATCGCATTCATTTTCGTCCGCTCGCCCATCAGAAAGATCCTGGGCTAAGAGCGCTTCGAGGGAATGCTGGAAGAGCATGGCCTTGCCGCCGAGCTGCTGCCCCTGGTCATCCTTACGGAACTTACGTGCGGCCTGGCGATAGCCTTCGGATGGAATACCCGGCTCGCGGCGTTTTTGCTGGCTGGATTTACAGCCGCCGCATCCCTGATCTTTCACATGGACTGGGAGGCACACTTTTCAGTCTACCTGCTGTTTTCCAAGAACATCGCTATATTCGGCGGTTTGTCATTCATTGTCGGCCATGGCGCCGGACGTTACAGCCTGGACGCGTACTTGGGCGCGAAACATAGTCAGCCTTGAGGCGGGTTGCTTACGAACCCAGTCGAAAGCGCAGTTTCACTACGAGCCGCTCACCCAGAGGCATATTCCACGACTGGCTGAACAGGTCACTGAACGGTTCCGGGCCCGTCAATAGGGAATCGCCCTTCGTATAGACCACGAACAGGTCCGATAATGGAGCGATTTGCCAGCGGTATCGAACCTGAAAAGCCAGTTCAGAAACGCTGAAATCGCTACTCGGTCCGGGTGGCTTCGTTACCGGTCTCAGGTTTGTACTGCCCGGGTCGAGCGTAAAGAATTCGTCTTCTCTTGCACGTACCCCCACCCATTGCAGCACCACGCGAAAATGCTGCCGGGCAGAGGCGAAATAATCGAGGCTGAGTTTTGGCAGGAAATGCGTCGAATCGAACGTTGCAAAGCTCTGATCTTGCTGGTGTAACAACCAGCCTTTCCTCTCCCGATACTCCAGCTCGACATCCAGGTTGAAATTGTGAGTAGGTCGCCAGTTGATGCCACCCGCGTACTGGTACGAGCGACCGCCAAGCGCTTCACTGTTACTGCGAATTTTTCCGAAAACGCTCATCGGTTTTGCAGCGTCAGTGTTGTAGCGGAGACTGAAATTACTTGATGCATCGCGTTTGAACGTGCCGTTGCCGAAGCTACTGCGATCATCATATCGATCGGCGAAGTACGACAGGTCCAGATCGACCCGGTGAAGATTATTCTGTGTCGCTTGCGCGTTAATTCCGACACCGCCGTTGGTCCTGAAGCCTGCTCCGTTCTCTGCGTAGCGAACAAATCCACCCAATGCAGCATCTCTGATTCGCGTCAGGTTGGACATGACGATCCGCGAACCATAGCGCAAATCCCGCGTGTCATTACGTACCTGAAATCCCAGATCGTTGATGTCGATTTTGTCGTCCAGATAAGTGAGCTGCAACTCGTGCTTAAGCCCCTGTCGAGGTGTGTACGTAAGATCGGTAAAACCACCCGTTCCCCGGCCGATTTCGTCAACGTCCGAATGCAGGATCTGGCCGGAGATATTCCAGACGCCGTTGCTACTCAGGCGACGAAAATCCACTCCATGAACTACAGCATCTGACTCCGGGTGCGCGACGATGGTCGAAACGAAACCCAGACTCCGGTATGCCACTCCGACATTATCTTCGTACAGAACACGAAACGCACCAAAATCCCGACCATCCTGGCGGTAGTACTGATCATCGACAAGAAACAGGGTCTCATCCTCCAGTGCGGCCAGGATCCCGTAACGAAAAGAGCCGATCTGGCCGGTTGCTTTTGCCGCGCCGAGTAAATCCGTTGGACGGAATTCCTCTCGTTTCGGCAACAACACTCCTGGCGGCAGCGCCGGTGGCCGGGGTCGGGCACCGATACGGCGCGTGTTGACGACTGTCAGTTTCGGGGCAAACTCGGATTCAGCCCGGGGTGACGTTGTGAATATATCCTGACCTTCCTGAAAAAAGAGTCGCTTCTCAGGAAAGAAAATCTCGTCGGCAGTGAGATTAACGACCGCATCGTCGGCTTCGACAGAGCCGAAATCTGGGTTAACTGTCGCTGTTAACTGGAAATTACTGGACGGCCGCCAGAATATGTCTACGCCTGCTTTGTATCGGTCAGTTTCGTCAAAAAAATCATAGGTCCCCGAAACATAGGGAAACAAACTCCATTGCCGGCGCGGATCCACTCCCTCGAGATGGAGTGGTTGCAAATCGCTGAGAAATTTCTGTTGCGTTTCCGGCAGAACCGGCCAACTCCAGCGCTCGTCGAGATGCGCCACTATGCGCGAGAGATAGAGCCCGATACGACGCACGCCTTCGACCTTCGGCATAGCCATTTGTGACCACGGAATAAAAAATTCGGCGGCCCAGCCATTAACGGTCGTCTTTGTCGCGCCATACCAGGCGCCGTCCCATTCGCGACTAAACTCTCGCTCCGGCTTCACCGTGCCATCCATCTGCACATCGCCGAGAGACAAGTTCATCCAGTACGCGTAGCGCCCTTCGCCCGAGGTGTCCAGCGTAAACGAAACGTTGTCGCGCCGTACACCGAACTCATCTCTTACCGTAAAGCGCTTGACGATGGTGTCTGCAGGCTGCTCCAGGTCGAATGACACGTACAGACCGTCTTCAGTGTAGAACATTCGGACTTCTGTCTTGTAGGGAGGAGTGGCGAGCGTGTCCGGCTCAACAACCCGGAACGTGTCAAAGGTCGGCGGCGACGCCCATGCCGCTTCATCCAGGCGGCCATCGATCGTAATGCCGGACTGTGCATGATCGATGCGAGGAATTGCGACGGGCTCGTGCCATTGTGTTTCTACATGCAACGACCCAACCGGATCAGCAACGTTCTCGCCGTCAGCGTTTGCTGTCGCGGCGAACAGCCCACATGAGCAACCGATAAGAGTCAGGAACCGCATCACAACCGCGCCGGTCCCGCGTACTGATTATTCAACCTATAAGTCCCTATTGTATTGATTGTTCAAAATTATTACTTTGGTATACTGTATGCCTAAGCGTGTAAATAACATGCATCTTCCCCAGAATTTCTAAATTCCCGACACGAACTGACAACTATGATTCATCCAAAATACGCCGGGCTCCTTATGAGCCTTATCATTTCCTTTGGCATGAGTCTCGTCATGTCCTTCTCCATGATGGCGATCAACGTCGGATTTATCGAAAACTTCGGGATGCTCTGGATGAAGGCCTGGGCGACTTCCTTTCCGGTCGCTTTCCCGACCGCCTCCCTAATGGTTCCGATAGCAAGAAAACTGGTCGTGAAAATTACTGGCGCCCCACTCGGTCAGTAATTCGCAATAATCGGGAAGTCTGCCGCGTCAATGCGTATCAAATATCTCCTGGTATTGAGCAACCAGTTTTTGCACCGCCCGTTCCTCGCTAGCACTCGGTTGCTGCGGATTATTCGCAACAGGCATACTGCCGAACTTCAGCATGCTCGCCATAAGCAAAAGCCGCGCCTTGGACGCCGTAAGGTTGTTGCCTTCGATAAACACGTTGTACGGCCGCACCGCAGTAGGTCCTCCCGCATTGCCCCGCCCAACCGATACGACCGGCATTCCACTGTAGACAGCGATTTCCAATGCCCTTGTTTGTTCTGTCGTCATGTTTCCATATGGCGACTCACCTTCTGCAACGAATCCGGCGAGTGGGCTTGAGGTCAGCATTGCGTCGACCATGGCCAGGATATCGATAGCGGGTTCAGCGCGCGCACTTGATGATTGCTGGGAATAGTGAGCGATTTTTGCGCTGCTTATACGCGGAACGGATGCCCCGACAAGATAGCCATCCTGGTCTTTTGTGTTAACGACGATCGATTTCAGTTTACCTTTCTGTCTAAGCACGCCATTGACTGCATCTGGTAGCTTGCTCAGATTGACCTGCGACTTCCAAGTATGCAGCGTGAGCGGTTTGAAATAAATTACCACCGGTCCGGGCGCACCCATGCTGCCAAGCACTCCACCGTGGTCGCCGGTCGCAATGTAGCCGCCCGGCCGTGCGTCCGATTTTTGAACCTGCCGACTGGCAATAATTTTTTCGGCCTCGATGACAACTGCGCCAAGTTGGTCTTTTCCGTCAGCATCAGCCCATTTGGCCGACAGGATGTAATCCACGGAATCGATTATGTTTCGTGGGCCATCCGCCGAAAGCGTGCCTTGCGCGCGTTGCGCAGCGACGCCAACAATCGGCACTGTCGTGTCAGTAATAATATTCAGCCAGTAGATCGTTTCCTCGATGGACGGACTGGCTTCGAACCAAATGCCACCCGCGTATGCGCCTGACTTCAGCGCACGCTGGACCGAATTGCTGGCTCTTACGAGATCATGAAATCGGGTAAAGTTACCGAGGTGAAACGGTTTGTACGCGAACATATCGTCACCGAGCGTCTCTTCAGCAATATCTCCCTCGCCGACGTCGGTCCGCTCAGCTGCATCCTGGCCGCGCTTGTATCCACCCGATGGCAATGCCCGATAGAAATCGTAATCTGCCCTGGATGAAAGAGCGTTGGAGCGGCCTTCTCCATCCAGACCAAAAATACCCCTGTTGATTTCCTCAAATAGCCGCGATCCATCCGGGAAAAACGGCTGGCGGCACTGTTCCTGTGGTGCCCCGGAATAGCTGCAGTCGCCGTCCCAGGCGCTGCCATCTGCCTGCCTCGCCATGTAAGGCAGCAAGTACAGACCATCATCCGGCTTCAATAGGACTCTATAGACCGGCTTGTCGTAGGGACTGTTGCGTTCCGTACTGAACGACCCCTCGGCATCAACGTAGCCATCGACAGGCCCATAAAGAACGGATGCATCTCGTTCCAGCGGATGCGCACTATATGCCTCAACAAGAACCTCAACCGGCGCGGCCAGCCGTTGTGGTAGCAGGTGATCGAACTCATTGTCATCGAAGTGCTGCGAGGGTTTCAGCCCGTATTTTTCGCGAGCCTTGTTGCTGGTTATTAAGGAAGGACTGCTTTGAATCGTGGCACGAGGGCCAGAAAACACGGCAATTCTGGGCTTGTCCTGGGCGAACGAATTCGACGCCACGAGCACAAGATAAGGCATCAGAATCGCCAGCGCGACGGTCTTGCTTGGCACCTTGTTGCCCCCCGGGTTCATGTATACTGTATAATAGCATCATTAAATACACCAAACATCTGTGCGAGCCATAACTTGATTCAGTTATACAGCTGGCCCACTTCCAACGGCCGCAAGATTCATATCATGCTCGAAGAAACCGGCCTGCCCTATGAGGTTTACCCGGTCGACATCATGAAAGGCGAACAATTCCACCCCGAATTTCTCGCTTTCAGCCCGAATAACAAGATTCCGGCCATTGTCGACAGCAACGGTCCGGGTGCCAGGCCAATCTCCATTTTCGAATCGGGCGCAATCCTGATTTACCTGGCAGAAAAGACCGGCAAGCTTCTGCCTTCCGACCCGCGCGCAAGAATGCGTGTCTTGCAATGGCTCTTTTTCCAGGTGGCTGGCATAGGACCACTCTTCGGTCAGAGAAATCACTTCAGTCGCGCCGCTGAGACAAAGCATCCGTACTCGATCGACCGTTATGAAAACGAGTCGCGGCGATTGTGCAAGGTGGTTAATGGCGCACTCGAAGTCAATGAATATATCGCCGGTGACTATTGCATCGCTGACATCGCCATTTTTACCTGGATGCGGTCGTACGTCGACAGCGGTGGCGATATCGGCGAGATGCAGCATCTCAAACGTTGGATTGTTGCAGTCGGACAGCGGCCTGCAGTACAGCGCGGATTGAAAATTTTGGCAGACAAGAGCGGAACCCTGGAGCACTCGGACGTCGTTCGCGACATCCTCTTTGGAGCTAGTCAGCTTAATCAAAGGCTTACGAGTGGGAATGAGACATGAATGAGATACTGACCACTCTTGCAGACGGCATTACGCGGCCGGCAGCCTATTTCATCAATCCGGCACAGCGCCTCTACGTGCCTGCCTTGCTGACGTCTCTCATCATCGCGATAGGCGCCTACTTCTACTATCAACATAAAGGCAAACTCGATCAGCAAAAATCGTTTGGCAACATGTTCGGCTACCTGTTCCCGAAAAGGATCTGGACTCATCGATCATCGATGGTCGATTACCAGATCATTTTGTGCAACTCAGTCATTTACGTTTTCCTGACTGCCCCCTTTCTTGTCTATTTCGCCTTTGTCACGGACTTTTTCCGCGAGATAACCGCGTCCATTCTGGGCCCGGCAACACTGCTTGAGTTATCAACCGCCGGATTGCTGATCAGCTACACATTGGCAATAATTTTAGTTGATGATTTTATTCGCTTTTTGCAGCACTGGCTGTTTCATAAAGTGCCGCTTTTGTGGTCGTTTCACAAAGTGCATCACGCGGCCCGAGTGTTGACGCCGTTTACCAACTATCGCAATCATCCTGTGGAGTCATTTATTTTCCATTGCCGGAGAATTTTCACTTACGGCCTGGTCACCGGTGTTTTTCTGCATATTGCCGGTAATGATCTCACTCTGCTGGATGTTTTCTACGCGGCCACAGCGCGCAAGGTTTTCAATTTCGCCGGCTCGAATTTGCGGCACACCCACATCTGGATTTCCTGGGGAAACTTTTTCGAGCATATTTTCATCAGCCCTGCGCAACACCAGATCCATCATAGCGTTGCTCCCGAGCACCGCGACAGGAACATGGGTTCGGCATTCGCCTTATGGGACTGGATGTTCGGCACACTGATCATTGCCGGTGCACAGCGGGAGTTGGTGTTGGGCATTGGCGACAAGGAAAACAGCCGCTACAGCACTTTCACTGACAATGTTCTAATGCCGTTTGTGGACACCTGGCACAAAATGGTGGGACTTCCGCGCATACTGAAAAATCTTGACGCGGATCGACATTAGGCGATTCGTCTAGCGCGGCTGATGGGCACAAAAACCTATTTCGACTGCACATGGCCGCCGGATTGGGACCCTGAAGACATTCCCGCAAGATGTTCCTTCAACAGCGTCTATCCTGAAGATATTCAGAAAAAGGCACTGGAAATATGGGCCAAGTACGGCTACTGAAGAAAATGGCAGCAAGCAGACTCGAATACAGGATCATAAGCTACCTTGAAGCACATAACACGATGTCGCTTGCAACGGTCGGTATGGAACAACCGCATGCCGCTGCTGTGTTTTACATCAACAGGAAGCTCGATCTGTTCTTCATTAGCAGCCCTGCAAGTCGGCATGGAGAAAACCTGGCAACAAATACTCAGGTTTCGGCAACCATCAACGAGGACTATGGAGACTGGAACGCCATCAAGGGACTGCAACTGGAAGGCGATGTGCAGCAGCTTGGGCGATTGTCGGAACACGAAGACATTGGCGCGGGTTACGTAAGAAAGTTTCCCGATGTGGGTGATTTTTTCAAGGACCCGGATGAGCTACCCGACCTCATCGCCGGGAAAGTGGCAAAGGTACGGTTTTACAAATTTCAACCATCAAGAATATTTTACATAGACAACTCCCGCGGCTTTGGTCACAGGGAAGAGCTGGTTCCGGACGAGGTCGGGACCGCTGAGGAATCCAAATGAAATTTATCACCAGAGTATTTTTCTCCGCCATCGTATTGCTCTTTGCGCACGCGTCGTCAGCTGACGACGCGCCACAGCCGTCTTGGGCCGAGGTGTTGCCCGATCTACAGGGCGATCCCGCGGTCGGCCGGGAAGCGGCGAAATCGTGCGACGTTTGTCATGGCGACGAGGGATTCAGCGAACATCGTTACTACCCGGTACTTGCCGGACAGAAAAATAAGTACCTGGTGTTTCAACTGCACCGCTACCGCTCCAGCAAACGCGCGCATCCGCTGATGACTCCATTGACGCAGGATTTGTCGGACCAGGATATCGCCGACCTGTCGGCATATTACTCCGCGGTGCCGATCACTAAACTGATTGAGCAGGAGATAGACCCTGAGTCGCGCAGGGAAATCAAACATATCGCCGGCGGTCTGTTCAATGTGCAGGACGAGAACAACACCTTTACGGCATTTCTCGTCACATCGGAAGGCATCATCCTCACCGATCCCATCAACCACAAGACAGCCAGCTGGATCAAGGCGGAACTGGACAGGCGCTTCGATGTTCCGGTGAAGTACGTAATCTACAGCCATCACCACGATGACCACGCCCCCGGAGCCGAGCTATTCGAGGACGCTATAATTATTGCCCACAAAAATGTCGTGGCTGCTCTCGCAGCGGAACCCGATAATCCTGCTTTGCAACCTAATATGACTTTCGCCGACAGGATGACAATCACGCTGGGTGGGAAAACAGTCAATCTGATTTACATAGGAGAGAGTCACACCGACAATCTGATCGTTGTCCATTATCCGGACGAGCGCGCTTTGTTGGCTGTCGATTCCTTATGGATTGACCGCGTGGCGTATGGAGATCTGGGACATAACAGCTACTTTCCCGGTTGGATTGATGCGTTGCGCGTCATTGAGTCCATTGATTTCGATACCCTGCTCGTCGCACATGGACATTACGGCAAGGCGTCCGGCTTCGGCTCGATTGGCACCAAGGACGATGTCATCGAGTTCCTCGCCTATTTCGAAGCACTTAATGACGCGGTTGTCACCGCCAAGAAAAACGGCCTCAGTCTGGAACAGGCCGTTGAGACCATTGAACTCGAACAGTTCAGTCATATGGATATGTACGACCAGTGGTTCAAACTCAACGTCAAGGGCGTCTACCTGAATTCACCAGAACCGGAGTAGAGGTGAGCATGAAACGCAATCAAGCAGGCGTGAAGGCAACAGGACTCCGGCCTTGTCTTCTCGTTCTGCTGCTGTCGGCCGGCAATAGTTTTGCGGTCGACACTGTGTTATTCAACGGCAAAGTCATCACCGTTGACAGCGAATTCAGTATTGCAGAAGCTATCGCCATCACTGATGGACGAATCGCTCTGGTCGGTAGCGATCGCGAGATCCGTGAACTCGCAGACCCTGATACGACGCTGATTGACCTCAGTGGCAAGACCGTTGTCCCAGGGTTTATCGATACGCATCCGCACATGATTCACGTGGGATCGGGCGCTGCTAATGTCGTTCTGGCCGAAGTCGAGTCAATCGACGACGTTCAATTGTTCGATGGCTTCGACGTCAGTTTGAATCAGTCGGTCACAATTATCGACGGCTTCATCGAAGCGATCGACAACAGCAAACGTGTATCAGGCAATCTGCGAGTAATCGATGGCAGGGGCAAGACTCTGTTGCCCGGCCTGATGGATGCCCATACTCACACACAGAATGCAGAACAGTTGCGCGAGACCCTGCGCTGGGGTGTTACGAGCGTGTTCGATATGGCAACCGAGAAAAATACGGCGGCAGGGCTGCGGGAAGCGGCCGCTACCAGAAGCGATATTGCCGGGTTTTTTTCATCGGTACAGGTAGCCACGGTGCCTGACGGACACGGGACGCAATACGGTCACCCGGTGCCAACCCTGATCAAAGCAAGCGAAGCCGAAGGATTTGTTCGTGCACGACTCAGTGAGGGATCCGATTACCTGAAAATCATAATGGCCGGTGAACGGGCCAAGGGCGGTTGGCCTACTCTCTCTGAAGAAACAGTCATCGCGTTAACAAACGCTGCCCATGCGTGTCAGAAGATGGCGGTGGTTCATATTGAGACTATTGATGATGCGCGTATTGCCGTGAACGCCGGCGCCGAGGTTCTTGCGCATGTATGGCGGGACGCAGGCGCCGATGTCGATTTTTCCGCTGAACTGGCTGCACGCGGTGTCGTCGTTGCAACTACCCTGGTCACCCAGGACGGTTTCGTTGACGATCAGGGCGGTTCGGCGTTGGTCGCCGACTCACGGTTGCAGCCATGGCTATCGAAAAAGGCGACTGCGAAATTGACAACCCGGCATGGCGGTCCGGTCTATGCCGATATTGATCGTTTTATCGAGGCCGCGGCCGGGCTCGTGCAGGCGGGCGTTACCTTGATGGCGGGAACAGACGTTTCAGCCGGCACCACGTCTCACGGCATTAGCATGCACCGGGAACTTGAATTGCTGGTGCGGGCCGGACTGAGCCCGCTGGAAACGCTCAAAGCTGCCACATCAAACATCGCCGCAACATTTTGCACCGACGATAGGGGTGTCATCGCGCCCGGCAAACGCGCTGACCTGCTGCTGGTTCGCGGCGACCCGACGGTTGACATCATGGCGAGCAGGGACATTGTCGGCGTCTGGCGTGGCGGCGTCGAATTCAACCGGGAGTTAAGTCAGGAGGAGAGATGAAAACACCTGACTATCTGAAATTTCGCAATAGCGGCTTTTATTTCATAGCTTTGCTGGCGCTAGCGATCACGGCATTTTGGCAACCGTATTTCTCGCATGTTCTGGGCAACTTCTCGTCATACACAGCCGACATAAGCAATTACAAACATTTTCACGTCATCATGTCGGTGTCCTGGTTGGCAATGCTTATTACACAGCCTATCCTGATACGCAGCAACCGGCGATCACTGCACCGTAATCTCGGAAAGTTGTCTTACCTCCTCGCGCCGCTGGTCGTTGTCAGCATCGTTCTCCTCGCGCACAGCCAGATTGTGACGCTGGCCGAACAGTCGGATGCACGTCGCCACTTCATCTTGTTTATTCAGCTTGGATTTGCCCTGTTTTTCGCTTTGTTGTATGGCATGGCCATGTTCAAGCGACGTGATTCGTCCATACATGCGCGCTACATGTTGTGTACCGGCATATTGTTGATCGAGCCCATACTGGTACGGGTTTTCAAGTTCAACCTGTCCTCAATTTCCTGGACTGTTCCATACCAGTTCGTTACCTGGCCGATGGTCGATTTGCTGCTGCTGGTATTGGTTGTATCGGATCGCCGCCAACATATAGGCGGGCGCGTATTTCAGTACGCGTTGTCAGTTTTCGTTGTGTTCCAACTGCTGCATTTGACGACCACCGCTACGCCGGCGTGGATCAACTTTTCCGCCTGGTTCGCTTCGCTACCACTGACCTGAGATGAACTCGCAATGATGAGACCCTCCCTGATTGCCGCCGTAGCTTTGGCATTAACGGCCTGCGCGCAGGATGACGTGCCGGTCGCCTTATCAGATGAAACAGACAACCGGCCAGGTGCTGATTGGGAAACACTGTTTGCTGGTGAAGATTTGAACGCCTTCGATCAGGTGGGTGATGGTAACTGGCGGATCATCGATGACTATGTCGAATCAGGCGACGGCGATCACGGTTTTCTGGTTACCAAAGGAATCTACCGTGATTTCGAATTACACGTGGAATTCTGGCCCAGTACCGATGCGAACAGTGGCGTGTTTATGCGTTGTCAGGATCAGGCTGAAATTGCCAACGAGACTTGCTATGAGCTCAATATCATGGACGAGCACCCGAAACGTCACAATGCAACCGGATCGATTATCAACCTGGCTGCTCCGCGCGAAGACATCAAAACCGCAGGCAAGTGGAACAACTTTGATATAACAGTTCGCGGCTCTCGCATCATCGTAAGACTGAACGATAGTGTAGTCGTTGATTTTCGGGATCAGAGTTTCGATGAAGGCCCAATAGGCCTTCAAGGAAAGAGCGGTACAATCCGGTTCAGGAATGTCAAAGTAAAACCACTAGCGGCTGAGGAAGAAATCTGGGCGCAGACTGTTGCAGCCGCGGAGAAGGAAGGATCGGTTGTCTGCGCCTGCCCACCGGTTCGCTCGCTCGGCGAATTCCTCGACGCCGAGTGGTCATCCACGTTCCCGAATATCGCGCTTGAGCGCATCAGCGCCGTGGGTGACTGGCCGGCTCGAATCACTGTGGAGCGCGAGGCCGGAGTGTATTTGTGGGACACGTACTTCTGGGCATCGAACCCGCCGGTCTATGAACTCAAGAATAAGGGCGCTTTTGTCCCGCTGGTGCCGGAGCTTATTCGCGAGGAAGTCTCGAATGAAGCGGTCTGGGGAGGATGGGAGCAGGCCTTCATGGACGAAGACAAACGGTACTTGCTGAGTTTTCGCGTTGAATTGTCGAAGATTGCATTCAATGCCGACCATATTTCCGCCGCGGAACTGGGCTCGGTCGAGGATCTCATGAAGCCGCGCTACAAAGGGATGATATCGATCGAGGATCCAAGAGTGACGGGCGCCGGCGACGTTTTTGGTGCCTGGTTCGTGAAAGAGTATGGCGCTGATGCCTGGCAATCCTTGCTGGTCGACCAGGACGTTTTGTTCGCGGCATCGAAGGATGAACAAGCACAAGGATTGGCAAGGGGACCGCATTACATCGCCATTCCCAATCCTGGCGCTGCAGGGCTACGACCCTACCGCGACGCCGGCGTGAACATGGACATACAGTATCTCGGCCATGATTCCGACAACGCTTTCGTGACGATTGCCTACAGCGTAACCGGCATTTTCGACCCGGCGCCACACCCGAATGCGGCAAGGGTGTTTGCGAACTGGCTGTTGTCCAAAGACATCCAGGAGAAACTGAAACGATTCGACCACAATTCCCGGCGCCGTGATGTTACGCCGGCCGACCCTGATAAGTATCCAAGCGCGGGTATCGACTATTTCTATCCGCAATCCGAAGCCGCTGTCGGCGCCAGGCAAGCTGCAATTGCACTCGCAAAAAAAGCTCGGCCGAACTAAGGGCTGCTCAAGTGACAATCGCCGAAAAATCAACAACCGATACTGTTCTTGAGCTGCGCTCCGTAAGCAATACCTTTGTCCCTCCCAACAAGAGAAACATGGGCATGGTATTCCAGTCCTATGCATTGTGGCCGCATATGACGGTTTACGAAAACGTCGCTCACCCTCTGAAGCTGCGTGGCCAGCCGAAAAGCGAAATTCGCGAACGGGTTTTGTCGATTCTCGACACTGTGGGTATGCGAGGTCTTGAGAGTCGACCCATCCCGAAACTCAGTGGTGGTCAACAGCAACGCGTAGCACTTGCGCGAGCAATTATTTACGAGCCCAAAATGCTGTTACTGGATGAACCGTTCAGCAATCTGGACGCTCAGTTACGTACGCAAATGCGGATCGAGCTGCGTACCATTCAGCGACGTCTGGGAATGACTACACTCTTCGTGACCCACGATCAGGTTGAGGCGCTGAGTATCGCCGACCGCATCGCGGTCATTGATGACGGTCGACTCATACAGATCGGCACGCCACAGGAAGTTTACCGACAGCCCGCGACCAAAGTCGTGCGCGACTTTCTCGGTCGCGTCATTATCTTTTCAGGTCGAGTTACCACGATTGGCGAGAATGAAGCTGCCGTGGAATTCGATGGAATTGACGGCGATGCCCTGCTGGTCAGGACGACAGCAGCAGGCACCCCACAGCAGTGTGCCGAACACCTGGTGAAGTTCGCACCGTTGGGTGTTGAAGAAATTACGATTCGGGCCACCAGTCGCGATCAGTTCGGTCAGCTGGATATGATCATTAACGAAGTGCTGCCGCTCGTTAAGGAACTTCAGGCAGCAAAAACAGGAGAAAGATGATGAACATAGATAAGATATTCGAAAACAATGCGGCGTTGCTTGATGTTGTCGGCAGAATATTGATTGCCACTATTTTCATTATTTCAGGCTACGAGCAGATTCACGATTTCGCCGGGACGCAAGGGTTCATGGCAAGCAAGGGCATTCCCGGCGCGCTTCTGTATGTAGTTATCGCTTTGGAACTCCTGGGAGGATTGGCAATTGTTGTCGGCTGGCAAGTTAGGGCCGTCGCATTCCTGCTTGCCGGCTATTCATTACTGGCGGCAGTGCTATTCCACACCAATTTCGCTGACGAACAACAGTTTTACAGCTTCCTGAAAAATCTTGGGATGGCGGGTGGATTTCTTTTTCTCGTGGCAAACGGCGCAGGTCGTCTTAGCCTGGACGCAAAGAGGTAAATGCAATGACATCTTTCATCGTCAATGGCAGTCCGGTAGAAACCGCCAACGCAGCCGATACGCCGCTGCTCTGGGTGCTTCGCGAGCACCTCAAACTGACCGGCACAAAGTTCGGTTGTGGCAAGGGGCTGTGTGGCGCCTGTACCGTTCATATCGATGGCGAGGCCGTGCATTCGTGTTTAATGCCGGTATCCGCGGTCGAAGGCAAGGAAGTCACAACAATTGAGGGCCTGTCTGCGAACGCCAATCACCCTTTGCAAGTCGCGTGGGTAGAGAACCAGGTGCCTCAATGCGGTTACTGTCAGTCGGGTCAAATCATGAAAGCCGCAGCATTGCTAAAGCAAAACAAGAATCCCTCCAGAAAAGAAATTGTGCAATTCATGGATGGCAATATTTGCCGCTGCGGAACCTACTTACGCATTATTTCGGCCATCGAGCAGGTCGCGGCGGAGGAATCCTAATGAATGGTCAGAAACGAACAACAACGTCATTGGTCGACAACCCGATAAACCGCAGGACTTTTGTCAAGACGACCGTTGGGCTGAGTTTCGCGGTCAGTTTCGGTGGCGTACTTACGGCCTGTGGTGACGCCCCAACGGCTAATATAAATTCAAACATCTGGGTGACCATTGGCAGCGACAATACGATCGAGATCGTCTGTCCGGCTACCGAGATGGGGCAAGGATCAATGACCGCCCTGCCAGTCATTTTGTGTGAAGAACTGGACGCGGATTGGTCTACCGTCAACATCGTACCGGTCACCCGGCACGACGAAGCCTACGGCAATCCGGATTTTGGTGGTCAGTTGTATACGGCAGGCCAGGCGAGTGTGGAGAGTTACTTTCCGATTATGCGTCGCGCCGGCGCTCAAGCGCGGCGTGTGCTTTTGACCATGGCAGCCGAATACTGGTCCGTGCCCATTACTGAACTCGCCACCGAAAACAGCCTTGTCCTACACCGCGAATCGGGGAGGAGCATCAGCTATGGCGAACTTGCGGCCAATGGCAATATTCCCGATCCGTTACCGGAAGTAACCGAAGCCGATTTCAAGCCGCGAGACGAGTACCGGATTATCGGCAAAGTGACCAACAGGCTGGATATTCCGGAGAAAGTCGACGGCAGCGCCGTATTCGGTATCGACATACAATTGCCCGATATGCACTACGGCATGGTCATCCGCTCCCCTGTTGAGGGCAGCCGCCCGGAGCAGGTAACACCGTCGCACGCAGATCTTGAAGGAATCATCGCCGTAGAGCTGTTGGACTACGGCGTCGGCATCGTCGGAATTTCAATCGACGCCGTTTTCGAAGCACGCAAGAGAATCGAAGTGTCCTGGAGTGACGCTGGCGTCGCAGCAACTCGCTCGAGCACCAAAACGCTGCATGAATATCAGCAGATTGCCAATGATCATTCGTTAACGGGATCCATTTGGTATGAGCGCGGCGACGTTAAGGCTGCGTTGCAGGAGTCCGAGCAGCTGATCGAGGCCGAGTACCAGACGGATTATGCATACCATGCTCAGATGGAGCCGATCAACGCCACGGCCTTGGTCAACGAGGCCGGCGATGCGGCGGAAATATGGGTCAGCACGCAAACCCAGACCTTGACCGTGTACGCGGCCGCAAAAGCGCTTGGCACCAGTAATGACAAGATCATCGTCCACCCCACTTACATCGGTGGAGGATTCGGCCGACGCACCCACATGCAATATGTGGAGGATGCTGTTCTCCTTTCACGCGCGACAGGCATGCCCGTCAAGGTGATCTGGACCCGTGAAGACGATGTGAAAAACGGGCTTTTCCGGCCGGCATCAGCGCACCAGATCCGTGCCGGGCTGGATGGCGACGGACATATTCATGCCTGGCACCATCGCATCGCCACGCCATCCGTGCTCGAGTATTTCAAGCCGCGGCGCTGGGAAAATGCGGGCGGTATCGATGTCATCTCGATGAAATCGGCGGATAACAGCAACTACGACCTGCCCAACATGCTTGCCGAGCACCTGATTACCGAACGCCACGCACGTATTGTTCCATACCGGGGCATCGGTGCCGGATATACGAAATTTGTCATTGAATCGTTCGTCGATGAAATCGCCCTGGCCCGAAAAATCGATCCGCTGGACATGCGCATAGAATTGTCTCGCAACTCACCGCGCATGCAGACTGTATTGAACGAGGTGGCACAGCTCTGCGATTGGCGGCAACCGCGCGAGGAAACGGCACTGGGATTGTGTGTCACGGGCTACGGTGAGACGGTGGCAGCAGGCGTCGCTGAAGTGTCGCTGGACAAGAGCCGCGGCACAATTCGCGTGCACAATTTCTGGGCGGTGATCGACCCGGGCCTGGTGATCGACCCCGTGAATACCGAAGCGCAGATGCAAGGAGCCGTAATATTCGGTGTCAGCCATACACTCAAAGAGCGAATCACCATTACTGACGGAATTGTCGACCAGTCCAACTTTCACGATTACCCGGTCCTGCGTATGTCGGAAGTCCCCGAGGTTCATGTCAAAGTTCTGTCTACCGACAATCCCCCGTCAGGCGTCGGAGAGACGGGTGTTCCACTGGCTGCTGCGGCTGTCGCAAATGGCGTCGCGGCTCTGGCAGGCATTCGCTTGCGGCACCTGCCGCTGACCCCGGACCGTGTTCTGGCCGCTTTGGAGTCGAAACGAGCAGGTCAAGACGCATGAAGATCTCCATGCTCACGACGGCTGGCATTATTTGTGTATTCCTATTCACTTCGCCTGTGATCGCGGAGCAGCCGATCATCGATATGCACGTTCATGCAAAGAACGCGGTTCAGGCCGGGCCGGATCACCCGGATAACTTGGCCAAGATGCATGAGTATGAAGCTGAAGCGAATGCAAGCAATGTCGTACTGTTTGCGGCAAGCGGCGCCTACGATTTCGTCGATTCGTGGTCACAATTTTTCGGCGAACGCATGCTGGGTGGCGCGACATTCCCTTGTATTAATGGGAACACGAATTTCGAAGGCGAGACAGATGGCCGACAACCCTGCTTCGAAGGGGACGGTTTATTCCCGGATCGTGACTGGCTGCGGGAAAAATTTGAAAGCGGACAATTTCAGGTCATGGGCGAGTTGGGTATGCAATACGCAGGCATCGCTTTTGATGATGAGCGATTGGCGCCCTATTACGAGATGGCGCAGGCGCTCGATATTCCGGTTGCGTTTCACACATCCGGCGGCCCGCCCCGAACCGCCGAGCGATGTTGTCCCAACTTTCGGCTCTCGATCGGCGATCCGGCCAACCTCGAAGAGGTATTGGTTCGTTACCCGAAATTACGAGTGCAGATCATGCACGCGAATGTTCTGACCTATCCGGGCTTGCTGCGGATGTTGCAACAACATCCGAATGTGTATGTTGACCTGACGCCGTTTTCCTCGATCCTGCCTGTTGCAGGATTTCACCATATGCTGCGGACCTACCAGATGCATGGCCTGACTAACCGCATCATGTTTGCGACAGATGATTTCCCGGTGGCGAGCACTATCGAGTCCTACCAAAGCGCCGAATTTCTAACCACAGAGGAATTAGGCGGAATTTTTTGTGACAACGCCGCACGCTTTCTTGGCAAGGAAGGTGTTTGTGAAGCGCCGTGATTTTTATTCTTGAAAGGAAACACAAATGAATCGTGTTGCGATCTTACTCCTTTTCATTCTGGCCCTGGTGACCAGCGTTACCGTCAGTGCCCAAGCGGAATTCCGTGGTATCAAGCACATCGCCGGTGACCTGTACCAGGTACAGGACGACAACAATACCTTTTCCGCTTTTCTGGTCACGCCGGAAGGCATCATTCTGACAGACCCGATCAACCGGAAAACCGCTACCTGGCTAAAAGCGGAACTGAAAGAGCGCTTTAACCTGCCGGTCAAGTACCTGATTTACAGCCACAATCACGATGGTCACAGCTCGGGCGCGGCAGTTTACGATGAGGCGATTATTATCGGCCAGGAAAACATCGTTCCGATGTTCAACATCTGGAACGACGCGTCTATACGTTACGATGAGTTTGACGGCTTTGGCGGTGATCGAAGTCGGTTCGATGCCTTCAGAAAAGCAAACCCGGCAACCTTGCCGGACATTACTTTCAGCCGCCGCATGACGCTGGAGTTGGGCGGCAAGCGGGTGAATCTGATCGCCCTCGGCAGAGGCCATGGCGACGACGCGCTCGTCGTCCACTATCCGGAAGAGCGCGCAGTGCTTGCTGTCGACACGGTCTGGGTGAACCGATTGCCATACGCGCCAGGACCCGGGCTGGTATTCAAACCTGTCTACATCAATTACTACCCGGAGCTTTTCGACGGCCTTCGTATTATCGAAGAAATCGACTTCGACATACTGCTCGTCGCGCACGGGATTCACGGCACTGGTCTCGGCGCTACTGGCGTCAAGGCAGATTTGACAGAGTACAGAGAGTACAACGAAGCTTTGTATCACAAGATATTGGCAGCGAAAGCATCCGGCCTTAGTAGAGAGCAAGCCATGGAGTCTATTGAACTACCCGAGTTCCAGCACTTGGGAATGTACGATCAATGGCTAAAGAACAATATTAGCGGCATGTGGCGTCATATCTACGAGCGCTAGTTTACGAGCACCAGGGTCTGTCTGCCACGCTAATCCGACGACGAAACTGTGAACGTGAATTCACCTGCTGTGATGTGACCGTCGAGTCCCATTGCTCGCCAGCTAACCTTGTAGCTATTCGGAAGCAACGGCTCAATATCGACATTGACCCATCCGTCCA
>Ga0114949_10000129_pt1 | contig 32947 bp, 30 predicted proteins | sample N074metaG_FD_83505 | JGI IMG/M metagenome (GOLD analysis project Ga0114949, IMG submission 83505) | Deep subsurface microbial communities from Kermadec Trench to uncover new lineages of life (NeLLi) - N074 metaG | ecosystem: Environmental > Aquatic > Marine > Ocean trench > Sediment | place...
ACCAGTCTCGATAACCTGATGCTGCTCTGCACACGTCATCATCGACTGGTGCACGAGGGCGGTTTTGCGATTGCGAAAGACTACCTGGATCGCTGGTATTTCAAGCGCCCGGACGGACAAGCGGCGCCGCGCTGCGGTTACCGCCTGGAAGACATGCTCGATGATGACGTCGATAACAATGGCGCCGCACTGCAAATAAACCCCTCCGCGGAGGGGTTTCCGGCATTGCCATCATTCGTAGCAGAGCGAAGTCCGCCTGCATACCTGACAGAGAATAGTGGCTGTCTCCATTAGCCCCGCCGAGGCCGGGGCCGGCTTTTAAAACGATACAACTCAAACATCTAACTTGCGGCGACCGGTTCGCAGCCGAGAGCGGCCGCTAACGGGAAAAACTGCCGCTCAATATTCACCTGGAGGCCAAACAAACAGGTACCTCGTTTCGATGTTGTGAGACTGCAGCGATGTCTAATCCAATTTCCTATTGCGCGTCGATGCTTTGCCCGGTTACTCCCTTGCTGTCCGGTCCAAGGAGATAGATATACGCCGGCATAATGTCTTGCGGCGTTTTCAAGGCATCCCGGTCTTCTGCCGGATAGGCGGCAAGTCGCATCCTGGTGCGGGTCGCGCCGGGATTGATGCAATTCACTTTTAACGACGTATGCTCGTTTTCCGCTGCAAGTATTTGCGAAAGCGACTCGGTACCGAATTTCGAGACAGAATAAGCGCCCCAGAAAGGCTTGCCAACTCGCCCGACACCACTGCTGGTGAAAATAATGGACGGGTCCGCGGCTTTCTTGAGCAGTGGCAGCAACACCTGCGTGAGCACGAACGCCGCCGTAAGGTTGATGTGCAGGACGCGTTGCCACTCGAGGACATCGTATTGCTCGATGGAAAGTCTGTCTCCCAGGATGCCTGCGTTGTGTACCAGCCCGTCCAGCCGCCCGAATTCCTCTTCTATAAGGCGCGCCAGCGACGCATATGCCTCACTGTCGGCCGTGGCCAGGTCCAGGACGGCGATCGAGGGGCGTGGCGCATTTTCCAGAGCCTCTATTTCGTCGTACACCGCTTCGAGCTTTTTCGTGTTTTTACCGTGCAAAATGACTTGTGCACCAAGGCCCGCGGCATAGCAGGCGAGGGTCTTGCCAATACCATCACTGGCACCGGTAATGAGAATAATGTGGTCTTTCAGTATGTCTGCCGGATAGGTATAAGAAATCGGGTCAACGGTCAATTGAGTGGTCTCTCTGCTGGTTTATTGCTGGCGGGTTACTGCAAGAGCTTATCGCTGGCATCGTCATCATCGTCGCTGCCTGGTTCAACCATCGTTCGCGGCAATGATTCCAGCGGCTCGAGTTGTTCCAGATCTTTACCGGGTCGAATGCCAAGCTCGACAAATTTACGAGCACCCGGTAAAACCTTTCTTTCGAGCGAACCGACCGCGCGATTATAATGCTCTACGCTGCTGGCAAGCTGCTTGCCGACCTTGTTCATATGACTGACGAAAGTGCAGAGACGTCCGTGCAGGTCCTCGGCAAGCTTGCGAATTTCTTTTGCATTGCCGGCAAGTACGAGCTGTCGCCAGCCGTAGGCTACCGCTTTCAACAGCGCCACGAAACTGGTCGGCGTTGCCAGGATGATCTGATTCGACAGTGCATATTCGATCAGATCCGGGTCTTCACCCAATGCAGCACTCAGGAACTGGTCCCCCGGAATAAACAGGATGACGAATTCCGGACTGTCTGCAAACTGCTCCCAATACGTCTTGCTGGCGAGTTTCCTGATGTGTTCGCGAACATTGCGTGCGTGTCGTTCCAGTCCCAGCTTCTTTTGTGCGTCATCGGTCGCCTCGACTGCCTCGAGGTACGCGTCTAACGGCGTTTTGACGTCCACGACGAGTTCACGTTGATCCGGCATACGCACAATCATGTCGGGGCGAATGGTTTTGTCACCGGATGTCGTATGCACCTGCTCCTGGAAATCACAGTGTTCAACCATGCCGGCCAGTTCAACCAGTCGACGCAGGGTGATTTCTCCCCAGCGGCCCCGTACCTCCGGACGCCGTAGTGCCTTCACCAGGTTTTGCGTTTCCTGCCGCAGCGACTGCTGGCTGATTTGCATTGCTTCGAGTTGCGACTTGATGCCGCCGTAAGCTTCGCTGCGGGATTTTTCCAGGTCCGCGATCTGTTTTTGCGACTGCTGCAGAGCATCCTTGATCGGCTTTACCAGGTTTTCAACCGCCTGCTCGCGGTCGCCAAGTTCGCGTTTGGCGCGCTCTTGTTGCGCGCCAAGGTTTTGCTCGGCCAGGCGCAGGAAGGTCTCGCTGTTGGCTTTCAGGGACTGGTTCGCCATCTCGGAAAACTCGGTCGCCAGCTTGCTACGCGCGACTTCGAAGGCCGAATTCCGCTCTTGCTGCAGCGTATCCTGATCTTTTACGCTGGCCTCAAGCAGCCTGATACTTGCCTGCAGGTGTCGCTGTTTGCCGCGTGCCACGAGCCAGATGATCAATGCGCCCAGGATGACGCCGGTAAGCAGCGCCGGGCCACCGATCTCTATCCACAACGGGTTTATTTCGATTGTTTGCATCAGGCGTCCAGGGTAATCCCTTTTAACAGCATTTCGGTGAGTTCCGCGGTATCCGCCGCGATTTGGTCAGCGTTCCAGCTTTGCGGATCATTGTCATTGCTATATCCATACTCGACGGCGATCGTGGCCATGCCTGCGGCGCGGCCGGCTTCAATGTCCCGGGCCGCATCGCCGACATATACCGTCCGTTCCGGTGCTATTCCGGTTTGCTCGCTCGCCAGCAGCAGTGGCGCAGGATGCGGTTTGCGCTGTTCGATGGTGTCGCCACTGATCGCACAAGCCGCGCGCTGACTGATTCCCAGACCAACCAGCAATGGATCGGTCATTCTGGCGGGCTTGTTGGTGACAACACCCCACGGGCAATGATTTGCATCAAGGAGATCCAGCAATTCAGCGAGGCCCGGGAATAATGTCGAGTGCACGCAGACAGCCACCTGATAACGTTCCAGGTATTGCAACCGCAGGCGCTCGTGATTTGCCGCGTCCACGTCAGGAAATGCGAGCTTGATCAATCCGGCTGCACCGTTGGATACCTGCGCACGAGCGATATCGTAGGGCACTGGAACTTGTCCCTCGGTTTTCTGCAGGTCATCCAGGACTGCGACCATGTCCGGTGCCGTGTCGACCAGCGTACCATCCAGATCAAAGAGCACCGCGTCAAACGTGGCAGATTGGCTGTTGCTCATGCGTCGCCAGTGCGCCGAAAGTGCATCAAGTAATTGACGTCGAGGTTGGAGCCTGGCGAATACTCCCTCGTCACCGGGTTGTAATGCATGCCGATGCTGCCCATGAGTTCGAGGCCTGCATGTCGCGCCCAGGATTCCAACTCGGAGGGCCGGATAAATTTGGCGTATTCATGGGTGCCGGCTGGTAACAGTCGCAACACGTATTCAGCGCCGACAATCGCAAACAGGAATGACTTCGGATTGCGATTGATGGTTGAAAAGAAAACCTGGCCACCAGGTTTCACCAGTTCTGCACAGGCCTCAATTACCGTTTTCGGTGAGGGTACGTGCTCCAGCATTTCAAGACAGGTGACGACGTCGTAGTATCCGCCGCGCTCTTGCGCCAGGGCTTCTGCCGTAGAATGCAGATAATCGACATCAGTACCTGATTCGGCCTGGTGCAACCGCGCGACCGCGAGCGGTCCCTCGGCCATGTCGATGCCGGTTACTGCCGCGCCGGCTTTGGCCATCGATTCGGCAAGGATGCCGCCGCCGCAGCCAATATCGACCGTTTTGCTGCCGGCCAATGTGGCGCGTTGCCGAATGAAGTCGAGGCGCAGCGGGTTGATTTCATGCAGGGCGCCGAATTCGCCGGTCGGGTCCCACCAGCGTGACGCCAGGGCGTCGAATTTGGCGATTTCCTTCTGGTCGACATTGGCTTGCGTAGCATTCATGCGGTTTGTTTCCCTGGTCCATTTTGCAGCCGCTGCTGCCATTCGGCTGCTCGTCGCAGCAGTTCACTCTCTTTTATGCGGGTAAAATTTCCGTCTTCAACCTGGCGTCGACCGGCAACCCATACGTCACGCACCTGGTTTACCTGAGCCGTATACACGATCTGCGAAACCGGATCGTATACCGGTTGACTATTGATAGGTCCTAAATCAATGCAGGTGAGATCAGCCCATTTGCCCGGCTCTATGCTGCCAATGCTGTCGGCCAGTCCCAGCGCGATGGCTCCATTCAACGTTGCCATGCGCAGCGCATCCGCCGCCGGCAATGCCGCTGCATCGCTGGCGCGAACTTTGGCCAGCAGCGCTGCCGTGCGCATCTCACCGAGCATATCGAGTACGTTGTTGCTGGCGGCGCCGTCCGTACCGAGTGCGACATTGACACCGGCATTTTGCAACGCCGCAACTTCTGCAATACCGCTGGCAAGTTTCAGGTTGGAGCGCGGACAGTGCGCGACCGAGACGCCGGAGTCGGCAAACTGACGCATCTCATCTTCTGTCAGATGCACCGCGTGCACGGCCAGCAAGGAAGAATTAACCAGCCCAAGTTCATTGAGACGGTCTAAAGGGCGCTTGCCGGTCTCGTCCATGGCGTCGGTGATTTCCTGTACCGTCTCGTGCAGATGTATCTGCACCCGCGAATCGAGTTGATCGGCCAGAACCCGCAGTTCATTAAATGACGCATCGGACACGGTGCCGGTCGAATGTGGCGCAAAGCAGCTGGTAATCAGTGCATGATCGGCGTAGCGGTCATGTACCTGGTCGGCGCCTTTGCGCATGCAATCGGCGGCATCGTGTGCCCATGGTGTGGCAAATTCGATGACCGGCACGCCGACCATCGCCCGCATCTGCATATCGACGGCCGTTTCTGCAACAATTTCGGGATAGAAATACTGATCGCTGAAACAGGTGCAGCCCGAGCGCAGCATTTCAGCGATCGCGAGCCGCGTTCCATCACGCACCATTTCTGCACTGACCCAGCGCGTCTCCACCGGCCAGATACCCTCCCGCAGCCATCGTTCCAGCGGCATATCGTCAGCTATGCCGCGAAACAGCGTCATTGCCGCATGCGTATGGGCGTTAACGAGCCCTGGAATCAGGACGTGCCCCGGTCGCTCGACCAGCACACCGGGCTCGTAACGCCTCCGGGCATCGGCCGCGGGCAGAATTTCGATGATCCGACCGTCGTTAACCGCGACCGCGTGTTCGGTCAATACCAGATCGTGCGGCTCAACCGGAACACACCAGCCGGCCAGTATCAGAGTGTCACAATGCTGCATGTTGTCTGCTTTATCAGGGGGGTATAGGCTAAATGTGGGTGCCAGTATAACCATCAAAAGGCCATCTGCTAAGGGCCATGGATGCGTCAACAAAACACGTGGAAAGCCTGCTGTTATGCGGCTTGCTGTGATATTATTATGGCCTTGTTTTGACGCCGTCTGGCATTCGTTTCAGGTCCCGGAAAACAGGAATTTTTCCCTCTTAGAACCCGATTTTTTTGATTGCGTTTCCGCGATGACAGGCGGAAGCGCACTGGCATTGTGAGTTTGTATGACTGAAGTTGCACACGAAATTTTGTCGGTAAGTCTCGAAGACGAGATGCAGCAGTCCTACCTGGATTACGCGATGAGCGTAATCATCGGCAGGGCATTGCCCGACGTACGTGATGGCCTGAAACCCGTGCACCGGCGTGTTCTGCACGCCATGAACGAGCTCAACAATGACTACAACAAGCCTTATAAGAAGTCGGCGCGTGTCGTTGGTGATGTCATCGGCAAATACCACCCGCATGGCGACTCAGCGGTGTACGACACGATCGTGCGCATGGCGCAACCGTTTTCCATGCGCTACATGCTGGTCGACGGGCAGGGCAATTTCGGCTCAGTCGATGGCGATGCCCCGGCGGCAATGCGTTACACGGAAGTTCGCATGGCCCGCATTGCGCATGAGATCCTGGCCGATCTGGACAAGGAAACTGTCGATTTCGTGGAAAATTATGATGGCTCGGAGTCCGAGCCGTCCGTGATGCCGACCCGGGTGCCGAACCTGCTGGTGAATGGCTCCTCCGGTATCGCCGTTGGCATGGCCACCAATATTCCACCGCACAACCTGAATGAAATCATCAGTGCCTGCCTTGCCCTTATTGATAATCCGGCGATTGATGTGCCCGGTCTCATGGAGCACGTTCCGGGCCCGGATTTTCCGACGGCGGGCATAATCAACGGCGCGCAGGGCATTTATGAGGCTTATAAGACGGGTCGCGGTCGCGTACACATGCGCGGCAGGACCCATATCGAGCCGGTCGGCAAAAGTGGTAAGGAAGCCATTATCGTCACGGAACTGCCATACCAGGTAAACAAAGCCCGGCTAATCGAGAAAATTGCCGACCTCGTACGTGAGAAACGTATCGAGGGAATCAGCGAACTGCGTGATGAATCCGACAAAGACGGCATGCGTATCGTCATTGAGCTGCGTAAAGGCGAACTGAGCGATGTCGTGCTGAATAATCTCTACAAACAGACGGCGCTGCAGAGTGTGTTCGGCATTAACATGGTGGCGTTGCATGAAGGGCAGCCGAAATTACTGAATCTCAAGCAGATTCTTCAGGCGTTTCTTGCGCATCGGCGGGAGATAGTGACCCGGCGTACGATTTTTAATTTGCGCAAGGCGCGTGATCGTGCCCACGTGCTGGAAGGGCAGGCGGTAGCACTGGCAAATATTGATGGGGTCATTGCTCTTATAAAAGCGTCGGCATCTCCGGCGGAGGCAAAAACCGCTTTGATCGCGAAAAGATGGCCGCCGGGCGCGGTCATGGAGATGCTCAAAAAGGCTGGTTCAACGGATACACGACCCGATGCGCTGGCAGAAGGATTTGGTCTGGTTGACGATGAGTACCGGCTGTCGGTGGTCCAGGCGCAGGCGATTCTCGATCTCAGGCTGCACCGTTTGACGGGTCTCGAACAGGACAAAATTTATAATGAATACAAAGAGATATTAGTTAAAATTAATGACTTATCTAGTATTCTTACGGATCCCGATGAACTAATCCGGGTCATCAAGGAAGAGCTGGGTGAGATTCGCGAGGCTTACGGTGATGAGCGACGCACCGAGATCAACCAGGATCACAGTGATCTGCAGATCGAAGACCTGATTCCCGAGGAAGAGGTTGTTGTAACCCTGTCGCACGGTGGCTACGCCAAGGCCCAACCGATTGACGTGTACCAGGCGCAAAAACGCGGTGGTCGCGGGCGCTCTGCAGCTAAGGTGAAAGACGAAGATTTCATCGACAAGCTGTTTGTTGCCAATACGCATGACACGATCCTGTGTTTCTCCAGCCGCGGCAAGATGTACTGGCTCAAAGTGTACCGGGTGCCACAGGCAAGCCGTGGTTCACGTGGCAAGCCCATCGTTAACTTGCTGCCGCTCGAAGAAGGCGAACGAATTAACGCGATATTGCCCATTCGGGAATTTAATACGGATAGTTTCGTCTTCATGGCCACCAGTAACGGCACCGTCAAAAAGACACCATTGAGTCTTTTCTCCAGACCGCGGACCAGTGGCATTATTGCTATTGATCTGCGCGAGGGCGACAAGCTTGTAGATGTTGCGATTACCGATGGCCACCAGGAAATCATGTTAGTTGCCAGTCATGGCAAGGCCATTCGTTTCGCTGATAAAGACGTCAGAGCGATGGGTCGCGGTGCTGCTGGCGTTCGTGGCATCAAACTGCCGCCGGGGCACGAAGTTATCGCGTTGACGATTGTTGGCGATGGCATGCTTTTGTCGGCGACTGAGCGTGGCTTTGGCAAGCGAACAGCAATGGACGAATTCCCGGTTCAGGGACGTGGTGGGCAGGGCGTCATTGCGATCCAGACAACTGAACGTAACGGTCGTGCGGTCGGTGCCATCCAGGTACGTGACGAGGATGAAGTCATGCTCATCAGTTCCAGTGGCACCCTCGTGCGAACACCGGTTAGTGATATTTCCATCATCGGGCGGAATACCCAGGGCGTTACGCTGATTCGTGTTGAAGCGGGGCAGCGTCTCGTCGGTCTTGCGCGTATCGAGTCAATTGAGGATGTTGACGAGTCATAAGCAGTGCAACACCCGAGCGAAACACTCCGACAATCAGGCCTCATTAATCCAGTCCTCCCTCCTTACAGGACGATCGCGTAATGTCTCGCGTATTTAATTTTAGTGCTGGCCCTGCGGTCATTCCCGATGCTGTGCTCGCGAGGGTGCGCGAAGATATTCCCGACTGGAACAACACCGGTTCGTCGGTGATGGAGATCAGTCATCGCAGCAAGGAATTTGTTGCCGTTGCAGCGAAAGCCGAACAAGACCTGCGTGACCTACTGGGCGTGCCGGATAACTACAGCGTGCTATTTACCCAGGGTGGCGCGACTCTGCAATTCGCCATGGTGCCGTTGAACCTGTCGGCAGAAGGACAGACAGTCGACTACGTGCAGACGGGTGCCTGGTCAAAGAAAGCGATCGGCGAAGCCCGGCTGTTTTGTGCAGTAAACGTCGTTGCGGACAGTGCAGATGAGAACTTCACCTATGTGCCCCCGCAGGATACATGGCGACGCAGCGAAGACGCCGCCTACCTGCATTACACACCGAACGAAACGATTGCCGGTGTAGAGTTTTCATTCATCCCGGACGCCGGAGATACGCCGTTGGTTGCGGACCTGTCCAGCTCAATTTTGTCGCGACCGATTGACGTGAGTAAATTTGGCGTCATTTATGCCGGAGCACAAAAAAATATTGGCCCTGCCGGTATTACTGTCGTCATCGTTCGCAACGACTTGCTATCGAAAGCGAGGGTATCGGCTCCTACATTGCTGAAATACTCGGTATATGCAGAGTCGGGCTCAATGACCAATACGCCGCCTGTGTTCTCCTGGTACGTTGCCGGGTTGGTATTCGAATATCTGAAGGAGCGCGGCGGACTGGCGGCGGTGGCCGAGGTTAACGAGCGCAAGGCAAACAAACTCTACGCGGCGATTGACGATTCTGAGTTCTATTCCAACCCGGTTCGCAAAGACAGTCGTTCCTGGATGAACGTGCCTTTCCTTCTGCGAGACGCAGCGCTTGACGAGAAATTCCTTGCTGAATCTGCTGCAGCCGGATTAGTCAGTCTTAAAGGTCACCGTTCTGGCGGCGGCATGCGAGCATCGATCTACAACGCCATGCCGGAAGATGGTGTCGATGCACTGATTAGTTTCATGCGCGACTTTGAGAGTGCCAACGGATAGTAAAGGGACTAATTCAGCCAATGTATAAAGTACTTACACTGAACAATATTGCCGTTGAAGGTCTGCGTCGCCTGCCGCGCAAACGTTACGAAACGGGCTCCGGGATAACCGCTCCGGACGCCATACTGCTGCGTTCTTTTAATATGCATGAGATGGATATTCCTGAGTCCGTCGCAGCCGTCGGTCGCGCTGGTGCGGGCGTCAATAACATTCCGGTAGAAGCGTTGAGCGCCCGGGGAGTACCGGTGTTCAATGCGCCTGGCGCGAATGCCAATGCGGTCAAGGAACTGACTGTCGCGAGTATGTTGATCGCGGCAAGAAACATTTGTGACGGTCGAGACTATGTGAAACGTCTTGACGTGAAGGATGACGAGCTTGCAGCTGCTTTAGAGGCGGGCAAAAAACAGTTCGTTGGCTTCGAAATTCCCGGGCGCACGTTGGGCGTCATCGGGCTTGGCGCAATCGGTGTGGAAATAGCCAATGTCGCTTTGTCACTCGGCATGAAAGTCGTCGGCTTTGATCCGCAGATTACGGTTCGCCGTGCCTGGCAGCTTTCATCTGGCGTGCAGCAGGTGGATACGCTTGACCGACTTTTTAAAGAGTCAGATTTTGTCACTGTCCACGTTCCGTTGATCGATGCAACACGTGCAATGATTAATGCTGACCGGATTGCATTGATGCGCGATGGTGGTGTTTTAATTAACTTTGCAAGAGGCGGCATTGTTGATGACGAGGCAGCGCTTGCGGCATTGGATAGCGGTAAATTGCATGCCTACGTTAGTGATTTTCCGACACCGGCATTGATTGCACACCCGAAAGTAACAGCGTTGCCGCACCTGGGTGCATCGACTGCCGAAGCAGAAGAGAATTGTGCCGTCATGGTTGCCGAGAATGTCAAAGACTACCTTGAAAATGGCAACGTCCGGTTTTCCGTCAATTTCCCTGAGGCGATCATGCCGCGCAATGGCGCGTATCGAATTACGATTGCCAATGCGAACGTGCCGAACATGGTCGGCCAGATTTCGACCGGTCTTGCCGCGGCGGGCCTCAATATTGAGGATCTTCTCAACAAGTCTTTTGGCGGTCTGGCTTACACGATTGTCGATCTGGACGGGCCCGTACCGGACGAGACGATCGCGTCATTGCGCCAGATTGAGGGCATATTGGCATTGCGTAATCTGGGCAAACCGATATCCTAGCGCGGGTTCGGTACTCATGAATTGCAGGTGAAGGATTGGCTAAAGAATCAAAACAAGACGCATCACCCATAGATCTTGCGGCAATCCGCAAGCGTATCGATGCGGTCGATTGCCAGATTCAGGCGCTGATAAACGAACGTGCACGTTTCGCACAAGCTGTTGGTGTTTCGAAAGGACCGATGGCGGGCGCGGTGGACTACTACCGTCCGGAGCGCGAAGCGGAAGTATTGCGTGCCGTCCTGGAAAGAAACGAAGGCCCGCTACGCGATGAAGAAATGTTGCGCCTCTTTCGGGAAATCATGTCGGCCTGTCTCGCACAACAGGAGCCGCTGAAAGTAGGCTATCTCGGTCCTGAGGGTACGTTTACGCAGACGGCTGTGTACAAACACTTCGGTCATTCAGTACGGGGCTTGCCGTATTCGACGATTGATGAAGTGTTCCAGGAAGTGGAAAGTGGTGCTGCAGACTTCGGCGTTGTACCGATCGAGAATTCAACCGAAGGAACCGTTAACCACACGCTGGACATGTTTTTGACCTCGCCTCTGAAGATCGGTGGCGAAATTGAGATGCGCATCGAGCAACATCTGCTCGGTACTATGAAAGGGCTGGAGTCTGTTGAACGTATCTGCGCGCACGAGCAGTCCCTGGCTCAATGTCGTGGCTGGTTGCGCGAGTATATGCCACAGGTCGAATTGATCGGTGTTGCCAGCAATGCGACTGGCGCAAGGCGTGCAAGAGACGAGGCGGGCACTGCCGCAATCGGTGGAGATGCAGCGGCACAAGTGTATGGCCTTGAAATCATGGTCAACAATATTGAAGATCGGTCGGACAATGCAACGCGCTTTCTTGTCATTGGCCGCGCGTTGCTTACTGCCAGCGGAGACGACAAAACGACTATCCTGGTTTCGACGTCGGGTACCGGTGGTGCCGGCATTCTGCATGCTCTATTGCAACCATTTGCGAAGAGTGGTGTAAGCATGACGCGAATCGAGTCGCGACCGTCACGGCGCAAGAACTGGGACTATGTTTTCTTTATCGATCTCGACGGTCATGCTGAGGAACCTCCGCTCAAGGACGCATTGGCCGAGTTGGAGAAAAACAGCTCGTTGTTTCGCCTGATCGGCGCCTACCCCAAAGCGGTCAATTAGCCGCTCCTCCACGATTTTATGCATTACGTTGTCGAACCCTCTGCACTCGCCAGCGGCGTCGTTACGGTACCCGGCGACAAATCCATTTCGCACCGTGCCCTGATTCTCGGCGGAATCGCAAAAGGTCGTACCAACATAAGCGGTTTCTTGCCCGGTGAAGATTGTCTGGCGACGTTGGCCGCCTTGAAAGCGATGGGCGTGCGTATTGAGCGACCAGGCGATACCCGGATAATCATGGAAGGCTGTGGCGCTGACGGATTGCGTGCACCGTCCGGGCCGCTTGATATGGGCAACTCCGGCACGGCGATGCGCCTCTTTGCAGGGTTGCTGAGTGGCCAGTCATTTTCATCCAAATTGATCGGCGATGCATCGCTGAGTCAGCGACCCATGAGTCGCATCATCGAACCGCTGACGTTGATGGGTGCGCAGATCGATTCGTCTGCGGGCAAGCCGCCATTGCTGATCAGTGGCGAGCGATCCCTGTCAGGAATTGCATATCAATTGCCGGTTGCCAGTGCGCAGGTGAAATCCGCGATTCTGCTTGCCGGACTATTTGCGGATGGCGAGATAACCGTAATCGAGCCGGCTACCACGCGGGACCATACAGAGCGCATGCTGCGCACCATGGGCGTAGACATCAGGAGTGGTGAGACGCAGATTGTCATGCCGGGCGGGCAGTCTCTGACGGGTGCTGATGTAAGCGTGCCGGCCGACCTGTCATCAGCCGCATTCATTATTCTGGCCACGCTGCTTGCCACGGATTGCGAAGTCACGCTGGTCGGCGTGGGTGTGAATCCGACACGCACCGGCGTGATCGATATTCTGCGGGAAATGGGCGCTGCGATCAGTCTGGATAATGTACGGCTGTTCGGCGAGGAGCCAGTCGCAGATATTGTTGTACATTCAGCAGAATTACACGGCATAGAAGTTGATCCTGCCAGGGTGTCGCTGGCAATCGATGAATTCCCGTTACTCTTCATCGCGGCTGCTATGGCAGTTGGCGAGACGACATTCTCCGGAATCGGCGAGCTACGGGTCAAAGAGAGCGATCGAATAGCTACGATGGCCGCAGGTCTGAGAGTGCTCGGCATCGAAGTTGACGAAACACCAGATGGCGCTGTTGTCCACGGTGGTGTTATTTCCGGTGGCAGCGTGAAAAGCGGCGGCGATCACCGCATCGCGATGTCTTTCGCCGTGGCAGCCACCCGGGCGGGCTGGCCGGTTCGCATTGAGGACACGGCAGCCGTGGATACGTCATTCCCTGGTTTCGTGCAGTGTTTGCAATCTCTGGGCATCGGCATCAACAGCTTTGATGATGATATCGGTGTCTCTGCATGACGGCGCCGGATTTGGTCAATATCCCGGTAATTTCCATAGACGGGCCAAGCGGCTCCGGCAAAGGCACGATTGCCCGCCAGGTGGCGCAGGCGCTCGGCTGGCACCTGCTGGATAGCGGCGCCCTGTATCGGCTGGTCGCCGTGGCGGCCGATGCAGCAGGGCAGATCGACGCCTCCGAGCTGGAATTGGCGCAAATTGCGGCCGGATTAGAGGTCAGATTCGGTACCAATGAGGACGGCAAGGAGCAAATCTGGCTGGCCGGCGAGGAAGTCAGTGGTCGGGTCAGGGCAGAGGAATGCGGCCTCATGGCCTCAAAAATCGCTGCGTTGCCAGAGGTCCGGAGGGCACTATTGCAGCTGCAGAGAGATTTCCGCATAGCCCCTGGCCTGGTGGCCGACGGCCGCGATATGGGCAGCATGGTTTTCCCCGATTCCGTGCTCAAAGTGTTCCTCACAGCCAGTGCCGATGAACGTGCGAAAAGGCGCTATAAGCAGTTGAAAGACAAGGGTATTGATGTTAGCCTGCCGGCCCTTTCGCGGGACATAGAGGATCGTGACAGGCGGGATTGTGAACGCAAGGTAGCCCCGTTACGTCCGGCTGATGATGCCCGAATGCTGGACTCCAGCAATTTAACGATCGATGAGGTAACTCAAATGATCCTGGAATGGGCAAGCGAAAGCTAGTTTGCAGTACTTGTTGAGTCAGAAAGGATTTCTGACTCTTTTTCTATAACCATCGGCCAAAAGGGATTGGCGAGATGATTGGGTGAGGATCTCACGATTCTCTTGGTTAAAATCTAATGTCTGAAAGTTTTGCTGAGTTATTTGAAGAAAGTTTTGCCAGTCAACAATTAAAATCCGGTGCCATAATCAAGGGCACAGTTGTCGCGGTAAATGATGATGTAGTTATGATTAGTGCGGGTCTCAAGTCTGAGGCCGTAATCCCAATCGAACAGTTCCAGAACGACCAGGGTGAAGCGAACGTTTCTGTTGGCGATGTATTCGAGGTTGCTCTCGATGCTGTCGAAGATGGCTTCGGTGAGACCAAACTCTCTCGCGAGAAAGCGGTTCGTGCGCGCACCTGGATCGAACTCGAAAAATCGTTTGAGAAGAGTGAGGTTGTCACCGGCATTATCAATGGCCGTGTGAAAGGTGGTTTCACCGTCGAGATCGACAACGTTCGGGCATTTCTGCCTGGTTCGCTGGTTGATGTGCGACCGGTTCGTGACCCTGCCTATCTCGAGGGCAAGACCCTCGAATTCAAGGTTATTAAACTTGATCAGCGTCGCAATAACGTCGTTGTATCAAGGCGTGCGGTTGTTGAGCAAGAATACAGCGCCGAGCGTGAACAGTTGCTGGAAAGCCTGCAAGAGGGCAAGACCGTCAAGGGAATCGTCAAGAATCTTACCGATTATGGCGCATTTGTTGATCTTGGCGGCATTGATGGTCTCCTGCATATCACCGATATGGCCTGGAAGCGCGTCAAGCATCCTTCCGAGGTTGTTAATGTTGGTGAAGAAATCGACATCAAGATTTTGAAGTTCGATCGTGAGCGACAACGCGTATCTCTGGGTATCAAGCAACTCGGCGATGATCCCTGGCATGATCTGGGACGGCGTTATCCGCCAAACTCCAGGCTGTTCGGCAAGATCACCAACATTGCTGACTACGGTTGCTTCGTTGAAATCGAAGAGGGCGTTGAAGGCCTTGTACACGTTTCCGAGATGGATTGGACGAACAAGAACGTCAATCCTTCCAAGGTTGTGCAGATCGGTGAGGAAGTCGAAGTCCTGGTCATCGAGATCGATGAAGAGCGCCGGCGTATTTCTCTGGGTATCAAGCAGTGTAAGGCGAACCCATGGGCTGAGTTCTCCACGACCGTTAATCGTGGCGACAAAGTCACCGGCCAGATCAAGTCCATTACCGATTTTGGTATTTTCATTGGACTCGACGGCGGTATCGACGGACTCGTGCATCTGTCCGATATTTCCTGGGATATCCCTGGCGAAGAAGCAGTTCGCAATTACACCAAGGGGCAGGAAATTGAAGCGTGCGTGCTGGCGATTGATTCCGAGCGTGAAAGAATTTCGCTGGGCATCAAGCAAATGGATCAGGATCCGTTCTCGGGCTGGCTTGCCGCGCATCCGAAAAACTCTGTGGTCAAGGGAACAGTTACCGAGGTTGACGCGCGCGGCGCGACAGTTGATCTTGGCGATGGTGTTTTCGGCTCACTGCGGGCTTCGGAACTGGCGATGGGACGTGTGGAAGATGCACGAACAATGATCAAAATTGGTGATGAAGTTGAGGCTAAATTCACCAATGTCGATCGCAAGAACCGCACCGTTGCGCTGTCGATCAAGGCCAAGGAAGTCCATGAGGAAGCCGAGGCGCTGAGCACCTACAAGTCAGAGTCAGCGGCTTCGTCATCTGGCACCACGCTGGGCGAGCTTTTGAAGGAAAAAATGTCCGGTGGGACAAAATAGAAAAAAAAGTGGCCCGGGCCTCGCGGTCCGGGCACTATTTCCTTTATAATCGGTAGCTTAGCCGTAGGGTATTCAGAATAACAGGCGAAGTGCGTTATGACAAAATCAGAACTCATAGAATTGATCGCCAGAAAGCAGAAACACCTGCCGGCGAAAGACGTTGAGCTTGCAGTCAAACACCTGCTGGATGTGATGAGCGATTCGCTCGCCAGCGGTGAACGCGTTGAAATCAGGGGCTTTGGCAGCTTTTCGCTGCATTATCGGCCGCCACGAATTGGCAGAAACCCCAAGACAGGTGAGGCGGTTGCGCTGTCCGGCAAATATGTGCCGCATTTCAAGCCAGGCAAAGACCTGCGCGAACGGGTTAACGCCAGCCGCGATTTCCCCATCAAGAGCTAGCGCATCTTCTCAACGTGGCACGAAAGTCAGGGCATTTATCCTTGCCCGCTTACCATATTCCAGAGAATTCAATACACTGTGCGTGTTTCAGGACAGGCCGGCGGCCTGCCCGCAGTGGAGTAGGGACATGCTGAAAAGAATTGGCATCGGGGTCCTGATCATCGCGATCTTCATCATGATGCTCTGGTTTACCAGCAACAATCCGGGCGTGGTCGAAATTGACCTGGCATTTGGCGTCATCGAACCGTCAATTCCGCTGGCGTTTTCAGTCACATTCGTTATTGGCTGGGCCTTTGGCCTGTTATGCACCGGCATTTTCATGTTCCGCATCGTCAACGAGCGACGACGCCTGCGCCGTGCCCTGCGGAATACGGAGTCCGAGATTTCAAGCCTGCGCAACCTGCCGCTGACCGATGCCGACTGAGTCAACATTCCTGCTTGCCGGTTTGTTCCTGTTGCTTGCTGCGGCGGGCTGGGCGCTCGGTCGTTTCGGCGAACGAGAAGAAGGCGAGGCCGCACCACCGCCGCTGAACATCGACTATCTTAAGGGCCTGAATTTCTTGCTGAACGAGCAGACCGATCAGGCGCTCGAGCACTTCCTGAAAATGGTGCGGGTCGACGACAAGACCATCGAAACTCACTTTGCTTTGGGTAGCCTGTTTCGCCGCCGCGGCGAAGTGGATCGCGCGATTCGTATTCACCAGAACATCATTGCGCGTCCGGATCTCGCTGCAGAGCCTCGCGAGCAGGCGTTGTATTCGCTGGCAAAAGACTATCTTAAGGCAGGATTGCTTGATCGGGCAGAGAACCTGTTTGTTCGCCTGTCCCAGGGTTCTCGCTATCAGGTGGAAGCATTGGAGCAACTGTGCAAGATCTACGAACAGGAACGTGAATGGGAACGGGCGATTGGTTCCGGGAAAAAACTTGAAGTCCTCAGTGGAGAGTCGCTGGCACTGCAAATCGCCCACTATTACTGTGAACTGGCCGAGCAGGCGGTTCGCAAGAAAGACTATGTAGCTGCCCGCGCTTACGTGAAGAAAGCGCAAAGTGGTCGACCACGAACACTGCGTGGTGCGTTAATCCGTGCAGAGATTGCCCGCGATACGGAAGACACCAATACAGCGCTGCGCCTTTATCATCGCATTATTGGTGAGAACACGTATTTAATCACCGAAGCATTGCCTAAGCTCGTCGAGATTCATGAACGTGACCATTCAATCGATCAACTGGAGAAAAGCCTCACGGCTTTGTTTGCCAAATTTCCGGAAATGAAAACTGAGGTCGCGTATACGGCGATTGTGAATAATATTGGCGGAATAAAGGTCATTGATGACTGTGTTGAAGAATACATGCTGAACGAACCGACACTGACCGATTTCATTGATATGCAAACGCTTGGTGAGGGTAACACCGAAGATCGTCATTCGGCGCTGACCAAAGTTCGCGCAGCGCTCAGCAAACTGGCGTCAAAAACACCAAGGTATCAGTGCAAGGAATGTGGCTTCTCCAGCCAGCGCCTCTTATGGCAATGCCCGAGTTGCAAGAACTGGGAAGCGCAACGGCCGTTTACCAGCGTTCGGTTTGACTCTGTATTGCAACGCAGTTCCGGCGTAAGCTAGTTTCCGCTCGGGCCTGCCGGGGCTCATTTCACAACAAACTCCTGAATTTTGCGTGCGGCTCAATGGTCGCGTACCCATTAGGCTCCATCGGTGTGCTATTGGAAAGTAAACAACACTGATAAGGAGTTTTAGATGAAAAATATTAGACGGACACTGGCAGCATTGTTGATCGTTATGGTTGGGCCTGTTGTTGCGACCGCGGGCCCCGTCAACGTCAATACTGCCGATGCAGAAACCATTTCCGCGGAGCTGAAAGGGGTCGGCATCACCAAGGCGCTGGCAATCGTTGAGTTTCGCAAGGCAAACGGGCCTTTCAAGTCCCCGGATGATCTGACGATGGTTAAGGGTATAGGCGAGCGGACCGTAGAGATCAACCGCGAATTCATCCTGCTGAATTCGACAGCGAGCAAGGCAAAATAGGCTGCGGCTTGCCCATTAAGCAAGTGGTCCGCGCCAGGGCAACCTGGCGCGGAGCGCGTCGCATGAGTGGCTCACACTCGCGGTTGTGACGGCTGTGGTACGCATCGGCGGTCAAATTTGGCTATGATTCGGCATCTTTGCAGAGAGCCGGAGATCGATTTTGTATCCACCAGTCCGATCCGCTGTTTTTCCTGTCGCCGGGCGCGGAACCCGTTTCTTGCCAGCTACCAAGGCAAGCCCGAAGGAAATGTTGCCCATAGTAGATAAACCATTAATTCAGTATGCGGTGGAGGAAGCCATTGCGGCGGGCGCGACGAAACTGGTCTTTGTCACCGGCAGCTCGAAAAGAGCAATAGAAGATCATTTTGATTCGGATCCGGAGCTCGAGCGTGCTCTGGCCAAATCGGGCAAGAAGGAATTGCTCGACTGCATTAAAGATATCGTGCCGAAAAACGTGTCCTGCATCTATATAAGACAGGGTGAACCACTCGGACTTGGGCATGCTGTGCTGTGTGCACGCCCGGCAATCGGGGATGAGCCGTTTTTTGTCCATCTGGCTGACGATCTCATCGCTGGTGATCCTTCCTGCCTGGAGCAAATGGCTGATGATTACCAGAATCACGGCTCAAGCGTAGTTGCGGTTGAGGAGGTTCCCCACGAGACAACGTCAAGCTATGGCATCGTTGCTGTTGAGGCGTCGGATTCTGGACAGCGTATGACGAAGATTGTCGAGAAACCGAAACCTGAAGACGCACCGTCAAATCTTGCTGTTGTCGGTCGTTATTTGCTTGCACCGCCGATTTTCGACAAGCTTGAGAATATTGGTGCGGGTGCCGGTGGTGAAATTCAGTTGACCGACGCGATCGCAGCCATGCTGGACGAGAATGACGTCTATGCCTACCCGTTTAGCGGCGATCGATACGATTGCGGTAACAAGCTTGGTTATCTGCAAGCGACTGTTGCTTACGGACTGGCGCACGATGAGGTTGGCAAGTCGTTCGAAGAGTATCTGCGGAGCAAACTGGGAAATTAGTAAAACCCGGATAAAACAGACGTCATTGCGAGCCCGCAGGGCGTGGCAACCTCTGGATATTGTGAGGGGGCCTCCGTTCCGCGCGGCTACAGTCTGATTGAGGTTGCCGCGTCGCTGCGCTCCTCGCAATGACGTCTGTTTTATCGGACTTTTTTATCCGGCCTGCACGCGCGACTCGCGTCGGCGATCAGATTCCTTCAGGAACTTCTTGCGGACACGAAGATTAAGCGGCGTAATTTCCAGTAGTTCATCGTCATCCAGAAACTCAAGCGCCTGCTCGAGCGAGAAACGAATCGGTGGTGTCAGAACAATGTTCTCATCACTGCCCGCAGCGCGGATATTGGTTAATTGCTTCGCCTTCGTCGGATTGACCACCATGTCGCTCTGACGGCTGTTGATGCCGACGATCATCCCCTCGTATACGTCTGTGGCATGGCCGATCATTAGCCTGCCACGTTCCTGCAGGTTGAAAAGTGCATAGGCAAGCGCCTTTCCTGGAACCATGGAAACCATGACACCGTTGCTGCGCTGGCCAAGCGTTTCAGGGACATATTGGTCGTATTTGTCCAATACGTGATACATCAGTCCCGTGCCTGAGGTGGCAGTCAGGTACTCAGTACGAAAACCAATCAGGCCCCGGGTCGGGATGCGGTAGTCGAGCCGTACCCGGCCTTTGCCATCGGGCAACATTGCCTGCAACTCTCCCTTGCGGTCAGCGAGACGGGTCATTACGGCACCCTGGTAGTCTTCCTCGAAATCGACCGTGAGCTGCTCCCACGGCTCGAGTCTGACACCATCTTTTTCATGAATGATGACCTCGGGTCGGGATACAGCGAGTTCGAATCCTTCCCGGCGCATGGTTTCGATCAACACCGACAGATGCAACTCGCCGCGACCCGACACGCGAAACTTGTCCGGGTCATCCGTAGCTTCCACTCTCAGAGCAACATTGTGCTTGAGTTCCTGATCGAGGCGTTCACGAATCTGCCGACTGGTCAGAAACTTGCCGTCCTGACCGGCAAACGGAGATTTGTTGACCTGGAAAGTCATGCTGATGGTCGGCTCGTCGATCATCAGCGCCGGCAAACCCTCCGGATGATCCCTTGGGCAAATCGTGTCAGAAATCGCGAGTTTGTCGATGCCGCTGAAAACAATGATATCGCCGGCGCTTGCTTCAGGAATTTTCCTTCGCTCAAGCCCGTCAAAGCCGAGCAACTCGAGAACCCTGGCATGCCGTACCGTACCATCCGTACCGACAATGCTGACCGGTGTATTGGTCTGAATCTTGCCACGCTGGATCCGACCAATACCCAGAGTTCCGACATATGCGTCGTAGTCGAGGCTGGATACCTGTAACTGCAAGGGACCGGATTCATCAACATCCGGCGCCGATACGTACTCGACGATCGCTTCAAGTAACGGCGTCATATCGCCATCACGTACCTTGGAATCGGTACTCGAATAGCCATGCAGTGCTGAGGCATAGATCACCGGAAAATCCAGCTGTTCGTCAGTCGCCCCAAGCCGGTCAAACAGGTCGAAAGTCTGGTCCAGTACCCAGTCGGGGCGGGCCCCATCACGGTCAATCTTGTTGATAACGACCACCGGCTTTAGCCCTTGTGCAAAGGCTTTTTGCGTGACAAACCGTGTTTGTGGCATGGGTCCATCGACCGCATCGACCAGCAGCAGCACGCTGTCCACCATTGAGAGTACGCGTTCCACTTCACCGCCAAAATCGGCATGTCCCGGTGTATCGACGATATTGATGCGGTAGTCCCGCCATTTGATGGACGTATTCTTCGCCAGGATGGTTATGCCGCGTTCACGCTCAAGTTCATTGGAATCCATCACGCGCTCGGGCACGCCCGCCCGTTCGCCCAGCGTTCCTGATTGCAGTAGTAGCTGGTCTACCAGCGTGGTCTTGCCATGGTCAACATGGGCAATGATGGCGATGTTGCGCAGTCGCTGGATATTGGACATTGGATTATCTGGGGGTCAATCGAAGAGGCGCGGATTATAGGGTTGGTAGATGGCAATTGATACGGCTAATCGGGATAAACGGGAACTGTCACACGTCCCAGCTTGTCTTTGTGCTCAAGTTGACGGTGACCATCCGCGATGGGCAACTTCTTTGCATCCATCTTCTCGCAATAGTCGACGTACCATTCTCACTTTCATCCTTTCAGGATGACAGGCTGACGTGTAACGGGGCTATCTGTAAATCCCGACGATTTGCCGCAATTTCGCAGCGATTATTTGCAGCAGGCATTCTTGGCACTACTTTAGTACGATATCCGTCAACTCAGAGGAGACGTTGATGTCGAAAATTCAAATCGGAAGCGTTTCGACGTGGCAAACAGCGTTAGGGGCAATGGCGCTATTCGCTTTGCAAGCATGTGGTACAGACGGCGCCGGAACGGACGCCGTTGCCGAAGATGTCCAGCCACCCGCTGTAATTCAGGCTGCGGTGGATGGGCCGGAACTGACAATCGATGCCGATTCATTCCTGTGTCTTGGCGATATGACAGCAGTCAGACACTTTTTCGTGGACAACTTACTCGGCAACCTGGATGAGACCGTAGCCGTCGCAGAATCCACCGATGGTGGGGTCTACCCACCGGGGTCGGTTGTACAACTTGTGCCGACAGAGGCAATGGTAAAACACGGGCCGGGCTATAACGCCGCAACACGTGACTGGGAGTTTTTTGAACTGGATGTGTCAGCCGAGGGCAGCAGTATTCGCAATCGCGGCTTTGTTGATGTCATCAACAAGTTCGGCGGCAACTGTTTTGGTTGTCACATAAAGGCCGAGCCGAAATATGACCTGATCTGCGAACTCGAACATGGCTGTGACCCGATTCCGGTAACACGCGAAATGATTGCCGGCATTCAGGCTGCCGATCCGCGTTGTAGTCGTTGAAAGCGGTGTCGAGTAATCGAAATGAACGAGGTAATAGACGCGAATTAAATGGTTTGCGCGAGAAGGCGAAAACAGCAGGCTGCAATTTCTTCCGTCTCGACTCGGGAACGGCGCGAGCACAAGCCCACAAGTTTTACTTCAATCAAGGATTCAGCATATTGGCAGTTTTGTTTTCTGAACCATTGCAGGAGCCGAAGTAACTTACCATGCAACTTGTCTGCGTAAGTCGTCAAAACGCAGGCCCGTCGATCTCATACGGATCGATTTATTCCGACCGGCAATTTGTCTGTACCTGGCGAAGTTTGGTCAGGGTCTCCTCGCTCACGACGACAACGAATTGTTCATCTGGGTCGCTTTGATAGTTTGCAAGGTTTTCGTAAGCGCAGCGTTCCGCAGCACCGATCGTGCTGACATCGTGATCGTGTTGGGTCAGCGTGTATTCGCTGAGCAAGCGACCGTCTTTGGAGCAGACCTGGATATTGAACGTACTTTGCGTTTCCGTGGCCGTTCTTTTCTTCGCTTTTGCGCCCATTGCACACCTCCTTGTAGCGAATTCAGGACAAATGGCCATGCTGCATCCTGGCAGCTGCCATGTAGGTATCCGTCTTGTACCCATAACGATCAGGCGAGCAAAAAGGTTCCGCTCACGAGACAATCAGACGGCGCTACACTTTACTTAATATTGGCATTCAAAACCTGATGGCCGGACATTGTACCGGGATCGAGCCTCTTATCCGCCTGCGCTCAGGACTGGACCTGAGTCGCCGCACGGCTGTGGTGGGCGCTGTTGGCTCGCGCTTCGTTTATGGTGAAGGAACTCATCCGACCGCCATCGCTCAGTAGTTCCTTGCTATAAATAACATTCCGACCATCGACAATTTGGGGGATACATGAAAGCAACCGCATCCGTTTTTCTGCTGACAGTGATCAGTAGTATCGCAGGGGCTGCGATTTCCGACAGCAGGCCAGCTGGTCTTACCGGTGCAACGTGGCAATTCGGCCCGCTCAATCGGTGGGCGTATACGCATATCCGCGAATTTCTGCCGACCAAGGACATCCCCAATGACAGCATGCACGTCAGGCCGATCTCCGGCATTGAAAGTGCGGCAAACGATCTGACGATTGAGTTAGACGGTAAAGCGATTCAGCTGTCCGCGGCGATGATGCGTCAATATGTCGACGGGATTCTGGTTTTGAAAAACGGCCGGGCCGTAGCGGAGCTTTACGCTGGCACGCTGACTGCGGAGCGTACGCACCTGATGTGGTCCGTGACCAAAACAGTGACGGGCCTGACGGCTGCAAGTGTCGCGGCTGACGGGCTGCTCGAACTTGACAAGACAGTTGCCGACTATGTTCCGGAACTTGCACAGACCGGATGGGGGCAGGACTCGATTCGTGATTTGCTGGATATGAAAGATTCGTCCGACTGGAACGAAGATTATGCTGCGGCTGACAGCACAGTCCGACGGCAGGATTGTGCGGATGGATTGCTCACGGGTGAGATGTGTATTGATACGGATGTTATTGGTAACTACAGGTTCTTGCCAGGTGTAGGTCACGATGCAGATCGTAAAGGCAAATTCAATTACAAATCTGGCACAACGGATGTAGTGGCATGGGTCCTGGAAGCCGCCACCGGCGAACGATTCGCCGATCTCGTGTCCGAAAGGATCTGGAAGCCGATCGGTGCAGAACGAAGCGCCGGTATAACAGTAGACGTTTCCGGCTTCACGCTGGCCAGTGGTGGTATGTTCGCAACGCTAAGAGATATAGGCCGTGTAGGATTGTTGATGATCAATCATGGCAAAGTCGGTGACCGACAGGTAATTCCAGCCGCCTGGATGGATGACATATTCGATCAGGATGGCGATCCGGCATGGCCATTGCAGCACACTGCAGGAACAAAGCCTTATTACCGATCATTTGTTTGGGGCGTCGGTGACGGCAAGAGCACGGTGCTCGCACGTGGCGTGCACGGTCAGTTCATCTACGTTTCGCCAGCGACGGATATTGTGATCGCCATGTTTTCAACCTGGCCCGATGCGGATGGCGGTGCTGCCGGCGTCGGAGCAGCGGGCGCAATGGCCATCCTGGAGGCTGTCAAGACGGCGGTTCAGTAGCCGGATATGTAGTGCTGCAGCTGATCGATGAGCACTTTCTGTTCACTGATCACCGCTTTCACCAGGTCACCGATGGAAACAAAGCCGACCACCTGTTTATGATTGAGGACCGGCAGGTGTCGGATTCGTTTTTCCGTCATAAGCGCCATGCACTCGTCGATTGTTCTCTCCGGCGAAACACAAAGGACTTTGGTTGTCATGACCTCATGAATTTGGGCTTCCCGGGAGGATTTCCCTTCAAGCACCACTTTGCGCGCATAATCGCGCTCGGTCACGATGCCGACCAGCTTGCCATCTTCCATCACCAACAACGCGCCAATTCCCTTGTCGGCCATTAGCTTGATGGCATCAAATATAATGTCGTCCGGCTTGACTGACCAGACCTCGGTTCCTTTGAAATTTAGAATATCCTGAACAGATTGCATCGTTGCGCGCCCCTTTATTGTTTTGCCGTAGAGAATACTCCAACAATGACTTTTCCGCGATATTGTTTGTGCGTGATTTGCAGTGGAAAATACGTACTGCTGAGCGGCGCTGGAATCTCTCCAGGCGGTAATTGACGTTTTCAACGTAATCCGGGTTACGGTAAGGGACACCTGCACGCAATGCGAATTATTGTGTTATACAAACGCGCCTGGGCCTTCAGGATGACCAGCAAGACGCAGGTCCCGTACGAATTTCAGGAAAGCGATTCGGCCCGGGCCTGGCGTATACCTCAACAAGGAGCAGTAATGAATCGACCCGTTTTTTACCGCCAGACAGGGTGGGCGCTTATCGCTCTCATCATCAGTTACTTTGTCTTAACAGCAGCGCCTGCTGCTGCACAGGACAGCTTCGACATCGTAATCGCCAATGGCAGGGTTATGGATCCGGAGACCGGCCTGGACGCGATTCGCCATGTTGGCATTCGCGGACAAAGCATCGTTGCGATATCCAGGGAGCCATTGCAGGGCGAGACCATTGTTGATGCCGGTGGGCTGGTTGTTGCGCCGGGCTTTATCGATCTTCATGCCCACGGTCAGAGCGCCCGCGCAAATGACTTCCAGGCAATGGATGGCGTCACTACGGCTTTGGAGCTCGAGAGCGGCGTTATCGACATGCAAAGTTTCCTGGCGCGGCGTGCAGGTGATGCGGTGATTAATTATGGTGCGAGTATTGCTCACGCAGCGCTACGCACCTGGGCGATGCCGGAATATGCGGGTGACTTCAACGAAGCATTGGTGGCACTGCGCGAATCAGACCAGACTGACCCCGAGGTCTGGACCCGACTTTATGAGGTCGCCGCTCAGGGTAGCTATAAGGAACTGGATGCAGAGCATTATCCACAACTGTGGGAACACATGGAGGAGGGGTTACGGGGAGGCGCCCTGGGCATAGGCATGCCGCACCAGTATTACCCTGGCGTTAGCTACGATGAGATATTCCGCCTGTTCCAGTTCGCCGCGAATCAGGATGTACCAATCTATACGCACGTTCGCGACATGGGTGTAGCACCGATGCAAGAGGTCATTGCCAACGCGGCGGCCACCGGCGCATCGTTGCACATCGTGCACATGAACAGCTCAAGCCTCTGGGATTATCAGACCAACCTCGAGCTGATTCTGGGTGCGCAGGAGCGTGGAGTGGATATCACCACGGAGGCATATCCGTATACAGCGGCATCGACCAGCATCCAGTCGGCTATCTTTGACGCGGGTTGGCAGGAGAATCTGAGAATCTCCTACGCGGACCTGCAGTGGCAGGATACCGGTGAACGACTGACCGAGAAGACCTTCAACGAGTATCGGGAAGCAGGCGGGATTCTCATCATCCACATGATGAAGCCGGAATGGATTCAGACGGTCATGGCCGATCCGCGAGTGATGGTCGCCTCGGACGGCATGCCTTACGCGCCGGGGGCTCACCCACGCAGTGCCGGGACATTCTCGCGATTTCTGGGCCGCTATGTCCGCGAGCAGAGTGTTTTGCCGTTGCTGGACGGATTGCGGAAAATTACGCTTATGCCCGCCGACCGACTCGCGAGTATTGCCCCCCAGATGAAGCGAAAAGGCAGGCTACAGCTTGGTGCGGACGCTGATATCACTGTATTTGATCCGGCTCATATCATCGATACGGCCAGCTTCGAAAATGACCTCAGTTATTCAGAAGGCGTCGAGTTCGTGCTCGTCAACGGTCAGTTTGTGGTGCGCGACGGCACGCTCGTCGCGGGAGCCCGACCGGGTCAGGCAGTCCTGGGGCGGCAGGTCGTGTTCTGAATCTGCAGACAGAACACGCAAAATGTTCCCCGGAACCAGGCGTTTCAGGATATAATGAACGGCTGTACCACTTCTCATGTCTATCTCTGGCATGTGGCGAACCCCGAAGAGGAGGCCCGGCGACGAGGAGTGGTGGGTTCGATGGCGCAATGGCGGCAATCGGGCTAACTCCTTAAAAATACAACTGAAATCAGACGCTGCCGGGTATTAATCCGGTGGGCTTGAACACCTGCAGGTAAATCAAAGTGGCAGAAGAAGCACCAGCACCAGTATTGGGAAAGCCCTACGGCATCGTTTCGATCAAGCGAACTGAGGCGCCGGAGGGCACAGAAGGCAAGAACTGGTATAGCTATGTGATCTCTCAGGGTCCAAATATTATCCAGGGCTATCGTCAGGGTAGCCTGAGAGCGGTAACTGAGGCGGTCGAAGAGGTAGTGGGCCAGCTGAATGAGCGCCGCATGGGTAAACGCGGCCGCGTAAACCTGGTACCGACCCCCAAAAAGAAAGCAGCGACATAACGGCCAGATTTTCTGACGCACCGGTGTTCTCAGGAAATGTGCTGCTGCACGTGGCGCAGACTCCTGGCTGACTCGGCCCAGGCAGGGGCCCGTTATGCCTGATGTTGTCATCTCTGAAATGCGCGCAGCGCTTCTTAACCTGCGCAAGGAACTTGAGTCTGCGACTGCCAACAGCGACGAATCCTCCCAGGTCGTCGAGCTGGACCAGGCTCGCGTAGGGCGACTCTCCCGTATGGATGCCATGCAGGCACAGCAGATGGCGCAGGCGTCCGCCCGGCGCCGTGAACTGATGTTGCGAAAAATTACGGCAGCGCTGGCCCGACTCGAGAGCGGTGACTATGGTCTTTGCCAGTCGTGTGCGGAACCGATCGACCCCAAACGTCTCGGATTCGACCCGACGCTGGTGTTGTGTATTGGGTGTGCAAGCAAGGCGGAAGAGTAATCTGACTGGATGTCGCGGTTCGCTGCGCAATTTATAAACTCGAAAACAGCTTAAATAAAGGAAATAACTCATTAAATAATAAAGTTTTAATCGCATAGATATTTCAAGCCGGAAATCCTGTGTCTTGAATTTCTAGCTTGCGATGCCGCATGAAATCCGCTGCACGTTCGACGTTCAAGCGGATGGTATGTACTTGCCTGGCAGAACGATGACTGGTCAGGCACACAGGCCGGGGGGGCACGTGAAAGATTAAATCGTCATTACCTACGAGGGCGATCACATTAAGGCGCTCTCAGATGGTGAGAAGAGTTATCAGTTCGCGGTGACACTGTGGACTGAGATTCGAGATGCGTGCCTGAAAAATGATTGCTTCGACGTCCTGGGTATCGCAGATACAACCGTCCCAATAGAGACTTATATTGTGCCAGCCGAATCAGGTTGACGCCAAAATTAAAGAATCGTTTCTGCCGGATGCCCGCATTTCAATAACTGCTAGAATATTATTGTGAGCTTCCGCAGGCCGTACGGGTCATGACCGGAGGGCCGAATTTGAAATTCATTCATCGGGGTAAATGAATGCGGGATTCGGGACATCGTGTGGACAACTTCTTCGCGGAGCTGAGGCGACGCAAAGTTATTCGCGTTGCCATGGTGTACGGCATAGTCGGATTCGCGGTTATTCAGGCAGCAGATGTCATTGGCCCGGCGCTGAATCTGCCACCTGATTTTGTAACATTCATTGTTGCAGTTGCGCTGCTCGGGTTTCCGATTGCACTGGTTCTGGCGTGGTCGTACGACCTCGTTCCCGATTCTATGGTCAAGCGCACAGGTACGTCGGCTGGTCCGGATCACGATGCGAGCGCAACTTCGAAACCCGGGATTTCAGTTTTTCGAATTGTTGTTGTTGTCGGAGCCGCGTCCATCCTGGGCCTCAGTTGGCTGCAATTCAGGCCTGTAGCTCAGGCAGTTATGCCGCATGTGGCCATCGCTTACGTCGACTCTGTAGCCGTAATGCCTTTGGATAATCTGACCGGCGATCCCGGCTACGACTATCTCGGGATCGGAATTACGGAGGAAATCATAACCCATCTCGCCCAGATCGCGCCGCTAAAGGTCATCTCGCGACATTCGGTCGAGGCAATCAAAGGACAAAACCTCACTGTTCCACAATTGTCTACAGCGCTCGGTGTCAGGCATGTCATTGAAGGCTCGATTCGGCTGGATGGCGACAGTCTTCGCATTACTTTGCAACACATCAACGCAGAAACGGATGCGCACATTTGGGCGCAGAGTTTCCGCGGTGATTTAAATGATCTGATGGCGCTGCAGGTGGATGTTGCCCGGCAGGTGACTAGCAGAGTCGTCATGATGATTCCCGGCATACAGCAGCCGATTCTGCGGTCATACGTGGGGCTCGGGCCCGGACAGAAAGTGTATCTTGATGGCAAACACTGGCTGGGTCGGCGCACATCGGAGGGCCTTCGCAAGGCAATCGAAAAGTTTACAGAGGCATTGAATCTCGATGTCGGATATGCCCCGGTTTACGCAGATCTTGCATCTGCTTATGCCCTGGCTCTTTTTTACCGTTACGACGTTGGCATAGACGCCTACACGCTGGCCGCCAAGTCAATGGCGATGTCGGAACGTGCTATTGAACTCGATTCTAATTTGGCAGCCGGATATGCGGCCAGAGGTTATTTAGGCGCGTTAATCGGTCAGGATGCCAATGACGTCGCGGCCGACTTTGATCGTGCCGCAAAACTGCAACCCAATGCTGCCAGTATTCCCAGTTGGCGGGCTCGATCGCTGGTTGAGCAGGGAGAAGTCGAGAAGGCTTTCTCCGAGGCAAGCAGGGCTGTCGAACTCGATCCACTGGCGCCAGGACGGCGAATAGCCCTCGCTGAATTGTCGCTGCAACTCGGCCGGTATGATATTGCCATTGAAGAGTCCAAAGTAGCTACTGCTCTTGAACCGAGCCTGGCGCGAAGTCGGGCGATTGAAGCACGGGCGTTACTACTGAGCGGTCGCCCGGAGCGGTGTGCCAACCTTTCACTAGGACCTCATCGGGTACTCCGTGCAACCTGTCTTGAAGCGGCCGGCCGAAAAATTGAGGCCAGGGCGATTATCGACAAGGTCCTGGCAGAGGTTCGAAGTGACTCGTTGCGGGAGCGCGGATTTTCGCTGGTCATTTCCTACGAGGATCTGGCGGTCGACTATGCCTGGCGGGGCGATGCGAAAAAGGCGATGGAATGGGCCGCGTTGGCATATGGACTGTCACCTGTCGGGATGGAAATTCGTGTTCTCGAATCGGCACTTTTTGATTCGGTTCGTTCTGACGCGGATTTTGACCGCACTATCGAAGAGATTCGTAGTGAGCTTTACGACAGAGTTCGACGCGATAGCCAGAAGTTTCTTCAGTAGCAGCCGCATCGGCTTGCTCAGCCAGAGTCCAAATGACCAAAGACTGAGGCCTTTTGCCAAGCCCGTCAGCTGGCCGCCAGGTAGCCTGTTGGTTCAAACAAATGCTTCGAACCAATGCGCATCATGGGGGATTGATAATGGCTTCAAAAAAGGCGATCACGAACAAACCGATCTTGTACTGGATCACTTTGATGATCATGTACGTAGCTTTCATCGCGGTGATCCTTTCGTGAGCTACGAAACTCGAATCAGTCCTGGGCAATTTGTAAACGGGCCCATGTAAAGTCAATGTAAATTTTGGAGCGGAAATTTACGTAATCACGTCTAAAATATCTCGGGCCGCCGCATCAGACTCTCCTTATCACTTTCCACGTCGGACAGGATCAAGGAGAACATAAATGTTGAATCCAGAAATCAAAACTCAATGGCGATTCGCCGTAGCGGTTTTATTCGCGTTAATTTTGTCGGGCTCCGTCAATGCCGAATATTTGCAGAGGCATGAACCCGAACCCCGCCAGATCGATGTAGTCATCGCACTGGATGTCAGCGGTTCGATGGATGGTCTCATCGAGTCCGCCAAGCAAAGATTATGGGATATTGTGAATGAGCTGGGCAGGGCACAGCCACAGCCGGTACTTCGTTTGGCAATATTGAGTTACGGCAATCCAGCGTACGGAGCCCAGTCCGGTTTTGTGCGCGTCGACCTGCCCTTTACCAGTGATCTTGATGCAGTCAGCAAAACGCTATTCGAATTCACGACCAACGGTGGCGACGAGTATGTTGCTCGCGTCGTGCAAACGGCGGTGAATGATTTGTCGTGGAGCAGTGAACCTGACGCATTGCGCGTTATTTTTGTTGCCGGAAATGAAGGTGCGTTGCAGGATCCACTGCTGCCCGTACTGCAGGCGACTGAATTGGCGGCTCGAAATGGAATAATTGTTAATACCATCTATTGTGGCAACGAATCAGACGGCGACGCCGCGGGATGGAGGATGGTTGCCACATCGACCAATGGCATTTTCGCGAGCATTAATCAGGATGTCGCTGCGGTTGCGAATATTTCGACACCGATGGACCAGAAACTCGCAGAACTGAATAAAGATCTGAACGATACCTACGTAGCCTTTGGTCAAGAGGGTGTCGCAGCTCGTGAAAATCAGATCGAACAGGACCGTGTGGTTGCCAACATGAGTGCTCCGGCAATGGCCAGTCGCGCGGCGTCCAAAGCCAGCGGGCTCTACCGAAGCGAGTCCTGGGACCTGGTGGATGCCGTGCAATCCGGAAAGTCACTGGAGGAAGTCGCGGTCAAGGATCTGCCTGCCGAGATGCAGGACATGGAAGCCGAACAGCGTGCTGCTTATGTCGGGCAGAAAGCAAGGCAGCGCGCAGAAGTTCAGGGACGCATCCAGGCTCTGGCAAACGAACGCGAGGATTACATCCGGAAGGAACGCGCCAAGCTCGACGACAGTGATGAAAAGGGTCTGGATGAAGTCATCCGGCAAGGCCTGCGTACACTGGCCGAGGAAAAAGGTTTTACCTTCTCTGAATCGAGGTAAGGATTAAAAAACCTAAAAGGCCCCCGAACAGGGGGCTTTTTTGTGTCTGGCTCCATGGGCGGGGCTCGATCCAGCGACTCAGAACAAAAATGCCAGGTTGTCGGTTACGTCTCGCTGGGAGCGGCCATTCGGCAATTATCACCCAGGCAGGTCGCAACCCGGAGCAGATTCAGCCCTGGACCTCGACACTGGGTGAGCAAAGTTTGCATTAGCCCCGAATCCCCGGTCGCTTTTGTGCTTCGATTAAAGGGGGAATGCCGCTGGTAAGTGATTTTCTGCGTGCGCGTTGGCGCAATGATATGGCTGATCGGTTAAATCCGCAGCCACAACCAGTCATTCGTTGGTTTCCATAAAATTCTATTCCTGTCCTTCGGCCGCGGCCTTTGCAGCCACGTCGTCAAACATTTTGACCCTCCGCTGTACCAGCGCCGCAAATGGGGGGCGCCAGTCGGGATTGTTGCTGCTCAGCCAGTCGCGAACGCCGCTGCACCTGATATAGGAATCCATTAAGAGTTCGCCGCCCGCAAAGTTTTCCGGATCATTGCCGTACGTCAGCTGCCGAATATACGCGCCCTGAAATGCCGAAAACACGTTGCTGAGAAGCATACCAAATCTAATTTTTTCGCTGCTGCCGAGATCTGTGTAGGAGCTTTTGCCTCGCGCGAATAACTCCGAAACGTCCGGATTCAGGATAAATATTTCGCGAATGCGATTTCCAGCCTCTACATTTCGTTCAAAGGCAGCAAGCTCCGTGGATTTTAGGCTCATCGATAGCCCGTGCGTATTCTGACGAATCTGAACAGCCAGATATACCAGCGATGCGACCACGGCGACTGCACCGACTATCTCGGCAATTGCCGCTCACTCTTGAATCGACATGATTTAGCCCTCGAAAAAAATAAGGTGCCGGGCACCACTTAGTGTACTTAAACGATTAGCATCTTCTTAGAATAGAATCGGGTGCCAGGCACTACTTAATTGCCAGGCGGCAAGAATCTGAATAATAAGTCAATTAAGTAGTGCCCGGCACCAGACTTCGACCATGTGAAATACGAGAAAGGGCCGACAAACTTGTCAGCCCTTTACGGCATCTGGCTCCCCGACCCAGAGTCATGATTATCGCATAAGATATTGTAATAATAGACGTTCTTTAACTCATTGTTTCAGAGCTACCCCCATATCTACCGTTACGAATCAAGCGCTAAGAATACATCTGAAAAAATGCCGCAGATTTCGTGATTGGTTTCAAAGGACGGTCGATTTTTCGTTGGAAAAATGCTGCTTTCGCCGAATAACGCTCCCAATGCCCACTAAGGGGAATGACAAAACCTCAGGGAGCAGGGCACCGACCAGTCGAGGCTAACGCTATAGGATATTGGGATGATAATCGGCCGCAGTGAAACGCCACAAGATTCCGAGCCCTGCCTCCCGAAGACCATACGGCACTTGTTAGTTATCAAGAACTTACAGAATAACACCAAATAAATCATTCACATAAGATGTTTATTGATAACGATTGGTCACGTTGCGTCACGTTTCATAACGTTTTCACTGTGACAAAAGTGTGACAGTATTTTCCCGTCGATCGCGATCAACATAGTGTGATTTGTTGGTGGATTTGTCGATCAATTCTATGCGGATAGAGTTTTTGCGCCCTACAGGGGCCGTGTGCAGCTTCGATCAAATTCGGGTAGTTGGCAGCCTGTTAGGCAGGACGTGCCAGCTTGGCTACTTTTATCGAGTTACCAAGGAAGATCTGCCAGCAATCATCGAAGGGCCGCAG
>Ga0114949_10000130_pt1 | contig 32878 bp, 32 predicted proteins | sample N074metaG_FD_83505 | JGI IMG/M metagenome (GOLD analysis project Ga0114949, IMG submission 83505) | Deep subsurface microbial communities from Kermadec Trench to uncover new lineages of life (NeLLi) - N074 metaG | ecosystem: Environmental > Aquatic > Marine > Ocean trench > Sediment | place...
AAGAAGATGATCGCGGCTAAGAGCAAGTGGATATCTTGATGCACTTAGCATCCCGCCGTTCGCAACAGCGATGAATGCAAACAGAGCTGCAATAGAGAAAAAGATCACTCCAACTTCACCGAATAAATATTCCCCGGCAGTTGCTACAGGAGTTAAGTCACCAACAAATCTTTCCAAAGGAATTACCCCTATCATTACCATCGTGCCTAATACGTAAATAATTAGTGCGGTACCGAGTGCTAAAAATATTCCTAATGGTAAATTACGTTCGGGATTTTTAACTTCTTCGGATAAGCTTGCAATGTTTGTTAATCCCACATAGCTTATATAAACTAATCCTGAAGCAGATAAAATTGATGACCATTCGGATGATAAAAAATTATCGAAGTGGGTCATGTTTATTTGCGGCAAACCACCGCCAATAAATATTAACAAACAAAAAATAAGTACAGCTACTAAAATAACCTGTAGTTTCCCGGTCTTCTTTGAACCAAACAAACTGAGCAATCCAAGCACAAGTGCAATCATTACAGCAACCGGCACAATCTGAACTGAAGGGAAAAATAATTTTATATACGCACCCATTCCAATAAGAGCAAATGCAACTTTTAAAACCAGCGCAGACCATGTACCAAACCCACCTACCGTTCCAACCATTGGTCCCATTGTTCTATCTAAAAAATAATAAACACCACCGGCTCTTGGCATTGCAGTTGCCAATTCAATTATGGAAAACATTGCAGGCACTAATGGAATTACTGCAATAAGGTATACAAGGGGGACAGCGGGACCAGCTTCAATTGCAGCTAATCCTGGCAGAAGAAAAAAACCAGCGCTTAAGGTTGTACCTGTTGCAATGGCGTAAACATGAAACAGGTCTAATTCTTTTTTAAGTGGCTTTTGCTTTTTTTCAAACATTAAATTTTTTTAATTGAAAGAATGAAAAGTGGTAATGAGATTAATTAAAAATACTACAAAAGTATTTAAGACCTTCCTATCAATACCGAAATAAAACCAGTAGTTCAAGTTTTTTAATACAAATATTTGTAAGTTTACAATGTCATCAAGAAATTATAAAAAACCGACTTAAATACCAGAATAGTTGATAATTTGAACCGGTCAACTTTAAGTGTTTATTGGTAACTCCTTTCTTGCCATTGGATTATGGCATTATTAAATTAGCAATGAAAATAAATATAATTAAAGAGTATGAGGTGATTTTTTGAAATCGCTATTTAAAATGATATTAGTTCTTTTGGTGATTGGATTGGTGGGTTTTACTATTGCAACTACTGAAAGAGAGTCCTCCATTTCTTTAGCATTAACAGAAGAATTTGCACCGGTTCCGAATAGGAGCAGCAGAAATTTGTTAACCATCCAGTATAAAGAACGTGGAACAATGAGGGCATCCTGGTACGGCCCGAGGTTTCATGGAAGATTTACGGCTAATGGAGAGATTTATGACCAAAATGCTATGACTGCAGCGCATAAATCAATGAAATTCGGAACGATCCTGCGAATAACAAATCCAAGAAGTAATAAATCAGTTATTGTAAGAATTAATGATCGCGGTCCATACATTCCAGGTCGCCATATAGATCTTTCAAAAGCCGCGGCTGAAGAACTTGATGTAATAAAGAATGGTGTTAAGAGACTTAAAATTGAAGAAATTATTATTAAAGGAATTGATAACCCATTTGTTTCTTTGAACTAATTTTTAATCAGCAATTGTATTAAAAGCCCGACTCATTTGAACCGGGCTTTTTTTATTTATTAAAAACAATTATTTAATGCACTTCGTTTTTATAAATTTGGATTATGCTTTGCTTAAAGTGAGAAACAAACCTGGGCTGGATAATGTCGGTGCACGCTAATTCAAACTCAGTACTTATAGATCATGTACATTGAAGGAATTAAAGTTCTTGAAAAAGAAATCCTCCCAAATAATCTTTGATATTTTATTCCGAAAGTCAAAAAAGACATCTATAAAATCTGATGAAGAGCAATTTCAAGATGACACCAATAGATATAAATTTGATTTTTCTTATTTCATTAAAGATGCAATGCTCATATTGTTCGCTATTGCTTCTGCAGGTTTCGGGTTAAAAGGGTTCTTACTTCCAAATTCATTTATTGATGGTGGAGTAACAGGCATATCGTTATTAGTGCAACAGATTACCGGCATCTCCTTATCGGTTCTGCTTGTAGTAATAAATCTTCCATTCCTGGTTGTTGGTTTTTCGCAAATTGGTAAAACATTCGCAATTAAAAGTATAATAGCTATCATAGGGCTTGCTCTGGCAATCTATTTTATTCCTTATCCTGTTGTTACTACAGATAAATTACTTATTGCAATATTCGGCGGATTTTTTCTGGGTCTTGGTATTGGATTATCGATTAGGGGTGGTGCCGTAATTGATGGCACAGAAGTACTGGCAATTTACTTGAGTAAACGAGCTGGACTTACAATCGGGGATATTATTTTGATATTCAACACGATTATATTTTTGTTTGGTGCTTATATCTTATCAGTGGAGATAGCATTGTATGCAATTTTAACATACCTTGCGGCTTCAAGAACAGTAGATTTTGTTATTGAAGGTGTTGAAGAATACACAGGTGTTTCTATCATTTCTGATAAAAGTGATGAAATAAGATTGGCTATTATAGAAAACTTAGGAAGAGGTGTTACGCTGTATTCCGGTAAACGTGGATTTGGTAAACATGGAGATGAATTACAAAAAGTTGATATTGTTTATACTGTAGTTACAAGGCTTGAGCTTGCTAAACTAAAAAGAGAAATTGATAAAATTGATCCGGATGCCTTTATTTTTATGAACAGCATTAAGGATGCGCACGGTGGGGTAATTAAAAAAAGAGCATTAAGAAAATAAAGCAGGAATTTTTTAATGAAGCTGAACATCGGCTGCGGGAATGATATTAAAGAAGGATATATTAATCTTGATGTTGTAGATTACGGTGGAAATCAAATTCACGATTTGAATAAATTTCCATATCCATTTGATGATAATACTTTCGATGAAGTTTTTGCTTCACACATTTTAGAGCATCTGAATAATTTTCATGATTATATTTCAGAGATTTACAGAATACTTAAGCCCAACGGATTACTAATTGTTTACGCTCCTTTTTTCCTTAACACAAAATATTTTGGTGAGCCGGACCATAAAATTCCATTCTCCATCCGTACCTTTGATAACTATGAGCACATAGGAAACCGTAAGTTAAAATTTTATGAAAAATGGAAATTGGATCACAGAACAAATTATAAAGGCAAAGCACAATTTGAAGTTATTGAAAAGAAGTTTATCACATCACATTTTGCCGCATTAAAATGGATGGATTTTATCGTTAATATTGAACCGGTAATTTATGAAAGATTTTTTGCGGGAATTTTTTCCCCGGAAGAAGTTTATTTTAAACTTAAAGCGATGAAGTAGAATCCAAACGAATTGGACTTACTGATTCTGCGTGCACTAAGTGTCTTAGTGGTAATCTACTCCTGCCATTATAACATCTCAGTCTGGTACGCAAACATTAATAGTACAAAGATTCACTCAGGATTCACTTTTCATCTTAAGCCCCTCAAAAATTATCAACGCCCAGCCAATTAAAAGAAAAATACCCCCAATAGGTGTGATCATCGCAAACAACTTATTACCCGTCTGTGCATATATATACAGTGATAAAGAGAATAATAATATTCCTATTACAAACATCATTGCAGATTTATAAAGTAACTTGTTACCATAAAATGCAATGGCAAGAATAGCAACTGAGTGTATTAAATGATACAATACACCGGTTTTATAAATACTCAGCATTTCCGAAGAGAGCTGATCATTCAATCTGTGTGCACCAAAAGCTCCCAGCGCAACTCCCGTAAAACCAATAAAGCCCGCTATTATAATCCATACTTTTTGATTATTCATAAGCTATTCTATTTGTGTTGTTGTAATTCCATTTTTACTACTAATAAAAATTACTAAATTTGTTTACTAATAATAAATCGAGATAAAAAATGAAATCATTACAAAAACTTATTTTACCTTTACTTATAATTGCTGTTATTGCCCTTGTTTACTTAGTATATTTTTCTTCTGATGGCGGGCTTGGTTCCTTCGCAGATTTTGATACAAATAACAGTGCAGTAAAAGATATAAAGGTGCAAATTCTTCGGGAGAAAGGAATAAATAATAATGCATTTTACGCAGTTGATAAAGCAGGGAAAGAAGTTCTGGTACATGCAGATCATCTTCCCGCAGGAATTGAATCAGCTAATATAGTAGTGCTGCGAGGACATCTTAATAAGGATTCTTTTCATGCACACGATGTGCTGCTTGATTAAAAACAAATGAACAAATTCGAATTAGTATCTAGCTATGAACCTTCCGGTGATCAACCGCAAGCTATAAAACAACTTATTGATGGATTAAAACAAGGCGAAAAATTTCAAACCCTTCTTGGTGTAACAGGCAGTGGTAAAACATTTACAATCTCTAATGTTATTAAAGAAGTAAATAGGCCAACTTTGATTCTATCGCATAACAAAACTCTTGCTGCTCAACTTTATTCTGAGTTCAAGGGGTTCTTTCCAAATAATGCAGTAGAATTTTTCATAAGTTATTACGATTACTATCAACCTGAAGCGTATGTTGTAAGGAGTGATCTATACATTGAAAAGGATTTCTCAATAAATGAAGAGATTGATCGTCTTCGTTTAAAAGCAACAACTTCTTTAATTGAAGGAAGATCGGATGTGATTGTAGTTGCCAGTGTAAGTTGCATTTATGGAATTGGATCTCCTCAGGAATATGCTAACCAAATCATATTTGTTAAAAAAGGAGAACAAATTAATAGAAAAAATTTTCTACGGGAATTAATTAATATACATTATGTTAGAAATGATACCGAGTTTAATAGAGGTTCATTCCGTGCCAGAGGTGATGTTATTGAGATCGTTCCCGCTTACCAGTATGAGGAAGCATTACGAATAGAACTTTGGGACGATGAAATCGAACAGCTCTCAATTATTGATGCCGCCACAGGCGAGGTAATAAAAGCAGTTGAATCAGCTCCCATATACCCGACTAAATACTTTATAACCGACAAGAATAAATTGCAGAAAGCAGTCTTTAGCATTGACGAAGAGTTAAAAGAGCGATTAGAAGTATTAAGGAAAGAGGAGAAATACGTTGAGGCACAAAGACTTGAACAGAGGACACGCTTTGACATTGAAATGATAAAAGAAATTGGATATTGTTCCGGCATAGAAAATTACTCACGTCATATGGATGGGAGACTTCCTGGCATAAGACCCCACACGTTAATGGATTATTTTCCGGAAGATTTTTTAATTATAATTGATGAATCTCATGTTGCTATACCTCAGCTTAGAGCAATGTATAACGGAGACAGAAAAAGAAAAGAGACGTTAGTCGAATATGGATTTCGTCTTCCATCAGCACTTGATAACAGACCGATGAAATTCGAGGAGTTTAATAAAAAGATAAACCAGGTGATCTTCATTAGTGCAACACCTTCCGATTACGAATTAGAAAAAAGCGGCGGTGTTATAGTTGAGCAGATAATTCGTCCTACCGGTCTTCTTGATCCACCAATTGAAGTAAGACCTATTACCGGACAGATTGATGACTTGATTGCTGAGATACGCGAAAGAGTGACACTGAAGGAGAGAACACTTGTAACAACTCTCACAAAAAAGATGGCGGAAGACCTTGCAGATTATTTGGATAAAATAGGAATACTTGTTCGCTACATCCACAGTGATATTGATTCTCTTGAGAGAGTTAAAATCTTACGTGATTTAAGACTGGGTGAGTTTGATGTTTTAGTAGGAGTTAATTTATTGCGAGAAGGTCTTGATCTTCCGGAAGTTTCCCTTGTTGCAATTATAGATGCAGATAAAGAAGGATTTTTAAGAAGTGAAAAATCTCTTATGCAGGTTGCCGGAAGAACTGCAAGAAATGCAAACGGAATTGTTATAATGTATGCAGATGTAATTACACAATCGATGCAGAAAACAATAAGTGAAACTAACAGGAGAAGGAAACTACAGAAAGCATATAACGAATCTCACGGCATTACTCCCGAAACAATCTATAAAAGTGTTGAAGAGATAATGAATGCAACCTCCATTGCAGATGTAAAAAAGAGAGATGGAAAAGAAGATTACGGATTTTCTAAAGTTGCAGAGCCAATTCTAAAGTATATGGATAAAGAAGAAAAACAAGATTTGATTGAGCAGTTAAGGCTTCATATGCACGAAGCAGCAAAAGATCTGGAGTTTGAAAAGGCAGCTTCGCTCAGGGATGAGATTGCTAAGTTGGAGAAGATGGTGAAGTAGACATGAATTACACTAATTTCCAATAATTTTATTCGTGTAAAATTGTGGCTAAAGATTTGTAAAGATTTTTCTTTTTCATTTACGCTAAAATCGTTTCCATAAAATAGTAAAAATAAAGCTTCCTGTAATTCCCTTTCCGAAAGATTATTTGGAAGTGATGAGATTACTAACTCTCTTGCTGTTTCAAACATACTTAACGCAATGAGCAGTTTTTCTTCGCCGGATTTATTTTTATAAAATTCGTTTATCTTTTCCTGCATTTCAGGTGTTGTATCTTTTATTGCACAGACCCCTTTGCCGTTAGATCGCGAACCTGCCTGGCGGCAGACAGGTTCGCGGCTTATACTTTTTGCTCCTCCTCTGCATAATCTTCTGATGTTTCATAAACTCTGACTGTAACATTTTTTATGTTGCCCGGCAAACTGCTTTCAACAATAAATTCAGTGATGAACTTACAAATGTTCTCTACTGTAGTAAAATAATTAACAATTACTTTTTTAGAATTTAGTTTATTCAGAAATTCTAATGTTATTTCATCGTCATCTTTTACCATAAAAGCGTGATCAAACTTTTCAATTATCGGATTAACAATTTTTTCAACCTCATAAAAATCAATTACCATTCCCTGCTCGTTAAGTTCACCTTCAAACTCAACGATCATTTTATATGAATGACCGTGAATATTTTTACATAAACCAAAATGTTCCGGCAGTCGATGACCCATCTCCCAGTGGAATTCTTTTACTATTTTCATTAAACACCTTTTGTTTCGGGATGCCAGATAAATTTATGCATCTGAAGTTGAAATCTAACATTTAGTTTATCTTCCAATATCCAGTTAACTAAACTAAGTGGCTCTAACTCACCAAATACTACTGATAATAAGATTTCACATTTCGAGTTCAAATTATATTTATTCATAATATCCTTTGTCCATTTATAATCCTCACGATCACCGATCACAAATTTTAACTCGTCTGTTTTTTTTAGATGATTAATATTCTCATATAAGTTTTTCTTCATCATCCCGCTTGATGGACATTTAAGATCCATTATTATATTCACCCTATCATCAATATTAGAAATTGGCATATTACCGGCAGTTTCCAACATAACATCAAACCCTTCATTACACAATTTTTTCATTAAATTTATACTTTCTTCCTGTACTAATGGTTCGCCGCCTGTGATTTCAACCAGATTGCAGTCATATTTTTTTACTTCATTAATAATCTCATCTACAGATCTATCTTCACCTTCGTAGAATGCATATTCGGTATCGCAATAAGTACACCTAAGATTGCAGTAAGTTAACCGCACAAAAACGCATGGCAGCCCGGCTCTTGAACTCTCTCCCTGCACGGAGAAGTATATTTCGTTTATCTTTAACATAGAAATGTCTTTCTTTTCCATCGTTCTGTCCCGACTTGTCAGGGTTAGTATCTTATCTACGGACGGGATCCTGAAACAATCTTACCTGCTGCAAGAAGGTTCAGGACGACATTATCGGGAACTAGAATGTTATTTCTTCTTAAAACTCTATATTTTGAGCGTGAAAATTACTTAACATCAAGTTGACTTCAAACCCCCAAAATGCTATATTTATGCTCGTTTTTCAAAGAAAATAAGCAAAGGAATAGTATTTAATGGCAAATCATAAGTCGGCAAAGAAAAGAATTCGAACATCAGAAAAAAGAAGAGTGATGAATAAAATGGCATCTTCAAAAATTAAATCTACGGTGAAAAAAATACATGGTTCTGAAAAACGTGAGGATGCTGAAAAGTATTATAAAGAAGCTGTTGCTTTATTGGATAAAAGTACAGCACGCGGCAGAATCCACAGAAACACTGCTGCCCGGAAAAAGTCGCAGTTAACAAAATATATTAACGGTTTGGAAGTAAAAGAAACCTAGTAGCAAACCAACAAAGTTTTATGAATATAAAAAAGGCTCTTCAATTGAAGAGCCTTTTTTCAATTTAAATAATTACTCTAATCATGATCTAGTATTAATTATTTCATTTTTAGGATATTATTGTTGTAGCGCTTCTCGAATACCAAATTCGATTCCCCTTTCAGTAATTATTCCTGATAAACGAATATGATCCATTTCTTTCAATTCGGATTTATTATAAAGAAAAATTATTGCATCAAGTAATGGATCCTTAAGTTGTAGCTGCATCAAATTGGAAACAAGCATTACATATGTATTTTGTCCACCTGTTGAACCCTGAAAATAAAAGGTCATGCAAATTTCATCAGGATCTTTAATGTTTACAACAGCAATTCTATATTGCTTGTTAATTGAATTAAATGTAATAACGCTATCGATATTAATACAAATCTTCTCTTTATTTTGATAATGCTTGTTTTTAGGAACGAAGTAATCAACAGTAAGAAAAGAAGCAAGAGAATCTAATATTTGTTCTCTCGTTAAAGATTTGTTAAAAGTTACTTTCTCAGCATCTAATTTTTCATCGATAAATCTATAAAAATAGAATGAAGATTCTTGATTCCAACGAGAAGAAATTTGAGCTTGTAAAAATATTGGCTGAAATATTATAACACTGAAAATAATATAGAAATAATTCCCCCTCATTTTCCACACCAATATTTATATTTCATTTAGTCAATCACATATTTATTTAGAAAGAAATCACCTCGGTCTTCTTATAACTATCCTTTAGGATTTTTCATATAACTTTCTTGCAATTTCATTCATCTCTTTCAGTACTTCCTGAGTGTTAAAGCCCATTACAACATAATTCTTTTCAGGGCTTGATGCGGCAACTGTGTAACCCTTATCATTATACAGTGCAATTAGGTCTGTCAGGTAAATTTCACTTTGTACATTATTGCTTTTCAGTTTGTCAATCATTTCTGCGAGCTTGCCGTACTTAAATGCAAACACTCCGGAGTTGTACTCGCTATTGTTTATAAGATCTTCTTTCGTGTAAAAGAATTTTTTTCCTTTATAGGTAAGGGAGTATGTTTCATCATCGGGCAGAGTAAGAATATCTTTGTGTTCCATTATCTGTATTACGTTGCCGCCGTTATCTTTTGCTCTAATAATTCTCCCGTAATAATTATCTTCGGTCTTTCCTTCGTACAAACCAGTAAGCACGATCATATCAGCTTTGGAATTTAAAAACTCTGTGCGGAATTGTTTAATGGTTCTCCCATCAATCAATCCCATATCACCGGGAAGAATGTAAATAATTGCATCATCGGGAACGTTTTTCATTCCCTGCAAAGCAACCTGTACAGCATGTCCTGTTCCGTTCTGTACTTGCTGGTATGCGTAAGTTGTTTTTTCTCTTTTACCGAAATATTTCATCACATCATCTGCTTTTATTCCAACCACAATTATCGAGTTAATTTCTTCCACACATTTTTTGCACGCAGTGTAAACTCTTTCTACTGTAGGAACTCCCAAAATTGTGTGAAGCATTTTAGATTTTTCAGAATTTAATCTTTTGCCATGTCCTGCAGCTAAAATAATTGCATACTCTTTTATGTTTTTATCCAGCCCAGATGAAAGTTCACCCACCATTTTTATTATTTGATCAGTATTATTCATCGGTATTAGTATAAAGTTCTTTTTGTAATTATTAAAGAATTGTTTGAATAAAAAAATTAACCAAATGTAAAACTATATACAAATATACCTTTTGCCGAATGTGTGGTTTAGTATATCTTTGTAATCAATTTTTTTAGAAACTTAATTTACGATAAGGAAAACATGAAAAGAACTTATTTATTATTTCCAGTATTATTATTAATACTTTTTACAAATATTAGTTATTCACAAGAGAAAGGGTTCGGGCTGGGAGTTATTGTTGGGGAGCCTACAGGTATAAACGCTAAACTCTGGACGTCTGAGAGCACAGCACTGGATTTTGGTTTGGGATATTCTTTCACTTCTTCAAACAGTCTTTTTGATTTTTATGCCGATTATGTTTTTCATAATCCAGATATGTTACAATCAGAGGAAAAGTTTATTGTTTATTACGGACCGGGTGCCCGATTAAAAATAAATGAACACGAAAGCCGCCTTGGTATTAGAGGAGTGATAGGAATATTATGGCTACCCGACGGAACAAATTTTGACCTTTTTGTTGAGGTTGCACCGATATTGGATATCATACCCGAAACTAAATTCGACTTTGCCGGGGGAATTGGAGGCCGGTACTTTTTTAACTAATAAATGATCTTAATATTAAATGGGAGAGAATTTATGTTTTTAATTCACTTTTTAAATAGCAGTGATATAAAACTATGTTCAATCCGAATGTAAACCAGATAAGAGTTGCGATTTCCTGATCCCAAATATTCATTTCAGTTAAGCCTAAAACCGGATAAAGTATCTAAATAGAAGCATCCAATCTAATTCCTTTTTCATCATCGGTTGAACTTCGTGTAATTTCCCTAACCGGATAAACTATTGATGAAATAAAGGCAAGGAAGAATGCAAGTACAACAGATATTACTGGAGAGCTAATAAACCCGGAAGTTACCGCCGCAAACATTAACGACATTGTTGAAATGATCAAACCAATCAATAAAAATTTTTCAACTTGATTTGCTTTTCTTTTATTTATATACTCTAAGGCAATGAATAAAGAATAACCCACTAATATCAGGTAACTAAAAAGCCCGAGGATTCCAGTCTCCAAATAGAGTTGAATATAATCATTGTGCCAGCTACCAACCTTAATATCTGCTAAACGGTCTCTCTCCAAAAATATCTTATCAAACGATCTTGGTCCATATCCGAGAAGTGGATGTTCAAATTTTAGAAATAATTCCTTTGCATTACCCCATAAAATGTCACGATCAGACATTATGGAGGGCTGCTTAATACGGCTGCTAATTTCCTGTGTGTTTATTTGAAATGAAATAACTGAAATTGTAATAGTTAAGATCACAATACCAATTGAAAACCATTTATTAATTTTTAGAAAGAAAAAGCTAACGAAAAAAGCAAGAATTGCCAGCACAATGTTTGTCCTTCCCAGAGAAAGCATAATCCCGGAAATAATAAGTCCTATTCCTGCAGTCCAGGTAATAACATATTTTTTTTTGCTGATAAAATTGTAAAGCAGAACACCAAATCCCAGGGCAGCCAACAGATACATGGAATAAGCCATAAAACCGGATGAGAATGATTTGGCTCTGTGTGAAATGCCAAGATTGAATTTTACTATTCCAATTAAAGCAACAAACATGGCAGCGATAATAAATGTAAATGCAATGAACTTAAATTTTTTTTCATCAAATACCTTTAAATAAAAAACCATAGCAAAAAAACTTAAGAAAAAAATAGCATCTTTATAAAACAGGTGAATACTGGAATCAGGAAACTCTGAAAAAATAACTGAGCTAATTCTCACAAAAATGAAAATTAAAAAAAGAAGAGAAATTTTGTCAAACGCAGCAATTTTATTTTGATGTTTTTCAAATAACCAGAACACTATTAATAAAACAGCAAAGATCTGAAACAAGAAGATAGAAATTAAGAAGCTGGATATAGTAGCAAGAAAAATGTAAAAAGGAATTTTTTGATTAAATCTTGTTTCTACCATTATGCTGAAGTAGTTAAAACCTTTTGAGATAACAGGAAATATTAATCCCTGAACTGTAATTCATATAATTTTTTGTACAAACCCTTTTCATCATTAATAAGTTCGTTATGTGTGCCCATCTGAACTATTCGCCCATTATCAATCACCAAGATTTTAGTTGCGTTCCGAATTGTACTTAATCTGTGGGCTATAACAAAAGTGGTTCTGTTTACCATTAATCTTTCTATTGCCTGCTGAACCAATATTTCAGATTCATTGTCAAGCGCCGATGTTGCTTCATCAAAGATCATTATTTCCGGATCTTTTAATAAAGCTCTTGCAATTGTTAATCGTTGTTTTTGACCTCCCGAAAGCTTAACACCTCTCTCCCCCACAATTGTATCATAACCATCTGATGCATCTAAGATAAATTCGTGTGCGTTGGCGGTTTTAGCAGCTTGAACAATTTTCTCTAATGGACAATCCTCCAATCCATATGCTATGTTGTCTTTAATAGTACCATCAAAGAGGAACGTATCCTGTGTTACAATTCCCATTTTACCACGCAGAGAGTCTAACTTCAATTCTCTTATATCAATATCATCAATTTTAATTACGCCTTTGGTGGGATCATAAAATCTTGGGATAAGATCTACAAGCGTAGATTTACCTCCACCGCTTGGGCCAACGAGTGCTATAATCTCACCCCGTTTAACAATAAAACTTATATCAGTTAGAATGGCATCATTTGTTTCCTCATAATTAAAGCTAACATTTTTAAACTCTATACTTTTTATAAACTCTGTAAGTTCAACTGAACCATCTTTATTCCTTATATCCGGCTCGGTGTCCATAATTTCAAAAATCCTTTCTGCTGCAGCACTTGCTTCCTGTATTCTATTATTAACGCCGCCCAAAGTTTTTATAGGTGGCATCATTTGAAATATTGCGAACAGAAAACCCATGAACTGACTTGCAGAGAGAGTACCTTCCTCTAAAACCAATAAACCACCGAAATAGATTATTGTAGCCCCAATAATAACACTTATAATTTCGGTAATTGGAGAAGATGAATTTCTTATCCTAATTATTTTTAGTGCAAGTATAAAGTAGTTATTAGTTTCTTTCATAAACTTTTTATTCTCAAACCTCTCCATCCCAAATGCTTTAACAACCTTTACACCCGATATCGATTCTTGCAAAATACTTGTAATATCAGCTAATTTAGATTGAATGATAGAAGTTTGTTTTTTTAATATCTTACCAATCCATACAATTATCAAAGTTGAAACCGGAACAATAAAAATTGCAAGTATTGTTAACGCCCAGCTAATACTGAATGCAATGATAAAAAAGACAAATATTGTGACGGGCTCTTTAATAAGATTTGAAAAGGTTGCCGAAATACTTGACTGAACTATGTTTATATCATTTGTGAATTTAGATATAAGGTTACCAACTTTTTCCTTTTTGAAATAACTTAAGGAAAGTTTATTAAGATGTATATATGCCCTGTCACGCAAATCACGCATAGCACCAAACTCTACGTGCGCCATGAAATAAGCTTGCAAATAACCAAAAATATTTTTTAGTGAAAATGCTATTATAATTAGTATGCAAATATTTATGAGTATATCAATTTTGTCGCCACTGAGAATATAATTGTTAAACCATGAGATAAAATCTTCTTTAATATTAATCAGCCAATCGGGTATTGTAGCAGAAGTACCATCAAGCGAAGAATTTTCCAATTCAACTTGTGTTGATGTAGATTCCTGAAATAAAGTATCGAGCAAAGGAATCATTAAATAGATAGAGGCGCCGCTTAAAATTGCGTACAATATTGAAAAAACAATAGATATAACAACATGTTTCCAATAAGGTTTTACAAAGCTTAATATTCTTAAATATGTGTTCACTGTAATAATAAAATATTAATTGATTGGAATACCGGTTAATCCGCAGCCGCCTCTTATCTTAATTTTCCCAATTTCTTCATCCTTAAGAAAATTATATAATACGATAATAGATTGATTTAGAAAACTATCATTAAATATCAATAAATCATTTACGAGAATGAAATTCTTTCCGCTTCTACTATTCCACTTCTTTACCAATTTTTTATCGGCAACATTGTAAACATACATTGAGTATGCGGGATTAGAAATATTTCCGGAAGATTCTGTTCCGGATGTAAAAAAAACATAGTTCTCATCATAACTCCATTTAATATTTCTTAATGTCTCCGCTGTGGAATCAACATAAACATTCTGCCCACTGGTGCCAATCTTCAAAAAGATAGAATCATTAACATGAGTAATGCCGAAATTTCCCGATGGAGATGAAAGCGAAGTATGCTGAATATCAAACTGTGGATATTTATCATTAATAAAATCAAAAGTTTGTACATAATCATTTAAAAGTTTTCCAAACGGACTGTATATTTGATTGATCTTTATCATGTACGATGCAATTTTTAAATCAAATTTTGTAAGCTGGATATTATAATTCATCCCAACCCATTGGGTAAGGACTTGCACTGCATCTCCGAGTTCAGATATTAATTCAACTTCAGAAAACTCTGTGTTCAACCGATATAATTTAATACCGCGAACAAAAGATACGCCCTTACTAATCCCAATTTTTTTAACCGTTAAGAAAAATATGTTTTTAAGATCATCACTGTATAGAAGCTTAACAACAGTTTCTTCAGGCGTATACCAAAAAATCTTATATTCACTATTACTAAACTCAAATTTATACACACTAGTTTGACCTCCATACTTACCGACAAAAAAGAGATGATCCACTGTTTTTGATGAGGCAGAATCTAATGCATAATTATAATTATCAGGTTTGTAATTATCGCCGGTTCTTTCGCCGCACGAGATAAGACTCATCAAACCAGTAATAAATAATATTCCGGTTAATTGAAACTGCTTAAACATATCCGCCAATCTTAAAAAATAATTGTAAAATGAAGTTAGCGATTTTCATAAAAATTCCCCACAAAGAACTATATATGAAAACTAACAAAAGAAGGGAACCATACAATCCAAGATTCAAGATCTTTGCGGTAATTTTATTTGGAAAAAGATTGAACAAGATTTTTGAACCGTCCAATGGCAGGATAGGAAGGATATTAAACGCAAATAAAAACATATTCAGAAACACTCCGTATCAGAAAGCAGTGTTTACAATTAAAATTTGTACACCGAACCAATTTTTTGAAATAATAAATAGTATAAACAATAAAACTGAAAAGATCAGGTTTGAAAGCGGTCCGGCAAATGAGACCACCAGCTGTCAGAGAATTTCTAAAATTATTTCTGTTTACCGGAATTGGTTTTGCCCATCCAATAGGTGCAAAACCTGATGTAAAGGAAGCGAGAGGCATAATCACGGATCCAATTAGGTCAATATGCTTGATAGGATTTAATGTTAACCTGCCCAGTTATCTCCAAATTTATTTGCCATTAGTGTATGAAAAAACTCGTGAACCGAAATGGAGAAAAAAAACGGGCAAAAACATAAGAAAGCTTATGAGTCTATCATTTAATTGAATATCCGGCAAAACTACCCCCTTGGATGAAAATCTTTATGAACTTGTTTTATATAATCCCTGTCGACATGGGTATAAATCTGTGTTGTGGATATATCTGCATGACCTAACATTTCCTGAACGGCTCTTAAATCTGCACCACCTTCTAAAAGATGAGTTGCGAATGAATGTCTGAAAGTATGCGGATGAACATCCTTTTTAATAGCTGCTGCTTTAGTGTATTTGTCAATTATTTTCCAAACTCCCATTCTTGATAGTTTTGTTCCCCGGTTATTTAACAATAAAATGTTTTCGCTTTTCGCTTTTTTTTCTAGCAAAGGTCTGCCTTTCAATAGGTAATTTTCAATCCAGGTTATTGCGGACCTGCCAATCGGGACAATCCTTTCTTTGGACCCCTTACCGAAAACCCTTATTACTTCCTCCTTTAAAAATAAATTCGATATTTTCAGATTGATAAGTTCAGATACACGCAGACCGCAAGCATATAATAGCTCGAGCAGGGCTTTGTCCCGTAAACCTAATTTGCTTTTAACATCGGGTTCGGTAAGGATAGAATCAATTTCTTCAATAGTTAATACTACTGGCAAATTTTTTGAAAGTTTTGGAGAACTTAATCTTTCTATGGGGTTTTCCTGAATATATTTGCTTTCAAAAAGATACTTGAAAAAATTTTTAATTGATGAAAAATATCTCGCGGCAGTAGAATTTGAGAGACAAACTTCATTTAATGTTTTAAAGAATTCTATTAAATGAGAAAATGTTATATCTGATGGATCGCTGATGCCTTTTTCACTAAGATAATGTAGAAGTGATGTTATATCATTCTTGTAAGATGAGATTGTATTCCCCGAAAGGTTTCGTTCAAGTTTTAAAAAGGAGAGGTACTCTTTCAGAAAGGATTCCATTATTTATCTTTTTTTTCATTAGCACCTTTTTCCATCTCATCCTGTTTGGGATATCGTATCCTTCGATAATGCTGTCCTAAAAGGATATTCAAAAAAGATTCCTTCATATTAGCAATATCCTGAAAAGTTACGGGTGAATCATCCAACTGCCCATCATCAATCCGTGCACTAAATATACCATCTATTACATTTTCTACCTTATCATTATCTGGTTCTTCAATTGACCTGGCTGCTGACTCACAGCCATCGGCAAGCATTATAATAGATGCCTCCCTGGAATTAGGTTTTGGACCGGGATACCTGTAGTCATCTATATTTACTTTGTCTTCCCCGTAAAGTTTTTTGGCTTTTTCAAAAAAGTATGTCATAGTGGCTGTGCCGTGATGCATCGGAATAAAATCTATTATTTCTTGCGGCAGATTATTCTCTTTGCCTAATCGGATACCTTCCTTAACATGATTTACAATTAGCTGAACGCTTTCCTCAGGATTTAAATTCTCATGTAAGTTCTGATTATCCAGTTGATTTTCAACATAATTCTGTGGTGTTATAGTTTTTCCAATATCATGATAATAGGCGCCAACACGTGCTAGTAAAGGATTTGCACCCATTTTCTCAGCAGCAGATTCCGCCATTGTTCCCATCGTCATTGAGTGATTAAATGTGCCTGGGGTTTTCCTTGCTAATTCTTTGAGTAAAGGTCTATCAAAATTAGATAATTCGAGCAAAGTAAGATCGGTTGTAATACTGAACATCTTTTCGAAGAAAATTAGTAAACCGTAAGTAAGCACAGGGCTAATCAGTGCATTTGAACCTGCGAATGCAAATTCTACAAGCATTTGATCAACCGGTGCAAAACGCTCCAATCCAAAAGCAATTATAGATAAAAAATATCCCAACAAAATAATCAGGAATGACCGGAATATCTGCGAACGATTTTTAATATCTCTTACGGTATAAACAGATAAACCTCCGGCGATCATATTCATCGCAGCAAAAGTGTAATCATTTCCACGGAGTGCACCTGCTATTAAGGCTAATATAACTGTGCTAAAAAAACCCATTCGTGAATCGAAGATGATAGTAAACAGCATAGATGCAGCAGGAATAAAGATAAGAAATTGAATTGGTGCCTGAACATTTATCTGATTCACCAGATAAGTGATGAAAGAAACAAAAACAAAAATCAGTGAAATTAAAATGAGTTTATTGTTTTCATTAAATATTTTCTTCCTTAATAGTACCAGGTACACTCCAAGCAAGGCAAGCAGCAAAGCAATGTGAAGGAATTTACCCAGAAACTGTAAGACAAGACCCCCCGCAGCTACAGTATCTCCTTTTGCTTCTTTGTAAGATTCTATTTTAAGTTTCGTTTCCTTTGTAATCCTCTCGTGCGTTGCAATTATTCTTTCATTTTCATTTACAATCCCGGAATACTTAGAAACATTATTCTTGGCTTGCTCAATTTCCTCTTCTGTTAATTTGGAGTTATACACCAGATTTGGCACAAGGAAATGTACAGTGTACTCAAGTAATGCACTCTCAATATCATCCGTGTAATTTAATCTTGCTATCAGTCGTGCCGCTTCATCACGGATATTGTTATAAAACCTATAATTATTAATTGTTCTTATTCTATCAACATTTCCGACTCTAACCGCAATGCTATCCCTTGTTTTTTCAGAGGATGTAATACTTAAAATCGCCTTTTTATAAACTCTGATTAACACAAATCTGGCAGTGGCAAATAGCTCTCTAAGTTTAGGACCTTTAGTTTTAACAAGATTTCTTTCTTTTAATCTTATAGATTGAAATTTTGCGAACGATTTAGAACTAAGGAAAGTTGGGTTGGTTGTATCAATTGAATCTTTAACGATATTATTATCAAATACTCCCACTAAATAGCTGTTATAACTATTAAGTGAATCAATACTTTGCTTTTCTATTCCGACATTATCTATAAATACAGGATATACACTTTTTTCAGCCGCATGTAATTCTCTTTGATAAACATCTTTAGCCTTAATAATCGGGAAACTGAATTGAGCAATTAAATCATCAAGCAACCAGATTGTGCCTTCAGTAACATCCGATTCTATTGATTCTCCCTTTGGGAACATCAAAGCGATTAAAAATACGGTGGTAAGCGCGATTATAATTTTATAGAATAGACTTTTGGGTGTAATTTCAATTGGTAGAATAGACATTTTTTAACCTTTTTTTGCACTTAAAAGCATTTCAAAAAATTCTGCGGCACCTTCTTTATCATTTGTTTTTGTCGTAACATGATCAGCCTTTCTTACTAATTCGGGAATCGAATTTGCTACTGCAATTTTGATAGCTTTAGATTCAAACATACTAATATCATTATACCAATCGCCCATTACAACAGCGTGCCGGGGTGGTATTTTTAAATATTTAAGTAACCTTTTCAATCCTTTACCTTTATTTGAGCCGGCTTTTCTTATTTCCAAATAAAACACTCCTTTATATTTTTGTGATCTGAAAAAGGATGTGCTGCAACCAATAGTATATGGAAATGAGAACTTATCCGTTACAAACTTAATTGTATCTCTGTTCTCACCGATAAAAACAATTTCCAAAGTTTTATCTAAATATTTATCGTAGGAATCAACTTGTTTGTACCTGGCACCAAACTTATTTAATGTTTTAGGAATAACCGAATTATGTTCCGTATAATATATTGCATCGGAATGACAGAGTGCAATATTTAATAAATAATTTTCAGCATAGGATATTGCTTTCCTAACATACTTTTCTTTAATGAAAGATTCAAAAATTGTTTTACCGCTGGGGTAATCTACTATTACACTCCCATCAAGCGAAATAATAGGGTTATTTATTTCCAGTTCTTTTGCAATATCTGTAACAGCCGAATGAAGTCTTCCTGTAGAAAACGAAAAAAGAACATCGTACTTGTGCAATTCTCGTATAAGCTTTTTAGATCTCTCACTTATCGAACCATCATTTTTAAGTAATGTCCCATCGAGATCGGAAACTATTATTTTAACATTCTTTAATTTTTCTTTGTCAGTCATATTGCCATTATTTAATAGTTATGCCCCATCCTAACGATGAGAGATTTTTGTAAATGATCAAAATTGAAATCGCAGCTAATACGAACGCAATTGTTACTTCAGTGTACATCCCGAATATCAGACTGCCGATTCCAAATAACATAGAATAAACCAGCACTACTCCAAATATCCAATTTATTAACATCTTTATAAAATTTTGGTCACCTTTAACATCAGGAAGCTGTTTTGCAATTTTATTCCAGAGAAATCCGCCGGGATGAATTTTCCTGTAAAACGATTTTAAAATTTCTTCATCGGTGGGCTTGGTAATAAATGTAACTACAATCCAAACGATTGTTGTTGCAGGCACAAGTATAAGAAGAGTATCGGGAAACTTTATTCCAGAGCCCAAAAGTATAGGATAAACTATAAACGGAGTTACCATGGCAGATATTTCTGACCAAGCATTAATCCTCCACCAAAACCAGCGCAAAATTAAAACCAAGCCAACTCCTGCGCCACATTCCATTATAAACTCCCAGGCACCTGAAATCCTTGTAATAAATAATGTAACTATTATTGAAACAAACATGAGAATTATAGTTGTTACCCTGGATGAAGATACATAATGTTTTTCATCCTTTTTTTTATTTATGAATCTCCTGTACAGATCATTAATGATATAAGAGGTCCCCCAGTTAAGCTGTGTTGCAATAGTACTCATATAAGCTGCAAAAAAAGCTGCTACTAATAAACCCTTTAAACCAATCGGCAAAAAGTCTCTCATTGCATAAATGTAACCCATCCCCTTCTCACCCTCCGAAAGCTCCGGGTAAACTATCAAAGCACATATACCAACAATTATCCATGGCCACGGGCGTAATGCATAGTGTGCTACCTGAAAAAACAAGGTGGCAAACAGCGAATGCTTTTCATCTTTAGCGGACATCATTCTCTGCACAACATACCCCCCGCCACCGGGTTCCGCACCCGGATACCAAGATGCCCACCACATTAGTCCAACGTAAGCTAAAAAAGAAGTTATAGTTAAAGCAAATGCGCCTCCAAGTGATTGTACATCTGTAATTGTCGGGAAAAAATTAAACACGAACTCCGGAAGTTTTTCCTGCATCCCCGCAATTCCACCTACAACTGAAGAGTTAGCCACAATTATTGCTAAAATTATACTTCCAGTCATGGCAATAATAAATTGGAACGCATCTGTAACCACAACGCCCCACAGCCCGGATAATGCTGAGTAAAAGGCAACTATTAACATACAGGCAAAGACGTAAAAATACACCTGGTCTTCACTTATATCAAATAAACCGACCAGAATTGTTGCAAGAGCTTTATTCACCCAGCCCATTATTATTACATTCATTATCAGACCAAGATAAACAGCGCGGAAACCCCTTAAAAATTTTGCCGACTTTCCTGAATATCGAATTTCAGCAAACTCTACTTCGGTCATAATCCCTGCCCTGCGCCAAAGCCTGGCAAAGAAAAACACAGTTAAAATTCCACCAAATGCAAAATTCCACCATATCCAGTTACCCGCAATACCGTTTTGGGCAACCAACTCTGCTACTGCCAATGGGGTATCTGCAGCAAATGTTGTTGCAACCATGGAAAGCCCTGCAAGGTACCAGGGCAGGTTTCTGCCGGAAAGAAAAAACTCATTTGTACTTTTGCCAGCGCGGCGTGAGTAGTATACTGCAATTCCTAATGAAAAGACGAAATAGGCGATAACTACCAGATAATCGAGAAATTCCAAGAATGATTCGTTTGACTATTTTAAAATTGTTCTTGGCATAATATATGAAATACATAACTTATTTTAGAATAAAAACATATAAAATATATTACTAAAACGTATATTTCACTAAAAATTTTAACTGTTTGATTGATAATAATCTTAAAAATATTATGAACCTGTTAAGTTAAATGCATTGTGATTTTACAATTTTAAATACAAATAAAGAATGAATATTTATATAATCGTCGCAATATCGTTAGTTGTTTTTATTACTCTTATACTAGTCATAAAGAATAGAGCAGAATCAAAACATAAATTAAGTTATAAAGATATGGCGGTGTTCGATAAAATTATGGGGGAGAATTCTGAGAAAGGAATTAGAACGAAAGAGATCAGATTAAATAATAATGAACTACCTGAAAACATTGCAAAAAATATTATTTCAAGTAAGGAAAAGGAAAATGGAAGAGAGAGCGTTCCATCCTCCCATAAAGATGATCACCGGGTAGATGCATCGGGTACCGAAACGATTTCGGCTACCTCTGTTAAGACAGACAATCAAAACTATGAAATGGGATTGTTACTATTAGAAAAGAAAAGATTTAACCAAGCTATTGATTATTTCAGTAAAGCTATCGAACTAAATCCTGCTGATGGTGCTCCATATTATTACAGGGGTATGGCAAAGAATAAACTTAATTTATTAAATGATGCAATTGAAGATTACACTGATGCAATGTTACGAAAACTAAACATTGTTGATGTTTTTTACAGAAGAGGATATTGTAAGTTTAAATTGGCTGATAATTGTGGCGCATTAAAAGATTTTACAAAATATGTTTCTATTGATAAACATAATCCGGAAGCATATTATTATAAAGGATTACTAGAGTACGAGGCGGAAAATTATTCTGCTGTGATAGAGGACTTAAATAAAGCTATTGAGCTAAACCCAAATCACGAATCCGCTTATTTTAAAAGAGGCATGGCTAAAGAAAAAACAGGCGATAAGAACGGTTGCCGCAATGATTTAAAAACCGCCGTAGATAAAGGTAACCTAGAGGCATATCATTATCAAAAAAAGTTCTGTGGCTAAGAAATTATTCTCCTGATTGAAATTGTGAAATTAATAGACCGACAATCATAGTTACTGTAACACCAATTATTGTGTACCAGGTCCATCCAATATTTGAGAAAAATATCACTAAAATCATAACAACAATACCAGTAGCGAATCCTGCCAATGCGCTAATTTGCTTCACTCTTTTAAATAACAATCCAAGCAAAAAGGTACCCAACAAACCACCGTATGTAAAAGAAGCAATACTAAGAGCAATTTCAACAACTGCAAGTGAGCTTCCCATAAACATCATTGCTGAAAGTGTTAAAAGTATTGCCCAAAATATTGTAAGCTTGCGGGAAATGCTTAATTTTTTTTTGTCATCAATACTCTTTCCGAAAAATGGAAAGTAAATATCCATCATAGCTGAAGATGATAATGAACTCATTGATCCGGCAAGAGTTGACATTGCCGCAGCAAATAAACCAGCGATAATTATTCCGGTTATACCCGGCGGAAGTGCCTCAATAATGAATTTGGGAAAAATTTCATCAGGTCTAATATCCAGAGATCCATAATAAGCATAAAGCATAACGCCCAGAATTAGAAATATTGCAAACTGAAAGATCACAATAATTCCGCTGCCGATAATTGCTTTTTGTGCTCCCCTCAGATTTTTTGTAGCAAATAATCTTTGCACTATCAATTGGTCTGTGCCATGCGAAGCCATAGATAGAAAGGCTCCACCTATGATTCCTCCAAGAAGAGTATATGGATCGCTGAAGAATCCCGCAATACCATCATCAATACCAAAATTAATAATTGAAAATTTATTTCCTGCTGAAGAAGCACGCACTACAGTTGCCCATCCATCCGGTAAAAGATTTAACAGGTAAACTGCCGCAAGTATAGCGCTGCCCAAATATAAGAACATTAAGATCACATCAACTTTAATTATTCCTCGCAACCCCCCTGTATAAGTATATATCAGCGAAATTATAGCTATGATGATGATCGCAATAATCGGATCAATATTTAAAATGAGGTATAATGGAATTGCTGTTGCAAATAATCTAACTCCGTCTGCGGCAGTTCGTGTGAAAATAAATACTATTGAAGCAAATGTTCTTGTTTTCGCTCCAAAACGATTTTCTAAATAACTGTAGGCTGTCTTCAGTTCACCTTTGTAATATGCCGGAAGAAAATATTTTGCTACTATTAACCTCCCGATAAAGTATCCAAATGTAACTTGTAAAAAATTAAGATTAGTAAGGTATGCCAGACCCGGTATTGAAATAAATGTGAGAGTACTTGTTTCAGCAGCAACTATGGAAAAACAAACTGCCCACCAGGGAACTTGCTGAGATCCCAAAAAATAATCTGTGATCGATTTTTGCTTTCCCCCGGAAATAGAGCCAATTATGACTATACCAATTAGAAAAGTAAAAATTATTACATAGTCAATCGTGCTTGCTTCCAAATCTTATCTCTCAATTGGAATAATTATTAAATTGATGATGATATAAAAAAAGCATCCTTATGAATACCGGATGCTTCTAAATAATTTTATATATTCTGCAAAGTATGCTGAAGTTAAAAGTATATTGATTTCACTACTAATTTATTTTTTGTAATTGTTCGAATGCTTCGTCAACAGTATTGCACACGGGTAATACTCTGTCTAATTGTGTGATTTGAATTAGCGAATAAACCTTTTCGGAAGGAGCTGCTAATCTCATATGACCATCATTAATATTAAGTATCCTGTTAGCAACCAGGATTGCACTCAACCCTGAGCTGTCGCAACTTTCTACATCACTCAGATCAAGTATGAATTTATTGGCGCCCTCTACTTTTAAAAGTAAAGTAAATTCTCCTTTTAACAACCCTGATATATTGGTATCGAGACGTTTCTCATTTAATTTGAATATGGTAATGTTGTCCTTACGTTTTATTTCAAAGTCCATTATAAAATCCTATAACATTTTAAGACAATTTAATAAATTTTTATAAGATATTTTCAGATTAGTTTCATTATTTGATATCTGAATATTATATGTTTTGTCGGAGAGTCTTTTTGTAAACCCGATTCTAATCTTTGCAGATATTTTCCCGGTTATATAGGAATAAAATAGCTGTTCCTTCCTGTTCAGATCAAGTATTACATCAAATTTATTCTTCAATAATTTTAAAATCATCCTTTTAGAGGGAAGATTTATTTTATTTATATCATTCAAACCATGCCCAAATGCTTTACTCCTATAATGCATAGGTAATAAACTTATACGATAATCAAACGTAAGAATAAAAATTTCTTTGTTTAATTCTTCAAGAAAAGTTAGAACATCCAGAGAATATCTAAAATCCTGTTCGTCTTCTGGCATGAGTACAAGAAATGCATATGAATCGTTAATTACGGTGGAAAATGATTGCTCGTCAAATCCATGTTTGTCTAATGTATAATTAACAAAAAAATTTGCTGCCTTTTCTTTTAACATAGATGGCTATTTCGTTTTAATATTTTTAAAATGATTATACAGATCATTTTCGCTTAATAATTTAATATTTAATTTTTTTGCTTTTGTTAGTTTCGATCCTGCTTTTTCTCCTGCAATAACATAGTCGGTGTTTTTACTAACGCTGCTTGTAATCTCTCCACCAAACCGCATAATTTTTTCGCCTGCTTCTGTTCTTGTATACTTTTTTAATGTGCCGGTTAGAACAAAAGTTTTTCCACTAAAAAAATTATCAGGAATAAAAGAAGTTTCTTGTTCTTGCAATCGTAAGTTCAGCCCAAAAGACCTTAACTTTTCAATTGTATACCGGTTAGCCGGGTTTCTGAAAAATTGAATCACACTTTTTGCTATACTTTCACCAATATCTTCAATTGTCACTAATTTTTCATTGGTGGCATTAATTAAATAATCAATTGATTTTAAATTATATGCGAGTTTTCTAGCCACACCCGCGCCAACATACCTAATGCCTATTGCAAATAAAACCTTATCAAACGGCCTTTTCTTACTATTCTCAATTGCTTTAAAAAGGTTAGCTATGCTTTTACTACCTAATCTATCAATAGATACTAATTCATCTCTTTTATTATTAAGGTTGTAAATATCCGCAAAAGTTTTTAAATATCCTTTATCAACAAAAATATCTATAATTGCTTCTCCCAGTCCCTCTATATCCATTGCCCCGCGAGCGGCAAAGTGTTCTATTCTTCCTTTCATCTGCGCCGGGCATTCAAAGTTTTCACAATATAATACAACTTCATCCGGCGGATTAAATAGTGGGGTTTTACAAACAGGACAAATTTTTGGCGGTTGAATTTTTTTACTGTCACTTTTTCTTTCACTCATTACAACAGAAACTACTTTCGGAATTACATCTCCGCCTTTTTCAATTATTACCCTGTCTCCTTTTCTAATATCTTTTCTACAAATTTCATCAATGTTGTGCAACGTAGCTCTTTTAATTGTTGAACCAGAAAGCAAAACCGGGTCGAGTTCTGCAACAGGTGTTACAGCCCCTGTTCTTCCAACCTGCCAAACAATTTTTATTATGTTTGTATAAGCCTGCTTAGCCTGAAACTTGAAGGCAACAGCCCATTTAGGTGATTTAGCTATATTACCCAAAATATTCTGTTGTGCAATTGAATTTACCTTTATAACCGCGCCATCAATCTCGTATTCTAATTCATCACGCATTGATTCAAATTTATGACAAGTTTCAATTACCGCTTCCATGCTGCTGCATTTATTATACTTGCCGTTAACTTTAAAACCAAGTTTATTTAGCATTACAAGATTTTCTTCATGACTTTTTAACTCATCATCTATACTTATTAGATTATAAACAAAATTATTAAGCGGTCTTTTTGCAACTTCCTTCGGGTCCTTCATTTTTAAGGTGCCTGCTGCAGAGTTCCTCGGATTTGCAAACAGCTTCTCTCTTATTTTCTCTCTTTCCCTGTTAAGATTTACAAAATCTTTTATGTTCATGAAGATTTCACCGCGTACTTCAATATCTTTTAATTTATACAAACCGGATTTAACTTCATTTAACTTAAGCGGAATTGTTTTCATTGTTCTTACATTGTTCGTTATCTCTTCACCAAAAACACCATCACCTCTTGTAGCTGCGGTTTTAAGAATACCATCAACATAATTTAAAGTAACCGAAGCCCCGTCTATCTTGAACTCAACAATATATTCAACTTTTTCATTCTCCGGTAATGCATCTTTAACCCTTCGGTTAAAATCATAAAGCTCTTCTTCGTTATAAGTATTTGCCAAACTTAGTATAGGAATTTTATGTTCAACGCGTTTGGATTCTTCCGTCAAATCTTTTCCTACTCTCTGTGTGGGAGAATCGGGTGTGATTAATTTGGGGTGTTCTGTCTCAAGCTTTTCCAAATCTTTTACAAGATTATCATATTCCTCATCACCAATTACAGTTTCAGTGAGAATATAATATTTATAATCATGTTCCCTTATTTTTTTACGCAGCGATTCAATCTTTTTTTCAATTTGAGACGGCATCTATTCCTGATTTATTTGAGGCGGGATATAAATTCTTTCCAGCCCGTTTTTATCAAGTTTGTAATACCTAACTGCACCCCGCTTTTTTTTGAATTCGATTTTTTCATTATTTATTTTCAAATCTATAACACCCGAGTTACCCAGAGTAAATTTAAAGTTACTCTTTGCTTTAAACGATTGGGATGTTTTCGGAAAGAGTAAAAATTCTCTTGAAGTTTTATTATCCATAACTACAAAGACCCATGCGGAATCCGCAGAATCATTATTAGTTAAAGTTAATGTTAGTTCTTCAATATCTTTTGGTGAACTTTCTTTGGGAATCTGATCGACTTTTTCATTTACGAATCTTTTGGGTGTATCCTGTAAAACCTCATCGAAGGGTTTTTCTACTACTATATTATTTCCTTTATCTTTAACAAATAAAAAGTAGATAAGAACCACACCAATTACTGCAACCAATGCGCTTACTAAATATACCAGCAGGTTTTTCTTCATAATTGATTTAGAGCTCTTATTATTTTTAGCATTCTCATCTGAATAAGAGTATAATGTTTTCTTTTTATCTTCTTGCTCTTCTGATTTCTTATCTTGTGATTCCTGAACTTTTGTCTCTGTTTCCTCTATTTCCGAATCGATTGTTTCATTTTCTTTATTGGGTAATGTTTTCCCATCTTTTGCCATAAGATACCTTTGCATGGTTTCATCTTCATCAAGACCAATAACCTTTGCATACTGCTTAACAAAAGCTTTAACATAAAGCTCTGGTAAAAAGTGAACATCACCTCTTTCAAGTGCTTTTAAAAACTTTATATCAATTCTTGTTTTGGCTGAAATTCCTTCTAATGTAATTCCAGCTTCTTCCCTGGTTTTTTTTAATTCGTTAGTAAATGATTTTAGCATAAATTTACTTTAATCTGAAAATTATTAATCTTCTTTTCTAATAAGCTTAGCTGCAAAGGCACCATCCATTATGTGCTTATGCGGCAAAGTTTGAATACATCCGTGTTCATCCAATATTTCATCCGGGAATTGATCCTTTGCGCTCTCCAACATAAAATTTGGATGTGATAATAAAAACTTTTCTACAATTGCAAAATTCTCTTCCGGTTCAATTGAACAAGTACTATAAACAACAATACCGCCTGGTTTAACTAAATCTGCCGCCTTACACAATAATCTATATTGAAGATCGTTTAATCCTCTTAAATCAAAAATATCTTTCTTCCATTTAATATCCGGTTTTTTTGAGATTGTTCCGGATCCCATACACGGTACATCTGCCAGCACTCTGTCAAATGGTTCATCATCAAACTCCAATGCATCTGTTTCCACGGTATGAATTCTTCCCAAACCCAGCCTTTGCATATTTTTTCTCAATATTTTCAATCGGCTGTCAAATCTATCCAGCGCAACAATCTCGCCTTTTTCATGCATTAAAGAAGCAATATAAGCAGTCTTTCCTCCCGGTGCTGCACATAAATCCAGGACTCTCATTTCATCAGTAACCTGCAGCAGCCTGCAAGCTAAACCCGCACTCTCATCCTGAATATTAAAATATCCTTTAACAAAATATTCCCACGATGTAATGTTGGTAAGATTTTGCAATTTGTAAAATTCCGGTAGATATCTCCCCGTTTTAAACTTAAGGTTAACAGACTCCAGTAAAGATTTAAATTCGTCTGCTTGAACCCGGGGTGCGTTTAATCTTAATGTTAAAAAAGGTTTTTCGTTATTAGCGAATAGTAAATCTTCAGTTTCATCTCTGCCAAATCTTTGTAAATATCTTTTAACCATCCATGAGGGATGTGAATAATACGCGCTTAGATATCCAACAATATCTTTATCCGGATCAGGATACCGTATACCATCTTTATTCCTTATAATGTTTCTTAAAACAGCATTAGTTAAGCTGGCGGGTTTGGGTCCTTGTAGTTTTTTTACAAACTCAACAGCTTCATTTACTGCCGCATAATCGGGGACTCTATCTAAAAATAGTATCTGGTATAATGCTACTCTCAATCCGTTTTTTAAATTGGGAATGGCCTTTGAAAATGTGCCTTTATAAAATCCGTTTAATATCCAGTCAAGTCTTCCCATCCATCTAATTACACCGTGAACGATTTCGTAGAGCAGTGCCTTGTCTGGTCCGCGCAATTCTGTATTCTTCATTTCATTATCCAATAATCGATCTAGATAGGCATCGGTACGTTCAACGCGATTTAATATTTTTACTGATAAACCACGAACTCCATCATAAAGATTTTTAACAGAATGATATTCAAGTTTAATTTCGGTATTCTCTTTAATTACTTTTATCCTTTCTTTCTACAGAAGTAAAATTGTAAATCTCTTCAAAAAGTTTCTCATCCTCAGGAAGTAGATCCAGATTCCTACGTTCCATCACAATCCTAGCTGTTTCAATACTTTTATTTACCTTATAAGTGGATATGTTTTCAGACCCTCCCCAGGAGAATGAGGGAATATATTTTGGGGGAAATCCAGAACCAAAAATATTTGATGAAAAGCCAACTATAGTTCCTGTGTTAAACATTGTATTAATTGCCGTTTTAGTATGATCTCCGATTAGTACACCTAAAAACAGGGAACCGGTATCGATAGTTTTTCCGTTTAATTTTACCTTTATCGTGCTGTAATTATTTTTTAGATCACTGCAATTAGTATCAGCACCAAGGTTTACCCAACTTCCCAAATAGGAATGCCCTATAAAACCCGAATGTTGTTTGTTGGAATAAGGCATGATGATTGAATCCTCAACTTCACCTCCAATCTTGCAAACTCTGCCAATACTTACATTCTTATAAATGGCTGCCCCGCTTTTTATTGTTGAATTATTTCCGATATAAACCGGACCTTCAATAACAGCATTGGGATAAATAAAAACGTTCTCATCAATATAAACCGGACCATTGGAGGCATCAATAACAACACCTGGTTTAATAGTTACATTATTTTTAATGAATATATTTTTTAAGTTAATAAAATTTACATTATCAAATTTTTCTGAACCCATAAATTCAGAATTTGCTTGTATTAAAACCTGAACATCATGCAGTAATTCAGAACCGTTGTCCGTAATCATTTCCCACAAATAATTGCAAACTTTTACATCAATATTTTTAGTTGTCAATTCAAAGAAAGAATTAAGATTAATAACACCATTCAGTTCTTTTTTAAACGCAATAAGATTACCTTTCGATAATTTTAATGCGATGATTTCATCACCGCATTTATAAATACAATCTTCGGATTCTTCTGCGGAAAAAATTCCGAGAAGCTTTCCTGATGAAACTACTCTGCCGTTTATAAATAAACAGGAATCATCGGTAATTTTGTTCACGTCTAAATCGGGATATTGCAGTTTCAATGTCTCTTCCAGATATTTCCTGCAGTGTAGTGAGAATCGATAACCGGAAAATTCTCTTGCGATTTTTTCCCTTAACGTATTGATCCCGCACACTAGCTCATAAACCGGTCTTGAATAGGTAAGCGGATAAAAGTTTGAATATTTTTCGTCTTCAAAAATGCAGATTTGCATTTATCAATCTCATTTAAATTTTAAAATCAAATTTAATGTTTTTTACTCTAAGAATCTTTAATATTATTCTGTGTAATTTTTTCTATGCCCTTCATTTAGGGATTAATAAAATAATGCGACACCGCCATTGACCGAACCATTTTTTTAGGAAGGAGAGTTTCTTTCTGAGGAATAATTTCTTTGTGATTCATAGTGACTTTGTAGTATTGAATGTCTTTTTCCTTAAGAATCTTTTTTTTGCTACTGTGATTCAAAGTGGTAAAGGTTTCACAAAGGTCTGTCGATAAAATTTACTTTAAAACAAAAAAAGCCAGATAAACCGGCTTTAAAACAAATTGTTCAAAACGAAATTTATTTTTCCGCTGATTTTTTCTTTTGATATTTTTTCTTAAACTTCTCGACCCTTCCTGCCGTATCAAGAAGTTTTTGCTTACCTGTAAAGAATGGATGTGAACCGCTGGAAATTTCCAACTTTACCAAAGGGTAAGTATTCCCATCAGTCCATTTAACTGTATCATGCGTCTTAATTGTTGATTTGGAAAGTATAGCAAAATCACAGGACGGATCCTTAAAAACAACTGGTCTGTATTCGGGATGAATACCTTTTTTCATAATAATAATCCTAACTTTTTATCAATTTTTCAAGCAGTAAATATAAAAATCCTACTTATTAAAAACAAAGAAAATGACTGATTTTCTAATAAATCTCACTCCAACTTTTCAATTTTCTTTAGAATTTGAAATTTTTTCTTAAGTTCTAAAATCTTTTTCTTCTCTTCTTTAGTATGATATACCTGCCTGAAATTCAGTCCGGATTTCCTGATAGCAATACCGGTGGCTAATGGTGCCGAAACTTCATCGGTGGTTGTAATTTCTGTTTCTGCTGTTAATGTTGATTCAGACGGGGAAAATTCCCTTCCGGCTAATAAGTCATTATCAGAAGATCTTTCCTTTAATAACTTTTCAGTTCTTACCCCACTATTTTTTTTATCGGCAAAAACATCTTTTTCTACCAGATCACTTTTTTCATTTAAATTATCCTCTGGAATCACCGATTCATTCTTATCAGAGACCAACACTACATCCTCACGTATTTTCGGTTCCATTAAAAACGGGTTATCTGCTTCTTCTGAATTAGTATTGACCATTAAGAATATAACTATTGCAGCGGCAGCTAATCCAAAAGAAGGAACTAACCGTGATGGGGTAAAAAATCTTTTGATTTTTCGCTTTTCTTCCTTCACAGACTTCTCAGCATTTAGTTTTCTTTTTAAGTCGGCTTCAAAATTTGGGGGTGCTTTTAACTTCTGAAGACCTTTGAGTGTTTTGATCACTTCATTATATTTTTTTTCATCGTCATTCATTTTTATAACTATTCTTTGTAAATATCTTTTAATAATTTCTGTAATTTAGCTCTTCCGCGGTTTATTCTCGATTTTACGGTGCCTTCATTCAACCCGGTTATTTTTACAATTTCCTCATAACTCATTCCCTGTATATCTCTTAAGATAACAACTTCTCTAAAAACTTCTTTCACTTTTAACAATGCCTTTTGAATTATCTCATCCTTAATTCCGCTGTCGGTCATCACATCGGGGCGATAGCTTTCATCTGGAATATCGAATACTTTGTGATCTTCTCCGTAATCGTTTATTGATATAAAACTTCTGCGTTTCCGTCTTCTGTATTCTGTACGGGCTAAATTGCCGGCAATTGTGTAAATCCAGGTGGAAAACTTTGCAACATTGCTGTAATTATTTTTATACCTGTAAAACTTTATCATTGTTTCCTGCACAACATCCGTACAAGCATCAAAATCACCCAGGAAACGGAACACATAATTGGTTAACGGATTTTTATATCGCTGCACTAAAATTTCAAATGCTCTTTCATTATTGGTTTGCTGAAGATCGGCAATTAGTTCTTCATCTGAAAAAGCGTTAAGATTTTTCCCGTTTCGGGATCCCGCTTCGCGGTTGATATCCATTAACTAAAATTATACTATTAAATGAGAATTTTGTTTCCTCTGCTATACAAATTAATCAAAAAAGGTGAGATTGAGAAAAGTTTAGATATTATTGAAGAGCCGGAATGATATATCCCGTCTCTGCTAAAGAAGATTATTTGAGAAGAATAAGTTTTTTTGTTGCCATAAAATTCCCGGAAGTAATTCTATAGAAATAAATACAGCTTGATAAATTTGATGCGTCGAATTTAACCGTATAATTTTCGCCAGGCTTCTGCTCATTAATTAATGTTGCCACTTCTTCGCCGATAATATCATAAATTATTAGGTTATTCAAAGGATTCTATAGTGATACCATTAGTCTAATCGCTTTTGTCGGTCTGCCAAAATTAACGTAATATTTTTCAAACTATTTCTCTATTTCCCCCCAAGGCATTTTATCAGAAAATTGATATAATGGCTCTTTGGGGTTTAATATCTCTTTCAATCCTTGATACAAGAATGTACTCTGACTTTGATTTGGTGAGTTGCTTTTCAT
>Ga0114949_10000137_pt1 | contig 32470 bp, 26 predicted proteins | sample N074metaG_FD_83505 | JGI IMG/M metagenome (GOLD analysis project Ga0114949, IMG submission 83505) | Deep subsurface microbial communities from Kermadec Trench to uncover new lineages of life (NeLLi) - N074 metaG | ecosystem: Environmental > Aquatic > Marine > Ocean trench > Sediment | place...
CTCGGAGACAGCTTATATCGATGGGCTGAGGCGTTTTCTACGATCGACCGAGTAACAGCGGCACCGTGAATACGGTTCGGAGAAATTTCGCATAGCATCGTGCTGCGGCAGACACGGCTGGCGTTCACGAATTCATTCAACGAGCCAGGATCGCCGCCAAAGGCCGGCCTGCGTGCTGTAACCAATATCACGCCGCACCACTCGGTGCTGACTATCGAGAGTTAATGGGGTCGAACCGAATTAACCGACAGCAATTTATTTGGTTCGACCACTTTTCTTAGAATGGCTGTGATGACTGCGGTTTCCGACATTGTCGGTCCTCCCCGTGGCTGGGCTAACAGACCAATGTGGCGCATGGGGCGAAGAATAGAAGAAGGTACCAGGTGAAATGCCCAGATCTTTGCACACTGACCTCATCGGTGCACTGCTGCACACGACTTGCCATTTGCGGGTGTCGGTTTCATTATCCGGACTAACCACTCAGGAGTATGCGCATGGCGGAGAAGGACCCGCAATGGTCGGACGATACACTGCTCGTACATGACGAGCGCCACTCCAAAGGTGCTGTTGCCCCACCGATTTACCAGACTTCGCTTTTTACCTTTGCATCCTACCAGGCGATGCTTGATCGATTTAGCGGTGCATCCGTACAACCAATATATTCGCGAGTCGACAATCCCACAGTATCTGTGTTGCTGGAAAAGATGTGCCTGATAGAAGGTGGTGAGCGCGCACTCGCTTTCTCGAGCGGCATTGCCGCGATCAGCAACGCGATTCTCGGCCAGGTACAATCGGGTGACCGCATCGTCTGCGTGAAACACGTCTATCCGGATACCTATCGATTGCTGAAGTCTATTTGTGCACGCTTTGGCGTAAGCACAGACTTCGTCGACGGTACGGATCTGGCGGCAATCGAAAAGTCACTCCCCGGCGCAAGGCTCTTGTACCTCGAGAGTCCGACGACATGGGTTATGGAAGAGCAGGATCTCAGGTCGATTGCGACCATGGCGAAAGCTGAAGCTGTTACGACCATCGTCGACAACAGTTGGGCCACGCCGATTTTTCAGAAGCCGCTGCAGGTAGGCATCGACCTGGTCGTGCACTCCGCATCAAAATATATATCTGGTCACAGCGATACGGTCGCCGGGCTACTCGTGGGCAAGCAGTCGATTATCGACAAGCTGGCAGCGGAGACGACACCGTATCTTGGTGCGAAGCTCTCAGCACAGGAAGCGGCGCTGCTGTTGCGCGGTTTACGTACATTGCCACTCCGCATGCAGCGCCACCAGGAAAGCGCATTGGCCATTGCGAAAAGGCTTGCCGAGCATCGTTCTGTAACCCGCATCAATCATCCCGGCCTGAACACGCGCGATTACTCATTACTGCAAGGGTGCGGCGGCCTCTTCAGCTTCGAAGTCGATGATGCGGTCGATATTCCGGCATTCTGTGACTCACTATCCGTGTTCCGCCTCGGCGTGAGCTGGGGCGGGTATGAAAGCCTGGCGATGCCTGCAGCAGCGTCCATCATCCAGGCAGGCGAGCACAATGCCGCCATCGACTTTGGTGTATCCCCCGCGGTTAATACGGCTTTACATCGGCCTCGAGGATCCGCAAGTGCTCTGGAGCGATCTTGGCGCAGCACTCACCAATGTGTAAGTCGATTTCCCTTTTTGAAGCGGCGCTGCCGCTGCTCACAATGCTCGTGTGCCTGGTAGGCGGCGGATTCTTCTTTCCCATGGGAACAGAGTTACTGGTATTCGTCATGTTTATCGCTGCTGCCGTCGCCGGCCTCATCGCGATGCGTTACGGACATGGCTGGGCAGATATTCAACGATCGACTGGTGAAAAGTTCGCAGCCGTCCTTCCTGTCATCCTCATCCTGCTATCGATTGGCATGCTGATCGGTACCTGGATGTTCAGCGGCACGATTCCAATGCTGGTGTACTACGGCGTCAAGCTGGTCAACCCGCAATTCATGATCGTAACGGCATTCCTGGTCACCGCAGCCATGTCGCTGACCGGTTCGTCCTGGGCCTCGGCCGGCACCATCGGTGTGGCATTGATGGGTGTTGCCGCTGCAATCGATGCGCCGTTGGCTGCCACAGCAGGAGCGGTGGTTTCCGGCGCATACTTCGGCGACAAACTGTCGCCGCTGTCGGACTCAACCAATATTTGCGCGATCGGCGCCAACGCAAATTTGTACGACCATATTCGTAACATGGTGTACACCGCTGGCCCGTCCTTTGCGGTTGCACTAACGGTTTACCTGGTTGCCGGGCTATTGACCGATGGCAATACGAGCGTTGCCACCATTCATGATCACCCGTTACTCGCCGAGTTAGAGGTGGCATACAACGTTACCTGGCTGGTATTTCTGCCGGCCGTCATCGTGCTCTGGGGAACGTTAAATCGAAAGCCCGCTGCACTGGTTATGGTCGTATCGTCACTCGTTGCAATGCTCGTCGGAATCGGCGCTCACGGGTTCAGTGTTCACAACTCGATACTCGCTGCCATTTCCGGCTTTAATGTGGGCATGATCGATTCGCTGGCGGCCACGGGCAACGCCCCCGGCGAAATGCTGAGTTCACTGCTGAACCGCGGTGGTGTCAATTCGATGTCAAGCACGCTGATCATCATTATTGCGGCATTCCTTATCGCCGCAGGCATGGACGTATCCGGCGCATTGGATAAGATTCTGCAGTCAATGCTCGAACGGGTGCGAACCGTGTTCGGCCTCGTAGCAGCAACATTGGCGTCGGGAGCGATAATGGTTGCATTGACCAGCCATGGCGGCGTAACCGCACTCATTGTCGGCGGTTTGTTTCAGAACGGTTATCGCGAGCGCGGGCTGGCCCCCGAAAACCTGTCCCGATCACTGGAAGACTCCGTCACTATCCTGGAACCCCTGATGCCATGGACAGTATCTGCAATTTTCATGGCAACCACGCTTGGCGTGCCGACCCTGCAATACCTGCCGTGGGCCGTTTTCTGCATGACCGGCTGGATTTTTTCTCTGCTGCTCGCCGCCTTTTTTCCACGAACAGGGTTCGGCCTGAAATTACTTGAAGGTGAGACAACAAGGCGACAGGCACCGCGAAAAGGGGTCGAACCCACTGCGGTCCCACTTAATTCATAATTGGCGTGGTAACTCAAAAGTCGCGGCTGGAAGCCCCTCCCACGATTCCGCTAAACATCGCGTGGGAGGGGCTTCCAGCCGCGATTGAGGATGCCGCTGCGGGAATGAGCGCCGATAGAGGTTGCCAAAATCAAGTTGCTGACAAGGGAAAGATACTTGGACCACAGTCTATGCAGTCCTTTCACCGTCCCGCAACCAGAATAAGTGGGACAGCAGTGGGTTCGACCCCTTTTTTAAATGCTTGAATTGCAAAGATATGTTGGTGGAATTCTTTCATCAGTATGGGGAAGATAGCGTTGATCATCGCCAACTATTGATGGCATCTTGTCAGGGTTGCTGAATATGGACAGACCGCAAGCTCAAGAACTGCTCCGCACATCGGTTGGCGATGCAAATGCGGACTTTCGTGATGGTCAATGGGAGGCGATCGATGCGATTGTGAATCACCGGCAGAAACTGCTTGTGGTGCAGCGGACGGGTTGGGGAAAGAGTTCTGTCTATTTCATATCGACACGCATATTGAGAAATCAAGGCGCTGGTCCAACCTTGATCGTGTCGCCATTGTTAGCACTGATGCGCAACCAGATTGCGGCGGCGGAGGCACTGGGGATACGTGCGACGAGGATAGACTCAACGAATCGTGAAGAATGGCCACAGCTCAATGAGCAGGTGTTAGCGGATGAGTACGACGCTTTGCTGGTTTCGCCAGAGCGTCTTTCAAATGAGGAGTTTGTCGAAAATCTCCTGCTACCAATCGCGAATCGAATCGGGCTTCTCGTGGTTGATGAGGCGCATTGCATATCAGATTGGGGGCACGATTTTCGCCCGGACTATCGGCGTATTGTAAGCATTCTCCAACAAATGCCGCCGAACATGCCGGTGCTCGGTACCACTGCGACCGCGAACGATCGCGTTATCAACGATATAGTTGAGCAGTTGGGGGACATTAAGGTGCTGCGTGGGTCGCTGGCTCGGGAAAGTTTAAGCCTGCAAACGCTCGTGTTGGATGACCAGGCATCAAGGTTGGCCTGGCTCGCCCAGAATGTGCCGAATATCGATGGCACTGGAATTATTTATGTGCTGACAAAGCGCGACGCGCAGCAGGTAACAGATTGGTTACGGCTAAACGGTGTCGATGCGCACGCCTACTTTAGTGGCGTCGTGAGTGATGACTTTGAGGATTCGAACGCCTATCGAGAGCATCTGGAACAAATGCTACTTGCCAATGAAATTAAGGTTCTGGTTGCGACGATAGCGCTTGGTATGGGGTATGACAAACCTGACCTGACATTTGTTATTCATTATCAGGCGCCCGGATCGATTGTTGGCTATTACCAGCAGGTGGGTCGTGCCGGTCGTGGTATCGATAGGGCCACAGCGGTTCTCTTGGCAGGCGGTGAAGATCAAAACATACACGAATATTTTCGCCGAACTGCTTTTCCGTCTGAAGCGGACGTCCGCGAAATACTGGCAGCGCTGGAGGATTCGGATGGTCTATCTGTGCGTGCGCTGGAGGGCCGCCTAAACCTCAGTAATGGCCAAATCAACAAGGCTCTCAAGTACATGAGTGTCGAAAACCCAGCCCCGGTAGTAAAGCAAGGGCCGCGTTGGGTACGTACGCCGGTTAGGTACCAGTTGGACCACGAAAAAATTCACAGGCTCACCGGTCAACGTGAGACCGAGTGGCAGGAGATTCAAAATTATGTAGCCACCGACGAATGCCTGATGCAATTTCTCAGGCTTGCGCTTGACGATCCGGAAGCGGCCATATGTGGTCGCTGCGCAAATTGTTTGGCTGCGCCCATATTTCCCGTTGATATTGATCACGAGATTGGTGTTCGAGCGGCGACTTTTGTCCGGCATGCCGAAATGCCACTTGAGACGAAAAAGCAGGTTGCCCCTGGAGCGTTCGAAGTTTATGAATTTAGAGGTAACCTGCCGCAAAATCTCCGGCCGCTGCAGGGACGAGTGCTATCTCGCTGGGGGGATGCGGGCTGGGGACGGGTCGTCGCTACGGGAAAGCATGCGAATCGATTTTCAGATGACCTGGTCGCAGCAAGTGTGGAATTGATAAGAGACCGATGGAGCCCAACACCAATGCCAGAGTGGGTGACGTGTGTACCTTCGAGAGTTCACCCTGAATTGGTTCCGGATTTCACGCAGCGGCTGGCTGACGCGCTTGGTCTTCCCTTTAGGCCCGTCGTTGAAAAGATTCGAGATAATGAGCCCCAGAAGCGCCAGCAAAACAGGTTCCGCCGGTGCCGGAATCTGGATGGCGCTTTCGCCGTTGTCGGTGAATTGCCCGATTCCGCGGTATTATTGGTCGATGATGTGTTTGATTCAGGATGGACGATGACCGTTGTTACGGCACTATTACGTGAGGCAGGTAGCGGGCCGGTTTTGCCTTTCGCACTCGCAGACTCCAGTACAGGTGGTTAAATGAATTTGCCACCGCAGACGCAGGCGATCTTGCTGCTTACAGCGCACTTCTCGAAGTCGATGCCGGATGGCGTTAAGCCGCTAACGCCAACAGAGTGGGGCAGATTTGCGCTCTGGCTCAAGGAGGCAGGAAAGCGGCCGGAGTTTCTCCTTTCGGAGGATCTTGCCCAGACTCTCTCTGGTTGGTCCGATAAGCGAATTACGCTCGACCGGGTTGGCAGGCTACTTGATCGTGGTTCGGCGCTCGCTATTGCGGCGGAAAAGTGGTTTCGCAGTGGCCTTTGGGTACTCGCCCGCTTCGATGCTGATTATCCGGTACTGCTCAAGAAACGGCTCAAAGAAGTATCGCCGCCGATTCTGTTTGGTTGCGGCAATTCAAGATTGCTTAGTCAAGGTGGAATTGCAGTCGTAGGGTCCCGTAATGCGTCAGAAGAAGATCTTGCCTATGCCAGGCAGCTCGGCGTATCAGCGGCAGATTCCGGCGCTTCAATAATTTCAGGGGGCGCCAGAGGAGTCGACGAGGCCGCCATGCTTGGAGCGCTGGATGCAGAGGGAACAGTAGTCGGCGTCCTGGCAGATGGTCTTCTGAAAGCGTGTACGTCCCAAAAATATCGTAGGCACCTTGCTAATAACAGTCTTGTGCTCGTGTCAGCGAGTCACCCGGATGCGAGATTCGCAGTGGGCAATGCGATGGGTCGCAATAAGTATGTTTATTGCTTGTCTAGCGCCGCAATTGTTGTTCATTCCGGGGTGAAGGGTGGCACGATCACTGGCGCATTAGAAAACATTAAGCGTGGTTGGGTACCAATTTGGGTAAAGCCAACAGAAGATGCTACGGCTGGGAACTCGGAAATTGTTCGACAGGGAGGTCAATGGATGGCGGCGGATAGAAATGACGTCGACATGTCCCGAATTTTAGAAATTAAAGCTCAGCCAAGGCCGTTGCCAGACGATACTGATATTTTTCCGGCGCTGCGACCAGAGACGCCTACTTATGCGGTTAGCGTGGATAGTGAGTCACGACGCGAGTCGGTTGACGACGTTAGCAATGACTACGCGGTCACACGAATAGCCAACGAATCCGATGCAAACGGCGTTTTGGAGGATTTGGAGTTTTACGAGCTATTTCTGATCAAGTTGCAAAAACTTTTCGGCAATGGTGAATTCACACGAACTGAAATGGATACTGCGTTTCAAATCAAAAAAGGACAACTTAGTGAGTGGCTGAACCGTGCGGTTGATGATTCTTGCGTGATCAGGGAGACAGGCCCGATTCGTTATCGCTGGCAAGGAAGCGACCCTCAGATTACGATGTTTAAAGAATGAATTAGAGGGACAGTGACCCTAATTAGTCTCGATCGTTGGTGTTTTTAATCGCGGTCACTGTCCCCTTAATTCACTCCGAATAAGTAAATTAAGTGAACACCGGCACCGAGATCTTTGCGGTGGTGTTATTCCCATTTCGTGCATTGACGGGTAGCGACAGCGGGTCGAAATATCATTAAATCAGACAATGGATCGCATCGATGCTGGCCTCATGGAGGCAGCCGGGTTTTACGTCCTGGTAGTAAAAAGGGGTCGAACCGATTATTCGAAATTCGGTTCGATCCCATTTCCGTTTATAGTCGCCACCTTTTCCGATACCTTTTCCTCAGGAAGTCGCTTTTCCGAAATCCAGCCGAACAATAAAGAGTGAGCTGGCGTACTATGTCCCCAATAAGGTCTGCGACTTCGATCTCACACTGGGGCAAATGTCATGGGTAGAGAACAAAAGAGCAATAAAGAAAAAAAGAAACAGCCGGGTATGACGCCAAAAGAGAAGAAAGCCGCGAAGAGAGCCAAGAAAAATGAAAGAGGCCGCATAGGCGAGTAGGCTGCGTCGCTATGCAGCGATACGAAAAAATGTGTCGGGCTTATTTTTCGATAGAAACAAATAGACCTGACAACTTTTCAGTCTTTGCAACCTGCTCAGTGCACCTGCAAATTGCCTCGTGCCACATTTTTCTCGACGGACTGCGCGCCGTTCCAGTTGGTCGAGAATAGCAGCGTTCGGTCATCCCAGACGGTGTAGCTGATTGTATCGTCCTCACCGGGTTCCCCGTTGCCGGTCATCCAAAAAAAGGGGTCGAACCGAATAAATTGCTGTCGGTTAATTCGGTTCGACCCCTTTTGTTTTCTCGAGACATTATTTAATTAGTCATTGCGAGGTAACTATGAGCACTGCACTGCGCGACATTTTGGTTGAGCTACTTGACTTTGCATACGAGTGGAAAACGCCTTCGGTCTCATATGAAGCTACACAAAAGAAAATTGAAGGTCGCAGTAACAGGGGCAAATCTTTGCTTGCTTTCCGCAACAGCGATCGACCCTCCCGCGACCATTCGCGCCGCAGTCTGAGCGGAACCGGATTTCGCATCACTGGCATCGTCGTCCTTCTGGCGGTGTTGGCTTCACCGGGACCGGCCGTGGGGCAAGCGGTATCCAGCCTGGCCTCCCTGCCGCTCGACGACATGCAGTTTCGGCTCATCGGGCCATTTCGCGGCGGACGATCGGTCGCGGTGGTCGGTCATCCCACCGACCGTCTGACGTTCTATTTCGGGTCGGTGGGCGGGGGCGTCTGGAAGACATTAGACGCTGGGCACAGCTGGACCAACGTGTCCGACGGATACTTCAAGACCGGGTCCGTTGGTGCACTCGCGGTCGCGCCGTCCAGGCCCGAAACCGTATACGCCGGTATGGGCGAACACGCGATCCGGGGAAACACATCACATGGCGATGGCGTCTATCGCTCAGATGACGGGGGGGCGACGTGGCGTCACCTGGGGTTAGCGGACACTCGCCAGATCTCCAACGTAATCGTTCATCCCACCGATCCGGAATTGGTCTATGTCGCAGCACTCGGACACGCCTGGGGACCTAATGCGGAGCGTGGCATCTTCCGGTCGCGAGACGGCGGCACAACCTGGGAGAAGGTGCTCTACCTGAACGAGGATGTCGGTGCTGGCGATCTCGAGATGGACCCCTCCGATCCAAACGTACTCTACGCCGGGATGTGGCAGGCGCGGCGGTTCGCCTGGGGACTCCGTGGCGCCGGCCCCGGTACCGGGCTTTACAAGTCGACCGACGGAGGAGACACCTGGGTGGAGCTTACGAACAACCCGGGATTGCCGACGGGGGAGAATCGAGGCCGAATCGGCGTGACGGTGTCGGGGGCAAACCCGAACCGTGTATGGATGATCATCGAAGCTGAGGATGATCAGACGGGTGTGTTCAGGTCCGATGATGCCGGGGCGACCTGGGAACTGGTGAGCCAACGGGCAGAACTTTTGCAGCGGCCCTGGTATTACCACAGGATCCATGCCCATCCGACTGACCAGGACCGGGTGTACGTGCAGAACACCCGGCTATGGCACTCCTCTGACGGGGGGCGCAATTACGAAATAATCCCGATTCCCCATGGGGACAGCCACGATCTCTGGATCGATCCGGAAGATCCGGAGCGGATGATCGAAGCCAACGACGGGGGTGGCAACACCACCTTCAACGGGGGCAAATCCTGGTCGTCCATCTATAACCAGCCGACGGCCCAGTTTTACCACGTGACCGTGGACACCCGCTTTCCATACCGGGTCTACGGAAATCAGCAGGACAACTCCACGCTCTCGATCCCGAGTCGCTCGGACACCGGCGAGATCGATGAAACCGCGCTGTATACGATCGGGGGAGGCGAGGATGGCTACACTGCTGTCCATCCTGAAGACCCGGACATCATCTATTCTGGCGATCATCACTGGCTCACGCGCTACGATCACCGTACGAAGCAGGTGAAGTACATTTCGCCATGGAATGAGATCTGGTGGGGTTGGGGAGCGAAGGATCACAAATACCGGTTCCAATGGGTGTTCCCGGTTGTTATCTCTCCCCACGACCCGGAGGCGCTCTACGTTACCTCACAGGTCGTGCACCGTTCCCGGGATCGTGGCGATTCCTGGGAGGTCATCAGCCCGGACCTGACTCGGGCAGACCCCTCGACGTTGGAGACGACCCCCGGGATCGACGATGACCCCGACACCGGCCCGTACTGGGGTCCCATCAAGAGGGATAACACCGGCATCGAGTGGTATGCCACCATCTTCGCCTTTGCGGAATCGCCCATTCAGGAAGGTCTATTTTGGGCAGGCTCCGACGACGGCATGGTGCATATATCCCGTGATGGCGGGACAACGTGGCAGGATGTGACGCCCGGGGAATTCCCCGACTTCACCCTGGTCAGCATCATCGAACCCTCGAGTCACGAACCCGGAACGGCTTACCTTGCCGCAAATCGTTACAAGCTCGACGACCTTACCCCATACCTCTTCAAAACGACGGACTACGGGGCCAGCTGGACGCTGATCACCGATGGAATAAACGCGGACGACTTTACCCGGGTCATCCGTGAGGACCCGACGCGGCCGGGCCTGCTTTATGCGGGAACGGAAACCGGGCTGTACGTTTCATTCGATGACGGTGGATCGTGGCGCCGGTGGGAGGCGAATTTCCCAGTCGTGCCGGTCCGCGACATGGTGGTAAAAGACGATGATCTTGTCATTGCCACGCACGGCCGGTCCTTCTGGATCTTCGACGACCTGGCCGTGCTCCGCCAGGCCGATGCGGGGATTTTCGCGACCTCAGCTCATCTGTTCCAGCCCGAAGACCCGATCCGCTTCCGGGAAGGGGTGGTCGGCACTCCTCTCAGGGGCCAGAGCCCGCCCGGCGCGACGGGGGAAAATCCGCCGGCCGGTGCTGTCATCTGGTACCACCTTAAGGATCCCGGTCAAACGGTGACCCTGACCTTCCGGGACGAAAGCGGGAGCGAGGTTGCGACGTTCAGCAGTCAGGAAGATCCCGACCGAGTGGGCACGCCGCGGAACCCGTCACCGGACCCGATCGCGGCCGATGCAGGGCTGAATCGCTTCGTGTGGGACCTTCGTTACCCTGGCCCACTCCAGATTCCGGGTGCGATCTACCGGCGTTACGATCCCATTGGGCCGATCGCGGCGCCCGGCCGGTATGAAATCGAGCTGCGGACCGGGGGATTCAGCGCGAGTCAATCGTTCGAGGTTCTCCCGGACCCGAGGCTCGACACGACTCAGGAGGAATTCGACGAACTGAACCGTTTTCTCCTTGCCATACGTGACGATATCACCAGCACCCACGAAACCGTTTTTCGCATCCGCGAACTACGGGGTCGGCTCGAGGTCCAGATCGACAGCGGTCTTTCTGGCGAAGACACTCGGCGCGACGGTCAACGCATCGTGCGCGAGCTACTCATCATCGAAGAGCAGCTGATCCAGTTCCGCGCCAAGGCCACGCAGGACCTCATCAACTACCCGGTGCGCTTGAACGACAAGCTCTCGACGCTGTTCACGTTGGTGGAGAAGTCCGATTCGCCTCCTGCAGCTCAGGATTATGAGCTCTTCGACGATCTGAAGAAGCGGATTCAAGACGTAGTCGATGAACTCGACGCCCTCGTGGAGACCACGGACTGGACACGACTTGGAATGGAAGTGAATTGAAGGTTGGGGGGCAGTGACCGTAATTCCGGGTAGTTAGGGTCACTGTCCCCATCATTCGTGATCGCTATGCCCTTTGAGGAATCTTGCACTGGCGGCTCAGGATCGCTGCAAGGAGAGATCCATTGGGATGCGAACGAATAACGGGGTCGAACCGAATAAATTGCTGCAGATTAATTCGGTTCGACCCCGTTTTTCTTTTTATATTCTTTTTATTTGAGCAACGAGTCATTCCAGTGCGTACCGAGACACTTATAGTGGGCGGCGGCTTATGTGGCCTGCACACGGCTAGCGAGCTAACAAAACGCGGTGCTGATTTCATGCTGGTTGAGGCGCGCGATCGACTCGGCGGGCGCATTTTGACGCGGACGTTTGGCGGGTCCGGCGACGAGCATGAACAACCCGGATTTGATCTTGGGCCCGCCTGGTTTTGGCCAGGCCAGGCATTGATGGAAAGTCTCATTGACGAGCTCGGCCTATCCAGTCAGATCTTCACGCAATACGCGTCAGGCGAGGGGATCTACGAGGACGAACAATCGGTGCGCCGAGGGTTTCCGAGTATCTCGATGGCGGGGTCGTACCGCATGAAGGGCGGCATGCAACAAATTATAGCGGCGATCGAATCACGCGTCGCCGCAGAACGCCTGCTTTGCAGCACGCCGGTGACGAAACTCACCCGAAGCGACGAAAGCATCTGCACAACGGTGCTGATGGCGGGAACGATGACCGAAATTCACAGCGACCGGGTGGTGTTTGCCATGCCGCCGAGGCTTGTTGAGCAAACCATTGAGTTGGATCCGCCGCTGACCAGCGCGCGGGCATCAGCGCTGCGCGCCAATGCAACGTGGATGGCAGGGCACGCCAAGCTGCTCGCAGTTTATGCAGATGCGTTTTGGCGCGCGAGAGGGTTGTCAGGAGATGCGATCAGTCATCGAGGGCCGCTCGGCGAGATACACGATGCCTCGCCCGATGAAGGAGGCCCGTATGCATTGTTCGGATTTTTTGGCGTGCCGGCGAGTTACCGAGCGGCACACGAGGAGGAATTGCGGGCCGCAGCTATCGAGCAATTGGCCCGACTGTTCGGATCGGAGGCGCGATCACCGCTGGAGGTAACGATCAAGGACTGGGCAAGAGATCCGCGAACCGCAACACCACTCGACCAGGACCTCTCGAATGACCATGCGTTCGGCACGATGACTGATATGGCCGAGCCGGAATGGGACGGCAACATTATCTGGTCCGGGAGCGAAACGGCGGACGGCCATGATGTCCATTTTGGCGGCTACCTTGAAGGCGCCGTTGCCTCCAGTGTACGAACGGTTGATTTGCTCGAACCCAAGCTGTGATCAGCAACAGTGGAGTTTCAGAAGCGGCACTGTTGAGTGTATTACTGCGTAAAATAGGCCCCTTTTCGACAAGACATGCTGATCATTGCACCAATGCTTAATCACACAACCATGAGACAGGATTTTGTGGGACACGTTTTCAGAAATGAATTGCCGCAACGGCTCAATCGGCCGCCAACCTAAGAAGGTAAGCGGAAATCAATTCCTTTTGCAGCTTGGGCGACAAGATCTCGGGATGCAGAAGACCCAGTTGACCGATGCCGGCTGAGTATGCCCAGACCGCTGTCGCCTCGAATCCGACATCAAGATCCGCACGAATCTCGCCCGCATTCTGGGCGTCTTCGAGCAATCGCTTGATTCGCTCCAGCCAGCCGTCAATCAATTCCGCGTTCATGTCTGCGAAAGCTGTCTGCAAGGCGGCCCGGTAGAGAAAAGTCAGCCACACCAACCAGGAATCCCTGGAAGATTCGTTGATGATGGCATCGTCACACAAGAGATGTTCCAGTGCTTTCAGACCTGAGTATTGGCTGCTGTAGTCGTTTACCCGCTGCGTCTGCAGCGACATCAGATAACGAACGGCATGCATCAGCAATTCGTCCTTGGATGCGAAATAATGAAAAAGCGAGCCGTATGACAAGCCCGCCTCGAGGGCGACGGCCCGCATGGTGACACCCTCTAAACCGTGCCGCGCAATGAGATTCATCGTCGCTTGTGCGAATTTCACGCGCTGGGCATCATGATCGACGATTTTCGGCACGCCTTTTTTCCTTATCTTCGGGACTTGACCCACGTCAATTGAACAAATTAGAATGTTATTATATCGATCGGTTGATATAAATAAAACCAGAACATGGCAATTGTGAAAGAAAATGAAAGAAATTAATCAAAAACAAGAACATACAAACTCATATTACGCCGCCTCGGTCAATGAAATCACCGATTACCCACGGCTCGAGGGTAGCAAGTCGGCGGACGTCTGCGTGGTTGGCGCCGGATTTACCGGTGTTGCCACAGCGCTGACGCTGGCCGAGCGGGGCTATTCGGTGGCGCTCATCGAGGCTAACCGCATCGGCTGGGGCGCATCCGGTAGAAATGGCGGCCAATTGATCAATGGCATTAGCGGGCTGGGCAAGATTCGCAAGAAACACGGCGACGGAATCGCTGACATGGTGTGGGATCTCAAGTGGCGCGGCAACGACATCATCTACGACCGCGTGGAGAAGTACGGCATCAATTGTGATCTCAAAAGTGGTTTTGTGGAAACTGCGCTGAAGCCGCGGCAACTCGCCTATATAGAAGAGTATATCGAGGAGCGGGACAAGCATAACTTCCCCTACAAATATGCAGCATGGGACCGGGAACAAACCCGTTCGAATCTGGGCACCGATGCCTTTCTCGGCGCATTCATCTGCTACCGTGATGGCCACCTCCATCCGCTGAATCTTTGTATCGGTGAGGCACGAGCCGCGCACGATCTCGGCGTGCAGATTTTTGAACAGTCTCCTGTCACCGACATCGAGCACGGCGATCGTCCGATTGTGAAGACCGCGTCGGGCCAGGTGCAGGCCAATGCCGTCGTTCTGGCTGGCAATGCCTACAGCCAGTTCGAACCAAAGTACCTGTCCAACCTGGTCTTTCCTGCCGGCAGTTACATTATCGGCACGGAGCCCTTGTCCGAAGATGTCATCAATGAGATCAATCCGCTGGATGTCGCAGTGTGTGACATGGATGAGGTGGTGGACTATTACCGGATTTCCGCGGACAAACGCCTGCTCTATGGCGGCGCCTGCAATTATTCCGGCCGTGAGCCTGCCAGCATCAAAGCGTATATTGAACCTCGCATGCTCAAAATTTACCCGCAGTTAAAGGGCACGCGCATCGATTACGAATGGGGCGGGACGATCGGCATCGTGCTGAACCGGGTTCCCGCATTGGGCCGTATCCACAAGAATGTTTACTATTGCCAGGGCTACTCCGGACACGGCGTAAGTGCCACGCATGTGATGGGTGAAATCATGTCGGATGCGGTCGCCGGAACGATGGAGCGGTTCGACCTGTTCGCCGACATAAAGCATTTTCGCATCCCGGGATCTCAGTGGATGGGCAACCAGATGATTGCTCTGGGCATGCTCTACTACCGCATGAAAGATATGCTGTAACCGTCCGGTGTCAACGATAGTGATGACGTCAGGGTCATCGCTGCGTTCGGCCAACTTGCTCGCGCTCCGCAAGTGGTTGGAGGGGGAATGGTGCCGGTCACCACTTATTGGCGTATTTCCACGAGCACCATTTATCCTCGCTCACCGATGCCAATTCGCGGAATTAGTCAATTAAGTGGAGGCCGGCACTCGATATCATAAAGGTGTCAGGTTTATTAATTCGGGTCAAATATAAACCTGACACCATTGATTCCATTTTTGTTGGAATCGATCGTCGTCGGGCGTGTCGTTCGCTACGATCGGGACGGTCTGGAGCCGGTGATTGCTGTTCAGGCTCTTTTCGCAAACGCACGCTTTTTCTTACGGCGGTCGCGGTAGGAAATCGGTTTCCGGTTTTTTAACCAGTGCACGAAGTCATCCGAAGACATCGGTTTGCTCAAGAAGAAACCCTGTGCCTGTTCGCAGTCCAAATCGCTCAATTGTCTCAATGTATGCTCGTCTTCTATGCCTTCCGCAACCACGCTCAATTTCATGTTGTGTGCAAGCTCGATCGTCGTGCGAACGATGGCCTTGTTCTGGTCGTCGCTCATCATTGTCATGATGAAAGACTTGTCGATTTTCAACTCGTGCAGCGGCATATTCTTTATTTGCGCAAGCGATGAGTGACCTGTGCCGAAGTCATCCATTGATATTCTTACGCCTATGTCACGGAGGCACTCAAGCACGGATATCGCATGGTGAATATCATCCATTACCATGTTTTCCGTGACCTCGAGGGTCAGTCGATTTGGCGAGATGTCATGTTCATTGAGCAACTGCAGGATGTAGTACGGAAGGTACTCGTCGTGCAAATCACGTGCTGACAAATTGACGGAGACACCTAGCGTATGACCTGCCTCCTGCCATTTGCGACATTGTTTGAGTGCATTGTCCAGCACAAATCTCGTCAGGTGCACGATTATTCCGGACTGTTCGGCCGCGGGTATAAATTCTTCCGGGCTTAACGGACCGAGGTCAGGATGCTCCCAGCGCACAAGCGCCTCCGCTCCGCTAACAATGCCATCCGGCAGCGAGACTTTTGGCTGGAAATGTAGGTAAATATCATCGTTTTGTAAGGCGGGCCGCAGACTATTGAAAATCTGCAGTTGACGCAGGTAGTGGTCCTCGCGACCCTTTTGATAAATGGTAATACGTACTTTGTTTAACCCGGCCTCCCTTCTGGCAATTGATGCATAACGAATGAGGTCGGCTGCGTTGTTGCCGTGTTCCGGGAAACAGGAGACACCGATCTCAGTCTGCAAGGCGATATTGACTCGATTTAGAGTAACGCCGCTGCCAAGAATGCCCTCGATCCGATCTGCGCAGGCTAGTGCGTCGTCCGTGTCGCTGTCAGGAAGGACGAGTATGAATTCAGCGGTTTGCACGTGGCCGAGAATTTCTCCTGGGCCAAGGTTAACACTCAGGTGATTCGCAGCGAGTGCGATGATCTGGTCGCTCGCAGCATGTCCCAGCGTCGATGCGATTTCACTCATACGTAAGAGCTTGATAGATAGTACAGCGATTTTCGAGCCATCGTCCTTTACTTCTCCGATGGTGTCGCCAAGGCCGCGTAGTAAGCTTGAACGGTTGGGCAGATCGGATACCGGGTCATGGAGCGCTTGATGGGAAATGTGATTCTCGCGATCCGAAATCGCCGTTCGCATCGCATTAAAGCTGGCAGCAAGTTCACCGAATTCATCATTCGTGCTCACATTAACCTGCATGCCGTACTGACCCGAACTGATTCTTTTTGCGGCGACCGTAAGAAGCCGCAGCGGATTGACGATATAGCCTGAAAACAGGACCGTTGCGGTGATAACGAGAATCATAAGAATGATGGTCAGGAACAATAGTTTTCGTCCGGCCTCGCTGTAGGGAGCCATCGCCTCCTGCAGGGAGCGCTGCAGCACAATGAGCACATCACTGTCGGCAGGACCGAAAAGCGTGCGTAGTGTCAGGTTCGCACGGCCTGCCTCGTCGACCATGTAGATTGAATCCAGCGGGGCAGCAACTCTCGCGAGAGTTGCTGCAGTCTTAACCATTGCTTCCGTATCACCGGTGGTCGCAATGACTTGATCGCGAACTTTTGATTTTGATACGAATGACACATCAAGTCCCGTCAGGCCGTGCAAGCGCTCCGCGAGCTCTTTATCAATACGAAACCCGAGTACTGCCCAGGCGATGGTCACCGGTGCGCGAATCGGCACGGTGAAGGTGTGATAAACGCGGTCCTCCAGGTTTATGGTCGACTGTACGATTGACTGATCGCGAGAATTCCTGATAAGGCGCTGGACGTCAGATAGATCGCCGACTGGTGTACTACTGGAACTCGCGATGCCCAGACCATCGAGGTCGTGCAACAGCGCAAAGTCTGCGCCAACACGTCGCCTGTGATTGCCGAGGGCCGATCGGATCGTATCCGAGTCTTCGGTAGCGACCGCTTCTTTCAGGCCGAAATCAGCGGCCAGGACGTCGACGCTTACCTGGAGTTGTTCGGCGCGAATCTCCAGAAAATCGCTGACAACTGTGCCACCGACTAGCACTGATTCAGTCGCACGTTGCTGGATACTCTCTTGCAAAGACCGCATTACAGCGAAGTAGGTCACAATCTGCGCAGCTGCCAGCGGCAGAATCGTCAGCAGCAGCAGTTTGCCGCGAAAGGTGGTACGAAATTTCATTCAATGCTCGCCAGTTGACTGCAGACCTGTGCAGGATCACTCAGTGCGCGCCTGGCGACGCTCCTGCCAATGGTCTGAATCCGTGAATAGCTTTCAATTATCAATCGCTTAGAGATATTACTAGGGTTTTGTCAAATAGAATGTGCGGTGGGTCACGCCGGGCTTTCATAGCCGACCGTACACTAGCAGCTGGCGGTAATACGCTTGAGATGCGAATGGCAAATTCACGACATTCAGGACTGCAAATTGACTGTCAATATAGTCGAATGGCAACCCGAATAATCGGGCTGTTGTTATCGCTGTCGATTGCGACTTTGGCGTTCGGCCATGACGTCGACGTAGTCGTTGTCGACAAGGGCGGGCACCCTGTCGCTGACGTTGCGGTGTATGCGTTGCGGCTGAATGGAAAAAATGAGTCGCCTGCTCCGACTGCTGTCGCCACCATGGACCAGGTCGACAGGCAGTTCGTGCCGCATCTGCTCATTGTACAAACGGGCACGCCTGTGGAGTTTCCGAACAGCGATACGGTCGCGCATCATGTTTACTCCTTCTCACATCCGAACAAATTCATGTTACCGATGTACAAAGGGAAGCAATACCCACCCGTGATATTTCAACACAGTGGCGTAGTGTCGCTCGGCTGTAATATCCATGATCACATGCTTGGATATATTCTGGTGGTGGACAGCGCCGACTTCACAATGACTGACGAGAACGGACATGCAATTTTGTCGCTGAATAATCCGGCAGAGTATGCAGTAAAAATCTGGAGCCCACGCATTCGCGACAAAGAAAAGTTCTTAACCAGGTCGTTGGCATCGACCACCAGACAAGACGCTGAAGTGGTTTTTTCCCTGGCGAAAAGACTCAATCCGACACATGACCAGCAAGCGGGCGGAGCATCATGGTCAGATTACTGATACTCAGTGTTGCGATGCCACTCGCCTTTGCCGCTCGCATGGCTGCCGCGACGGATGCTCCGAACCGGTACCAACTGAACGCCGGCGTTGACCTCAGTTACGTTGCCACATCAGGTTACGACTCCTGGACACAGGGCTTTGTCGGCAAATTGCTTTACGACGGCAATACGGACGGCGTAAAAATCAGCCAGGCATTCATCGACGCGAGTTTTCAGCTCACGGACACATTGAAAGCACACGCGGTAATTGATGCCTATGACGATGACCTCGGTGCGATTGCCGGCTTCACACAAGCGTATGTTGAATGGCGGCCCGTGCCGCGGTCGAAAAACCGATATCGGCTAAAAGTTGGTGCTTTTTATCCCCACCTGTCACTCGAGAATGTCAGCCCGGGATGGGACAGTCCGTACACCATAAATTATTCGGCGATTAATACCTGGGTTGCAGAGGAGCTTCGCACGGTAGGGGCTGAATTATCCGTTTCGCGCCGACCGGAGATGTTTGGTGGCACCCAGACTTTCAGTCTGCAAGGGGCAGTTTTCGTCGGCAACGATCCGACCGGATCGCTGTTGGCATGGAAAGGTTGGTCGGCACACAATCGCCAAACCCGCTTCGGTGACAAACTGCCGCTGCCGCCCCTGCCGGTACTTGAGCCTGGAGAATTGCTGGACGAGCAGAATCCGTACGTGCAGCCTTTTCGCGAGATCGATGGGCGGGCGGGATATTACGTTGGCGGTGAATGGCAGCTCAATCAGCAGCTGCTGATTCGCGCAATGCACTATGATAATCGTGCTGATCCCACGGCTTTTGAAGACGGACAGTACGCCTGGAATACGAAGTTTAACCACGTCGCCGCCCAGATCGCCTTGCCGGGTGAATGGAGTCTTTTGTTTCAGTGGATGACAGGTTCGACAGTGATGGGACAAGTTGTGGACGGCGCTCATATTGTTGATACTGAATTTGACAGCAAGTACCTGATGTTGACGCGAACGTTTGACCGCCATCGCGTGTCATTGCGCAATGATAAATTCGAAATGACGCAGAACGATGACACGGAAGACGACAACAATCCCGAAAACGGTTATGTCTGGACGCTCGCATATTTTTACGATTGGTCGGACAAGTTGTCATTTGGCGCCGAGTCCATGGTTATCAAGACTCATCGTTGCGGCTGGGAGTATTATGATATTGACGAGACCCGCCGGGAAAAGCAGCTACAGCTGAGCGTCAGGCTGCGTTTCGGGCGTTGATGACGCTGCCTGTGGCGCGACGCTCAAGAATGGCGCCATGTCACGGCTGTCCCATACGCCCCTGAGCAGAACAAAATCAATACCGCCACGATTGCTCCGGGCTAACCTTGAAATAAGAAATAAGGTGTCAGGTTTTTTTTCGACTGAAACAAATAAACCTGACACCTTTTCCTTTGTCTTGACCAACCTTTGCACGCAACAACAAGTAATTGGATTGTCGCTGTTTTTGATGGTGAACCAATGTGCTAGTCTCGCGTGCAACGAGGATATTGGTAGTCAATAAATGCATAATGACAACACTTCACGCCGCAATTTTCTGCGTGGCGGCGTAGCGCTGGCAGGTGGATCGTGGCTGCGTTATACAGGGAGAGAAAGGTGCCGGTGTTCACTTATTTCACTTATTCAGAGAAATAGCCCTCGGGTGCGGCGTCGTTTTCGGTTTCATTCCGAATAAGTGAAATAAGTGAAATATGCGAACACCGGCACTGGAATCCTGGAGCAGGTTTCAGAGATGGCAGCAACCTACATGAGAGAAGAAGACATGACGCTGGCAGTGATCGGCGACCGCAGCCAGGTCTCGGAACAGGTCGCGCCGTTTCTCGAACCCGCGAAAGAGTAACTCATGGCGTATTACGTTCCGGAATCCGACGGCAGCACTTTTGTTACCTATAGTAAGAGCGAGGAATAACAGCCATGGATCAAAAGCAAATCGATGACCAGGTGTTTGAGTTGTACGATGAGTACTGCCACGGAAAAATTGATCGGCGCCAGTTTTTCAAACGTGCCTCACAACTGACCGTCAGCGGCATATCGGCCGTGGCTATGGCCGAGGCCTTGATGCCCAACTACGCTGACGCCCAGGAAGTGCTGTTCACTGACGAACGCATCAAGGCCAACTGGATCGACTATCCCTCCCTGGGTGGCACCTCCGGTGAAATGCGCGGTTACCTTGTGAAGCCAGACGGCGAAGGACCTTTTCCGTCTGTGCTTGTGATGCATGAAAATCGGGGTCTAAATCCATACGTTAAAGACGTTGCGCGTCGCTTTGCCGTCGCTGGATTTCTCGCGCTCGCGCCCGACGGTTTATCGCCGATCGGCGGCTACCCCGGCAATGATGACGAAGGGCGCACGATGCAGCGTACGCTCGACCAGGCAAATCTGCGGCAGGACATGGTCAATAGTGCGCGGTATGTCAGGTCGCACGCGTTATCGAATGGAAAGCTTGGCGCAACCGGGTTTTGCTGGGGAGGCGGCACGACAAATTTCCTGGCGACCGAAATGGGCGAGGAACTGAATGCTGCTGCACCGTTCTATGGAAGCGCGGCGGTCACCGACCAGGTTGCCGCGATAAAGGCAGCGATACAAGTCCACTATGCCGAGGACGACGAGCGCGTCAACGCGATGCGACCGGAGTACGAAGCCGCCTTGAAAGCAAACGGCGTAACCTACGAAATGCACACTTATCCCGGTACGCGCCACGGGTTTCACAACTATTCAACAGCGCGTTACAACCCAGGAGCGGCTCAGCTGGCGTGGGAACGCATGGTCGCCTTTTTCAGGGTACATCTTAGCTAAGCGTCTGCACAGGAAACCGGGGTCGAACCGAATTAACTTAAACGCGGTTCGACCCACTGCTGTCCCATAGAAACCAGTTTCTTGGCCTTGGGCTTAAATGTTGGTGCAATGTTCTGGTGTTTTTGCGGACTTGGGACATCGCCCGCTGTCACGATGGAAATTCCGACTCGACGAATTGATCGACGCCTCTTTCCGTACGGGCTCCAGTGGCCATCCCGGCCTGCTTCAAAACAGCACACCACCGGTGCGTCTGCCAGCAACTTCAGCTTGTCCTTTGCCAGCGCCACTTCTTCCAGGCACCCTTGCCGATCCCGCGCATCGATCGACTGGCGTCTGATCTTCGTGCCGTTACCAAATCCCAACTTCCATTTGCTGTTCGATAGCTCCATAGCCATGTACAGCGTCGTAATTACTTCGTATGCTTTAACCTGGGCTGCTTGCATTGTCCTGTCCTCTTGTCTCTGTTTGCCAAAACTTATTGTAGAGGATGGGTAAGCAGCCCTCATAGGATCTACAATTCTACTTAGCAACTGTAGGAGCCCGCCGTACGATAGATGCACTTCCTCAATTGCGGAGAAATTCGATCTATTGGCACGGGCGATTGTGGGCTATCCAAGTCAACTTGATACAGCATGCCGACACCGATTTTGAGTTTATGGGACAGCAATGGGTACGACCCCATTTCTTGATCCAGGCGCCTGAATACGCATCGCGGGTCGAACCGATTATGCGAAATTTGGTTCGACCCTACGTTGCCCTGTTGTAAGAAAATGTCGGCGATTCATCGCGATCTCTCAATGCTGGCGAAATTGTGTTTCGTCCCCCGTTCCCATGGCTTAATCAGGGGCTTTCTCTTCTGCTGGTGTTCCGCTTCAACTTAGATAATATTGCAGTGCTAATAGAGTGGCGTGAACGATCGGGTGAGAGGTTGCAATAAACGTAAGAGAAAACATTATTATTCGTCGAGATACCCATGATTTTTCAATGGTTATTCCTGCGAAATTTATGCTCATCGATCATCAGTCGCTTGCCGTCCAAAATTGAACACAACGCCGCAACGGAGATTTGAATGGGGGACCGCATTGTGAAAAAGAATTCAGCCGCTCTTGGTGCTGCCATCCTGGCCTTGATTTTCGGCGGATGCGGTGGTGGTGGTGGCGGAGGCGGTCCGGCTGCGCCGCCAGGTCCGCCTGCAACAGGGACGATTAATACAGGAAGTGTACTGGCCATTTCCGGGCGTGCTGTTGACGCCGCGTTTCAGTCCGGTGGATTCGGCAACATTACGAATTTTGTTGGTTTGACGACAGTGGCCACTGGCGACCCGGTGACTCTCGGCAAGGGCATCGTTGCAATAGCAGGCGTTTGGAACGTGAATTCAAAAATACCGGTTGGTCCCGAGACCACGCCGTGTGCTGTCTCAGGGTCAGTTACTGTTTCCGGCGATATCGCGAGTCCGTTGACGGTCACGGAGGGCGACTTCCTTGATTACCTGTGGGAGAACTGCGATGACGGGTTAGGCCAGGTGATCAACGGCCTTATCGGCATGACATTTACAGAATTTGAAGGAAACCTGCTGGCCGGACGGATACTTCTGCGTGTTTCCCTGGCCGTGCAGAATTTTCAGGTCATCGAACCAACCGAATCCCATACGACCACCGGCGACCTGGCACTGACCATCGATTCGCGATCTCAACCTTTGACCGTCGTCACAACGATGGGCTCGACGTTGATGGTCGACAATGGCCGCAGCACGGAAACGCTCACTGATTTCTCCAGCACTGTTACTGAGGATACCAGTGTATTTCCGGCCAATTTCACGACTGAAGCGACGGGGAGCGTGTCCAGTACACAGTTCGCTGGTGTTGTCAGCTACGACACGCCAGTCGCATTCCAGGCTATGGGTGATGGTTTTCCCTATGTGGGTGAAATGCTCGTGTTCGGCACCGGTAACGCATCCATTCGGATTACAGCGATCGACGAGGTCAGTGTAATGATTGAGGCGGACTACAACGGTGATGGTGCGTCTGATGCAACGATCGAAACGACATGGGCAGCGTTGGTCGACGGCTAGAGTAGGGTGCCGGGCACCGGCTTTTCGGTTGAGTTTTCTTATGGCATACAACGAAAAGAACGTGGCGAGCGTCTTCGAGTGCATCGCCAAAGGCGATGAGGGTCCGGATACTCGCACGGACCTGGAGCTGTATCTGCTGGATGAGTTGGTCGCCAATGGCACAGATGCGGTCGCAAAGATTTTGCTCAAAATACCCACCATGGGCTTTGCATTAGTCGAATCCGACGCGTCGTCCTCGAACTCAAGGTACCAGTCGAGCGATGAGTATGGGCCCATCGCGGTCGATGTATATGAGTTAGACGATCTGACGTCCATCAACATATCCCGAGCGCAGGATGACGTAGGCGGGGCGAAGCAGCACCCCTGGCACGAGTGGTTCTATAGCGTGTGGATGAGCGTTCAAATGTTGTCCGATAAGAGCGAGATCGAAAGGCTGGGCGATACTGAAAGGACTACTTTCTACATCGCGCTGCTCGAAGCTCAGGTGATGAATGGAGGGCTCGGGCAGTACCTGACAAATACGGACGGGCAGTTCATCGACGAAACAATTGATTGCCTGAAAGCGGTCGGTGCACTGGGAACAGCCGAACTGGTGGAGAGTGCAAAACGTCTCAGGGAGAAAGGCCAAACCTACGACGAGATCTGGGAAACGAAGTCAGAGCAACTCGAGAGACTGGATGAAAGGTTCCTGGCGATCGCAGAGGACCTCGGGAAGCTCGTGGCCGATAAGTATTGTGAACAGCTGTAAATAGAGAACGGATCTGATTTATTTTTCGACTGAATCAAATAAACCTGACGCCTTTTCACCGTTAGCCTAGAGCACAAACGGTATCAACCACCAGGTTCGTTTTTTGTACGATGCCCATTCAGGGTAGCGCGACATACTGGCCTCTTTTATTGTCATATTGACGGCGAAGAGCCCGAGCCCGAGCCAGACCCACGCAAGCACCACAACGGGCAGCCAGTGCCAGACCATCATCGCGAAGCTGCCGTAGATCATGATCTCACCAAGGTAGTTGGGATGGCGCACGGAATTAGGGGTCAGAGTAAAATTCCGCCGGATCAGCGGAATTTTACTCTGACCCTCCTTGTCTGGTAATCGCAGGTGTGGCGGTGTCGCCAGCGAAAATCCATCAGGCACAGGACGAACATATTGGTGGGTGTGCTGGTATAGCACCTGAAGAATACGTCAATCAAGTGGTGCCCGGCACCGGACATCCAGCGTGTGGAACTCTTCCGGACCATTAATAAAAGGGGTCGAATCGACTATGCTGACTGCCGATCGAGCCTGTTCATCAGAGAGCGGAGAGAAGTTTGATGCCGAAACAACAGATTGTCCGGTCTTTCGTCCACATCGTCGGAACTGTCATGATGGCCAACGGAATATGGATGGTCTTTCGAGCGATTGAGTGGTTTTTCAATGTTCCTGCAGACATGCCGGCGACAGGTGAGCCGAACGGTCATTTAATTCGTGATGTTGGGTTCGCTTACATCGTTTTTGGATTCGCACTCAACTGGTGCGCGGTGCAGTTGGACCGTCGTCGACCTGTGTTTTTGATGGTCACATTTTTTATGGTCGCACACGCGCTCGGGCACATGGCCGAAATCATGATTGGTCTATTACCGCCTTCACATTGGTGGATCGACTTCCCGCTGGTCCTGTTGCCCGGGTTGAGTCTTGGCTTGCTGGCTATTCCTGGCGTTTGGGCGGCAACCGTTCAGCAGGAATAAGGGGCTCGAATTGATTGTCCAGAATGTGGTTCGACCCAGTGCTGTCCCATAAACTCGAAATCGATATCAACATGAAGAATTGAGTTGCCTTTAATGCTCGAAATCGCCCGCTGGGCGGGCTCCTACAGGTGCTAGTAAGAATTGTAGGAGCCCGCCCAGCGGGCGATGTCTCAATTCAGCGAAATTAGCCTGAATATTGCGCCAATGCTTCATCCCTCGACCAGTAAAATGGTCTTTACGGGACAGCAGTGACCTGGCACTTTTTTGAAGAAATAAGGCGGGTATCTGTTTTTGCCCTTTCTTGCGCTAGACTATTGAATACGTCTGTTTACCTCCAACGAGCCGCAACGCGGACCAAGCTACGATGGAACCGGAAATTCTCGTCCTCAGTCTCGCTGTATTCGGCGCATCTGCGCTGCAATCGGCGACGGGCATCGGATTTGGCGTTATCGCCGGGCCGGTGCTCCTGGTGGTATTGAACGATAGTACGGCCATACAGATCAGCATTGTACTCAACCTCCTGATCGCCGTTTTCCTTGCGCCATCGCTGCGGCAAAGTGCTGATCGGCGCTTACTGGGAAGCCTGCTGATCGGGCTGGCCATCGGCTCGCCAGTGGGTCTTCTAATCTATCTCAGCATGGACATTGTACTCCTGAAAGGGTTTGCGGGCCTTGTTGTCTTTTTCACATTTATGGCGATGCTGCGTAACAGCAGCCGCGCGTCGTCGAGTTCATCGGGCGCGGCGACCGGCAAAATTGAGCAGATAACCGTTGGTGTTGTTGCGGGAACAATGGGCGGAAGTCTCGCGATGCCGGGTCCCGTTCCGGCCGCCTGGATGTTAGCCAGGGGGTTCGACAAGGAGACAATACGCGCCACAATTCTGGTCATGTTCGTATTCGCCTATGTGATCGCATTGGCGCTCCAAATCGCCTTGGCCGGAATCAGTGCGAACACCATGAAACTCTGCGCTGTTTTGGCACCATCGACAGTTGCCGGAATAATAGTCGGTCATTTTCTCAGCTCCCGTATTTCAGAACAGACATTTCGCTGGACGCTGGTGATTACGCTTGCGTCCACTGTAGTTATTTTGCTTTCCACTATCGGCTAGAACGCGAATGAGCAAGTCAGAAAACCTGGACTTTCCAAGCGAACTGGGATGTATCGATTCGATCCCGCGCAAACAACTATTTTCAGGTAGAACCTCGCTCGAGTTCATGCCCATGCTGACGAAACACTGTGGTGGTGCCCGCTTATTCGTAAAGAGAGATGACTGCACGGGTCTGGCCTTCGGTGGCAACAAGGCCAGGCAACTCGAATTTTATATGGGCGCGGCACATGCGGAGCATGCTGACACAATCCTGATAACCGGTGCGGTGCAATCAAACTTCGTCCGCATGGCCGCTGCAGCTGCGCGCAAGCTGGGGATGGATTGTCATATTCAACTGGAGGAACGAGTAACAACCGATGAGCCTCGGTACCGGGATTCCGGAAGCGTGTTCATAGACAAGCTGCTTGGCGCCACCTTGCACTCCTACCCGCACGGTGAAGATGAAGCAGGCGCGGATCGCCAGCTCGGGATTATCGCTGCGGAGTTGCAGGCGGCGGGTCACAGGCCATACATAATTCCTCTGGCCGCCGGGCATCCGCCACTTGGCTCGCTTGGCTACGTCGTGGCAGCCAGGGAGTTATTGAATCAAATAAACGAAAGCGGACTATTGGTCGACGAGATATTCGTTGGCTCGGGATCGGGTGCGACGCATGCCGGATTGTTGTTCGGACTTCGGGCCCTCGATTCGACAATTAAGGTAACCGGTGTTTGCGTGCGCCGCGACGCTGCACTTCAACAGGCGAGAGTTAGCGAGACGTGTGATCTGCTTGCCAAACTATTGAAAGTGGAGTCGCGCGTGACGGTTGCCGACATCAACCTGGTCGATGACTTCGTAGCACCAGGATATGGCATTCCGGGCGATGCCACTTTGCGTGCCATTGTGCTCGGAGCGCAAACAGAGGCATTAATGCTGGATCCGGTCTACACCGGCAAAGTCATGGCTGCGGTCGTAAAATTCGCCAAATCAGCGGACGCGAGCTCGACATTCGTGTTCATTCACACGGGCGGGTCACCGGCACTGTTCGCGTATCAGGCGTCTATCGAAAAAGCCCTCGCTGGCACTGCGGGTCCGGACTGAAGATTCCCCAAAGAGATTGCCTGGTACGGTCGGCTGGTATACTTTCCCTGGAATCGCAGGAGGACACGGCTATTGCAGTAAATGCTCATTTTTCAGTTGGCGACCTGATAAACCACAAATTGTTTGATTATCGTGGCGTCATTGTCGACGTGGATCCGCACTTGATGCTTTCGGACGAATGGTACGAAGCCGTCGCCCGCTCACGACCGCCGAAGGACCAACCCTGGTACCGGGTTCTGGTGCACGATTCAATGCTTGAAACCTACGTGGCCGAGTGCAACCTGGAAGCAGACGCAAGCAACGAACGAATTCGTCATCCATTGGTCGATACGTTTTTCTCCGATTTCAGCAATGGACACTATTTGACGGCAGGCAGGATGAACTAATTAAGCCGACAAAAATAGGGTGTCAGGTCACTGCTGTCCCATAAACGTAAAATCAATGCCGCCATAAAGTATCATGTTGACTTGAATAGCCCGCAATCGCCCGCTGGGCGGGCTCCCACAGTCGCTCTTTAGTATTAAGCCCGCCCAGCGGGCGATGTCCCAAGTCGGCGAAAAATACCAGAACATTGCGCTAGCGCTTCAACCCACGGCCAGCAAACTCGTTTTATGGGACACCAATGGTGTCCGGTACCTGGTATCCAGCGCATCGCGAGTGTGACCGTATAGTTGAAAAACTTCATCAGGGAATACTGAACTCAACGGCCGCGAGCTCAGCTTCAATAACCCAGCAGGGCGCGATGAACTCGTACCGGGTACCTGGCTTCGGTTGCTCCTTGAGTCTCGCCTTTTTTTGTTCGAGTATAGCTTTTCAGCCGACGTCAACCCAATCGGGAGAATACTATGTGTGATGAACTGACTGCCAAAGATGCCGAAGAATATTTGCGGTTAAAAGGCATGAGTCGCCGGGAATTTGGCAAGGCCGGGGCTGGTGTCGCGCTGGCTATGATGCTGCCGACAGTCGCGAACGCGCTGGACGTCGTTGAGCAGGATGTCATGGTGGAAACTCCGGATGGCATGGCGGATTGCTATTTCGTGCACCCGTCCAGCGGGCGACACGCGGCGGTGATCGTCTGGCCTGATATTGTCAGCATACGCCCGGCGTTTCGCGCCATGGGCAAGCGGCTCGCGGAGTCGGGTTATTCGGTTCTCGTTGTCAATCCGTACTATCGAACGGTTAAGGGCCAGGTCATTCCGGACGGGAAAGGGTTTCGTGATCCCGGGATTCGTGATTTGCTGATGCCGCATGCGCGGTCATTGTCACCGGAAACCTGTGTTACCGATGGTCGTGCGTATGTCGAGTATCTCGATCGGCAACCGTCAGTCGATACCAGCCGTAAAATTGGCACAACAGGTTACTGCATGACCGGTTCTTACACGCTGCGGCTGGCTGCCGCTATGCCTGATCGTATCGGCGCCGGCGGGTCGTTCCATGGCGGCGGCCTGGCGACTGACGCGCAAGACAGCCCGCATTTACTGGTATCGAAAATGAAAGCAGGATTCCTTATTGCGATCGCTGCGAACGACGACGCGCGCGATCCCGAGTCGAAAGTGCTTTTGCGCGAAGCCTTTGCTGCTAATGGCGTCGCAGCAGAGATCGAAGTTTATGAGAATACGCAGCACGGCTGGTGTCCACCGGACTCAGCGGTTTATGACGAAGCGCAGGCAGAGCGGGCCTGGAGCCGATTACTGGCATTGTTCGAGCGCGAGTTGGCGTAAAACGAATTGCGCCTGGATAAGGGGACAGTGACCGTAACTGTCCGGCGAATTGAGTGACCTTCATCCTTGGTAGATAGGGCCACTGTCCGCCCAATTCCGATGAAGATCGCCCGCTTCCCGGTACCTGGTTTCATGTAATTGTTGAGAATAATTAGCCAGGGAACAAAAAACAATGAACAAGATTTCGATTATCGCCTGGGACGAGCTTGAAGACCGGACACCTGAATACGCTTTGGTTGCGGATGTCGATCTTGTGATGGTGCGATTTGATGACGCCGTCAGCGTCCTTTATGGCCGATGTGCACATCGTGGTGCCCTGATGTCTGATGGACACGTGGATGGCGACAACCTGATTTGCGGCCTGCACGGTTGGGACTACCGCCTCGATTCTGGAGTCAGCGAATACAACAACAGCGAAACGCTGCACAAGTTCAGTGCCTGGGTTCAGGATGGTCAGGTTGTCGTTGATGAAGACGAGATCAGGGCCTGGGCGGAGGACCATCCGCAGCCATACGCCCGCAACACCTACCAGGGGCTGTATCAGGATCCAACCGGTACCGCCGATGAGCCGCACGTCAAATTCATCCGCAAACTAGCGGATGAAGGGCTTAGCAAAGTCGGCCATCACGGGCCGGCCGCCGCCATGGGTGTGCCGCGGGACAAAGTGCCCAGGTGGGACGATCTGCAATTTGTCGTGGGCCAGCTGTACAAGTTGCCATTGCTTGACGAAGAGCCAGTCGGCACGGATATCGTCGTCGGTCCAAACGCGAAAAAGCCACTGCGGCTCGATATTCCGCTGTTTGTTTCAGACATGAGTTTCGGTGCACTGTCCGAAGAGGCCAAGGTTGCACTCGCAAAGGGCGCGGAGCTCGCCGGGACCGGTAGTTGCTCGGGTGAGGGTGGCATGTTGCCAGAGGAACAAGCTGCCAATTCCCGGTATTTCTATGAGCTGGCATCGGCGCGTTTCGGATTCTCCTGGGACAAAGTGCACAAAACACAGGCGTTTCATTTCAACGGTGGCCAGGGTGCCAAGACCGGAACCGGCGGTCATCTGCCGGGCAACAAGGTGCAGGGCAAGATCGCCGAAGTCAGGCAACTGCCTGAAGGCAAAGCGGCTATTTCTCCCGCGCGCTTCCCCGAGTGGACGAGCTTGAGCCAGTTCCGTGATTTTGCGTCCGAGGTGCGCGACAAAACCGGCGGCATACCCCGTAGGTTTCAAATTGTCTGCACAACATATCGAAAAAGATATCGATGCTGCGCTCGAGATCGGCGTCGACTACATCATTCTGGATGGTCGTGGTGGTGGCACAGGAGCAGCACCGCTAATTTTCAGGGACAACATTTCGGTGCCCACTATTCCGGCGTTGGCACGGGCGCGACGTCACCTGGATAGTAGTGATGCATCGGACGTGACACTGATTATCACCGGCGGTCTGTGACACCCGGCCGATTTCGCAAAAGCGATGGCACTGGGCGCGGATGGCGTTGCGGTGTCAAATGCCGCGATTCAGGCGATCGGTTGCTTGGCAATGCGCGCGTGCCATACGAACAACTGCCCAGTCGGAATCGCTACGCAGAAACCCCATTTGCGAGCACGGCTGCCCGTCGACATTGCCGCCGAGCGGCTCGCCCGATTCTTTGCAGCATCAGTCGAACTGATGACGGTGCTCGCACGAGCTGCCGGGCATCGGCATGTGAGCGACTTCACGGCAAATGACCTGACGACCTTCAAGACGGATATGGCGCAACTGACCGGCGTCGCTTATGGCGGAGTGGGTATGATCCAATGAATGCGAGTTCCACAAAATGCGTGAGATTTGGCAACCGGGGATAGTTTTTGTGATTTGCCGAATAGAGGGCTGGTAGAAAAGGGAGAACTCCCGGCTCTGCCCGGGAGGCAGGCAAAGTCAATCGCCCTCGGCGTAGTAAATTCGCCCGCTGGGCGGGCTCCTACAATTCTAATTAGCATCTGTAGGAGCCCGCCCAGCGGGCGATATATGTTAAGGATGGAACTTCTGGCAGCAGCATTTGCGGGCATTTATTCAGTATCAGGACGATGAAGATCAATGCGTCAATCGGCTGAATCTGATGGCAATCTGGTTCCCTTCGGGAGATGCAAGGGAACGCGAAGCGGTCCCGTTAAGCCGCTTTGAGCGGCTCCCAAAAAACATACTCCGGCTTTGCCGGGGGATACTTACTGTCCTTGCAACAAGGGGCGGATCTAATTGTTTCTGAAACTCCGTCAGGAAGCGTCCGCGAGCGCCGGAATCGTCTTCTTCAACATCAGGTACATATAAAGATAGACAAGCATCGCGGCGATGGAAGCCATCGCGCACAATATGAACACGCCGTCAAAGCCGAAGCCATAAGCCAGTACCGTTGCCGCCATGTTTGGGCCGAGAAAATTACCCAAACCCTGTGCGGCAGGAATCATCGCAGGGAATCTGCCGGAATGATCGACGTTCGCAATCGTTGCTGCCTGGTAAATATCGACAAAAATCCAGCAGAAGTTAAAGAAGAACATGCTGAACGCCACGCTAGCATTCGTGATGCCGAAAACGAGCATCAGGACGATGCCGGCCTGGAATACCAGGGTGACAAGCAACGGTCGTGACAGTCCGTAGCGGTTACTAAGTAGCACGGCAAACAGGCAGCCAATCACTGAGAACACGGATGAAACCCACAGCATGCTGGCGACCCATTCGGGTGAAGCGGCGGTGTCTACGGTGGACAATTCAATGTAAGTCCAGTACGCGCCGATGTTGATATACGTAAAGACGATCGCTGTCAGTACCATCCATGGCACGTAAGCCGGCACGTGTTTGTGTTCGGTGTGATGTTGACCGCCGGACTCCTCAACATCGATATCGACATCCAGCTGCTTGTCGACCGGATGCCTGGGTAGCCACGATATGAATAAGAGGCCGACGACGTAGGTGGCGATAAGCACTACATAGACGCCTTCAATAGAGAGGAGTGGTAGCAGCTTGAGTGTGGCGCCCTGCGAACCGGCGAAGGCGAACAACTCGAGACTAAAAGCGAACGCGGGTCTGGAATGACCGGCAATGGTTGCTACTGCGACACCCGTATAAATCCCGCTGCCGATGCCTGCCGCCAAACGGAGCCAAAGCGTGGCTTCATAGCTTTGGTAAAAAATACAAAGCACGTTCGCAGCAATCGCAAGCAATGCTGCACCTGTCACCAGGTAACGACGATCAACTTTGGCTACGTATAATGCCGCGATCACGGCACCGATCGCAAGCCCGCCAAGATCAGCACCGGCCACCCGACCAACTTCGACCGCGGAGAATCCCAGGTTGTTAACCCACGAAGAGCTGATTACGGGGAGACCGACCATGACCGTATAGCCGGTCAGGGCCATGTAGATGCCGATCGTCAGAGATCGCCAGTCGTCGAATTCAGTGCGGTGATGCAGCAGTTTTCTGCCGTCGTCAGTCATCCTGATTTGCCCCTGTATTTCTTAGTTACGTTTTAATGTGAGGTAGGCCTTGCACGAATAAGGTGTCAGGTCACTGCTGTCCCGTAAATTCAAACACGGTGCGCGGTTGGAGCATCACGTTGAATTGAATAGTCCGCAATGTCGCCCGTGCCGATAGGCAGATAATCATGAAAATCCAGAACGTGCATCTATCGTACGGCGGGC
>Ga0114949_10000140_pt1 | contig 32239 bp, 37 predicted proteins | sample N074metaG_FD_83505 | JGI IMG/M metagenome (GOLD analysis project Ga0114949, IMG submission 83505) | Deep subsurface microbial communities from Kermadec Trench to uncover new lineages of life (NeLLi) - N074 metaG | ecosystem: Environmental > Aquatic > Marine > Ocean trench > Sediment | place...
ACAACATCACCTAATGTTTTGCAGTGCTCTAGCAATGCAAGGTGACCCACATGTAATAAATCCCAAGTACCTACTGTATAGACAACCATTATTCAATTTAATCCTTAGTTAAAGTTAAGTAACATGCCATAATAGCATATTTACTTCAATCTTCGTAATATTAAAACAAACTAACTAACGTAAGTAGCTTACGTATTTATAGGATTTACTATGTCAACAGAAAACTCCGCACTTCAAGAGTCGCGGTCTAATTCGATCCTTTCCTATGTCTGGGACCTTCCCAACATTTGTTCGCTTGCAGGATTAGCTTGCACAACACTTGCCATTTACTTCAGCATTTTAGGTGTTTACTCCGCTGCAATGATTGGAATGATCTGGGCGGTGGCTTTTGATTGGGCCGATGGAATCATTGCACGCAGAATAAAAGGGCGGACAGGTGAAGACCGAATTTTTGGAGGACAACTTGATGTGCTAATAGACATTGTGAGTTATGGCGTCACTCCTGCCATTCTTCTTTTGAGTTATGGAAAATTCGACCCACTATTTATACCTGTAGCATTTCTAATGCTTGTGGCTAGTGCCATACGGTTGAGTTTTTTTAGTACGTTTGGTCTAGCTGGAGGGTCGAAATACACAGGACTAGCTCTTGATAACAACAATATAATTTTAGTTTTTATATTTTTATTTGAAGGTTTTTTTAGCCATGGGAATTTTTCTGTCATTCTCTATATCAGCGGCCTGGGACTTGCAGCCCTGAATGTATCACAAATCAAAACACCAAAGCTTTCTGGAAATCCGATCAATGTTCTCATTCTCGCTGCCTATACTCTTGGAATGACTGCTACCTATGGCTGGAAACTTCTATAGAAAGTTAACAAGGTAAATATATTGAATCATAATCAAGGTTATAAAAAGAGCACAACTTAAAGCAGGAATTCTAAAACATGTGGCTCCTCACACGTTGCGACACTCTTTTGCAACGCATCTTCTACAAAGTTTACGGCCGGTCTTTGCTCCTGCAAAAGCAGCATAATCCACATCCACATAGATAATATTCTTACACTACAAACACAATTAGGCAAAAATCACTGAGATTTTCTCTCATGGCGTACTGCTTACCAGCAACACTTGTTCGCCCTGAACATCGTATACACATATATTGAAACAAGGTGCACGTGGCGTTCGCAGTCCATTGGTTGATTTATTTAATCAGAATTTAAAGTAATAGCAGCATGATGAAATTTCTGCGATAAAAGTGTTACTCGAATATGATTTACCCTCGGTCATCAATAATATCTATTCCCTGAGGAGGTTCGAAGTTAAACATGCTATCGTCCATTTCTTTGTTTATGACTTCTTCCGTAAAATCGATACGTGTTACCTGACCGAGGTTATCAAACATCACCATCATGCTTAATTGTTCACCGTCGAAACCAAGTCGAATACTGTCGTACTGACTTTCAACATCTCTAGGGATCAATTCTACCCAGTCATATTCTTCGATGATCCCCATATCAATAATAATGAACTGTTCATCGATATCCTCATAACTGCTCAGGATGGCGGCAGGTGTATTTCTTATAGATAATGCAACGTCTCGAATAGTCACCTGTTCAAGGTCTTCATCATAAAACCACAATGATTCTCCATTCGTAACGATCGTCTGCGTATAAGGATGTTGATAATCCCAACGAAATTTGTCCGGTCGTTTTAAAAACACGACGCCGGTAGAACTTTCCAGCTCAATTCCCTGATCATCTACCAGGGTTTGTTTGAAATTCGCTTCCAGCGTCTGCATATTACCGAGAAAACGGTCAAGGTGATCTTTGTCATTACTTTCTGCATGACTTGTTGTCACAAATAACAACAACGCGAATAGTTTTATTATCGTCATAGTAGCGTTTGACTGAATATTTTTATAAAGTTGCAGCATGCAGGCTAGTCAATTGGTGGTGGAGCTGCCAATACTTCGCGACTTCCATTGGCACCTGTTTGACTCACTAAACCAGTGCGCTCCATTTCTTCAATGATTCTTGCGGCACGGTTGTATCCAATTTTTAAACGACGTTGTACATAAGAGATAGAAGCTTTGCGTGTTTCAGTAACAATTTGTACGGCTTCATCGTAAAGCGGATCCATTTCTTCCGTTACAGTATCTATGCCCGCGAGTGCTCCCGCACCACCCTCTCCAGGGGCCTTGAGAATGTCATCGTTATAAGAAGGCTCGCCTCTTGATTTGATATTTTCAACAACGGCATGTACTTCATGGTCATCAACAAAAGCACCATGTATTCTTTTTGGAATACTGGTACCTGCAGGGAGATAGAGCATATCTCCATGGCCCAATAAGGTCTCCGCGCCCATTTGATCAAGAATGGTTCTTGAATCAATCTTTGATGAAACCTGAAAAGCAATACGGCTGGGAATATTTGCCTTGATCAAACCCGTAATGACATCGACAGAAGGTCTCTGTGTCGCCAGAATCAAGTGTATCCCAGATGCCCGGGCTTTTTGCGCCAGTCTAGCGATCAATTCTTCTACTTTTTTACCCGTGGTCATCATCATGTCTGCGAGTTCATCAACGATCACGACGATAAAAGGCAGGCTCTCTAAATAACGCACAGGATCACTTTCACTGATTGGTCTGTATGTTGGGTCAGGGAGCGGTTCTCCTCGCTCACTTGCCTCTTCGACTTTACGGTTATAGCCGGTAATATTTCGCACACCCACTGAAGCCATTAATTTATAGCGACGTTCCATTTCAGCAACACACCAGCGTAAGGCATTTGATGCTTCTTTCATGTCTGTCACAACAGGCGCCAATAAATGAGGAATACCCTCGTAGACAGATAGCTCTAGCATTTTTGGATCGATCATGATCAAACGAATGTCTTTTGGCGTGGATTTGTAAAGCAAACTCAGAATCATCGCGTTCAGGGCAACCGATTTACCCGAGCCTGTAGTACCGGCCACTAATAAATGCGGCATCTTGCCTAAATCTACGACAACTGGCTGCCCACTAATATCCTTGCCTAACCCAAGGGTCAGGCTCGATTTCATTGAGTCATATTCTTTTGATCTGAATATATCGCTCAAGACAACCAGTTCCCTATGTTCATTCGGAATTTCTAAACCAATCACAGATTTACCAGGAATAACATCCACCACACGAACGCTCACAACCGATAAAGAACGTGCCATATCTTTGGCAAGACTGATTATTTGATTACCTTTAACACCCGGCGCAGGCTGTATTTCAAAACGCGTGATCACGGGACCAGGTAAAACCTCTACAACCTGAGCTTCGATGCCAAAATCTTTTAATTTAAGTTCGACTTGCCGTGAAACAGCTTCAAGTGATTCACGGGAATACTGGCCTTTAGGAATGGGTGCGGCATCGAGTAAATCCAGTGGTGGTAGTGCCGTATCAATTGGGAGTTCGAATAAATTAACCTGTTTTTCTTTTTGTTCTCTGGTGCTGACTTCAAACTCGGAAATACTCGGTTCGATCTTTACTGGAACTCTGCCTTCAATTCTTTCCTTCTCAACTTCTAAAACGGCCTCTCTTTCACGTTTTGCCTGTTTCCCCAGTTCATAATCCTGTCTCAGTTCACGTAAACCTGAAACAAAGTCCATCAACTTAAAAGTCCAGTAGCCAGTGGTATCCATGACCCATAACCAGGAAAGATCTGTGAACAGTGTTACGCCTACAAGTGCCATTGTTAGTAATATGAGCGTGCTACCAGTGTTTCCAAAGCTAGAGTCCAGCGAAGCACCAAGTGCATCTCCAAGAATTCCGCCTGCACCTTTGATTTCCAGAGGCAAGCCATCTCCGACACGAATATGTAGCCATGCCAGACCGCAGGTGCCTATCAGAGCCAAAATGAATCCCACAGCGCGAATAGCATAGTGTCCATAATTGACGGGGTCTTCATTTTGTATTGATTTAAAGATTCGCCAACCGCTATAGGCCAATATGAATGGAAAGGCATAACCAAGATAACCAAATAGATATAACAGGATGTCCGCTACCCATGCGCCGACAATGCCGGTGTTATTCTGAATCACATCTACAGAGGCAGAATGCGACCAGGCAGGATCTCCCGGAAAGAAGCTGGAAAGCGCGATGAATAAGAATATAGAAACAGCAGCGAGACAGATGACACCGACTTCTCTGATGTTTTTCAGTATCTGGCTACTGAGGGGTCTTCCTGGGATTTCTTTACGTTTGGCTTGTACCATTTAACCTTGCCATTTAATAATGTTAAGGGTGCCTCTAATATATCTGTACGTAGTAGATTGAGAATCAAAATTCATCAGATCAAGGCGCGAATTGTACGTAATAGCGAGCTATTGCGAAGATTTGCAACACCAGCTGGTGAATTTTAAACTCAAGGTGTGTGTCCATGATCTATTAGATGTACCCTTAAACCTGATTAATTAAAAACTAGCCTATTATCATGTTTAATATGAATTATTTCTATACTAAAAAGTCTATTCTTCGTGCTGAATAAGGGCGAAATTACCATTTTGCCAGTCGTTATGGATTAACGTAACATAATGCCCCTTAATACCCAAACTACTTGGAAATGCAGGATTCAGAGCTCTGGCTGCCAGCCTGAACTCTGAATCCTGCATTTCCAAGTAGTTTGGTATAACTGCCTTGTAATTTCCCATTTCGGAGTAAAAAATGAATGAAAATAAACATTGCCGTCTACTGATTCTGGGCTCTGGTCCAGCAGGTTACACGGCTTCTCTTTATGCTGCACGCGCCAATCTGTCTCCAGTTTTAGTCACTGGGATTGAACAAGGTGGTCAGATGATGACAACGACTGATGTCGATAACTGGCCTGGTGATGTTGAAGGTTTGCAAGGCCCGGATTTAATGGAACGTATGCTAAAACACGTTGAGCGCTTTGATACAGAAGTTATTTTTGATCATATCCACACCGTTGTATTGAATGAAAAACCTTTTAAACTGACAGGTGACTCGGGCACTTATACCTGTGATGCGTTGATCATCGCGACAGGCGCTTCAGCCATGTATCTTGGGTTGCCCTCAGAAGAAGCCTTCAAAGGCAAAGGGGTTTCTGCATGCGCGACCTGTGACGGATTTTTTTATCGTGGACAGGAAGTTGCTGTGATTGGTGGCGGCAATACAGCGGTCGAAGAAGCTTTATATTTATCAAATCTTGCATCTAAAGTAACAGTCATTCACCGTCGTGATCAATTTCGAGCCGAAAAAATTCTTGCCGAACGCCTGAAAGATAAAGCTGACAACGGCAATGTAATCATTGAATGGGATCATGTACTTGATGAAGTCTTGGGGGATGATTCCGGTGTGACCGGAATGCGTATCAAACATGCCAAATCTGGCGCAACGAAAGACATCGATTTAAAAGGTGTATTTATCGCCATCGGTCATCAACCCAATACCTCGATTTTTGAAGGACACCTCGATATGAATAACGGCTATATCCAGATCAAGAGCGGCCTTGAAGGTATGGCAACCATGAGCAGTATCCCTGGTGTATTTGCTGCAGGTGATGTTGCGGATCATGTCTATCGTCAGGCGATCACTTCAGCAGGTAGCGGCTGTATGGCTGCATTGGATGCAGATACCTACCTGGATAATTTACCTGAATAATATTTAAAAATAAATTAGGAGGTTCTAATGATGCAATCCGTGTTAATGACAAAAGCTGGTGCACCTGATGTGCTTGAATATCAGGAAATAGAAACGCCAGAAATTAAGTCAGCATCAGAATTACTTGTTCGACTTCATGCCGCCGGTGTCAATCCCATTGATACAAAATTACGGCAGGGTTTATATCCAATGGACAATCTACCTGCCGTACTAGGCTGTGATGGCAGTGGTATTGTTGAAGCCGTCGGTTCAGAGGTAAACAAATTTCAAGTTGGCGATGAAATTTATTTCTTTCATGGTGGTATCGGTCCGATTCAAGGCAACTACGCAGAATTCAGAACCATTGAAGAACGTTTTGTTGCATATAAACCTGAAAGCCTAAATTTTATTAAAGCGGCAGCAGCACCGTTAGCACTAATCACTGCCTGGGAAGCCTTGCATGATCGTGCGCAAATCAAAGAGGGTCAGAACGTACTCATTAATGCAGGCGCAGGTGGTGTAGGTCATCTTGCGATACAACTTGCCAAAATTGCAGGCGCCAATGTTAGCACTACGGCAAGTTCTGAAGAAAAAACCGACTTTGTCCGTTCACTCGGCGCGGACATGGTAATTAACTACAAGGAAGATGATTTTGTAGAAGCCATTATGGATTGGACCGATGGCAAAGGTGTCGATGTTGTCATGGACAATGTTGGTGGTAAATGGATCGAGAAATCTTTTTCTGCTGTTGCGCACTACGGACACTTTGTCACATTGTTACAGCCAGACAAGGAAACAGATTGGGCTGTTGCGCGTCAACGTAATATTGGTATTCATCTTGAAATCATGTTGTCTCCCCTGCTCTTTGATCTGAGAGATGCGCAAAAACATCAGACGTCCATTCTTGAAAAATGCGCTGGATGTTTTGACGCAGGAAAACTTAAGATTCATGTTAGTAAATCCATGCCATTAGCAGAAGCCGCAACTGCACATGCTGATATAGAAACAGGCACGACGACTGGCAAGATTGTACTTACAATGTGATTTAATATATCTCATGTCATTCTCGACAGAATCGTTTAAAAAAACAGCCCGTCGTATGCTACAGTCCATTTTCTTTATTCTTGTTTCAGTTTGGGTGCTTCTTTCCCTCTTGTTGTATTTATTCCAGCCGAAGTTTGTCTATTTTCCTCAGTCAGAAATAGATTTCACCCCTGATATGGCAGGGCTTGCCTATGAAGATATCTATTTTAAAACTGAAGATGATATCGACTTGAACGGTTGGTTTATCCCTGTGGAAGGTGCTAAGAGAACGCTATTATTTTTTCACGGTAACGGTGGCAATATTTCTCACCGACTTGATAGCCTTAAAATTTTTCATGAGTTAGGGCTTTCTGTTTTTATTATTGATTACCGCGGTTATGGGCAAAGTCAGGGAACAACAAGTGAGCAAGGCACCTATCGAGATGCTGAAGCTGCATGGCGATATCTGACAAATACGCGAAGCATAGCAGACAATGAGATCATTATTTTTGGTCGATCCATGGGCGGTGCTATAGCAACCTGGCTTGCCAGTGATCACACACCAAATTTATTGATACTGGAATCCACGTTCACTTCTATCGCGGATATGGGCAAGCATTACTATCCTTATTTACCAACACAGTTACTTGCCAGAATTAAATATGCATCTATCGACAGGATAAAAAATATTAATTGTCCTATTTTGTTTTCACACAGCCAAACTGATGAAATTGTTCCATTTGAATTGGGGCAACAGCTATTTAATAAAGCACTGGAACCAAAAATGTTTATGGAATTGAAGGGTGGACATAATGATGGATTTATTGTCAGTGGTCGCTCATATATCGAAGGGATAGAGAACTTTATCAACATGTATGGCCAAAAAATAAACGAGAACAATAGATGACATTGCTTGATCGCATTGAAGAAACGGGTAATCGACTCCCTGATCCTGCAACCTTGTTTGTCATCGGTACAGGTATCGTCATGTTTTTATCATGGTTGGCTACATCCATGACATGGGAAGTTCATAGTGAATTGACTGGTACGCTGATTGCACAAAGCCTGCTTTCATCCGAAGGTATCTGGTGGCTGTTAAGTAACATGGTCAATAATTTTATTACATTTCCTCCATTAGCCATCGTTCTGGTAGGAATGCTGGGCATTGGTCTGGCAGAAAGATCAGGGTTCCTTCCTGCACTATTACGTCGCTCTATCCTGTTGGTGCCACAATCGCTTTTAACCCCTGCAACAATATTTCTGGGAATTATGTCGTCAATGGCTCTGGATGCAGGTTATGTTGTCTTGCCTCCCATCGCTGCTGCACTTTACATAGCAGCAGGGCGCTCACCATTAGTTGGGATCGCGGCAGTTTTCGCGGGCATTTCAGCAGGTTTCAGTGCAAATTTATTAATCACTGCATTAGACCCCTTACTTTCAGGACTAACGCAAACAGCAGCACAAATTTTAGTTGAGGATTATCAGGTTGCAGTTACAGCGAACTGGTGGTTTATGTTGGCATCGACAATCTTATTGACCATGGTTGGTTGGGCGGTTACTGCCTGGTTTGTCGAGCCGCGTTTGGACCTGGATCACGACCTTGTTACTGATAAAAATCAACTTATAGAACTGGAAGATCATAATGAAAAAAAAGGATTAATTTACGCAATCTCGGCAACAACTATTGCGCTGATCATTACTGGTCTGCTAATTACAATTCCTGGTGCTCCTTTACATGGTGAGGGCTCCCATTTTTCTCGTTGGATTGAAGCAACGGTACCCCTATTATTTATATTGTTTTTTGTGCCGGGAATTGTCTTCGGTGTTTCTACGGGCAAGATAAAAAATGATAAGCATGTTGTAAAGATGTTGGGTGACACAATCTCGCATCTGGGACCCTACATTGTCATGGCTTTTTTTGCTGCACAGTTTATTGAATGTTTCAAATATACGGGCCTGGGTAAAATGTTGGCCATCACCGGTGGCCAATGGCTGGTTTCTATGCAATTTGATGCTTCTATGTTGCTGACTGGTTTTATTTTAATGGCAATGTCGGTGAATTTATTGATAGGGTCAGCCTCAGCCAAATATGCGTTCCTGGCGCCGGTCTTTGTGCCTATGCTCATGCAAGTTGGCTTTTCGCCTGAGTTAACACAGGTTGCCTACCGTATCGGCGATTCACTCACCAATGTAATCACGCCAATGAACCCTTACATGATCATTGTTCTGGTAGAGCTGCAAAGATATAGAAAGAACGCAGGATTTGGCACGCTGATAGCACTAATGCTGCCCTACACCGTCATATTTAGCATTATATGGATCGCCATGCTGTTAATATGGATGAATATCGGACTGCCTCTTGGTCCCGGCGGAGAGCTTTTTATCAGTCTATAATTGATCCTAGTACAAAAGAATATGCCACAGGTGAAACTATGATAAAATCCGCGCTCAAAATTTTTGCCGTACCAAAGAGGCCTTTATAAATAGTAAAAGTTAGGGTTATAGATAAATGTTGAATGAAACCATATACAAAGTTATTTTTCAGAATCAGGGCAAGGTCTACGAGATCTTCGCGCGCAGTGTCCATGAAGGTGAAATGTTCGGTTTTATCGTGGTTGAAGAAATCGTATTCGGTGAAAGATCATCCGTTCTGGTCGATCCATCAGAAGAAAAACTCAAATCAGAGTTTAATGAAGTCTCTCGTACCTATATTCCTATGCATTCAATCATTCGTATTGATCAAGTGAAAAAGGAAGGTACTGCGAAAATCACAGACTTACCAGAAAGTGGTAGTAACGTGACTTCATTCCCGGTTTACACCTCAGGCAAAGATACCAGTAAAACCTGATTTCAATATTTATCCTTTAAGCGTTTCAACATGAATCTTGACGGCACTGGCAAGACCATTCAAGTTATAGCCGCCTTCCAAGACTGAAACGATACGGCCATTACAATACTGTTCTGCCAGTTGCATAACTATTTTCGTGATCTTTTTGTACCCGTTATCTGAGATATCAAAACAACCAAGTAAGTCATCCTGACGGCTATCAAAACCTGCGGATATGAGGATTAAATCAGGTTTAAAGCGATGTGCGGCGGGTAATAATTTTTCCGTAAAAGCCGAAATAATATCTTTATCTGTGGAATTACAATCAAGATGGACATTGATATTCAGGCCTTTACCTGCACCTTCGCCAATTTTTGCGGGATTGCCAGTGCCTGGATAGGCAAAATAATCATGAGTTGAGAAATAAAGTACGCTGGGATCTGAATAAAAGAATGTCTCTGTCCCATTGCCATGATGATAATCCCAATCGACGATCAATATTTTTTTTAAGCCGTATTTTTCCTGGGCATAGCGGGCAGCAACCGCCACACCATTATAAAAACAGAAGCCTTCGACCCTGCCCGTATTTCTCGCATGATGCCCTGGTGGTCGAGTCACACAAAATGCATTCCTCAAGCTGCCACTACAAACCTCATCAGTTGCAGCCAGGATGCCGGCAACAACCGCCAGTGCGACATCATTTGATTTTCCGTATTCTGTTTTAAGTGCATGCACATGTGCCGCAGTATGAATTCGAGCAAGATCAGCCAAAATATCACTCTTAAGTTCAATTCTTGTTAGCTGTGACAACAACCCTGAATCCTGCATCAGCTTCATTATGCTGCGAAGTCTATCAGGTGACTCAGGATGGCCTTCTTTTAGCCAATGCTGTAGAAATACATCATCATAAACAAACCCCGTGGTTTTGTTTTTTATCGCTGCCATGCTGTATTTGAACGGGCTGATGATACTCAAGCCAACACCCAGACTTGCCATCTGCATTAATTCCAGAAAATCTCTGCGCTTCATACTATCTTCATGTATCTTATCCACTCAAAATAAAAGTTAACAATTAAGTTTAATTAATAAAATAATATTAATAATATCAAATATATGAATTAACTACCTAATGTTTATTCTAATTAATATTCTTGCTACTATTGCAGCCAGAATGAAACTTAAGACAACGCTCTCCTTACTTCTGTTGATTATATCAGCACCAACTCATGCACAGTGGAATGTGATGACACACACTGACACAGATACTGGTGTACAGATAAGTGTCGCAACCATAAAAAATCAGGATAACTACAAGCTGGAAATATATCGAGATTCAAATAATGTCATCCGTTTAAGATTCAATATCCGTGATAGTTATGATCTTCTGGCAATCAAGCAATGTCCGACATATCAGGTTGATAAACGCAAGCTAAGTAATCGTTCGATTAATGATGCGCCCTGTATTTCACAAGCTCGTTGGGCTGAATACGTCATGGGATATATTTCTGATGACGAAGTTATGTCATTACCATTGCATAATCTCATGAATGGTAATGTCATCTATTATCGCTTTATTTTGAATAATGGTAACTATGGTGAAACATCATTTTCGCTATCTGGCTCAAAAAATATCTTACTTTCAGCATTGGGCCGTAACCTGACAATCAAGACAAAATAGAATTCTCCCCTGTATATCTGCTAAGGATATCAATTCAGTTTTTAGGATATAGCTTGCCGACAAAGATAGAGTTTTCTCACATGCCGATCATCTGATTGATCACTCAGCGATTCCACCAATGAATAACATGAACGTAGATAAGCAATCTGTTCTTCCTGTTGTTTTGGCCTACCGTTAGCTTCATACAATAGATTATCAGAAACAGCATTTGCAATATTAATTACCTGCTTCCAGTTTGGAAGATAAACACACACTGCAAGCAGAAAAGTAATATCCACTTTCTCACCAGGTATAAGATCCTTAATGATTTCCAGATCATCTCTAATGAGATCAAAGGTATAAAATTCAACGTGATGATTTTTGGTATAGGAACGTATCTTGTTGGCAGCATTGACCAAATGCCGATCGTAATCAATACCAACGCCCCATTTTATTTTATCGGCGTTATGTAATAGCATGCCGCCCTGATTGCAACCAAGATCGAGAACCGTTTTGCCTGTGAAGTCAACAGGGATGCGGGAATACCTTTCATCCAAATCGCGCTGCCCTTTCAAGTTCAGGCTGCCAACTTTAATTGTGTGATAACCCGCTGGAAAATCCTGGGCATTGTAGATGCTGCCGCTGGTCTTGGCGTAATTGAGCAGATTCATAATCTGGTCCAAATAGTCATGCGAGACAATCCGCTTAAATACATATCGGTCTCTGCCACTGCCATCCTTGCCACGAATTTTACGACTGGCACGGCGGATAACTCCAGCAATCCCTCGCAATCCTGATTTAAGTATTGGTACTCGATAGAGTGCTTTTTTAATACGATTCATTAATATTTACCTTTTGCTAAAAAATTTTCAATGCCATAAGATTAACCTTACTTAATACCAAAAAAAGATATTTTCCAAATTACCAGACAAGCACCTTCACCTTGCTTACTTACATAGATACATGAGGGCAATAAAACGCTGGCTTCGTTACCAATATGCTGAATTTCGAATATCTGGACGTCGCAATTTTATTCGCAATCAATTAGTTGAAGTCCTTGGTGGCAAGATAAGGTTCCAGCTCAGCGGGAATCGCGGTCAGGACAGCATATATATTATTCACTGTAACAATCTTCCAAAGGCCATGCTACGTCTGATCAATCCTCACCGTAGAGAAAAGGAAATGGATATGGTAATGCCTTATATTCCTTTGCCTGGAGATGAGCGTCTATCACGTGAATGGGATGCGTACCAGTCAGGCGCCGAAAAGGGGCTGACTCCATGTCCTCTCTGGCGATGCGAAGATGCCATACTCTGTGAATATCTACCATACAATAACTTACATAATAAATTATTAACAAATCCTGCCAATTCCTGGCAACTTATAATATTGGCCAGCCAACGTCTTGGTGATCTACACGATACTGGCATCACTCACATGGACGCCTCGCTGGCGAATATCCTGGCTGATAAATCATTAAATAACCTGGTATTTGTTGACTTTGAATTTGGTCCGAATGAAGGGTTGGATATTTGGCAACAACAAGCCTACGATTACTTGAGATTACTGGAAAGTAGTATTAAATTCATGCCGTCAAATGTAAATACTGAACACAAAGCCTGGCTAGAACTATTGTTTACGCTAACGAATAAAGAGACGAAAAAAGCTGATTTAGACCCATTATTACCAGCTTTAACTCGATTACAGAGTGATTCTTGTCTATGGTTAGCAGTACAACAAATTTTTTCTGCTGCCAGGATTTAGAATAAAGCTGGTAGTGTTTATAAATTGAAGAAAACCATAAAGAAACAGGCAACAGTTTGAACAAACCATATATCTGGCTAAAAGAAAACAAATGTGCAGATCATCTTCCTGATGTGAGTCATGCTCTGACAGAGCCAGATGGTTTATTAGCTATTGGCGGAGAATTAAGTCCGGATCGCTTATTAGATGCCTATCGAAAAGGTATTTTCCCCTGGTTCAGTGAAGGTCAACCAGTCATGTGGTGGTCTCCTGACCCCCGATGTGTTTTATTTCCCAATGATTTCAAAATATCCAGAAGTCTAAAAAAAACATTACGCAGGAAAGACTATATTGTTAGCTTTGATCAGGCGTTTTCAGATGTCGTTAAATCTTGTGCAAAACCCAGACTAGATAGTCCTGGAACATGGATAACTCAATCAATCATCAAAAATTATCAATTACTTCATGAATCTGGATACGCCCATTCTGTTGAATGCTGGCATGGAAAAACACTGATCGGTGGTCTTTACGGAATCGCAATTGATAAAATATTTTTTGGTGAATCAATGTTTAGCCAAATGGCGGATGCTTCAAAAATATGTTTGGCGCATCTAGTTCATTTAGTAAAAAAACTCGAATACAATCTAATTGATTGTCAGGTGTATAGTGAACATCTGAAAAGTCTTGGGGCAAAAGTAATACCAAGAAATGACTTTTCTGACATTCTGGCTAAATCTTGTGGTGAAATTTATGGAAAATCTAAACAAAGCTGGCCTTCCATTTCTGACTATGTGATATGAGTAATCCTAAACAGAACATTAAGGAACTAAAGCTTGGCTTTTACATGACACCAGAGCATGAATGTAATTACTTGCCTGGAAGAAATGCAAAGACGGTGTTCGCAGATCCCAACTTTCCCATGAATGAAAATATTTATACGGTTTTGGCGAGACATGGTTTTCGACGAAGTGGCAAGCATATCTACAAACCTCAGTGTCAGCAGTGTAATGCATGTATTGCCATCCGCTTACCAGTTAATAACTTCATCAGAAATCGAAATCAAAAACGTAACTGGGTACGAAATAATGACCTGAAGATTACTAAGGTCTCTGCGAATTTTAACAATGAATATTTCAACCTTTATCAACGTTATCTCGCAGTAAGACATCCTGACGGTGGTATGGACAGCTCAGATCCTGAGAATTTCACCAGTTTTTTAATAACCGACTGGGCGACAACAGTTTTTTATGAATTCAGGAAGACGGATAAGCTACTGGCTGTTGCTGTAGTTGACGAGCTGACCGATGGACTGTCAGCGGTTTATACGTTCTTCGAACCTAACCAATCACATCGAAGTCTGGGACGTTTTGCTGTTCTCACCGAAATTGAGGCCGCACGGAATCAAGGGCTACAGTGGCTTTACCTGGGTTACTGGATAGCTGATTGTAAGAAAATGCAATATAAGGATGAATATCAGCCCCTTGAATATTTTTATCAGGATAAGTGGCATGATAATCCACCTCAAAATACAGACTGATTTTGCCAGAACACCTAATTTCAGGCACAATGCGCCCTTTCTGAAAACAGAGTAAGACAATAGATGGCAAAAGAAGATGTAATTGAGATGGAAGGTACGATTACCGATACCCTGCCGAATACAATGTTTCGTGTTGAACTGGAAAATGGTCATGTAATCATTGCACATATTTCCGGAAAAATGCGCAAGCATTACATTCGTATTCTGACAGGTGATAAAGTAACTGTAGAAATGACACCTTACGATTTAAGCAAAGGACGTATTACCTACAGAGAACGCTAGACTCCCGTAGTCATCTCCTTTTGCACGGCACGCAATAATCCTAAACATCCCTGCTCGATTAATTCATAGACCTTTTCAAATCCATCCATTCCCTCACCGTATGGATCGGGCACTTCAGTAATTTTGGTGTTGTCTGCATACTCAAGTAATAATTTTAGTTTGTGTCTGTGATGGTGTTCACACTCAGCTAACATGTTGGCCAGGTTGTATTTATCCATTGCCACAATGTAGTCATAATAATCGTAATCCGCCTTGACAACACGACGTGCGCGCAGATCCCTGAGATCAATACCATGTTTATGTGCGATCTTTTGTGAAGAAAGATCCGGGGGATTTCCGGATTGCCATGAATGTGTTCCAGCAGAATCAACTTCAATTATTTTATCCAGTTGTTCTTTGCGAATCAGTGACAGAAACAGACCATGTGCCGTGGGTGAACGACAGATATTACCCATGCATACAAATAAAATTTTCATGTGGAGCCTGTTGGATTTGGTTGATTGTCACGAGAGAAAACCATTTTTAGGGCAATTTTTTGATTGTATAAGGCGAATAGCACGATTATTTAACGAGAAAAATCAGAAAAATGAACAAAAGTGGCTTTTTCGTAGTAGATTCTTACCAAGTCTGACAGGCTCCTAGTTATTATTTTATGTATGAATTTGCTGGCGCGCTCTGATCAAATCTTCTTCTGTATCAATACCAATACCAGCAGATGTGCATGCTTCTTCTATATAGATTTTTTCACCTGTATATAAGGCTCTGAGCTGTTCCAGTGATTCACTGTGTTCAAGTTCGCAGGCTGGTGTAATACTAAACTTCTTCAGGTACTCTACCCGATAAGCATAAAGCCCAAGATGCTTGAAATAGTATTGTTGCCGAAACTGATCTTCATTCTGGCTTTCCCCTCGATGAGGAATAGTTGCCCGACTAAAATACAACGCGGTATTATTTTGATCAAAAACGACTTTCACAACATTCGGATCGTGTATATCAGCGTCATTATCGATTCGTTCACAGAGCGTGGCAATACTATGATCAGGGTGTGCGTGTAATCCTTTTGCGACCTGATGCATTAAGCTGGCAGACATGCCGATTTCATCGCCTTGCAGATTGACAATGATTTCTTCATTTTTTAATTGTAATGTTGAGGCAACTTCTGCCAGCCGGTCGGTTCCTGAAATATGATCAGTTGCTGTCATGATGACTTTAGCACCAAAAGATTCCGCTGCATCCCGAATACGTGTGTCGTCTGTAGCGATGTAAACCTTTTCAGCTTCAGATTGACATGCGGATTCATAGACGTGCTGGATCAACGGCCTGCCATTAATCTCCAGTAACGGTTTGCCAGGTAACCGGGTCGATGCATAACGTGCTGGGATGATTATATGAAATTTGAAATCAATCTTTGAGATTTTCGATTTCCTCGTCTGTGAGTGATCTTGCCTCGTCTTCTAACATAACGGGTATGTCATCTTTAATCGGGTAGGCAAGGCGCGCAGATTTTGATATCAGTTCCTGATTTTTCTTATCATAAATCAAAGGCCCTTTGGTTACGGGGCATACCAGAATTTCAAGTAGCTTTTTATCCATTGTTGATGTCCTTTAATAATATTGTCAAACGATGCTCAAAGGCATTTGTCATGTTTACATTTATTGGTAAATACCAATGTTGTTCAGAGGCAAACTCAGTGCATTTTACAGCATCTTTTTCTGTCATGACGACAGGAAAGTCATCCGCAAAGAAAATATCTTCTGCTCTGAATTGATAATGATCTGGAAATTTATGCTCAATAACGCGGACACCTCTCCCACGTAAAGAAGAAAAGAATCTTGTCGGGTTTCCAACACCTGCTATTGCATGAATTGAATTGTTGCGAAATTGATCAATATCACAGTGGTTATTCTCATCTGTCACTGAGCACAGTTTCTGGGGAATATATTGCATCTCAAACTCACCATGAAGGGCACCACTATTACAAACGATCATATCAACACTCTTAAGTCGACCAACAGGTTCTCTTAGTGGCCCCGCTGGTAAACAACGTCCATTACCATGGCGATGGATCCCATCAATTACAGCAATTTCGATATCTCTTTCCAGAGCATAATGCTGTAAACCATCATCACAAATAACAATATCTACTTGCTCATGCTCGATCAGGGCTTTAGCTGCAACATAGCGGTTTGGCGCAATGGCAACAGGACACCCCGTTTTCCGTGCTACCAAGACGGGCTCGTCCCCAACCAATTCAGGATTACTGTCTTTTCGCACCTGCTGAGGCCATTGCGTAACTTTGCTCTTATAACCTCTACTGACAATTCCTGGTCGATAACCTTTCTCTTTTAGATATTCTGTTAACCAAATGACTAATGGTGTTTTACCCGTTCCTCCTACGACAATATTTCCAACTACAATCACAGGAACATTCAGTTTTTGAGTTGGTAAAATACCACTTTGATACAACAGATGGCGCATGATCATCGATAATTGATAACACCATGCGAGCGGCACGAGAACAATAGACAAGGGATGCTTGCCGTACCAGAGGTCTTCAATAAATTCAGGAGATACCAGCATCATGCTTACAGACCATGGATGTCAGTATTGTACATCAATAATCATCTTCATTGATTCTGGTTGCGAATATGATCTTAATCAGACCCAACTGGCGAGCTGCATCCATGGTTCTGATAACTATTTGATAAGGCGTTTCTTCATCGGCGCTAATGATAATAGGCGCATCTTCCAGATCCACTGCGATATCATAAAGCGCTTCTTTTATGGTTGATATTTGTGAGTTTAACAATTCTTTTTCATTGACAAAGATTCGTGATTGAGCATCAATAGCAACGTTAATTGCATTAGGTCTCGCCTGTGAAATTTCTTTACTGGCCTTGGGCAAGGTGATATTTACTTGTGACTTATGCTCAAAGGTTGTTGAGACCATGAAAAAAATAAGCAACAGAAAAACCACATCAATCAGCGGTGTGATGTCTAATTCGAGTTGCTCCGACGGATTGGGCCGAAAATTCATTTAGTATCATCCTCAGAAGACTGTTTTCCGGAAGAAATCTCTTGAGAAACATATTCGTTTTCTCGTAATCCTTGCATAACCTCAACCATTTTTAATGCTTCTTGCTCCATCGTCATCACCAATTCATCCACCTTGCCTCTGAAAAAACGATGAAACATCAATGTTGGGATAGCGACTGATAATCCAGCTGCAGTTGTGAGTAGTGCTTCAGAAATGCCTGCCGCCAGAATACTGGCATCACCGACACCATGGGTGGTAATGACCGCAAAGACTTTGATCATGCCTATCACTGTTCCCAATAAACCGAGCAAGGGGGAAATAGATGCGATCGTTCCCAGTGTATTAAGAAAACGGTCCAGTGAATGTGCGACATGACGCCCTACTTCCTCAATACTCTCCTTCATTACTTCACGTTCATGTGAACGATTGACGAGTCCTGCCGCCAGAATCCTGCCCAGTGGTGAAGCAACGCTTAGATCCCGGATACGTTGATTATTCAGATGGCCTACTTTTGCCCATTGCCAAACCTGGGCGACGAGATGCTTGGGTACAATACGCTTCTGTTGCAACGACCAAAACCGTTCGATAATAATCGCTAATGAAATAACCGAACAGATTAATATCGGCCACATCAGTAACCCGCCTGCTTTGAATAGTTCCAGCACCTTTTAGATTCTCCCCCTAAATAACTTCTCTAAGAATAAATATCTTGTACGAGTAAACTCAATTATTAATAACTTCATTAATACTCAGAAGTCCAAAATCGCCGGTTTTCATATCTGTAGCGACTGACAATCATCTCAGCTTCTTCAAATCTGAACAATAATGCCCCATCACGAGCCGTATTCAGCATTTTAACCTGACGTGATTCATAGCGGGAAATTATATCCTGTTTCGGGAATCCAAATCGATTTCTATAACCTATGGGGAAGACAACGATTTCTGGCGAAACCACATCAATAAAAGCCAGAGAAGACGAGGTTTTACTACCATGATGTGGAACAATCATTACATTTGCAGAAAGTTTATCTGGCATAGTCCTAATCAGTCTGGATTCTAGAGCCTGTTCAATATCACCTGTCAGTAGAACAGAATATTGATCATTACTGATTTTGAGGACGCAAGAACTGTTGTTTCCCAGATAATCTTCAGAGTGATTCGGGCTTAATATTTCAAAATTTACTCTATCCCATTGCCATCTCTGACCTTCGATACATTTATCTACATTCGGATGAACAATTTTTTCATTGATACTGGTTAGCACATGAATCTCAGTGTATTTCGCAAGAAGTGCTTTGGCTCCGCCTATATGATCCCGATCTCCATGACTGATTATCAACAAATCAGGATGTTGAATACTATGGTGATTAAGGAATGGAATAACAACCGCTGCGCCTGCATTAAATTTTTTACTAAATCTGTCACCCGCGTCATATATCAGTGAATGGTTTTGTGTCTGAATAACTGTGGCTAAACCCTGTCCGACATCTAGCTGAGACAACCAGAAACCACCTGTTTCCGGAGACTCTGAATAAGGAAAGAAAAGCGGAAATAACCAAAACATACCAATCCAGCGTGCCGGTATATCTTTAGGCATCAAGAATATCAATATCCCGACCATTCCTGAAGTAAATGCCAGTGATGATGGTGATGTAGTTTGCCAGAGAGTAAATTCTAAAGCAGATAAATATTCGAGAAATGGCCATAACCACCCCAGTGCGTGTGCCGCCAGCTGTAGGACAAACTCACCAACAGGGAAAACAAAAAGTAATAAAACAATGCCGATTAACACCAAAGGCACAACAATCAAACTGATATATGGGACAGCGATGATATTAGCGAGAATGCCCACCAGTGGATATTGTTGAAACCATAAAACAAGCATCGGAAACAAGCCAACAGCGATCAAATACTGCACCCTGCCCCATTTCCACCAGACATTGCGCCAGGCCGAACTATTTATATGAACGCGGCATGTCATCCCGTAGGCAATAATCAATATCGCAATAAAAGACAACCAGAATCCGACGTCCATTGCAGCAAACGGGTCAATGATCAATACCGCCAGTAGTGAGATGGCAATCACATCACTGCTTGCGAATCTTCGGTTAAAAAAGAGTGACAACATCCATACGGAAAGCATGACCAGTGCGCGTTGTGTCGGAATCGAGAAACCTGCCATGGCAGCGTACATCAATGCCCCCGACAATCCGGTTAAGGCAGCAAATCGTTGGCAAGCCAGTAGCAACGGTAGTGACCCTGAAAATGCCCATACCCATCGTCCTAAAATGAAAAATAGTCCCGCTACCAGGCCAATGTGCAAGCCGGATATTGCCAGAAGATGATTTGTTCCTGTGTGCATCAGCGTTTGCCAGTCATTTGCAGATATTTTACTTCGATCTCCCAAACTTAAGGCGGACAGAAAGGCCTTTTCAGAATTAGCAATATGAGTTTTATTGATCAAATCTCGAAGTAAATAACGTTGATGATTGATAGAAAAGTTTGTTGCTGAATGAAGTAGACTGTTCTGTTCTTTATTTCTAACATAACCAGTGGCACGAATTCGATGTTGAAATAACCATGCTTCGTAATCAAACCCACCGGGATTGCTAAAGCCGTAGGGCCGCTTGAGTCTGACATGAAGTCGCCATTGCTCGCCAGGTTTGATATCAATATTTTCTCGATACCATCCAAGACGAACCTTTCCGGGAGTTTTTAAAATAACACCAGATTGCGACTTCATTTCATCAATCCGAAATTCAAAACGAATTCCGGAATCCAGAATCTCCGGCAATGAAACAACCTGACCGGTGACAATCACCGTCTCACCTTCAATTGTTCTCTCCAGTTTACTGGATAAGATGATATCTGCACGCAAAAGCGCCCAGAGGAAGCCACAGATGATTGAACAGGAAACTACCAATATATATTTACAGGAAGGCTTGAGTTTTGGGTTAGCGAATAATACCGATAAGGCAAAAGGCGAGAAAAGCAACAGCCAGAGAGATGGCAATGTCGAGACCCGTAGAAAGATAACAATACCGATTAAGAATGCAATCGTCCCTGCACGCATTTGCTTAAGTTCTCCCTGAACACAGTTATTCTGAATTCAACTAAATCACGGACTACTATTTTAAGTGTATACCAAATTACTTTGAAACCTGCATTTCCAGGTAATTTGGGTATAATAGCGCGCCTTTAAAGTTACCAACAACTGAGCAGTTTATTAAATGAGTCTTAAATCTCTACTACAAAGATATATCCCTGAAAGAAAACATATTCAGGAACATAAACATCTGCGTCATTTTGGGGAATGGTTACATGATCCCAATATCTGGCATCTGACACGTCGTTCCTCTGCAGGAGGTGTGGCGATAGGTTTATTCTGGGCGATGATGCCCATTCCTATGCAAACAGTTTTTGCCGCTGCCACAGCTATCATACTAAGATTAAATCTGCCTTTATCTATCATTTTTGTCTGGGTGACGAATCCAATCACTGCAGCCCCAGTTTATTATCTTGCCTATAAACTTGGAAGTGTTTTATTGAATGAGCCAATACAACATGTTGCTTTCGATTTTTCCATTCACTGGATGACCAATACATTGGTACATATCTGGCAACCGCTCATGGCGGGTTGTTTATTATTGGGTGTATTCAGTGCCGGTGTCGGCAATGTCACTATTCGCGTGCTATGGAGAATATTGGCACTACGCAAATGGGAACGGCGGAGGCTGGGTAGATCTAAATAATCCTTGAGTTATTTATTAGCGCTATTGCGTGATCCGTGGTGGTAGACCTGTATGTTGTGTAAGTATTTTTCTGGTTTTGCCTTTGGTACGTTTCTGATGCGGTGAAGCAGAGTTTTTGCGGCGCGGAGATTGATAGTCTTTCCTATTCTTCGGTTGGCTTTTAGGAATAAGTTGATGTTCTCCCTCCCCAATCAAGTCGGCGCGACCCATTTCTTTTAAAGTTGTACGTAACAGCGGCCAGTTTTTTGGATCATGATAACGAAGAAAGGCTTTATGTAGCGTACGTTGTTCTGGGCTTTTTACAGCCTCGACGGTATCGCTCTTATAAGTCACACGACTCAGAGGATTTTTGCCTGATCGATACATGGCAGTTGCAGTAGCCATCGGTGAGGGATAAAAAGCCTGCACCTGATCAGCGCGGAAATTATTTTTCTTTAACCACAAAGCAAGGTTCAACATATCTTCATCGGTCGTGCCGGGATGCGCTGCGATGAAGTATGGGATCAGATATTGCTTCTTGTTGGCCTCTTTGGAGTATTTCTCGAACAACTCCTTAAAGCGGTCGAAAGAACCTATCCCGGGTTTCATCATTTTTGACAGTGGCCCCTGCTCGGTATGTTCTGGTGCTATCTTAAGATAGCCACCAACATGATCAGTCACCAATTCTTTTACATATTCTTGATCTTCCACTGCCAGATCGTAACGCAGGCGGAAGCAATCAAAACATTCTTAATTCCGGGGAGTTTGCAAGTTTTTCAATATAAGCATCACCGGTAATCAAAATAATGTCACAGGCGTCCCAACCAAGCGCATCCATTTCCGCCCGAGACATGGGCAAAAATGGCGCAGGGTCATAACACTCGGCCCAGAACTTTGGGTAATTATAGAGTGAGGTAACAGTTTGAGATTGAATGTTCGCAGACATAGTTTTTCCTGTGTGGGCGCGGATTCTACAGGAAATCAGTGGTTTGTGTCCTGTTAGGGCATGCGCTCAGTGCCGAGATTGGTAATTATCACCTTCCGAATGCAGCAATAAATTTCTCGGCGAGCCCTCTTGCATGCATAGCCTGATTAGGAAGGAGTTTACGTTCCGTCAGTAGCAGACCCATCCTTTTCTTGGCCTGTTTATGCCCGTATTCATTGGCGATATAAAACCACATATAGGCTTGAGTAAAATCCTGCTGAACCCCTTCGCCATTCACATAAATATTACCTAAATTAAATTGTGCCCCGGGAAAGCCCTTATCCGCGGCTATTTCGAACCACTGTCGTGCCGCATGCACATCACGTTTTCGACCAAATCCAAGATAATGCATCACACCTAGATAATTCAAGGCTGCTAAATCGTCTTCTTTAGCCAACTTATAGAAACCGGCATAGGCAGTTTCATAATCACCCTTGTCAAAGCTCTGATAAGGATCGCTTGATTGTTCACAGCCGAGAAGAAGATTAAGACAAAACAACAAAGATAAAATTTTAACTGAAGGTGGGGGCATTGAAGCCATACCGATATATTTTTTCAATTTCGTCTATCTAATACATTTCCAACAACCCATCATGCAACTGATAGGTTTTATCCATTTTATCCTTTCCTCTCGTAAATCTGGATAACGCGCCATCGAACAGATTAAGCTTACTTTCGTTATTATCGTCTTCAGCCATTTATCACTTCTTCAATTGTGATTTGAAAAAGCCTAACGTTGGAATTCACCGGACTTTTATAAGCGTAGTGATCTAGCACCACTTTGATGGACAGTTAGAAACCAATATTAGCATTAATGCTATGTATTTCATTTTTTCTCCATTAAACGGCTAACAGTATGTTAATGAGGAAGGCTTCCTCATTAACAATATTAGTGGGAACCCCTTATAATTATTAAAGAGAATTGATAAAAACAGAATAAGCTTTTGTTTTGTCAATGATTTAATCAAAACATCCATTTCCTGTTATCTATTATATGGGAAGGTTTCCCTTTAATTGATTGTTCAAATTATATATCAAAACGGTCAATGTAGATTGAATGCATTGGCTTGCTCCATGTGCCTCGGTAGAAAATCCAGAATTTAAGTAAGTCTAATACGCTTTCAACAATCCATCATGCAATTGATAGATTTTATCCATTTTCTCCGCCAGGCTTGAATTATGTGTCACCATGATAAAACTGGTGCCGACATCCTTCTTTAACTCCAGCATTAAATTAAACACCTGATCTGCTGTTTTTTCATCAAGATTACCCGTGGGTTCATCGGCAAGGATACATTCAGGTTGTGTGACGAGGGCCCTGGCTATGGCCGCACGTTGTCTTTCACCACCGGATAATTCTCCAGGCTTGTGTTCCAGTCGATTTCCCAAGCCAACTTTTTCCAGTAATTCTTTGGCTGACCTAGCTGCGGCATCTGCGTCATAATTATCCGAAATTAAAAGAGGCATAGCGACATTTTCAAGTGCGGTAAATTCTGCTAGCAAATGATGAAATTGATAGATAAACCCTAGTGATTCATTACGTAATTTTCCTCGTTCTGCATCATTAAGGTCCAGTGTATTTTTACCAACGATAGATATTTCACCTTTATTGGGTAAATCCAGTCCACCGAGTAAATGTAACAGCGTACTTTTACCTGAGCCGGATGTTCCCATAATAGCAATGCTCTCACCGCGAAAAACTTCCAGATTAATCCCAAGCAAGACATCGACTTTTAAATCCCCTTCCGCAAAGGATTTGTATAGATCAGTGCATGAAATAATCTGGTCACTCATATCTTAGGGCCTCAGCAGGTTGGGTATGCGCTGCCCTTAATGCGGGATAGATCGTCGCCAGTATGCAAAAAATGAAAGATATAATACTGATAGTAATCACATCACTCCAATGCATGTCTGAAGGTAGATCACTGATATAGTAGACGTCGGCCGAGAGAAATTTCATACCGAGCATATTCTCAATGACAGGAACGATAGTTTCTACATTTGTCGCCAACCAGATGCCACTAATAATACCGAACAAGATACCGACCACACCAATCAAGGTGCCCTGGATCATAAAAATTGCCAGAATACTTTTAGGACTGATGCCAATAGTTCTTAGAACAGCGATATCTGCTTGTTTGTCAGTGACTGTCATCACCAGGGTTGAGATAATATTGAATGCGGCCACCGCGACAATCAGCGTTAAGATAAAGAACATGACGGTTTTTTCCATTTTTAAAGCGCGAAAAAAATTTGCATGACGTTGTGTCCAGTCCGTTACCCAGAAATAACCGGGTAATTGATCAACAACATTTCTACTCACTATTGGTGCAGTAAGGATATTATCAGTCTTTAAACGTAAACCTGTTGGGCCATCTTTACGAAACAAGCGCATGGCATCATCCATGTGAATCAGTGCCAAGGCACTATCAAACTCATGCATACCGATTTCGAAGATACCGACAACCGTAAAACGTTTGAGTCTGGGCAGGATCCCGGCTGGTGTAACGTTAGCTTGCGGTGTAATTAATGTGACCTTATCCCCCACCGTCACGCCGAGTGCACGTGCGAGTTCTTTACCAATCAACATATCAAACTCACCAGCGACCAGATTTGAGAATTCGCCTACAATCATTCGCTCGGCAATCACGGAAACCTTGGGTTCTTCTTCTGGCAGTATGCCCCTAACAATAGTGCCATTGACACTTTTAGCATGGGTCAGCATGCCTTCTGCATGAACATAAGGTGCAACACCGATGATCCCTGGATGATGCTCAACTTCTGCGGCCAGTGTTTTCCAGTCAGACAGTGATTTGCCGCGCTCTACTATAGTGGCATGAGATGCCATCCCCAAAATTCTATCGGTGAGTTCTTTCTCAAAGCCATTCATCACAGAAAGCACGGTGATCAGGGCCATGACACCCAGCCCGACACCTAACATAGATGTTAGGGAGATGAATGATATAAAATGATTGCGACGCTTGGCCCGTACGTAACGCAGTCCGATAAATACTTCGACAGGTTTAAACATGAGCGGCATTATATGCGACAACCTAAAGTTTGGTAATGAAACATGGGATTAAAATAAATAATTTCGTTTGGATAAGGATCACTCTTGAAGATACTTGCTATTGATACCGCCACTGAAGCTTGTTCTGCCGCCTTGTATATTGATGGTGTTATCACAACAAAATATGAGATCGCACCACGACAACACGCTGAATTAATCCTCACTATGGTCGATGAGTTGCTTGCAGAATCAAACTTATCGCTTACACGGCTTGATGCCCTGGCATTTGGACGCGGGCCAGGCGCATTTACTGGTGTACGTATTGCAACGGGCGTAATTCAAGGACTGGCGATGTCAGTAGATTGTCCTGTCATACCTGTTTCAACACTCGCAGCTCTGGCTCAAGGGGTAATATCAGAATCAAAACAGGTCGCTTGTGCGATTGATGCACGTATGGGTGAAGTATATTGGGGTTTATATCAAGCGAATGAAGACAAGATTATGCAACTCGTCGGTGAAGAAAGCGTTTGCCCACCCATCTCTATCAACGTTCCAGATTCAGGGGCCTGGCTTGGCGTTGGTAGCGGTTGGGAAACCTATGAAGCAGAGCTGCAAGATCGTATGGGAAACACATTAACTGGGTGTAGACAGGGGGATTATCCTTCGGCAGAGGCTATCTGCGCCTTGGCCGTGGATGCTTATCAGCGAGGTGAAACTGTGGATGCTGCTGATGCCCTGCCCATATATCTAAGGGATAAAGTCACTAGTTAGGCATATTCTATACTGGCATATTCCTATTATCAACATTAAATATACAGTTTAACTTATTGATATATATCATATATATAAATAAATTAAACAAGTTCCTTACTAAAGGCCGATTAGGAACTCGTTATACGCATTTTCATCCATCAATGCCTCAATTTCCTCGGGATATTGCACACTGATAGTCATAAACCAACCATCACCTTCAGGATCAACATTAACCAGTTCCGGCTCGTCTTCCAGACTTTCATTTACTGAAATTACAGAACCCGTTAATGGCATTTTTATTTCGCCCGCTGCTTTTACTGATTCCACAATTGCTGCTTCATCACCCATACCAAGTTCTCTACCAATCTCAGGCATTTCGACATAAACCACATCACCTAACTGTTCCTGAGCGTAATCAGTAATACCTATCACTGCTGTATTATCTTCTTCCAGCCTGATCCATTGATGATCTTCTGTGTACTTCAGCTCACTCATTAGATTTGACCCTATTGTTGATTTTTTGCGGCGCGATATTTACTGAATTACAGCACAAATGCAAGCTCAGCCCTCATACAGTACCCTCGTTTAAACGTAGCGTATAAGTCTCAATTTCGCCAGAAGTATGTAATTTTAGATAGCGGTAGCCCGCTGCACGATCATCTTTGCGATATTCACCAGAGTCTGGCATAAATTGTACACAGGTAGAAGGCGATGCCATTAAGCGCACACCATTTCGCTCAGAGTTGAATTCCTGATGGATATGCCCCCATATCACTGCTTTGACATGATGATATTTATCCAATACCGCAAAAAATTCTTCTGGGTTATTTAATCGCATAATGTCCATCCATTCACTGCCAATCTCGACTGGGGGATGATGTAGACATATCAGCACATGTTTATCTAGATTTTTTCCCAACAAATTATCTAATAAATCCAGTTCTATTTGTTGAAGTTGCCCTGCATGGGTGTTCTGCAGAAAGGTATCCAGCATGATTATCAACCATGATCCTATTTCTATCGATTTTGAGGTGTGGATATTATTGGTATTGAGCAGCTGATGCATCAAGATTGGAGAATCATGGTTACCGGGCAAACAAAATATCGGTTCTTCAATCGAAGTGAATACCTCTAACAATCTTTCGTAAGCAATAGTTTTCGCATCATGCACGAGATCACCTGTAGCTAATAGAGCATCCACCGGCCAATTATTGTCTCTAGCGAGATTGAGCACATCATTTAGTGAGGCTTTGGTATCGATATCATCAAAGCGTTCTTCTTCATCAGCAAAGATATGCGTATCCGTGATCTGCAATAGCTCTGCGTAGTCTTGATGAGACTGTTCTATTTTAAAAAGATTACTCATGGTGTTGGTAGGTCCAATTTTAACTAATCCACCGATCATTCAACACAGTCAATCTTTTAATGAATGGAATCAATAATCCATAGGCAAGTAATCCAGTAATATCTGCACCTATATCAAGTAGTGAAAACATTCTGTAAGGTAAAAAATGTTGAATAATTTCCAATGAGAGACCATATGCGATTAATGAAACAATTTTAACCGAATTGAAACGATAATTCGGGAATGAGAAATCCAGTAACAATGCCAAAACAAGGAAGGCAGCGAAGTGATTTATCTTGTCGTAACTTGATGAGACTACTGCGAATTCCAGCGCAGTTGTTGCCAAGTATGTAATGATCACCAAGCTGATACACAATAACAATCTAAAATAAATAATATGGCTGTAGGATAATTGCATTTTGAATAAAGACTGACTGTTATCACAAATATTAATGGCGTGTTAGCTGCTCATTTTTTCGAAAAAGAATGCATCGACATCCGCAAGCTCCGTACTCCTTTTCATGTCGGGCAAACTCTTAAGAAAAATTCTGCCATAAGATTTGGTTTTGAGTCTTGGATCACAAATCATTAATACACCATAGTCATTAGCATCACGTATCAATCGACCTACGCCTTGTTTCAAACTGATCACGGCCTGTGGCAATTGATATGTCATAAATGGGTTTTGCCCATTCTCCCGCATTTTGGCCGCACGTGCGCGAAACACAGGATCATCTGGCGGTGCAAAAGGTAATTTATCGATAATGACACAGGAAAGTGCCTTGCCTCTGACATCAACACCTTCCCAGAAACTGCTAGTGCCCAGTAAAACAGCATTCTCTGTGTTGCGGAACAATTGCAATAATTCCGATCTGGGCGCATCCCCTTGCCGCATGAGAGGATAATCAATTCTTTTTGCCAATAGGCTATAAGCCTCGTTCATGGCGCGATGACTGGTAAATAATAAAAATGCATGACCCTGGCTCGCCTCAATCACAGGCAATGCCATATTAACCACGGCTTCTGTATAAACTGGTTCATTTGGTTCTGGCATACCTTGCGGTAAATAAAGTAATGCCTGCTTTTGATAATTAAAGGGGCTGTCCCAGCTTTTCGCCGTGATCTCTGACAGACCAAGTTGATCAGAAAAATGTGAGAAATCCTCTGCGACAGACAACGTGGCTGAGGTATAAATGGTATTACAACCATGTTCAGCCAGGCGCGCCTGAAATGTTGCAGAGATATCCAGTGGAGTTTGATGTAGCAAGAAACCCTGTCCTCTGGTTTCCAGCCATTGCACTAGATCTTCTGATTCTCTTTCAACAAAGTTTTGTAAGGCTTCGATCATATTGCCGCATCGTCGCCAACAATTCTCTAGCGCTTTTGAACGTCCTGCCAGGCTATCAAGATATTTTTCTAATGCAATTAAATTATCACATAAGTCCTGTAATGCCTGATTAACCTTTTTCTCGGAAAACACCTCATTCCACGCGACGCGTCTGTCCTTGTTACCTAAACTTAAGCGGAATTTACGCAGGCCGGTTTGACAGTCCCGGATCTCGTCCAGCACTTCTGCCATATCATTGGCAACCGTTAAATAGGCCGCCGTAGTATCACTAAACAATTCACTGAATTGTCGACTACTTAAAGTCTGACTGAAAAATTCAGAGGCCAGTGTCGGCAATAGATGGGCCTCATCAAAAATAATTGTGTCTGCCTTGGGTAAAACTTCACCAAAGCCTGATTCACGTAATGCCAGATCAGCCAGAAGTAAATGATGATTTACAACGACGATTTCGGCTTCATTGGCCTTGCGTCTGGCCTTAAACACAAAACAATCATCATAAAAGCTGCAATCCTGTCCCAGGCAGTTTTCTGTATTCGAAACAATCCTGGAACGAATTGCAGCATCTTCTGGCAGGTTGATGAGTTCCGCTAGATCGCCTATGTCTGTCTGCGTTGCCCATTGTTTGACCATGGGAATGTCAGACAAATCTTCTTTAGTGAGATAATGAAAATCTCCATCACCATTTTCGAGGCGATGCAAGCAAAGATAATTTGCTCTGCCTTTGAGCAAGGCGGTCACTATCGGTACATTTAATGCCTTGCGTACTATTGGCAGATCTTTGTAATACAACTGGTCCTGCAGATGTTTGGTCCCCGTTGAAATAATTACACGTTTACCAGATAGCAGCGCAGGCACCAGATATGCGAAAGTCTTTCCTGTTCCAGTACCGGCCTCACATACCAGAGAATCATTATTGTTCATAACATCAGCGATGGTCTGTGCGAGTTGTTGCTGTTGGGGACGGACGGTAAAGCCATCAATGCTACCTGCTAATGGGCCTGTTTCGGAGAGAATGTCCTGAACATCAAACATTGTTTACGTCCATTCTGTCAGGCCCTTTCAATTGGAAAAGTAAGTACTTCACGAATATCATTAACCCCTGTCAATGCCATTAATAGTCGATCGATACCTACAGCGACACCTGCGCAATCAGGAAGACCTTGTTTTAAGGCATCCAGAAATAAGTGATCGATGGGTAAATCCGAACGTTTTTCTTTTTTTCGCAATGCTAATTCTTGTTCAAATCTGGCAAGTTGTTCTTCTGCATCTGTTAATTCATTAAAACCGTTGGCTATCTCCATACCATTGATAAATAGCTCAAAGCGTTCAGCAACCTTTGGCATACCATCACTGAGTTTTGCTAATGCATATTGGCATGTGGGGTAATCGTAAATAAGCAGTGGCCTGGTATTGCCCAATGTTGAGGTGATTTTGTAACTAAAAATAAAATCCAGTAACCCTGAGCGTTCTTCTAGCGTTGAAGATAAACCATGCTGTTGTGCCACCAACTTCAGATCATTCGTATCACATGTATGCGGGTTCAGTCCTGTATGTTCTAAAAATATTTCAGCATAACTTGCTTTTTCGCAATGATTTATTCCAAAGAGATTCAAAAATAACTCAAGCTCTCGCATCAATTGATGATGGTCATAGTCGGGCTGGTACCACTCCAGCATGGTAAATTCTGGATTATGAAGCTTACCTTGTTCCTCATTTCTGAACACTTTGGAGATTTGATAAATAGCGCCTGTACCTGAAGCCAATAACCGCTTCATGGCATACTCAGGCGAAGTCTGTAAATATAGAATATTGCCTGAGCTTGTCTGTGGGCTGGAATACTCACTACGAAAGCTCTCCAATTGCACCTCTGTAACCGTCGCATGAGACAATACAGGCGTTTCAACCTCCAATATTTTCCGATCAGCCATGAACTGACGTATTTTGGTATACGTTTCAGCTCTTAGTATGATTAACCGCTTATCAGCGTACGGGCACCAGGACTCTGACATTTATGTGATCAATCTGGAATTTGTATACAGTGCTCTCAATCCTTAGCACGACCGACATATTCCCCTGTTCGAGTATCAATTTTTATCAACTCTTCATTCTCGATAAACAAAGGTACCTTGACCATAGCGCCTGTTTCCAGTGTCGCAGGCTTCGACCCCCCTGATGCAGTATCTCCTCGCAGGCCAGGATCTGTATCTGTAATTTGAAGAATAACAAAATTTGGAGCTGCGACCGATAATGGCGATCCATTCCACAATGTGACCGCACATATCTCTTCACCTTTTAACCACTGCGCAGCATCCTCTACGGCTGGTTTGTCAGCTGGATATTGTTCAAACGTTGTTAGATCCATGAAATACCAGGTATCACCATCGTTATAGAGATATTGCATATCTTTATCCATGACATCTGCTGCTTCTACGGATTCACCAGATTTATAGGTTTTTTCAAGGACACGACCATTTTTGAGATTGCGCATTTTGACGCGGTTAAAAGCCTGCCCCTTGCCAGGTTTTACAAATTCGTTGACCATAATGGCAAATGGGTCATTATCAATCATAATTTTCAGACCGGCCCTGAACTCATTTGTGCTATACGTTGCCATGAACATCTCTTCCAAATATTCTGTAAAATAATACCGCATCATACCGTGAATAAGACAAGACATGCAGCATAGAAATTGGAAGAAAATATTACAGGAGGCAAGCTCCTCGCCCGAAGAACTACTCAATAAACTGAATATTGCAGGTTCTTCACTCATCTCAAGGCAAGCGAATAAAGACTTCCCACTGCGAGTACCATCAGGATTTATTAGCAGAATCAATCAAAACGATCCTGATGACCCTTTACTTAGACAGGTGTGGCCTTCCGTTGATGAAGACAACGACGAAGTTGGCTTTACTGAGGATCCACTTAATGAGGCTAATCGTCAGATTACTCCAGGTTTGTTACATAAATATCAGGGGAGAGTGTTACTTGTCTTAACAGGCGCCTGTGCCATTCACTGCAGATACTGCTTCCGCAGGCATTTCCCCTATTCCGATTCAAATTCATCAGGGAAACATCTGGAAAAGGCCATTGAATATTTACAAAAAGAGACGAGCGTGACAGAAGTAATCTTGAGTGGCGGTGATCCCTTATCCATCTCTGATGAACGTCTTTCTGATCTGGTTTCACAATTGGCAGATATCCCCCACCTCAAACGACTTCGAATTCACACTCGTTTCCCTGTGGTCGTTCCTGAAAGGATTAATGATGCATGTCTGGAATGGTTAACCAAAACTCGTTTACAGCTTGTCATTGTTTTACATGTTAATCATGCCAA
>Ga0114949_10000143_pt1 | contig 32015 bp, 25 predicted proteins | sample N074metaG_FD_83505 | JGI IMG/M metagenome (GOLD analysis project Ga0114949, IMG submission 83505) | Deep subsurface microbial communities from Kermadec Trench to uncover new lineages of life (NeLLi) - N074 metaG | ecosystem: Environmental > Aquatic > Marine > Ocean trench > Sediment | place...
CCCGCAGCAACGTCGGGTTGTTATCGTCGAGACGGGCCAGCTCACGCACGTTCGAACGTAACGCCGCGAACTGGCGCGCGCCTTCCGGAACGCCGGTCACGCCTTCCAGTTCGCTGGTCAACTGGGCAATCCGAGTTTCCCGCTCTACCGCCGCCCGCCGGCTGCTCACGTCATCACGGAGGTTGGCCAACGCCACATCTTCGGGGTCCAGCTGCAGCCCCTGCTCGACGATGCTCAAGGTCAGGGAAAGGTCCCCCGTGCGCATCGTCGCCTCTGCCACCGCGGCGAACCGGACCGCCCAATCCCTTTCAAGTAATTCGTTGTCCGGCGCGACCCGGCGCATGTCATCGAGAACGACGACCAAGCTGCGCTCGGTCTGCCGCGAGATCAAGAGCCCCTCGTCACTCAGCGTATTGGCTTCCTCGACAAGTGCGCCGATTTTCTCCTTTCGTTCATCTTCCAGCAGATCCCTCAAGTCCCCAACGCTGGCCGAATCCGGGCGGAAAACGTACAGCTCCTGAAGTTTTGCCTCCGCAGCCGGATAATCGAGGGCCTGGGCTTCAGGATTCCAGTGCACACGGATTTGGCCAATGTAGTAGCCGATGAGCTTGTCCCAAGTCGCCTCCAAGACGTCCCGCTGCAGGTCGGGCTGCAGAGCGCGCAATTCATCCAAGCGTGCAGTGATGGCAGCATCCGGCCCTGAGTCGATCGTGCTGATCAGCGAATCGACCGCGCGCCCGTCGAGGAAGCCAGGGCCGAGAAGGCCAACCACTGCGATCAGCGCCACGGCAGCGATCGCAGGGCCGACCACGCTCAGTCGTACCAGTGAACGCGGGTTGAGTTCCTCCATGAACGCATCGACCGACGGGGAGCGTGCCTCGCGATCAAAGGCCATCCCGCGCCTGATCGCGCGCCACTGCCGGCGGGTGAGGCCCTTGATCGGCCTGGGCACCATTCCGGCGTCACGCGCCTTGACCGCTGACTTGCGCTCAAACGGGTGCTGCCCCGCCATCAGTTCGTAGCTGACCACGGCAAGCGCATACACATCATCGCGCGGGTCCGGATCGCCGCCCTCGATCATCTCGCAGCTGGCATAGGTAGGAGTCAGGGCGCCAAGCTCACCCGCATCGAACATCGTCTTATCGCCTTCGAGGTCGGTGCTGCTCTTGGCCGCGCGCGCAATTCCGAAGTCGAAAATCTTGATGACGCCTGAACGCGTCAGGAACGCATTGGCCGGTTTGAAATCGGAGTGCACAATCCCGAATTTGTGTGCGTGCGACAGGCCAGCAGCCAGACCCTGGATCAGCGGCAGCGCGTCGTCGACGGGCAGTCCACGCATGTGCCGTTTGTTCAGCTCATCGAGTGGCTCCCCTTCCAGAAGCTCCATCTGCATGAAGACGTTGTCGCCATCGCGACCGAAGTAGCCGACGAAAACGATGTTGGGATGTGCGAGGTTCTGCGCCTTGCTCGCTTCACGCTGTAACGCCTGCAGGGCCCGAGGATGGCGTTTGAAGTCTTCGTTCAGGATCTTGATCGCAACATAGGGGTTCCGATCCTGGGCTTCCTCCTTGATCAGATCGCGGGCTTTGAACACTTTGCCCATGCCACCTTGCCCGATCAGTTCTTCAAGCACGTACTGGCCCTTGAGGACGGTCCCTGTGCCGATGGTCTGGCCCGCCGTCCCACCACCACCGGTCCACTCGGACGGATGGCTCCAATTACCAGACGATGGCGTACCGCCCGTCTGTCCGGTGAAGCCCGGACCCGTCGTTGCGGTCCGCGGGCCGCGCGGCTGACCCGTTGGCTGCACTTGCCCTTGCCCAGTCGTTTGGCCCGCGCCCGTGGTCTGGCCGCCAGGCCCCATGTTGTCCGGGGCCGGCACTGGTTGGAACCGGGTCGCGTCGTCATCGCTCGCGGGCTGCTCGGTCGGCATTTCCAGACGTGTTGCGTCTGCCGGGCTTTCGTCCACGCCCCGCACCGGTTGCTGATTGCTCGCGATTCGGCGTTTCAGTATCGCGAGGATCTGGTGTGGCAGTCGGCCGCCCTTGTACAGCTCGTCGAGCATTTCGACGAGCTGGGGCGCGGCGTCACTCTGGGTGGACAGCGCCTCGTCGATTGCCGCCTCGAGATCACCAATGTCCGAACTGCCTACCAGGTATTGACCGAGCGCTGATCGGAACTGATCCACCGCAGCTAGTCCTCAATCGAGCCCGGTACGCTCGCAGTCGAGGCATCAGCAATCTCGCGTTGCACAAAATCCACCACTACGACGGTGACGTTATCATTGCACTCTCGCGACAACGCCAGTGCCAGCAATGACTCGCTGGCCTCGCGACAATCGCCGTGGGTCAGCTCGTCGCAGAACTCCGACTCGGTAACGTCCTTGTAGAGGCCATCGCTGCACAACAGGAAGCGGTCGTTCGCCGACAGTTCGTGCAGCGTGTAGTCCAGATACAACGTATCAGCGCCGCCGACGGCACGGGTGATGACATTGGCCTGCGGGTGCTGCTCCGCGTCCTCCTCCTTTACCAGGCCCTGGTCGACTAGATTCTGCACCTCGCTGTGATCGCGGGTTATCCGGGAGAGTTGTCCATCGCGTAGCCGATACATGCGGCTGTCGCCGGCCCAGACCGCGACGCAATACCGATTGAATGCGAGCAGCGCCACGACCGTGCTACCGATGACCGATGGTTGCTCACCTTCCATGGATTTGTCGTACAGATGCCGATTCACGTCCAGCAACTCGTCTTCGACCCGATTGACGAACTCGCTGGGGCGCGCCAGTTCCGGCACGGCGCCGAGCCTTTCAACGATCAGCTGGCTCGCATAGTCGCCAAAGTCGTGGCCGCCCATCCCGTCCGCTACGACCCAGAAGCCCCGATCGCCCGCATCCAGGCATGCGTCCTCATTGTGATCCCGAACATTTCCCTGATTGGTCAGCGCGCAGGAGGCGGTGGCGAACGCGTCGGACTTCATGCCGGTTCCTTCGGCTCTCCGCCGCCGAGATCCGCCAGAATATCGTCAGAAGAGACTTGAACAGGTTCGGGGCTGGTCGACGGCGGGGCATCCTCGGCTTCGGCGACGGGGTTGATCTCCTGAGTCGTGTCGTCATCCTCGGCTGGAGCGACCGGCGGATCAACTTCACGCGTCATCTCCTCATCTTCCAGCCGCTCAGCCACGTCCAGCGTATACCCCTCGAGCCGTTCCCACCCAGCTGGTGTGTTGGCATCGCAGAGCAGCGCTGCATAACACTCGGGCGGCGGCAGCTGCGCGCAGCATACGATGCCCGGATGCACCAGCTCCGAACCCAACGTCCACCACAACGTGTAGCTCGAGGTGAATCGCGCTTCCAGCAGCCGATGTGTCAGCGCGAGCAGTCCCTGGCCCGGGCTGGTGCCAAACGTCAGTGGCATTGAAACGACCGGCATGCCGTGGCCGACGCCCACGGGCTCCGCGCGCAACACGTTGGTACCCAACGAGACGCCACCGAGCGATTCCACCGCCGATGCAATCTCCTCGGCATCCACGGTGTCGTGTTCCAGCGCATTGACGGAAATCGCTTCGGCCTCTTCGAACCAGTCCGAGCCGGCGGTAATCACCTGGAGGGGCACCACGTCCGGCGCGATCTCGGCGGCGATCACCAATGGGAAATAGCGCCCTACCCGATCGACGCTGGGCACGAGCACGCCCGCCCACGCCTGTGAACCACAGGCGCCCGCACAGGTCACGAAGCGCCATACCGGGCTCGTCAGGTAAACGTTCAGCCATTCCTCGCCCATCAGCGCCTTGCTCGACGCCAGGCCGTGCTGCAGCCATTCGTCCATCTTGTCCTTGAAACCGGCCGCCAGGCCGCGATCGACAAAATCTCCGTGCCCCGGAATTTTGCCGAAAAAGCCTCTCAGGCCCGTCACTGCGTAAGCCTCTGCGGACAACTGAACCGGCTCAGCGCATCCAGCTTGAACGGGTTGTAGGCACTGCGAGCCACGAGTTCGTACGTGGCGGTACGGCCGCCCAGGTCGAAGGTGATCTCGAAGTGTTCGGGCTGGCTGCCGGCCCGCATCCGTGCATTATCCAGCACCCGGAACCAGGCCCAGGGTCCCCGCTCGACCCGCATCGGCGTTCCAATTCCCGGCGACATCTCGATTCGAACCTCCCCCGGTCCCTGCCCCGGCCAGTCGAGACTCTGGGTGACCCGGGGACCATGGAAATACTCGAGACTCTGGCCGTTCACCGTCATGGAGAACTGGGTAATGCTGGGATCCATGCTGATCGGCGCCAGATCAAAGCCGACGTACGGCTGGGAATCTCCCCGGAAGAAGGTCTCTTTTATTGCCTGCGCCCGCTCGAAGGTGAGAATGGCCTGCCGGCTGAGTTGCACGGCTGCGCGCCCGTGCATTCGCCACGGCCGGCGGTTGGTGTCAATCGAATCCTTCAGATAGGATTCGAAGAACTTGTCCAACTCTCCGCCGTAACCGAAGAAGCGCCCGAAGTCTTCCAGACGGATCTCGGAACGTTCGCCCCGAGCCACCGGATATCGGCCCTTGATGGCCCGCTGACAGAAGGCCAGGGGTCCTGCTTTCCACTGCGACTCCACGTTGGTCGCGACCCCGCCCATCGCGATGTTCTCGACGCTGGTCGCTGCCGCGCTCAGGAGACCCGAAATCACCGGCATGTTCATGCGCTCGGCTTCGAACTGCACGCGTTGCAAGGTCGCCTGACCGCTCTGCACCACGTGCTGAGGAATACCGTTGACGCTTTCTTCGCTGGCAACCAGCATCATGAAGTCAGCCAGCTCGCGCAGCAGGCTGATCAGATGCTGCAGTGGCGCCGGATCGCCACCCGAGCCCCCGACCAGCTCGTGAAAGTCGCGGAACTCTTCCTCTACGATATTGGCATAACGCACTCCCTGATACGTCGAGCCCGGCAGGGCCGCGCGGCTGCCCAGTACCTGTTGCAGGCGCTGCCGCTGGGCTGCAAACGCGTCACCGCCTTCGTCCTCACTCTCCTCTTCCGCGCCGGAATCGCCGCTCAGATTGGTCTCACGTTGGACGGCCTCGATCAGATTGGTCAGCGGCGAATCGGTGGGCCGTGACAGGACGTTGAGAATGCTGGCCGCCTCGCGGGCGTCACGGAACGGCGCAAGCTCCACGTCGTACAGGAGGTCCTTGTACTGCTGCACATAGTCGGCAAAGTACAGGTCCTGCAAACTGCCCAGCATCGCAGCCAGGTCCTGCACATCGCTCAGCTCGAACTCATCGCGCAGCACCCACCCTTCGGCGGCCAGCTCCTGTACCAACCGGTAGCTGTCGGTATTGGCAAAGATTGTCTGGTACCCGTCGCGCGTGTAGAAACCCGGCAGCCCTTCGCTCAGAGGACGGCCGCTGTTGCGGACGAACACCCGCAACGATTCCGGCCCGGCGCGCTCGAGGACGGTGAACCCGGCTACCTCTGCCGTAATGTGGGACCCTTTCAAGCGGGCGTAGATGCGCTCTTCCAGCGGCACGCGCATCAGCTTCTGACGCGCCCGGCTGATGACCGACTCGTCCATCGGCAACGGCAGTTGCGCAGGTCGTTGCTCGAGCAATGAGGCAAGATGCTGCGTCATCGCGTTGTAGTTCTCGGTACCGATTGCCCGCGGCAATCGGGAACCCCAGTCCAGCGTGACCCAGGCACCAATCTCTTCTGCGTCGTAGCGCTTTTCCTGACCCAGGCGCAGATAGGCTTTCAGAGCCTCATAGGTGTAGTCCATGGGCACCCGCGCCAGGTCGATCTGCCCCTCGAGGCGCAACATGACCCGCGGCAACAGTTGATTGACCAGCGCCCGCCGATATGCCGACAGCGCCTGTTCAGCGAGGCGTTCACCCTGGTATAAACCCATACCCGCCCAGCGCGCGTCATCCGCCACCTCGCGTTCCAGCGCGATAGCTCGTAACGCGTCCAGCGCGTCCAGCGTTACCTCCGGCTCGTGCCGATGCTGGGGAATCTGGGCAAGTTTCTCGCCTGCCAACTCGGTCGCCTCAGCAACCTCGGCAATCACCTGCCGATTGCTGAAGTACGACACGGTCCAACCCACCATCAGCAGGGCCACCAGCACGATCACGCCGGAATAGGAGATTCGCTGCAGCCACGCACGCCGACGTTCTACCTTCTGGTTGGTCCCCGCGATGCCCGCTTCAGCGAACACAACCTGTTGCAACAGGCGCGTGATGAAATAGCTGCGTCCCTGACCCGAGAACGACGGCAATGCCTGTTGTTCCAGCCCGAACGTGCGCGAGATGGTTCCCATGACGCGGTCGATCGGCGTGCCTTCCTGGGTACCGCTGGTGAAGTAGACGCCACGCAACAACGCGCTGTCTTCGAACCTGGACCCTTCGAACACCTCCTCCAGGAATTCGAGCAATGGCGCTTTCAGGCTTCTGATCTGATGTGGAAAGCTGTAGATCTGGCTGCGACGTTTCAGGTCGCGTTCCTGATGAAGGCGCAAGAACAGCCGTTCGTCGAGTCGTGCCAGGAGCGCATCCAACTCCTGGGACAGATAGTCTCGGTCGAGGTCCGAGCGGGTGTCGTCGGCCAGCGGCAGGGTCACACCCCAGACCTGAGTTCGTTCTTCCTGACCAAGATCGTCGAAGAAGTCGACGAATCCGTTGACCAGGTCGCACTTGGTGACCAGGACATAAACCGGGAAGCGCATGCCGAAGAACTCGTCGAGTTCGCGGATGCGGGTTTTGATTGCGCTGGCATGCTGATGCCGCTGGTTAGCGTCCATCGTCATGAAGTCGAGTGCGCTGATGGCAACCAGCACGCCATTGATCGGGCGTCGCTTGCGGTACTTGCGCAGCAGCTCGAGAAAGCCTTCCCAGGCAGCACGATCGACGCTGGCCTGGCTGTCCTGGGTTGTGTACCGGCCAGCGGTGTCGAGCAGGATGGCTTCGTCTGTAAACCACCAATCGCAGTTCCTTGTACCACCGACACCACGCAGCGCATTCTTGCCGAAGCGTTCCGACAGCGGGAACTTCAAACCGGAGTTGACCAGTGCGGTGGTTTTGCCAGCGCCGGGCGGACCGATGATCATGTACCAGGGCAGGTCATACAGCGTTTTAGCTTGCGCGCCTCCGGTCTTTTTGAGCACCGCTACGGCTTCTTCGAAGCGGGCCTTGAGTGCCGCAACCTCTTCCGCTGAGCGGCCGTCCTCATCACCCCCGGCCTCCGCCTCGACCTCGACGATGCCCGACGAGATCTGATCAGCGGCGCGGCTGGCCCGTAGCTGTCGGATGAGTTGAACGATGACCCAGATCAAGACGATGGCGACGATCGTCACCCAGCGCGCGGTCCGGCCCGCTAGCGGCCGCGCCTCGCCGAACCCCAACAACGGCCCGACGAAGTAAATCAGCAGCGCGACTATCAGTACACCGAGCCCACCGATCACCCAGGGGTTACGCAACGCCGACTTCACAGGTCCGTGGCCTCGTAGAACAGCGTGATCTCGATGCGCCGGTTGAGCGCACGGTTGATGTCCGAGTCGTTCGCGACCAGCGGTTGCGTATCCGCGCGTCCTTCCGAGGAGGTGCGGCCAGGCGGCAGGACCCCGGCCAACAGACGGCTCACCGACTCGGCGCGACGCTCTGAGAGGATCCAATTGGAAGGGAATCGCAAGCTGCGAATGGGGATGTCGTCAGTGTGTCCGACCACGCGTACCCCGCCAGTGAAACTCCCGATGGCTCTGCCAATGTCCTTCACGAGACCTGCATGCTGCTCGGCAACGCTGGCTTCGCCCGACGGAAACAACCCCCACAGGCGTACTCTTGCGCGATCCGGCGATTCCTCCACTTGAGCCAGGCCTTCGGCCACCGCGGCCGCCACCGTTGGATCGTCGCTCAACAGATCGCTCAGCGTCACGGTCTGAACGACCCGCACGGCCGCTCGCGTCTCGATGGGCACCGTGTCACGCCCGAGACTGGCAATCTGCGCGGCGACCGGGTCCGATCCGGCGCTCAACGCAAACAGAAAACCCACATACACCAGGATGGCGACTCCGGCACCCACCGCGCCGAGGACCCACAGCGGCACGTACTGGGCGAGCCGCGAGCGCCGGTTTTCGATGCCGCGCCAGCGCAACGACAAGTCCCGTTCCAGTTCGCCTTTGAAGGTGCGCAGGGTTTCATAAACACTTTCCCGGACGCGTTCCAGATCGGCCTTACCCTGCGCCTGCAACCGGTAGCGACCCTGGAAACCCAGCGCCAGACACAGATACATGAACTCCAGCAGGTGCAGGTTACGCGCCGGGTCCTGGATCAACCGCTCGAGGATCTGGAAGAATTTCTCGCCGCCACGGGCCTCGTTGTGAAAACGCACGAGCAGGGTCTGGGCTGCCCACTGACTCTCTACCCCCCAGGGGGTCGACAACGCCGTTTCGTCGAGCAGCGTGCAGATGGCGTAACGCGCCGCGAGGACGCTCTCCGGAGGTTCGCCTTGCTGTCGCGCCTTCGCTTCGAAGGTGGTGATTTCCTGCGCAATGTGGGTCTGCAGGCTCTGCGGATCTGCGTGCGACACACTGGTGCGCAGTTGGTAGACCATTGCAAACAAGGAACCCGCCGCGCCGACCAGCGGGTTTTCGCCAGCGCCGCCGATTGCTACGGGGTCCAGCGGTGCGGCATCTCCTGAGCTGGGTGGCCGTACCACCGGCCGCGGGGGCTCTGGAGGGCCACCTGCGCCGTCACCTCCCGGGCGGCGACCACCGGGCATGGGTTTCAGTATCGTCTTGTCGCCGTCACCACCGAACGGATCGCTCACGGCCTACCCCCTGATTGCCCAGAACTCCATCTGCAGATCTGGAAATTGGCCCCCGACGTGAAACGCAAAACCCCCGGACGTCTTCAACGACGCCCAGTACTCACTCGCCGGATCGAGCTCGAAGTAACTCATCCCGGCGTGGAACGGGATCTGACGCGGCGCTGCGCCCAGGGGACGAATCATGATCCCCGGCAGCGCCGAATTGACCAGGTCGCGGATCGATTCCACGGAGCCGATCTTGACCTGAGAGGGAAACCGCGCGAGCAACTCGTCCACCGGCATGCTCGCCCTGACGGCCAAAACGAACTTCGCCTGGTCCAGCAGCGACACGTCCGCCACGGTCCCCACACGAATACCGTAGGCCCGCTCTTTCAGCGGGATCGGGACGGCGGTCTGTTCAAGCACCATGCTCAGTGAATCCCGCAACATCGCCATCAACGGCTCAAACGTCGTCTTCAAATCGTCGTGCCTGTAGGTCGGCATTTGATCGGGGCGTTTGGAGTCACGGGTGAAGGTCGCCAGTTCGCCTGCAATCCCAGCGTACAGGCGGAACACGTCCTCCGGATGCAGTCCGGGCAGCTCTGCCATATGCGCCAACAACGGTTCGTAGCGGTTGACCAGCTGCAGCATCATGAAATCGCTGATCTCGGCCGCGCCGCCTTTGCCGGATTGGGAAACCCGACCCGCAAGTGCTTCGCCCCTGTGATGCAGCAACCCCTGCAACTCGGTGATGAATCCTGTCAGGCGCGGAACCGCCTGCACATCCAGCGCCGTCGGCAGGTAACTGTCGTCAATCACAATCTGACGATCCACCCGGCATTCGATGATCCGCGCCACCCCGATACATACGTAATCGGCCCGCTCGTCCGTTTCCAGCAGCAATCGCGAATTGAGCCGGCCCACCTGCATCAACGCCGTGGAATCTGCCACCGTCGCCTGATCCCGCGCTTCGTAGTCGTGAACGATGTGCCGCACCAGCGCATCCTCATCGTCGGCACTTGCGACATCCTGGGTACCCGGCCGCCGCGCCGGCAGTGACAGATAGACGGTGCAGTCGCGCACGTTTTCACCGATCTCCAGCGGCTGCGGCGGCGCATCGTCCTCCGGAACGCAGAACGGCGTGCCGTCGGGCATGACGCCGCGCGCCGAGGCAACCCCGAGCTTGCCGATCCGCAGCATGTCCGCGTCGAGGCTCAACTCCGTGAAACCCCAGGCGTATGGCCGCAGGTAGCCGCTGCGCAGCTCAACAAAATGCTCCAGGTATCGGGTTTCCTGCTGAAAGTGCTGCGGCCGCAAGAACAGCCCTTCCGACCAGACAACTTTGCTACGCCATGTCACGAGTACTTCATCCGTCGCCTATCTTGATGGAAACCGAGTGCTCTTCGACGAGGATTTTGAGCCGTTTGTTCTTGAAGATGTTGATCTTGCTGCGCAGCGTCTGTTCAGGGATTTCGACGAAGTCGCGCCACTGTGCATTCTCCAGATCGCTGAACGCACCTACCAGCCCGATGTAGGCTGTCTCCGGGTCGAACTGCGCCTCCAGCGATTGATTCACGCCAGGCTGCAGCATCATCTGCTCGCGCCGCAACAGATCATCGCCGAGCGCCGCGCCGCGCGGGTCGAAGACGGAGAAGAAGTCATCGTTCTGGAACTTTTCGATGGATTTCAGCTGATAGATCGCCAACATCAACGGCGAAGCCCGACCGTTTGCATCCGGGTTCAGGTTTTCGGACACGACAATGTCGGCCCCGAACTCGATGTCCTTCGGCGGTTTTGCGGCGCATCCGGACAGCACCAACAGCGCTGCGCTCACAGCCACCGCGACGCAGCGGCTCAGGCGCTCGCACCGACGTCGCCTGGCGACGGCTGATTCAGGTCTCATGCGCTCTCCCCCTAGATTCCCCATACGGTGCACGTTAGCTGCGTTGCGCCCGTGTTTGCAACCAGCCCGGCCCAGCCGCTTTTGGATCAGCTACGGCGTCCGCCGAGCCGGTCCATCTGCTCCTCGTAGGCGCGCGCGAACTCATCTCCGAACAGCTGGCTGAAATTGGCGTCGCTGTCCCGGGTGAGGTCTTCATACAACTCGCCCAACATGTCCCAGTATTTGGTCTTGTTCAGGGATCCGAGCAGGCTTCCGCGCCGCAATTCGCGGTCGAATTGCTCTTGCAGTGTCTTTGGATTGAAGCGCTCCATCAGTTGATCAAATGCGGCCCGCATGCCGGCCATCATGGCCATCTGATGGGCTTTGACATCGTCGAACGCTTCCTCGAATGCTTCCACGGGGCCCATGAAACCCTGTGTCTGATGGGCCAGGAGGCGCTGCATCGCATCGCTCGGGTCAACGCAGAATTTCAGCGGGTTGTTTTCCGCCGGCGCGATCTGGGTCACGGATACCCGGAACTGACTCTTGATCGCTGTCCGCGCCGCAAGCACTTCCATCATGCCCTGCACGGCGATACGCAGCATCACGCCGATTATCTGGCTGTGCTCGGGCCGAGCCAGCCCACGTGCGGTCGCCTGATCCAACCCTGCTGCCTCGAGCAGGTGTTCGATACCCCCGGAGGTTCCGGCAGCGAGGGCCGGTGGCGGTGCGGCTGGTGGTGGCATCGGAGCCGCGGGTTGCGGTTCGGGTGGCGGTTCGGGTGGCGGTACGTTGGGAAGTGGCGGCGGAAAATCCGGCGCTTGTTGCGCCGGTGGTGGTTGTGGTTGCAATGGCGGTTGCGGTGGTGCCTGGTACCCTGGCGCGGACGGCATGGTCGTGCGATCCCAGTCATCAGGGATCGCACCGGCATCGCCCGATGGCAACGAGGGCGCCGGCCCGACATTCGGGATGGGCGCGGCAGGCGATGGCGGAAACGGCTCAGCAATCGGATCGGGGACCGCTCGCGGCGGCGTGAACTGTCCAAACCCGTCAGGCGGCTGCGGCCCCGGTTGCAGCCCTGGTGGGGAAACCCCAAACGGATCGCCGCCCGCCGGTTGTCCCAGCTCACCTGGACCGCTATGGCCGCTGGGTCCAAAGTGATCCATTGGATCGACACTCTGATCCGCCGGGACGATGCCCGGCGTCAGCGGATCCGGGAACGGCGTGGCAACAGGCGTCGGGGTCGCGTCCGCTCCGGGCCAACCGCCAGTGTCCTGCCCGGCGGGTTCCGCGGTCAGGCTGACCGATATTTCGTAGGCGCCAATGCGAATCCGGTCGCCATCGTTGAGCCGCTCGCTGTTGCCGTGCCCGATGGGCTGCTCGGCAGCGTTGAGATACGTCCCGTTGATGCTGTTGTCGACGAGGTAATAGCCATCCGGATTCGCCTCGATGGTGGCGTGGCTGCTGGAAATGAACCGCTCCTCATCAGGCAACACCCAATCGTTGCTCGCCGCGCGGCCAATAGTACCTGCGGCCACGAAGACCTTAACGGCATTGTCACCCAAGTCCTGATGGTTCGGCCCCACCACGCGCAGCGTTAAGCTCATAGTCGTAACTCAGATTCCGCGGCCCACCGTACGCCCAACCCGGCGCGTCTCCGCGGCATCCACCAGCCCGTCCCTTCGCACGGAATCGAACGTCGGATGATAGCATCAAACATCCTGAAACCGGCTACTTGCCGGGATTGCCGCTACACAGTGTTTACATCCAAAATGGCCGGATCCGGCCGCCCCAAACCAGCCCGGAGGTGTCCTGGGGCCGGAGTTCGTGAGATCACTCCCGGGTCCACTTCAAACAGATCTCTTCAGTGGTGGTATAGACGTAATATCCGCCCCAGGGACCTTCAGCGTCGATGATAACCATGCTGGGATCGTCGAATTTACCTGCAGCGAGGCTGCGGAAGGCAGCTTCCTGTATCCGATTCTCCCGCACCCAGGACTTCCAACGCTTCTTTTCGGTTATCTCAAGGCGCTCGCCTCGATCCGTGGCGTGTTGGAGCGCACGCTTGAATTCGAAGTAGTTCTGTTCGACGATGCTTGGACGAGGCATCTATGTTCTACCTTGTGCTGACGACTACCAGTGGTGGTCGTTCGGGGCAAATTATCACATATAATCAAGCTTTTACGATCATTATTTGCCAGAAGTGTACCGTGTCAGACCGTCCAGACCGCATAAATCGGCAAACTGAGGACCAGGTCGAATGAGTAATGCTGGCTTCGAGATGACATTCAGGTCCGCACCGGATGGGATCCCCAGCGACGCGGCGCGGCCACTGAAAGTACTGATCATCCTCAGTGCGGAGGAGATCGCCACGACACCGCCGCGCCGGGTGAACTACGAAACGTTTGACGGGCTACTGGAAGCGTCCACCGGGCGGCTGCAGATCAGCTTCGATTTTCCCGACGGGCGACGTCAAACCACGCTCGAGTTCAACGATGAGGAGTCTTTCGATCCCGCGCACATCGCGGCACAGATCAACGAATTAAAGCAATTGCGAACGCTACGCGACACACTCGGCGACCCTGCTGGTGCCGCGGAAGCGAGCAACACGCTGCGTGCTCTGCTGGGGCTCGATAGATTGGATGTGCAACCGGCGGCGAGCGACGCGGCCTCCTCGGAACCTGACTCAAACGACTTTTCACGGCTCGTCGGCGGGTCCAACAGCGCCGACCGCTCGCAGAACCCAAGGGTGAGCCGCTTGATCGAGGCAGTGCTTGCCAGCGAGGGTGACTCGGCCACTCACACAGCCGACGCCGCGCTTGCCGCGGCCGTTGATGCGGTCCGCGACGAAGTCCTTCGGCAGGTACTCGCGGATGATTGCTTTCGGCGTGTTGAGCGCACCTGGCGTTCGATACGCTGGCTGATGTCCTCACTCGATGACGAGCAGGTCGAACTCTGGCTGGCGCGGGTTCCTTTTGATCCTGCGGCCGCGCAACAGGCATTGGAGCACGTCCTCAGTGAGGCCAGCGCCGGCCCGGACGGCAATGCGTTCGCACTGCTCGTGCTGGACCGGGTTGCAAGCAGCGAAGAGGACCTGACGCTGCTTGCCGGACTCGGCGACCTCGCCGGCACAGGGAATGCCATGGTGTTGGCCAGCGTCGACCCGGTACTCGGCATTGAGCCCGGCGATTCCGAACTGGACGCGGCGTGGGCCGAATTCCGCGCCAAACCAGGCGCCGCTCACGTCGCCGTGGCACTGCCGCGTCTGTTACTGCGACTGCCTTTCGGCAAGCGTGGCGAGGCCTCGGACGTACCCGATTTCGAAGAACTGACCTCGGCATCCGAGCACGAAGCATTTCTCTGGGGCAATCCCGCCTACGGACTCGCACTGCTTCTCGGCCAGTTGTTCGAACGGGAAGGCTGGTCGATGAATGTCGATGGGCTGTTAGAACTGGATGACCTGCCGATGCCGGTGTTCGACGATGGCACCGGCGATGACATCAAACCGCCAGCGGAGCGCTACCTCGACGAGCAGGACACCGCCAGGCTCGCTGGCAAGGGCATTATGGCGTTTCAGAGTTACCGCAATCGCAACGCCGTGAGGCTCAGCGCGTTTCATTCAGCCGGCTGACCCAATCGCGCTGAGCGTCTCGCGGATGCGCCGATCCGACTGTTGCAGCACCTGGGATCGCACCATGTTGAGATGGATTTCGGCTAGACGCCTCGCTTGCGCCTGGTTCTTACCCCGCCAGCGAGCGGTCCAGAACTCCGTATCCCACATCTCACTCCACAGCTCCAGCCGTTGCGGGGTGAGCAGCCAGTTGAGACCACTGTGGGTAGTGTCGGGCGTGACAAAGCGACTCAAGTCGCCCTCTGCATGAAGATGCGTCCGCGCCAGCGCGACATTGAGTTCGGCAATCTGTCGCGCCAGTTCATGAACGCGCGCCACGTCGTCGCGAACGCGATTAACGAGCACCACCAGCACGTCCTCCACGACGCATGCATCGCTCAGCTCACCGACCACTTCCGGCAGCGTCAGGCGATCCCTGAACAACACATCCAACCCATCGAAGTGCCCCTGGAGCTCGGGTCGAACCCGGTGTAACGCCCGCAGCCGTTCGACCAACAACATCCTGGCGCTGGGGGGGATACTGATCTGGCGGTGTTGCGGCAGCTTGGTAGTAGCTGCCGCATCAAGGTTGTTGGCAGGTGCGTCGGCAATTGCACGCCAGGACGAGAGTCCGAACTTTGCCGCGATGGACTCCAGCGTATCGCCGCCCCGTGTAAGGTAGACCGTCCCGTGGCGCGGGGTCACCGGACGCCGGCTTCAATTAGGTAACCCATCACGGGAAGGCGCCGTTCGAGTCTCAAGATGGCGATATCCGACGTTTCGGTCTCGAATCCGGTTTCCTGGAGCACACGCTGAACATATCCCAGCCGATGGGTGAAACGCCCCGTATCGCGCAGGCGGTAGTCGTCACCTTCGCCGAGCCTCTCGATGGAACAGAACATCCTGCCGCCGGGTTTAAGCGCACGACCAACACCCTGCAGTACCTCGGTCAGATCCCCAAAATAGATGAGAACGTCAGCCAACACGACGAAGTCGAACTCGGCATTCTGATTGCCCAGGTACTCGACCAGATCGGCACACGTCAGCTGATCGTATAGCCCTCTGGCCTTCGCCAACTCGAGCATCCTGGGCGAAAGATCCACTCCAGCCAGCCGTTGCGCCCACGGGCGCAGGCTCTCCGCGCATAATCCCGTCCCGCACCCGGCGTCGAGGATCGAAAGTCCACCTTTCGTCGTGCCTTCCAACAGCCTCTCGAGCCGCGATTCGAGATACTTCGGTACCTTGTAGGCCAGCGCGGTGAGATGTCGATCGAACTCCAGGGCGGCACGGTCGAACTCTGCCCGGACGTACTCCTCGGAGCAGCGAGTCGGCGTTTCGTCACCCACGCCCAACGACTGGGCTACGTGACGAGCGATCGGGCCGTCTGGGTCGTCAGCAAGCCACTGTTTCGCCGAACGCCCCGCCTTCTCCAACTCGCCCATCTGCACGTAGAGGTCGACAAACGCCTCGCGCACGTCCCAGGAGTCCGGAGCGAGCGCCCGCGCCCTGAGCAACGCCTGCTCCGCATCCTCCAGTCGGTCAAGCCCCACCAGGATGGTGCCACGGTTGAAGTGCGCCTCCGGGTACTCCTCGCGAATGGCCAACGCACGGTCAATCAATCCGAGTCCTCGTTCGAATTCGCCGCGCCCGCGAAGGAGCGTACCCAGGTTGTTCAACGCATCGGCGGATCGCGGCTCCAGGTCGAGGGTTACTCGATACTCCGCGTCTGCTTCTTCGAGCCGCCCACATTTCTGATACGCGTTCCCCAATGTGAGGCTACAACGGAAGTCTCCAGGGGCCAGCGCTTTGGCGCTCACAAACTGCTCCGTTGCCTCTTCGAGGCGGTCCAGCGCCATCAACACACCGCCGTAGTCGCGCCGCACATCGGCGTCCCCAGGTTCCAGATCGACGGCACGCGAATACGCCACCTGGGAATCTTCTGGTCTGCCAGCAACGAGGAGTGCGGCACCTAGATTACAGAGCGCATCCACGTAGTTCGGCTCCAACTCGATCGCACGATCGAACTTCGCGATCGCCGCCTCCAGATCGCCAGCGGCTTTCAACAGCGTGCCGAGGTTGTTGTGAGCCTCTGGATGATCAGGCTTGCGCTCCAACAGGTCCTCGAAGGTGGTCATCGCAAGGTCCGACTGGCCGCTTTGCGCATAGGCGCTGCCCAGATTATTGGCAGCGTCCGCCAGATCGGGCTGTCGCTGCAGGGCGGTCTGATAGGCATCGATCGCCCCGGCCATGTCGCCTTGCGCGCGCAACACGTTCCCGAGGTTGGACCAGTAACTCGCAGCGCCATCGGCCCTCGACAGCGCTTGGCGAATCAGCTTCAGGGCCTGGTCCAGGTCGCCGCGCTGATAGCACAGCACGCCCATCAGGTGCAGCGCGTCCGGGTTACCAGGGGTCAGCTCGAGCACTCCCAGATAGTCCCGCTCGGCATCATCGAGGCGGCCCGCTCGCTGATGTTCAAGCGCATCTATCAACAGATCCATCGCCCGATCCTGCGGATCCGCGTCCACGCCCATACTCATGCGGACGTCCGCCGACCCGAAACCAGTAACCCCCCAACTGCCTGCCCCATCTCCAGTCGAAGGATCACGTCCCGGGTTTCCGTCGAGGTAAACCCGTTGCTCGACATGACGTCCTCGATGTATGCCACGGCGTGCTGGTAGCGCCCATGCCCGGCGATTTCGTAGCCCCCTTCAACGCCAGCCGTTGCATGGGTTTTCTCAACCGTGAAACACATCCAGCCGCCCGGCCTCAACGCTCCATGCGCGGCGACAAGCACTTCGTCAAGCGCACCGAAATAGACAAATGCGTCAACGCAAGCGATAACGTCGAACGCGCATGAATTAGCCTCGAGATAGGCTGTGATTTCGGCTTCCACGAGCTCATCGTAGATGTGTTTTGCGCGGGCTTCTTGCAGCATTACGGAAGACAGATCCACGCCCACCAGACGGCCCGCGTGCGGCTTCAGCAATTCGCCACTCAAGCCCGTTCCGCACCCGGCATCGAGCACGTCCCGAGGCGACGGGACACCGTCCAGCAACGCATCCAGCCGCTCAGCAACCAGTCTGGGAGCGCGGTAGTGCAATCGCTGCAGGACTTCATCGAACGTGGGTGCGAAACTGTCGAATGTTTTGCGCAGGTACGCGTCGGAAGCCCGGGCCGGGACGTTCTCTCCGGTCAATGCCGCGAGCAGATGGCGGGCGATCGGTTCCTCCGGGTCTCGTGCCGCACATTCACGCAGCACGACGACTGATTCTTCCGAGCGCCCTGCCCGCCGCAGCGTATCCGCCAAGGTCAGCCCCAAGCGGTTGGCCGCTGCACCGGTGCAATACTGTGACGCCGACCGATAGTGCTCGATCGCGCGGTCGAAATCTTTTCGACTCTTATAGATATTGCCCAGGTTCTGATGGCTGTCAGCGTGCTCCGGGTCGAGACTCAACGCGTTGAGCAGCGCCGCTTCGGCTTCGTCGGTCTTCTTCTGACGGCGTAGCACCACCCCCAGGTTGCAGTGCGCCTCGACGAGGGCCGGGTCCAGTTGCAAGGTCTGCCGATACGCCTCTTCGGCTTCCTCCAACCTGCCGAGTTGCTGCAGGACATTGCCGTAGTTCGATCGTATAGATGCATCACCCGGCGCTAACTTGATGGCCTGCCGGATCAACTCCGCCCCTTCTTCACTTGCCCCTGTCTGGTGGTTCAGAACACCGAGATAGTGCATAGCGTCAGGCTGCCCCGGCGCCGCGTCGAGTATTTCCGCGTACATCTCCCGCGCCTCATCGATGCGGCCTTCCTTGTGCAGCGTTATCCCTATGCGGACGGCATCTTCAACGCTTATTCGCTCAATGTCGGGCATTCCGTTCCTCTCGACGCCGATCTCTCGCGGAACGGGCTTCAGCCGCGTCGCGCCGCACGATAGCCCGCTTTGAAGCCGAGATCGAAGGCCTCGTTGAGCAGCACTGCGTACTGCACGGCGCTGCCTTCATCGGTGCAGACCATTACCACCCGGCCATTGTCGCGACGAACTTCATGCTTGTCCCCGGCCGCAACGGCCTGGAAGGCCGGCGGGCGTTCTTCAGGGTCGACCACGCCCGCTAATCAATCGAACTGGTAGGCGAATTCGTCGTTTTCCACCGTGATGTTGACCTGCGTGATCTCCTTTCCCTCAACCATGCGATGGAGGATCTCACCGCTGATGGTTGGCAGCACGGTGTTGGTCAGAATGGCGTCGATCATTCGGCCTCCGCTGTCGAGGTCTGTGCAACGGCTGGCGATCAGCTGGATGACGTCTTCACCGTAGTGGAACGGAACATGGTGATGATCTTCGATGCGCTGCCGAATGCGGCCCAGTTGAATCTCAGAGATTGCCCGGATCATCTCGTCATTGAGCGGGTAGAACGGAATCACGACGAGGCGACCCAGCAGTGCCGGCGGGAATATCTTCAGCAACGGCTCGCGTAGCGCTTTGGCGATGCCTTCCGGATCTGGCATCAGCTCCGGATCCTTGCACAAGCTCATGATCAGATCCGTGCCGACGTTGGTTGTGAGGATGATCAAGGTGTTCTTGAAATCGATCACGCGCCCCTCGCCGTCCTCCATCCAGCCTTTGTCGAACACCTGAAAGAAGATTTCGTGGACGTCCGAGTGCGCCTTCTCGACCTCATCCAGCAACACCACGCTGTAAGGACGACGCCGCACTGCTTCAGTAAGTACTCCGCCCTCTCCATACCCGACATAACCGGGCGGCGCGCCTTTCAGCGTAGATACCGTGTGCGCCTCCTGATACTCGCTCATGTTGATGGTTATGATGTTCTGCTCACCGCCATACAGGGCTTCGGCGAGGGCCAAGGCACTCTCCGTCTTGCCCACCCCTGAGCTTCCGGCGAGCATGAAAACTCCAATCGGTTTGCCCGGATTGTCCAGGTTGGCCCGGGAGGTCTGGATACGCTTGGCGATCATCTCCAAGGCGTGGTCCTGCCCGACGATGCGTTGCCTCAGGTTCTCGGCGAGATTGAGAACGGTCTCGATTTCGTCCTTGACCATGCGCCCGACCGGAATACCGGTCCAGTCGCCAACGACGGTTGCGACCGCCTGCGCATCGACGGTCGGCAGGATCAGCGGCTCCTCGCCCTGGGCCTCGTGCAACTCCACCTGCAGGTTTCGGAGTTTCTCCGTCAGCGCGGCTCGGTCGACATCGCTGAGTTCGGCCGCATCGCCCTCCGACGGAGCCGCCTGCGCCTCCGCCTCTACCTCTGCCTCCGCGTCCGCTTCAGACTCCAACTCGCTCTCGGTGCCTTCCACCGTGCCGGTTTCGCCCCGCAGTTGAGCGCGCGCATCAAGAATCTGTTCTACCAGGGCTTTCTCGATCTCCCAGCGGGCTTCCAGGCCTTCGAGCCGCGTCTGTTCGGAATCGAGAGCCTGACGCGCAATGTCCTCTCGATCGCCGATCTCGACGCCGAGGGTTTTTTCCCGCCCGATGATCTCGAGTTCCAGCTCCAGCGCCGTTATTCGACGCCGGCTGTCGTCGACCGCAGCGGGAATGGCATATTGGCTGATGGCCACCCGCGCACAGGCCGTATCCAGGAGGCTGACGCACTTGTCGGGAAGTTGACGTGCAGGTATGTAACGTGATGACAGTTTGACCGACGCTTCCAGCGCCTCATCCAGTAACTGCACCTTGTGGTGCTGTTCCATCACCGAGGCCATCGACCGCATCATCAGAATCGCACGGCTCTCCGACGGTTCGGCGACCTGCACTACCTGGAAACGTCGGGTCAGCGCAGGATCCTTCTCAATGTGCTTCTTGTACTCCGCCCAGGTGGTCGCGGCGACGGTTCGCAACGTGCCGCGCGCCAGCGCAGGTTTCAGCAGATTCGCCGCATCCCCGGTCCCGGCGGGACCGCCGGCTCCGACCAGCGTATGGGCTTCGTCGATAAACAGGATGATGGGCTTTTCGGATCCCTGGACCTCTTCGATAACCTGCTTGAGGCGATTCTCGAATTCACCCTTCATGCTGGCGCCGGCCTGGAGCAGACCGATATCGAGGGCTCGCAGGGACACGCCCTGCAGCGGCGGGGGCACGTCGCCCGATGCCAGCCGTTGGGCAAAGCCTTCCACCACGGCCGTTTTGCCGACGCCGGCTTCGCCAGTCAGCATCGGGTTGTTCTGGCGACGCCGCATCAGAATGTCGATGAGTTGCCGGATCTCGTCGTCGCGGCCAACGATCGGATCCATCTCGCCGCGGCGGGCTTGCTCGGTCATGTCCACAGTGAATCGCTGCAGCGCTTCCTGACGGCCCATCTGCGCCGGTGCCACGGCACCCGAGGCCTCGCCGGGCGCAACCCCTCCACCCACCTGGAATCCGTCGTGCGCGTGCATGTGGTTTTCGGGCGAGTCCCCCACCACTTCATCGAACTTGTCACGCAGGTTTTCGATGGCGACCTTCTCGAACTCCTTCGAAATCGACATCAGCGCATTCCTGAGCGAGCGCGTCTGCAGAATCCCGAGGATCAGGTAACCGGTCCGCACCTGCGCTTCGCCAAACATCAGGGTCGCAACCACCCAACCCCGCTCGACGGCGTTCTCGATGTGCTCGGAAAAGTCGCTGATCGTCGTAGACCCTCGCGGCAAACGCTCGAGCGAATCCGTGATGTCAGCCGCGAGCCGTGACGGCTCCAGATTGAACTGTTTGATGATCCGATGCAGATCCGAATCCTGGAGCTGCAGAACCTGGTGAATCCAATGCTGCAGTTCGACGTACGGATTACCCCGCGTCTTGCAGGATATCGTCGCGGCTTCGATTGATCGGTACCCAACCTGGTTGAGCTTTCCAAACAACGCTACTCGGCTGATCTCGGCCATCGCTCGCTACTCCCTAAATCGCGGCTCCCAGGCACATGAATCAGTGCACCGCAGGTCCAATCAATACGTCATCCGCATCGGTCACCGATGATCGGGTTCCAAGCCAGCTGGTCCAACCCAGGTCCCCCGCCTCTCCCAGTACCACGCTCGGCACGTCGCGGGCGCGCAACACCAGACGCAACTCCCATCTCAACTCATCCCCAGCATACGTCCGGATCAGTGCCCGCACCCTCGGTAAGCTGTCCCGATCCGGCAGCAGCCGCCGGAAATCGGCAAACGCAAGTGGTCCGCACACCACAGTGATCAGCCCCTGACAGTACCAGGTTCTGCCGCCGGCCGTGGTGTTCACGCCAAGGCGCCCAGAACGCGCGGACCGACCCAGATACAGCCGGTTTTCGTCCGGCAGTTCCAACCACTCCCCGCTGAACTCCTCAACGCTCGTCGGCACGCTCAGATATTCCTCCAGCGCGGCTTCCAGACCCACCGCGGGTCGCGTCTGCAAGCCCAGCAACCCGGCCAGAAACAACCGGGCATGATCGGGCAATTCGTCGTGATCACGGCTCCCCGGCGCACCCAGTCCGAACAGCGAGCCCACATAGTCGAAGAACCGCGACTGTTCCGGCCGATCGAACGCCACGGTCGGTTGCGCATCGGCCCAGGCACGATAGAACAGCGACAACATGCGGTGGTGAAACACGTCTGCAAAGCGCCGCATGGTGGGGTCGTGTTCCTGCCGATCCCGGTCCCTGGCGTACTCAGTGAGGTGCAGCGGCATTGGCCCGTTGGGCCCGAACAGTCCGAAAAAAAGGACGTCCAGACGATCCCTATGCGTTTCCGTGGCCGGCTCGAAACCCGCCAGCATGGAGGTGGCAAACGCCAGCGACGGTTCCTGGCCCAGGCGAATCGGATCCTGGGACGCGCGGCTGGATCTGCCGAGGCCGGGACCCTCGGGGTGCAGCGCCTCCAACAAACGCAACGCCTGATTGAACTCGAACTTGTGCGGGTTCTCAGCGAGGTCGGAGAGCAGCGCTAAAGCCTGTGTCGACGCCCGATTCGAGCCGGCCATCGCATGACCTCCCCTCTGTCGGTGGTTCGCAGAACTGTTTCTGTGAACGAGTTCAGGGACACATATCGCGCAAGAAATTCTTCCATCACGGCGCCAAACAGGTACGCTCCCGTTGCTTCGAAGGCGCTCTCATCACAGGTCAAGGCAATTTCCAGGCCTCGTCCGAACGTGATGGGCCCCCGAGACGGCAGACGCCGGACGATCGGCTTGGACTCAACCAGGCGCAGCCCATCGCTCTGCTTCTGAACCGTCGCGTCATTGATGTCCGCGTAAAGCCCCAAGATCTGACGCAGCGCTTCCGGTCCGCCACTGCCGTCCTCACCCGCAAGGGAGAGGTAGTTCAGGGACAGATGGCTGAGCAACCGCCAGGAATTCTGCGCATGGACAGGTGCGGACCGCGGCGGCGTGGGCCCTGACACGCAGCGCAGCGCTTGCACGGACCCGCCCGTGTCGATGGTAAAATCGGTCGTGCCGGTGCCCAGGGTCATCTGCAGCGGCAAATCCCGATTGGTACACGTTGCGGTGAACTCGAGCTGCCGCAGGTCCGGTGAGAACGGCGCCTCGCGTCCGTCCACCAGGGAGATGAAGGTTTCACTACCCACGTAACTGGACCGGGTACCCTCGCGCCGCGCTTTGGACGGGATGGCCCGCGGCTCGCGACGAACCGTAAAATATGCTGCCAAATCGTGCTGCGCCGACAGGTCGCGCGACGTGTAGAACGGGAAGAAATCCTGGCTTGCCTCGGTACCTCCCGAATATCCCCGCACGGCGCTCACCGAGTGCACCTCGAAGTCGAGCGGCCGCGTACGATCGGCGAGCACGTGATATTCGGTTTTGCCGCGATCCACATTGACCCGGTCCGCGCGTTTGGGAAACAGGTTGATCGCCGGCGTGCAGAACAGCGCAAACTGGGACACGTCAACCGCGCCTTCCAGCCAGTTGATGCTGCGGTTCAGCAGGACAATGATCTCGAGTTCGGTGCCGTTGCAGCGCTTGATCGCGTCGCCCAGATCTCCGAACTCCACAAACAGGAATCGCTCCGGAAACGAGAAGTACTCCTGCAGCAACCGATAACCTTCGAACGAACGTCGCGTGTAGGGCAACAAAGCTTGCTGCCGATCGAAACCGTGGCGGCGCGCCGAGGTTTCCGGCAACCGGACCTGCCAGGGGTCGCTGCCGCCTTTCGGCCTGACGACCACGCCCGCACAATTACCGAGCATCTGCTCATAGATGTTTTTCGGGACGTCGCCACCGCCGGGCAGGAACACCGGCAAGCTATCGATCGACGTCTCTTGGAAGGCGACGCCCGAAGTACATCGCAAGCGTAGGCGGATGCCCGCGCGAACGCCGCTCAGTCCTTCGACATTGATGTTGGCCAACGCGCCGGCGGTTGGGAAATATCGAACTTCGGTGAGCTCCACGGGCCAAAGGTCGACATCGTTACTGGTACGGTACTCGCACGACGACTGCTCGTGTCCCGCCGCCACGCTGCGGATTGCGGTGTCCCGCGGAATTCGCTCTCCGTTGTTGAGACTGGGATTGGTCAGGTCCGGCTGCAGTTGCACGACCATCATCGAGGGGATGGGCGTCAGATAGTGTGGGTAGACAAGTTCGAACAGATGCTGCGTGAAACGGGGAAACTCGGCGTCGAGCTTCAGCTGAATTCGCGCTGCCATGAACGCAAACCCCTCGAGTAGGCGCTCAACGTATGGGTCGGCGCACTCGAGGTTTTCCATCCCCAGCCGACCTGCAACCTTGGGGAATTCCCGGGCAAACTCCGCGCCCATTTCGCGCGCGTGCTGGAGTTCGCGGTTGTAGTACTGAAGCATGCGCGGATCCATGGACGACCTACCTGACGCTCTCGGCTACGTCGAACGCGCCGGTGTCCAGATCCACTTCGGTACGCAGGTCAAGACTCAGCGGCATGGGCTGCGCCCACATCTGGCCTTGTATCCGAAATATCAGCGCCGCCTGGCTGAACTTTTTCGACTGGCGTTCGATGGAAACGCGCAGCGTATCTTTCAATATGCGCGGCTCGAAATTGATAATCGCTTCCTTGATCGCCTTTTCGAGTTCACGCACATCGGTCAGCGAGGACGGCACGCCCGCCAGGTCGGGTGCACCGTAATTCAGGACCGAACGCTGGACTTCGGGATACGCGCTGAGGTCCTGGGTCGACGCCAGATTTCCCGTGTTCAGCAGCCAGCCCAGGTCGCGGATTACGCAGTCGCGGATTTTATCAACCGACAGGACCCGACGGTCACGGGCCTCTCGATTGGTATCGGGTTCCCGGTCGGTCAAGCGGTCGAGCAGGGACGGTTGCAGCCGCTCTCTTAACGTGAGGTCCGCCATCGACTACCCGTCACCTACCCTTCGCCCGAGGGCTCGGTGTCGGTTGCGGATCCGTCATCTATGACCTCCAGTTCCAACGTTCGTACGTCCAGCAGCGAGTACTCTCCCTGGTCCGTGCCGAGCACGCGCTGTCCCAACCCGAAATACGTGTCGCCGGCCTGCTCCACCCATTCCGTCCGGCGGCACAGCAGGTTCGCGGATTCCCCGCTTGCCGTCGTGCCCGGATACCGGCTGGGAATAAATCCGTAGGCCTGACCACCGTTTGCCCACGTGAACGCGGCAGGCGCCCAGACCAGGTCGCGCAGATCCTTCGGCGCTTCGATCTCGACCTTCGCGACGCGATGGAATGGCACCCAGTAGTAGCCACCGTTGACCAATGCTTCGAGAAACGGCCCAATGCGGGTGTCACCGTCCGCGATCCACTCGAACGGCTCGCCGTTGATGTTTCCGGGGGTCGTGGGTGCATCCTCATACGCCTGCGCACGCAGCTCGCTCGCCTGGCCATGGTCCCCTCGCGCCCCGACGCGAACAGCCTCCAGCGCCAGCGCAATCCACCGCTCGGGATCACCGAACACCAGTGGCTGCCGTTCGCCGGCAAACACGCGCTCACGCAGCGCCTCGCAGCGCAGCACTTCCCGGTAAGCCTGCACCATCGGATAGGTCTGGGCATCGAGTTCGCCCGCCACGTTGAGCTGATTGAGCGCGCGTTCCCAGTCGCCGAGTACGGCAAGCAACTGAAACAGGAACACCCGCGCCTCACTGTCGGCCGGATTGGACCGAACGTGGTCCTGTAACTCGGAGAGCGATCCCTCGAGATCCGCCTCCTTCAGTAATTCCTCGGCGTGCATACGGCGGTCTCTTTCACGGCGCGCGATTTGCGATTGCAGGCGCCGGACATCTACCTCTATGAGGCGCTACGTTGCTGTACCAATGTGGGTCTCAACGTTGTACTTAAATCCGTTTTTCGCGCCGGCAGAGCCATCGTCCTTTTGCACCTTGTAGTTGACCTCGACCTCGGCGAACTGCAACGATAAGTTCTCGGTAATCTTATCTCCCCCGCCGCTGCCGCCGGTCGACACCGACGTGACCAGGATTTTCGACATCTTGATGACCAGATACTCCATCGGATCACCGCCCGCTTTGCGAACGACCAACGTCCCCTCCTTGATGTGCGAGCCCTGCGCGCAACACAGCCCCAACTTGGCCGTCGAGGCGTCGACGTATTTCGTGATACTGATATCCTCAACGGAGCACTTACCAGTGCCACCGCCGCCGCCGGAGTCCATCGAACCCGCGTTGGTCATGCCCCAACTCCACGAGAGGATGTCGATCTCTCCTGCATGCGCGTCGTCCTTGGACTCGCCATCTATGTCGGCCAACTTTAAGAACATGTCTCCAGCCATAACCGCTCCCTTCTTATTCGAATTTCTCGAAACGTCTCTCGTTTCAGTTTACTTGTCCACCCAACAGCCCCGTACGGGTGCGCGCGTTCTTCAAATGTATCCCTACGCCGCTTTTTCTGACGGTAGCTTCGACACCAGCCGCAGCGACACCGTCAGACCTTCCAGCTGATAGTGTGGACGCAGATAGAACCGCGACTGGTAGTAGCCGGGATTCGACGGGTCCTCTTCCACGATAACCTCGGCCGCCCCTAGCGGCTTCATCGCCAGGGCTTCCTGGTTGGCATTGTCCGGGTCGGTGTGTACGTACTGCAAAATCCACTCCTGAAGCCAGCGCTGCATTTCGGCCCGGCTTTTGAACGACCCAACCTTGTCGCGCACCATGCACTTCAGGTAGTGCCCGAAGCGACAGCAGGCGAAGAGATACGGCAAGCGCGCGCCAAGGTTGGCGTTGGCCGTCGCATCCGGGTCATCGTACTCGGCGGGTTTGTGCAGCGATTGCGCACCGATGAAAGCAGCAAAATCGCTGTTCTTGCGATGGCTGAGCGGCATCAGACCACTCTTCGCCAGTTCCGCTTCACGGCGGTCGCTGATCGCGATCTCGGTCGGACACTTCATGTCCACGCCGCCGTCGTCCGACGGGAACGTATGCACCGGCAGATTCTCGACGGCGCCGCCCGACTCCACACCACGAATCTGCGAACACCAGCCGTACAGCTTGAACGAACGGGTGATGTTCGTAGCCATCGCGTAGGCCGAGTTCGACCAGCAGTACCGACTCGAATCCGCGCCCTCGGTATCCTCCTCGAAATCGAATTCGTCCACCGGCTCGGTCTTGGAGCCGTATGGCAGCCGCGACAGGAAGCGGGGCATGGCCAGGGCAATGTACTTCGCATCGTCGGAGTCTCGGAGCGAGCGCCACGCCGCGTACTCGGGCGTCGAGAATATCTTGGAGAGATCTCGTGGATTGGTCAGCTCCTGCCAGGAGTCCATGCCAAGCAGACCGGGTCCCGACCCGGCGATAAACGGCGCATGGGCCGCCGCCGCAATCTGTGCCATGCCCGCAAGAATCTCCACATCCTGGGGACTGTGATCGAAGTGATAGTCTCCTACCAGGCAGCCGAAAGGTTCGCCACCCTGCGTACCGAATTCTTCCTCGTAGACTTTCTTGAATAGCGGACTCTGGTCCCACGCGGTACCTTTGTACCGCTTGAGCGTTTTGCCCAGATCCTTCTTGGAGATGTTCATCACCCGGATCTTCAACATCTCGTCGGTCTCGGTGTTGTTCACCAGGTAGTGCAATCCTCGCCACGCGCCCTCGAGCTGCTGGAAATCTTCATGATGCATGATCAGGTTGATCTGCTCGGTCAGCTTGGAGTCGATCTCGGCGATGATCGCGTTGATCGTGCTGATCGCATCATCGGAGATGAGCGCCTCACCCTCGAGCACCTGCGCGGCGAGCGTCGATACCGCCGCTTCAACTTCGGCTTTGGCGCGGTCCGACTTGGGCCGAAACTCCTTCTCGAGAAGTGCGGAAAACTCGTCAGTTGCGACCGCTTCTTCGCCCGCCTGCCCTTGCTTTTCAGTTTCCATCTCAGACATCGTTCTACTCCTCGCCTTCGGTATCGTCGCCCTTCGGCGCAGACACCAGGGACTGCAGCACGGCGGGGTCTTGGAGCGCATTCGCAATCAACTCTTCGGCGCCCGATTTGCCGTCCATGTAGGTCACGAGATTCGAAAGTTGTGTGCGTGCCTGCAGCATCTTGTTGAGCGAACCCACTTTACGCGCCACGGCGGCCGGTGAGAAATCATCCATGCTCTCGAAGGTCACGTCGACACTCAGGTTGCCTTCACCGGTCAGGGTATTGGGCACCTGAAATGCAACCCGGGGCTTCATCGATTTCAGGCGGTCGTCGAAGTTGTCGACATCGATCTCCAGCAGTTTGCGCTCGTCGACCGGCGGTAATTCCTCCTCCGGTTTCCCGGCGAGATCGGCCATGATCCCCATGACGAACGGAATCTGCTGTTTTTTCTCCGCGCCGTAGATCTCGACGTCGTACTCGATCTGTACGCGCGGCGCACGATTGCGCGCAATGAACTTCTGACTGCTTGTTTTGGCCACGTTGTGCCCTCCCTAATGCATGCGTCCAACTGCAACCGGCGTTGCGACCTACTGTCTGTCGCGAAAAGCGGTCACCGCCTATGCTGCTGGTTTGCAGTATAGGATACCCCCCCCGACGCCCGTTATTACCACGAATCATCACTGCTTTCCACCTGCTCGGAGGCGCCCGGACCCGGACCGGGACCGTCATAGCTCGTGCCGGCACCGCGATCAAATACTTTTGCTTCGCCAACGCCGGTTGGCGTCAGGTCTTCGATGATTTCCATGAACCCTTTGTACACCAGCCTCTTGGCCCGTTGCAGCAACATCGGCACCGGGCTTGAAGGCTCGTTTTGCTCGTAGTACGCACAGACCTTGTCCAACAGCCGCACCACGTCCTCACGACTGCTCACTTGACCGCTGATCGGTTGGCCTCCACCACCGGCCACGGGGCCGCCAGCGCCCGTCCCGTCATCTGTCGGGGCTTCGCCGAGCCCGAGTCCAGCGAGCTGTTTCGTCAGAAATCTATTGGTTTCATCGATGAGGGTCCCGAGTTCGCTCAAATCTGGAGCGTTGACAGCCCCAACCTGCGATACGAAAGCGTCCTGAATGCCAGCTACGGCGGCTGCACATTCAGAAACCTGTTCGCCAACCGCCTGCACCTCGTCACCTCCCACCTCGCGAACCGCTGCATCGATCAGCGCGGCCTGTGGCGCGGCACGGTCATCGTCGCCCCGTTGCGTTAGCTCACCTGCAATGATTTTCAGATCGCGCAAACAGAATCGACCCGCGACTTTGGCGCTGACGAATGACGCATCGAGCACGGCCTGCAGCAACCCGTCTTCTTCACGGTTCACCAGATCCTGGACGGCATTGCAGCGAATCGTGCAATCGCCGTCGTCTTCGTCGAGGCGCGGGTGGACCGTATCCCACTGGTCCGCGGCCAGACGATGAATGAGGTTCAGGCCGTTGCGCAAGCCATCGTAACCGTCGATGCGGGTTAACGCCTTGGTGAGGTGTAGCGCGACCCGGAAGTCTCTGGTGCGCTCGAACAGTGCCAGCGCCTCTTCGCGTACGGAGCGCCAGTCCGGCTCCACAGCGTCAATCGTCGCGCCGCCGCTTTCCTGCTCCGGAACACGCTTGGCGGTCCGCTCGAGCGCGCCGAACTCGGGCTCGTACTCCAAGTCTTCGCCGCTCGGTCCTTCCTCCGAGACCGGCTCTAGAAGTAATTGTATATCCAACTCGATCTGCTCCCCCTCAGAGACCTACAACGACCGCGATCCGACCTGCCCAAGCTCCCGCTTTCCGGGATCATTGTCAATAGCACCCCCGGGCCAGTTTTAGAGAGCCTTGTAAGCGCCCGCATGGCCGGCGCGCGCGGCCTGCCTTGGCAGAACTGCGATGCGCATCAACGCTGGGACGTGTCCGAGTTCTACGTTTGGGACATTTTAGGCTCGACACGTATCTCCTTGATTCGTTAGGATTATCGTCCCTTGTGCTGCCGAGCCGGGTTACCATGACCAAACTGAGGCTGTTGGGCGTTTCCCTCGCGGTGATCGTGTGCGCAGGGTGCACGTCATTCGCGCCATCCCCGAGCATTTTTCCCAGCGATTACCCCACGGTATCCCGCACCACGCCCGGTTCCTCGTGCGAAGCGCTAGGTCCGTTGACAGCCGAAGCCGACTGCGCCTGCTACGACAAGATGTCGTATCTGCGCGTTGAAGCCAAAGCCAGCGAAAATCTCGCACACGCGGCGCACACCACATATCCCGAGACGGATCTGGTGCAGGTCTCTGACGTCGACGTGTTCCTGAACAATGCCGTAGCGCACGGCGTTGCCTACAAGTGCGACACTGCCGCCCACGAGAGCTGATCGTACCCGGTCACACACCCCAAACCACGATGAGCCCAGCACACGGCGCGCCATCTTCCACCCGGATCACCCCACGCGACGTCGCCAACTCTCGAAAGCCGAGCTGATCCCGCAGATTGTTCAGGTAGGCCAGGGAGTGTTGATAGCGACCGGTTGTGGCCAACCTGTAGCCGTCGCCCTCGCATAGTTCCGCGGTGTAAGCGAGCGCGCCGCCCGCGCGCAACAGTCGCGCGACCCCTTCGAACACCGGGCCAAGAGATCCGACGTAATTGAGTACGTCCACGGCAGTGATCAGATCGAAGCTCGAAGGGGTGGCGCCGTGCATGAACTCGATCAGGTCCACGCACCTCAGTTCGTCGTAATGGCCGCGCGAACGTGCGACTTCGAGCATCGCCGGCGACAGATCCACACCGGTAAGGCGCGCGGCGAACTGCCCGAGAACGGCGCCGGACAACCCCGTCCCACAGCCCAGATCGAGCACCTCCAGACCTTCTTGCGAACCGATCGTCGTCTGCAACGCACACGCAACGAACTCCGGCGCGCGGTACTTCAGAGTGCGGGTCAGATGATCGTCATAGCGCGGTGCGTAGCGGTCAAACAAACCGCGGACGAATCCAGGGGGCGGCATTCTGGAGGCTTCACCACCCAGCGCATCGAGCATGTGGCGTGCCGCTGGGTGATCAGGCTGCAGCGCCACGACGCGTTGGTAGCTGGCGCTCGCCTCGGCGTACTTCACCTGCGACTGCTGCGCGGTCGCCAATCCATACCAGGCGTCCGCGTAGTCAGGCTGTAGCACAACGGCGCCACGGAATGCACCAACCGCTTCACCAAGGCGGCCCATTGCCTGCAGGACGCAGGCATAACCAAAGTGTAGCTTTGCTTCGTCCGGGTTCGACGTCAGCGCGTCCTCGAGCACTGCCAGCGAATCCAACGACTCACCCTGCGCGTGAAGTACCGTCGCGAGATTGTACTGGAGGTGTGGATCCCCGGGGGACGCATCGAGTGCCCGCTTAAACTCGGCCACCGCTTCATCGAGTTGCCCGTTGCGGTAGTAACGCAACGCCCGGCTGTCGTGGGCACGCGCTCGAGCCATCATGTCAGCCACAAATGAACAACTCCCGTGAACCGCAGCGTCATCGAATCAAGGCGCGAAAGATCGTGTCTCGCCAATCGCAGACAGATTCCCCAGTGGCAACCAGGCGCTCGAATACCAGGCGCCTATCGTTGTCATTAACGATTCATCCAACAGCCGAAAGACATCCTGCCGGCTGTGGGAGCACATGAGGATTGACGCAACCATCCGATCTTCGTCTGTTTCGAACTGCTCACGATAGTCATTGTTCTGCTGAAGTCGAACCGCGTTCTCGATCGCTGGACTGATCAGCTCGGCCCACGGCCCGTGTCGCTCGCGAGCGACGCCCAGCAACACGTCCAGGTCCCGGTCACCAAACGCCGCCGAGATGACGCGGAACGTGGTCTCGAAATCCGCGCCTGCGAGAAAGGCCTGGATGCTGCGATCGTACTCAACGTGCCGCGATAGCCGCAGCCAATTGAACAACTCCAGTTGCCTGGCAACGAGATCGTCCGGCTCGGACATGTTCAGCGCAATCGATGGCGGGAAGTATCGGAAGTACGCTGCGCTCGCCAGAGCGTTGACCCCGATGGAGCGAAGTCGCTTCTAGGGCTGGATCTCGATTGGAACGCCGGGGTCGATGGCGTCCCAGACCTCGTCCATGTCAGAGTTGCTGAGCGCAACGCACCCGTCGGTCCAGTTGCCGAACCGGGAGAAGCGCGACAGCCACTCCTGATCGTTTTTCTGCCCGTGAATCATGATGTCGCCGCCCGGGTCGACCCCCAGTTCGCGCGCATGCTCGCGGTCGTCGGCGTTGGGATAGGAGATGTGGATGGAGCGGTGGAACGCGCTGTTCGGGTTCTTGTACGTCAGGTGATAGCGGCCCTCCGGTGTGCGCTCGTCGCCTTCCCGTTCCTTGTGACCCGTCGGGTTCGCCCCGAACACCACGTCGTAGGATGCAAACACCTCGTCGTCTCGGACCAGGTAAAGACGCGATTCGCTCTTCACCACCCGCACCAG